>Ga0070708_100001743_pt1 | contig 16700 bp, 12 predicted proteins | sample KBSK5503metaG_FD_65469 | JGI IMG/M metagenome (GOLD analysis project Ga0070708, IMG submission 65469) | Corn, switchgrass and miscanthus rhizosphere microbial communities from Kellogg Biological Station, Michigan, USA - KBS K5-50-3 metaG | ecosystem: Host-associated > Plants > Roots >... | reverse complement strand
GATCACGGCAAGACGACGTTGACGGCGGCGATCACGAAGGTGCTGGCGAAGGGGAATCCGAAAGTGCATTTTGTGGCTTTCGATCAGATAGATAAGGCGCCGGAAGAGAAAGCGCGCGGGATCACGATCGCCACGGCGCACGTGGAGTATGAGACGGCGAACCGGCATTATGCGCACGTCGATTGTCCGGGGCACGCTGACTATGTGAAGAACATGATCACGGGTGCGGCGCAGATGGACGGCGCGATCCTGGTAGTGGCGGCGACAGATGGGCCGATGCCGCAGACGCGGGAACATATTCTGTTGGCGCGGCAGGTGGGAGTGCCGGCGATGGTGGTGTTCATGAACAAGGCGGACGCGGTTGACGACCCGGAGTTGTTGGAGTTGGTGGAACTGGAAGTGCGGGAGTTGTTGAGCGCCTATGAATTTCCGGGCGACGAGATACCGGTGATCCGGGGCAGCGCGTTGAAGGCTTTGGAAGGGGATCCGGAGTGGGAAAAGACGGTGGTGGAGCTGATGGCGGCGGTGGACAGCTACATTCCGACGCCGGAGCGGGATATTGAGAAGCCGTTTTTGATGCCGGTGGAAGATATCTTCACGATCCAGGGACGGGGCACGGTGGCCACGGGGCGGGTGGAGCGCGGCAAGGTGAAAGTGAACGAGGCGGTGGAAGTGGTGGGCATCAAGCCGACGCGGACGACGGTGGTGACCGGAGTGGAGATGTTCAAGAAGCTGCTGGACGAAGGGACGGCGGGAGACAACGTGGGGTTGTTGCTGCGCGGAGTGGAGCGCAAGGACATCGAGCGGGGGCAGGTGATCGCGAAGCCTGGGAGCATCACGCCGCACACGAAGTTCAAGGCCGAGGCCTATGTGCTGACGAAGGAAGAAGGGGGACGGCACACGCCGTTCTTTACGGGGTACCGGCCGCAGTTTTACTTTCGCACGACGGACGTGACGGGAGTGGCGGCGCTGCCGCAGGGAGTGGAGATGGTGATGCCCGGGGACAACGTGGCGATGGAGATTGAGTTAATCGCGCCGATCGCGATGGAAAAAGGACTGCGCTTCGCAATTCGTGAAGGGGGCCGGACGGTGGGCGCCGGCACTGTCTCGGAAGTAGTCGAGTAGAAAAAACGAGCTTTGTACTTTGAGCTTGGTGCTTGGTCGAAGTTCGTCTCAGCCTGAGTGGAAGAGCAAAGTACAAAGTACAAAGTACAAAATCAGGATTTAAGTTATGCCACGCGATAATATTGTGCTTCAGTGTAACGACTGCAAGAGTCGAAACTACGTAACGACCAAGAATAAGAAGACCACGCCCGACCGGCTTGAATTCAGCAAGTTCTGTCGCCGTTGCCGCAAGCACACCGATCACAAGGAAACGAAATAACATTTTCGATTGCCAATTGCCGATTTCTGATTCCGACGGATGATTTGGCTGCGAAACAGTCGGCAATCGCAAATTGGCAATCGGAAATGTCTGGAGGGGTATAGTGTCAACGGTTAGCACGTCGGTCTCCAAAACCGAAAGTCCGGGTTCGAATCCTGGTACCCCTGCCAGTATGAAACTATGAAGCGCGGGATTTCGACGTCGTAGAGAGTCGACTGAATTATGGCTGAAACAGACAATCCAGACGCACCAATCGCCCCGAGAGCTGCCCGCTTCGGCGACGGTGCCGAAGGCAAGGCTGCGCGTCGCGAGCGCGGGCTCAGTGGGCCGCAAGCGGGACCGGGACGAATAGCGCAGTTTGTGCGCGACGTGCGTGCGGAAATGAAACGTGTTTCGTGGCCGTCGGTTAATGAAGTTAAGAACACCACGATCATTACGCTGATAGCGGTAATCTTCTTCGCTATCTATCTATTCGCAGTGGATCAGGGTTTATCGCGCTTGATTTTGGGAATCGACTGGCTGATCGAGAAGGTGGCCAAATTCCTGGGTGCCGCCTGAAAGAGAAAGAAGTCTTCTAATGCAGCAGTGGTTCATTCTACATACGTACTCGGGTCATGAGAAAAAGGTTCGCGACAGCCTGAAGGCTCGCATCCGCGATACTGATCTGCAGAGCGAAATTGCGGAAGTGCTCGTGCCAACTGAGACTGTCGTCGAAATGCGCGGTAACAAGCGAATCGAGTCCTCGCGGATGTTCTATCCGGGCTATGTTCTGGTACAGATCGAATGCGACGAACGCGGTCACATTCCGGACAATGTATTCCACTTGATTAAGTCGACGCCGAAAGTGACGGGATTCGTCGGCGGGCACAATCCAACGCCATTGACTCCACAGGAAGTGGATCAAATCGTTCATAACGTGACTGAGGCGGCAGAAAAGCCAAAGCCGAAGTTTTCTTACGCAGCTGGCGAGACAGTGCGCATCAAGTCCGGTCCGTTCCAGAGTTTTACCGGCAAGGTTGAGGAAGTGAATGAAGACAAATCGACATTGAAGGTTACCGTGACGATCTTTGGGCGCTCGACTCCCGTGGAGTTGAACTTCCTGGACGTCGAGAAGGTAACGTTTGCGGAAGAAGAATGAGTGGATTTTGGATTTGTGATTTTTGATTTTGCGATTGGCCTGTTTGGTGACAGGTATCGCCGGGCCACGAGGAATCTAAAAATCCGAAATCAAAAATCTAAAATCTAAAATCGGAAATTGACTTATGGCTAAGAAAATTACAGGTTACATCAAACTGCAGGTTCCGGCAGGAAAAGCTAACCCCGCGCCGCCGATTGGCCCGGCGCTGGGCCAACATGGCGTAAACATAATGGAATTCTGCAAGGCATTTAACGCCAAGACCGCGCAAATGGATCCCGACCTTAAAATCCCTGTGGTAATCACGGTATATGCAGATCGTTCGTTTACCTTTGAAACCAAAACGCCACCTGCCGCGGATTTGTTAAAGAAGGCAGCCGGCATCCCCAAGGGTTCGGGAAAACCGAATCGTGAGAAGGTCGGCACTATTTCAAAGGCAAAGATAGAAGAGATTGCCAAAACGAAACTGCAGGATCTGAATACGACAAACCTCGCGTCGGCGATCAAGACGATCGAGGGTACGGCCCGCCAGATGGGGCTGACGGTAGAATGATTTTCGATTTCCGATTGCCAATTGCCGATTGGTAAGGCATCGCGAAAAGAATAACAATTTTAGAGAGGGAGGGATTTCAAGGCCAAAACGATTGCGTAAATCGGCAATCCGCAATCGACATTTGGCAATTGAAAATCCCGCTTGCACCTCGGAGGTAAGTCATGAAGACACATGGAAAAAAATACCGCGCGGCCGCCGAGAAGATCGAGCCCGGACGCAAATACAATCTTGAAGAGGCGGTAACGAAGGTCAAAGAAGTCGCCTTTGCGAAATTTGACGAGACCGTTGAACTCACAGTCTGGTTAGGCGTCGATCCTCGAAAGGCAGATCAACTGGTGCGCGGCACTCTGGTCCTGCCACACGGCCTCGGCAAGTCGAAAAAGGTTCTGGTCATAGCCCAGGGCGAGAAGGTCAAAGAGGCTGAAGATGCAGGTGCGGATATGGTCGGGGGTGAAGATATGGTCACCAAGATAAAGACCGGCTGGCTGGAATTCGACACAGTGATTGCCACTCCCGACATGATGCGGCTGGTGGGTGGCCTGGGTAAGATCCTCGGCCCGCACGGTCTTATGCCTAATCCCAAGACCGGCACCGTAACTTTCGACGTGGCAACAGCCGTGCGAGAGACAAAAGCCGGAAAAGTTGAGTATCGCGTCGACAAGACTGGCGTCATTCACGTGGGTGTAGGGAAAGTTTCTTTTGAGGCTGACAAACTCCGCGACAACGCGAAGGCCTTGCTCGAGGCAGTAGTGCGAGCGAAGCCGTCGACCGCCAAGGGCAAATACGTCAAGAAGGTCAACCTTGCCGCTACAATGAGTCCCGGGGTGTTGCTGGACGAAGCCGCGTACGTTAAATAGTGGTGAGGAGCAAGCTAAGTTTATGAAGACAAAAAAGCAGAAACAACAGGACCTCGAGGCTCTCACTGAACAGTTTAAGAATGCCAAGGCGGCTATGCTGGTCGGATTCAAGGGAATGACTGTGTCGAAGGACCAGGAGCTCCGCAATCAATTGCGAGAGGCAGGCGTTTCTTACGAAGTCGTGAAAAACACGCTTGCCCGCAAGGCTTCCGAAGGTACCGCACTGGAGGCCGCGCGCGATCAGTTCAAGGGCGTTACGGCGGTGGCGCTGAGTACCGGCGATCCCGTCGGCTTGTCGAAGGCAATTGCGAAGTTCACGAAGGCCAATCCTGAGATTTTTAGTTTTAAGGCGGGTATTGTGGAGGGCAAGGTGGTGGCGCTGCGAGATGTGGAAGCTATCGCCAGCCTGCCGTCGAAAGAAGAGTTGATTTCGAAGATACTGTTTTTGATCAATTGTCAGGCCCAGCGGCTGGTTACGGTAATCTCGGCCGTGCCGCGAAATCTGGCGATTGTCGTAAGACAAATTGGGGAACAGAAGAGCGCGTAAGAATTTTTGATTTTTGATTTGGGATTTTAGATTTCGTGAGATGGGTATGGACTTCTTTGGAAGCGAGCCTCGAGGTTGGCTTCAATTGAAAATTAGAAATCTAAAATCAAAAATAGCACAAGGCCCCTTTTGGAGGAGGATAGAAAGGTAATCATGGCAGCAACACGCGAAGATGTAATTGAGTTTTTGAAGAACATGACGCTTCTGGAAGCTTCACAGCTCGTGAAAGAGTTGGAGGAAACTTTCGGGGTCTCGGCAGCTGCCGCGGCAGCAGCGGCGCCGGCGGCTGGAGCGGCCGCGGGCGAGGCAGCGGCTCCGGCGGAAGAGAAGACTGAGTTTGACGTGATCCTGCAGGCAATAGGCGGCAATAAGATCAACGTTATCAAGGTTGTTCGCGAAGTTACGGCTCTCGGTTTGAAGGAAGCCAAAGACCTCGTGGAAGCGGCTCCGAAAGCCGTGAAGGAAGCCATCTCGAAAGAAGAGGCCGAGACAATTAAGCAGAAGCTCACCGACGCGGGTGCAACCGTCGAGGTTAAGTAGTCTAAGAAAATCGGGCGTCAGGGCGCCGGGAGTAAGAATGCCGGCGCTCTGACGATACGGCGAACCGTTCCATGCTCGCTTGACAGTCACATTGTTACTGGTTAATTTAAGGGAGTATTGAGGCGCTGGCGTTACTCCCAAAAAATTTGATTGAAGAAACAGCCGCTTTTTGCGAAACAAGCGGTCGGGGCTTTCTGCGCTCTGACCGCGCTTCGGTGTCTTTAAGGTAAATTTGGATTTTGATTCTTGATTCGCGATTGAATGATGCGCCGGCATTCGATCAGGAATCGACAATCTGAAATCGACAATTCTAAGGAATCTCACATGTCTGCAAATCTGCTTCAAACAATAAATACAGGGTTAGGAAAGCGCACCAGTCAGGCTCCTGAACGAGTGGACTTTTCCAAAATCGCAACGGCCGTAAGGATTCCTAATCTGATCGAGATTCAACGCGAATCCTATAATCGCTTTCTCCAAATGGACTTCTTGCCGGAAGAGCGTGAGCTGACGGGCTTACAAGCTGTCTTTCAATCAGTATTCCCCATCTCTGATTTTCGCGGCACCGCCACTCTCGATTTTGTCGAATACCAAATTGGTAACTGGCAATGCAAATGCGGACGTCTCGAAGGCCTAAATTATTTGCGAGCAAACTGCAAGAGTTGCGGATCGACGATCAAAGTAAATCCTCTTGCTGCCGGAGAAACGCTTTGCCATCGCTGTGGCACCTTCAACTTTGTGCGGCCCCAGTTGTGCGAAAACTGCGGTGAGCCTGTCGGTCTCAAGCACAAGCACGATCAGCAGGAATGCCAGGAACGCGGGATGAGCTATAGCGTGCCCCTGAAGGTCAAGATTCGTCTTACGGTCTACGACAAAGATCCCGATACGGAAGTGCTCTCAATTCGCGACATCAAGGAAGAGGAAGTCTTCTTCGGCGAGATCCCGCTGATGACCGACAACGGTACCTTCATCATTAACGGTACCGAACGCGTCATCGTTTCGCAGTTGCATCGTTCTCCCGGCGTCTTTTTCAAACGTGGTGCAATCTATATTGCCAAGATTATCCCTTACCGAGGTTCATGGGTTGAGTTTGAGTACGATCAGAAAAACCTGCTTTACGTTCGCGTAGGGAAGCGCAAGTTTTTGGCTTCTATTTTCCTGCGAGCACTCGGTCTGTGGTTTACGCCACGCGCTGAAGTGAAGTCGGTGCGCAATGATTCACTATTGGAAGAGACAGTAAAGAACGCCTCCTTTACTGACGACGACATGCTGCGGGCCATTTATGTGACGGACGAGATTCGCCTGGAAGAGGGTCGCCTGATGATCCAGGTCCCGGAAAAGGGAGCGACGAATCTGGTCGGCATGAAGGTCGACTTTGATATCAAGGGCCGGGGCAGCGAACCGATCGTTCGCAGCGGCAAAAAAGTTACCGCAGCAGCGTTGGAAGGCCTGCGCAAGGCAAACATTGGTGAAGTTGAGATTGAGCTTGCGCAACTCGAAGGCGCCTACGCTCTTTCCGACATCGTAAACACCGAGAGCGGTGAGATTATTCTGGAAGCCAATAACGAACTCACGCCGGCGAAGCTACAAGAGATCGTCGAGGCCGGCATCGACGGCTTCTCGGTTTTCTTTCCCGAGCGCGACGATGTGGGTCCGGTGCTGTCGCTGACCCTCAAGAAAGACGTTATCACCAAACCAGTGGATGCCTTGCTGGAAATCTACCGCAAGATGCGCCCGGGCGATCCGCCAACAGTACAAACCGCCTACCGCTTGTTGGAGGCGATGTTCTTCGATCCGCGAAAATTTGATTTCTCGCGCGTGGGACGATTGAAGTTCAACATCAAGATGGGTAAACCCGAGCGAGATCGCATTACCGATCCGCTCCTTTCGGCGCAGGATTTTTATGAAGTGGTCTCTTACGTGCTGAAGATGCGTAAGAATCCCTCGGAGTATCAGGCAGACGACATTGATCATCTCGGCAATCGGCGCGTGCGCGCGGTTGGTGAGTTGTTGGAAAACCAATTTCGTATTGGCTTGGAGCGAATGGAGCGGGCGATCAAGGAAAAGATGTCCATCCATCAGGAAATGCAGACCACCATGCCGCGCGATCTTATCAATGCCAAGCCTGTGACGGCGGCGGTACGCGAGTTTTTCGGATCCAGCCAGCTATCGCAGTTCATGGATCAGACTAACCCGCTGTCCGAAATCACGCACAAACGAAGACTCTCAGCGCTTGGGCCGGGTGGTCTGTCCCGTGAGCGTGCAGGATTCGAAGTGCGCGATGTCCACCCCACCCACTATGGACGTATTTGTCCGATTGAGACCCCTGAAGGTCCCAACATCGGACTCATTTCCAGCCTCTCCTGCTTTGCTCGCATTAACGAGTTTGGCTTCATCGAAGCGCCCTACCGCAAGGTGATCGATGGTCGGGTTATGGAATACGTCCGCATCATCAACGGTGGCGACACGAAGCTGAAACCAGGCGAGCATATTCCGCAGGAAGAAGTGGACAAGGCCAATAAGCGCGTTGCTAGTGACGGGCGCAAAGCGGACTATGAGCCATGGCCTTTCTATCTGACTGCGTGGGAAGAAGACAAGCACGTAGTCGGCCAGGCCAACATCGAGCTGGACGAGAACGGTTACATCGTTAATGAACGCAATGCGGCCCGCAAAGCAGGTGAGTTTATTCTTGCTTTGCGGAAAGACATCGTCTTCGTTGACGTCTCACCGAAACAGCTTGTTTCGGTGGCGGCCTCGCTCATTCCGTTTCTGGAGAACGACGACGCCAACCGCGCGTTGATGGGTTCTAACATGCAGCGCCAGTCGGTACCCTTGCTGCGTGCGGAGGCTCCCTATATCGGGACGGGTATGGAAAGGGTGACGGCGCGCGATTCTGGTGCGGTGGTGGCGGCAAAGCGAGATGGCGTTGTCGATTACGTCGACTCCGAACGCATTATCGTGAAAGCCGACCACAACGTCGACGGCACGATCTCACGCGAAGTGACGGCAGACATCTATACGCTAATCAAATTTAAGCGGTCGAACCAGAACACGTGCATCAACCAGCGTCCGATAGTGCATGTCGGCGAGCGTGTTGCCAAAGGACAGGTAATCGCCGATGGGCCTTGCACGGATCGCGGTGAGTTGGCGCTGGGGCGTAATGTCCTTGTCGCCTTCATGCCGTGGCGGGGTTACAACTTCGAAGACGCAATTCTCGTTTCCGAGCGCCTGGTGAAAGAGGACTACTACACCTCGATTCACATTGAAGAGCTCGAGATCGAAGCGCGCGATACCAAGCTGGGGCCGGAGGAGATTACGAGGGACATACCGAACGTCGGCGAAAACATGCTGCGAGATCTTGATGACAGCGGCATTATTCGCATCGGCGCCCAGGTCAAACCAGGGTCGATTCTCGTCGGCAAGGTAACTCCCAAAGGCGAAACGCAACTAACCGCGGAAGAAAAGCTGCTCCGCGCAATCTTCGGTGAGAAGGCCGGCGACGTTAAGGACGCTTCACTGGTCAGCCCGCCGGGAATTGATGGCACGGTAGTCGATGTCCAGGTCTTTACTCGTAAAGGTCAGGAGAAAGATTCGCGCTCGCTGGCCATCGAGCAGGAAGAGGAAGATCGACTGCGGCGCGACCTTGAAGATGAAATTCGCATCTTACGCGAGCAGCGCGACGAGCGAATCTATGAACTACTCGAAGGCCGCAAGCTTTCGACCGACCTGACTTCGAACCGCGAAGTTGTGATTCCCAAGAATGTGGCAATCACTCGGGAAATGCTTCAGGCTGTCGAGCCGAAGGCGCTCAGAAAAGTGCAACTTGCTTCTTCGCGGCTGGATATCGGAGCAGAGATCAAGGAGTACGAAGACCGTACCGAACGTCAGATTAAGATCCTCTCGGATATCTACGAAGAGAAGATCGCCAAACTGCGGCAGGGCGACGAGCTCTCTCCGGGCGTAATCAAAATGGTCAAGGTCTTTATCGCCATGAAGCGAAAGCTTTCAGTCGGCGACAAGATGGCCGGACGTCACGGTAACAAAGGCGTCATCGCCCGCATCCTGCCGGAAGAGGACATGCCTTACCTGCCGGATGGTACCCCGGTCGAGATTGTGCTCAATCCGCTCGGCGTGCCGTCGCGTATGAACGTCGGCCAAATTTTGGAGACGCATCTTGGCTGGGCAGCGCGCGTACTAGGTCTGCATTTTGCGACGCCGGTATTTGACGGCGCCACCGAAAAGGAGATCAAGGAGAAACTGCAGGAGTCCGGAGCTCGAGCCCGCAGTCTCGGATTACCCGAGATTGTAAATGAATCCGGCAAAGCCATTCTGTTTGACGGATTGAGCGGCGATCCTTTCGAACAGAAGGTAACGGTCGGCTATATCTACATGTTGAAGTTGTCGCATCTGGTTGACGACAAGATTCACGCACGTTCAATCGGGCCGTACAGCTTGATTACGCAACAGCCACTGGGTGGCAAGGCGCAATTCGGCGGCCAGCGATTTGGAGAGATGGAAGTCTGGGCGCTCGAGGCGTACGGCGCAGCCCACATTCTTCAGGAGTTGCTGACTGCAAAATCGGACGACGTAGCCGGACGTTCTAAGATCTACGAAGCGATCGTTAAGGGCGAGGCTGATTTCGATCCCGGTCTACCGGAGTCGTTCAACGTGTTGGTGCGCGAACTGCAGTCGCTGTGCCTGGATGTTGAACTCATTAACAGGAAGGTCGCCGGCGACGGTCTGGGCCAGGAAGAAGGCGTTGGTGAAGCATTGGTCACCAGCGCAGTGGAAGCGTAGGGATTTTTGATTGCCGATTGCCAATTGCCGATTGGTGGTGGGCATTCATCGTTGGGTTTTTCGATCGGTTATGGCTGGATTTGGTTTTAGACCTAATCCGGACGCGATTTACCAATCGGCAATTGGCAATCGGCAATTGGCAATGGAGAAAAAACGTGTTTCGATTCCAACAAGAAAAGACGCAACTAGCTCCTGACTTTGAAGCTATTCGTATCTCACTTGCGTCACCGGAGAAGATCCGGCAGTGGTCGCATGGTGAGGTGACCAAGCCCGAGACGATCAACTACCGCACGTTCAAGCCGGAGCGTGATGGGCTTTTCTGCGCACGCATCTTTGGTCCGGTGGCTGACTGGGAGTGTCTCTGCGGTAAGTATAAGCGCATGAAACACCGTGGAGTGATCTGCGACAAATGCGGCGTCGAGGTAACGCAAGCCAAGGTTCGTCGCGAGCGACTCGGCCATATTGATTTGGCCAGTCCGTGTTCGCATGTCTGGTTTTTTAAAGGACTGCCAAGCCGCATTGGCCACTTGCTTGATATTCCTTTGCGTGAGTTGGAGAAGGTTCTTTATTTCGAGTCCTACATCGTGATCGATCCCGGCGACGTTCCCGGTTTGAAGGAACGAGAGCTCGTTAGCGACGAGCGCTATCGCGAGCTCGTGCGCGATTACCCAGCGCAGTTTGTGGCGAAGATGGGTGCGGAAGCGATCAAAGAGTTGCTGGCTATGGTCCAAATTGAAGAGCTGGCGACCGATCTCCGCAAGCGGATGAAGGAAGAGACTTCGCAGCAAAAGAAGTTGAAGTACTCGAAACGTCTGAAAGTGGCGACGAGCTTCTTGAAGTCTGGCAATCGACCGGAGTGGATGATTCTCGACGTAATTCCAGTGATTCCGCCTGAGCTGCGTCCGCTCGTGCCACTCGATGGCGGACGATTTGCCACCTCGGATCTAAATGACCTGTATCGGCGTGTGATTAACCGCAACAATCGTCTCAAAAAGCTGATGGAGTTGCGGGCGCCTGAAGTTATCGTGCGCAATGAAAAGCGGATGCTGCAAGAGGCTGTCGACGCGTTGTTTGATAACGGCAGGCGCGGGCGCGTGCTGCGCGGTGTGAACAACCGGCCGCTGAAATCCTTGAGTGGTACTTTGAAGGGCAAGCAGGGTCGGTTCCGACAGAATCTGCTCGGCAAGCGTGTTGACTATTCGGGTCGTTCAGTAATTGTCGTCGGTCCGGAATTGAAACTGCACCAGTGTGGTCTGCCGAAGAAGATGGCGTTGGAGTTGTTCAAGCCATTCATCTATAACCAGCTCGAGAGACAGGGACACGCCGCGACAATCAAACAGGCGCGCGAAATGGTTGAACGTCAGGAACCTGTCGTTTGGGATATTCTGGAGGAAGTGATCCGGGAGCATCCAGTGCTCCTGAATCGCGCGCCGACGCTGCACCGCCTGGGTATTCAGGCTTTCGAACCAGTGTTGGTGGAAGGCAAGGCGATTAAAATTCACCCGCTGGTCTGTACAGCTTTCAACGCAGACTTCGACGGTGACCAGATGGCTGTGCACATTCCGTTGAGTCCGGAAGCACAAATCGAAGCAGCGGTCTTGATGTTGTCCAGTAACAACATTTTGAGTCCAGCGAGCGGCCAGCCAATCGCCGTGCCTTCGCAGGATATTGTGCTGGGCATCTATTACTTGACCCGCGATCGCGCCGGAGCAAAAGGTGAGGGGCGTGTTTTTGCCTCGTTGGAAGAAGTGTTACTCGCTCTTGACGCTGGCGAGGTTACGACCCAGACCCCGATCAAATTGCGTATTCAGGGAGACCTGATCGATCTGACGCAGGAACACGATCCGCAGGATATTCTGCGAGGCGCCGTGCAGGACGACGTCCGCCGGGTCATTAACACGACCGTGGGCCGCGTAATCTTTAATGACTCTATTCCGCCCGGACTTCCGTTCATCAATGGGACATTGAAGAAGAAAGGTTTGCAGTCGCTCGTCAACTATTCGCATATTCGTCTGGGACATGAAATGACCGTCAAGATGCTTGACGATCTCAAGAACCTTGGCTTCCTGTATGCGACCAAAGCCGGCATCTCAATCGGAATTGACGATTTGGTCACACCGCCAGCTAAGAAGCCGTTGGTCGACAAGGCTGACAAAGATGTGATTGCGGTCGAGCAACAATATCTCGATGGCGTAATCACAAACGGCGAGCGCTATAACAAAGTGATCGCCATCTGGTCGGAAGTCACAGACAAAGTCGCGAAAGAGATGTTCAAGGCGATGGACGACCGCGAACGTGCTACCGGCGAGCTCAACCCGATTCTGGTGATGAGCGATTCGGGCGCGCGAGGTAGCGCCCAGCAGATTCGCCAATTGGCGGGTATGCGCGGTCTGATGGCGCGACCATCCGGTGAGATTATTGAGACCCCAATTCAGGCTAACTTCCGCGAAGGTCTGAACGTGTTGCAGTACTTCATTTCGACGCACGGCGCGCGCAAGGGTCTGGCTGACACGGCATTGAAAACAGCCGACTCTGGTTATCTGACTCGCCGGCTCGTCGACGTTGCGCAGGACGTGATCATCAGTGAGCAGGATTGCGGCACGCTGCGTGGCATTTCGGCCAGCGCAATCATTGAAGGTGGCGAGGAAATCGAGTCGCTGCGCGATCGTATTGTCGGTCGTACGGCCCTCGAAGACGTTACCGACCCCATCGAAGGCCTGGCGATTGTCGAAGCCAACCAGGAGATCGACGAAGATCTGGCTGCTGAGATTCAACGTTCGGGCGTGCAACGCGTGCGAATTCGTTCGGTACTGACCTGCGAATCGCGCCGTGGCTGTTGCATTAAATGCTATGGCCGAAATCTGGCGACCGGTCGTCCAGTGGAGATTGGCGAGGCAGTTGGCGTTATTGCCGCCCAGTCGATTGGCGAACCCGGCACTCAGCTCACTATGCGTACGTTCCACATCGGTGGTACGGCGCGCCTAGAAGAATCGTCGAAGCATGAAGCTCGCCAGGATGGAACGATCAAGTATCTCGATCTGCAAACGGTGAAAAGCCGCAAGGGCGAACGCATCGCGATGAATCGCAATGGTTCGCTGACAATCATCGACGATCGCGGCCGTGAAGCAGCGCGTTACCAAATTGTTTATGGCGCGCACATCCTGATAGAAGACGGCAGCCGCGTGACGCAGGATCAATTGCTCGCCACGTGGGATCCGTTTACCTTTGCGATCCTGACTGAAGTTGCGGGTCACGTTAAGTTCCAGGACCTAAAAGAGGGCGTCACTTTTGACGAGGAGGTCGATGAGGTAACCGGCCAGTCGCGGCTGGTAGTAAAGGACTCGCCCGACGAAAAGAAGCAGCCGCGTTTTGAAATTCGCAGTGCCAGCAACAAGGTGCTGAAGACTTATCAAATGCCGGTGCGGGCAAACCTGATGGTGACCGATGGCGAGGAAGTAGAGCCTGGCGACATCATCGCGAAGATCCCGCGTGAAACGACCAAGACTAAAGATATCACCGGAGGTTTGCCGCGCGTCGTCGAACTGTTCGAAGCACGACGGCCAGCCGAAACCGCGGTCATGTCCGAAATCGACGGCACAGTCACTCTCGGAAGCATTTCAAAGGGTAAACGCAAGCTGATTATTACCGGTGACGACTTGGAAGAACGTGAGTACGACATTCCTCGTGGTACGCACATTAACGTGCAGGATGGTGACCGCGTGCGTGCCGGTGAAGCCCTGATGGATGGTCCACTCAATCCGCACGACATCTTGCGCGTGCTGGGTATGAGCCGTTTGCAGGAGTACCTCGTGAACGAAATTCAGGAGGTATATCGTCTGCAAGGTGTAAACATCAACGACAAGCACATTGAAGTGATTGTTCGCCAGATGCTACGTTGGGTGAAGATCAAGGAAGTCGGCGATACGGAATTCCTGCTTGAAGAACAGGTGGATCGTTTCCGCTTCCAGGACGAGAACGAACGCGTGCGCCTGGATGACGGTGAGGTGGCCCAGGCCGAGCCCTTGCTCCTGGGAATCACCAAGGCGTCACTTTCTACGGATTCGTTCATTTCCGCCGCATCCTTCCAGGAGACCACGCGCGTACTCACTGAGGCGGCGATCTCCGGACGAATCGACTATCTACGTGGCCTTAAGGAAAACGTGATCATGGGACGGTTGATTCCTGCCGGTACCGGTATGGAGTATTACCGGAACGTCGATATCGATCGCGACGAGACAATCGATCAAGGTCGCGAGCGCGAGCTTGATGAGTTTCCCGACATCGTAGGTGGTCACGACATCGTGATTCCCACGCGCGAACCGGTGGTTGTTGCCGCCAGCGATGGCGATGCCCCAGTGCCGGAAGTTGAAGAGTAATTGATAAAGGCAGCGTAATCGTCGCGTTGATGCGAGAAAGCCCAACGGTGAGAACATCTCACCGTTGGGCTTTTTATTGGTTGCTGGTGGCCACACAAAGTCAGAACCGGGAGCGGTAGCGACCGGGTCGATACGCACGCGCGATCATTCGTTCTCCAAAGGGCAGGGACTTGTTCTGACCGCCGTCGTTGAGCTTCTCGGACACCACCCGGTCGCTTCGCTCACGGTACTGTACCCAACGGGACAAGGCGACTGCGCTTAATAACAAGGACGCAAAAGACCGCACTATAAAGCGTGTACATGAATGCCGTATAAGTGAGGGCGAGGTCGGCATGATAGTTGACGCTCCTCGGTTCTGACGTTGAGTCGTATGTTGCGGAGCCGTTTGACTCCTATCGATGAAACATTCGCAGCGGCCGCAACACTCAATGTCAGAACCGGTAAGCGGTAGCGACCGGGTCAAACGCGCGCAAGACTCGACTAAGGTTCACCTGCCTTCTGTGCCCAATTTGTATTCCTAGGGGCTGGTAAAAACCCATCGTTGAGTGCCATCCCAGATTGACCCGCCCGCTTACCGCTCCCGGTTCTGACTTTGTGTAGCGACTTAGCCGCTCTATCGTCGCTATTCGAGTTTTGATACGGTCCCTTTACGGCACTTCGACACTGACTCACGTTCAGATCGGCGAGTCACTATAGCCAGTTACTCGTTCTTGCCTTCCTTTCTATCCATTCGTTCACAGTGCTTACAAAGCGGCTGGTCGGGCGGTTTCTCTGGACCAAAATGCGCACGCTCGTGTTTTCGACCAGTTGCCACCAGGCGGCTTATCCTCAACCCGCATAAGGTAAATTGTTGACCTTGGGGAATAATGTGGTAGACGCGACCATTTTCACTCCGCGCATACATGGGTGCATCACTCCGTCTCTACCGTCAGGGGGATAGCCACCACATGGCATTGTCGCAACTACTTCAGGTAAACTTTCTTTCCTTGTGGCCCAATTCTTTACGCTAGTGGAATCTTCCAATACAAACGGAAGCCCAACTTGGGCCAAGTAACTAGACCGGGCCCGGACAGTGCAATCGCAATGCCGCAACAAGAGAAGCCGCTCTCAGTGAAAACCTCAAAATCCTGCCTGCGTAAGAGAGGGGTCTGACTGAAGATGGAAGATGATAGATGATTGCTCTAAAACGACTAAAGAACCTCGCTGGAGCGCGCCGGGCTGCCATGCCGGAATTCATACCGCCGCAGCTTGCCACCCTCGTAAAAGAACCGCCGAGAGGAAAAGAGTGGCTACACGAACTGAAGTTCGATGGCTACCGGATGCTTTGTCATCTCAATCGTGGCCAGGTGCGCTTTTGGAGCCGGAATCATAAGGACTGGTCTCATAAATTTCCGAGTCTTGGTAAAGCAATTAAGGCTCTGCCTGCACAAAGCGCAATCCTCGATGGTGAAGTGGTGGCGCTGGATGCCGCTGGTCACACTAGTTTTCAGAGATTGCAACAATCAATCAAAAGCGGCGACTCTGGTTTTCTGTTTCAAGTCTTCGATTTACTTTACCTCGATGGCTTCAATTTAACCGGCGTCGCGTTGATAGAACGAAAGCTTCTGCTGGCTGAACTACTAAAGTCGGAAACTACGCGCAGTCCGCTACGTTACAGCGATCACATCGAAGGCCGAGGTATCGAGTTTTTCAAGCAGGCTTGCGAACACGCCATTGAGGGGATTGTCTCGAAGCTGGCTAACTCGCCTTACGAGTCGACCCGCACCCGCAATTGGCTCAAGGTCAAATGCATCAAGCGTCAGGAGTTTGTGATCGCCGGTTACACTCCGACGGAAAAAAGTCTTCCAGGTTTTGGCGCACTGGTGCTGGGAGTTTACGACAACGGTAAACTAATCTATGCAGGCCGGGTGGGCACTGGGTTTAGTTTTCAACAGCGGCTTGATTTAAAAAAGAAACTGGATCGCTTGGTGCGGGCCTCGTCTCCCTTCGCTATCCAGCCGAAAGATCCAGGCTTGCGCCAAGCCGTGTGGACCACGCCACAATTGGTTGGGGAAGTTGCTTTTACGGAATGGACTGACGAGGGTTCAATTCGCCATCCATCGTTTCAAGGTTTACGAGAAGACAAGAAGCCCAGCGAAGTAGTCCGCGAAGAGCCAAGTTCTTAACCAGGGTGCTCCCAGTAATTCCTCGTTAATGTCATAGATCTTTAATTGCTCCTGCGCGATTTTCAGAAATTCAGCGAGCTCAATGCCGTCGCACCTGAGGGATCCATGTAATGCGTGAGACAGGGCATTGCGGAGCGAGCCTGCGTCAAATACAGGAAGAAATATTTTCTGCAAAGTGGAACTCGTATCTAGGCCACGGCTTTGCCGCCCGATGTGAAGCGGTGGCTCTGAGACTGTGTCAAAACTCGGATGGCAACGATATGGCCGCTGTGTGGATACACAAAGTCAGAACCGGGAGCGGTAGCGACCGGGTCCGTTTCCGTGATGCTCAACTACTTCCGGCCACAAC
>Ga0070708_100001742_pt1 | contig 16701 bp, 19 predicted proteins | sample KBSK5503metaG_FD_65469 | JGI IMG/M metagenome (GOLD analysis project Ga0070708, IMG submission 65469) | Corn, switchgrass and miscanthus rhizosphere microbial communities from Kellogg Biological Station, Michigan, USA - KBS K5-50-3 metaG | ecosystem: Host-associated > Plants > Roots >... | reverse complement strand
GTCAGGCGTTGCTCTTCTCGTAGCGCCATTTCAGCCCCCGGTTCGGGTGCCCGGCTTGGCGAGCGAATCGAGCAGCCGCTGCGAAGCGTCGGCTATCTCCTCGACCGCGGCGTCGAACGCCTCGGCGTTCGCCCGGGACGGCACCCGGTACCCGCTCACCTTCCGCACGAACTGCAACGCCGCCGCTTGAACTTCTTCCGACGTGGCCTGCTTGTCCCCTCGCAGGGTCTTGATGCTCCGGCACATGCCCCCAGCATACGCGCCGGGAAACCTCCGGAGCGGGGAATGTAGCCACGTCCGGACGGGTAAAACAACCCCAGCCCGACCGAGGAAAAATATCCGATCGAGCTGTCGATTTCGCGAAGGCTCGTTCGACGCGCTAGTAGAGGAAGGGTTCGCGCCCGCTCCGGACGGCCCGGGAGCCGGCATCAAGAAAGGAGCCATGACCATGCGATTCCTGGTGATCGTCAAGGCGAACGAGGAATCCGAAGCCGGTGCCATACCGGATGAGGCGATGCTCGCCGTTATGGGCAAATACAACGAGGAGCTGGCGAAGGCCGGCGTGCTGCTCGACCTGTCGGGACTGCAACCGACTTCGAAGGGCGCCCGCGTCGCGTTCTCCGGAACCAAGCGCACGGTGATCGACGGGCCGTTCACCGAGGCGAAAGAGCTTGTCGCCGGCTACTGGCTGATCCAGGTGAAGTCGAAGGCAGAGGCCATCGAGTGGGTTAAGCGCGCTCCGTTCGAGGAGGGCGAGGTCGAGATCCGCCAGCTGTTCGAGCTGGACGACTTCGAACCCGGTGAGGCGGTCGATCGCGCGCGCGAGCTCGAGAAGAAGCTGGCCAACAAGAAATAGTGTCCGCATCAACCGAGGCGAAGGGAGACACAACGATGCGATTCATGACGATCGTCAAGTCCGTAGAGGGCTCGGGCCCTCCGCCGCAGGAGCTGCTCGACGCTATAGGGCACATGGCTGCCGAGGCGATGCAAGCAGGGACGCTGATCGACACGGGTGGGCTCGCTCCGACCGCGACGGGGGCTCAGGTGCGACTCTCCGGTGGGGAGGTGGCCGTGACCGACGGGCCCTTCACCGAAGCGAAAGAGGTCGTCGGCGGGTATGCGATTTTCGAGCTCGGGTCCCAGAAAGAGGCCATCGAGGCAGCGGTGGAGTTCATGGAACTTCACAAGAAGTACTGGCCGGGCTGGGAAGGCGTTACGGAGGTCCGCCAGATGATCGGACCGGAGGACATGCCTCACTGATCTAGCGACCATGGGTGTCGGTAGCCGCGAGCGCTGCCGACACCCATCACTCTGCCGACGGTTTGCGATGGACGGTTGAAACGAGTGTGATCGGTAGCCGTGATGGCTGCCGATACGCACGGCGCGATCGACGCGGTCTGGAGGATCGAGTCGCCCCGGCTCATCGCCGGTCTCGCGCGGATGGTGCGAGACGTTGGTCTTGCCGAGGATTTCGCTCAAGACGCATTGGTTGCCGCGCTCGAGCAGTGGCCGTCGGAGGGTGTGCCGGACAATCCTGGGGCCTGGCTCATGGCCATCGCGAAGCGTCGCGCGATCGACCACTTCCGCCGAAGCACCCGACTCGAGCAGAAACACGAAGAGATCGGTCAAGAGATCGAGGCTCAGCAGGAGACGGCCGTGGCGGATCTCGATGCTGCGATAGACGACGACGTCGGCGACGACCTCCTCCGCCTGATCTTCATCGCCTGTCATCCGGTTCTCTCGACCGAAGCACGAGTCGCGCTGACCCTCCGGATGCTCGGAGGCCTGAAGACCGAGGAGATCGCGCGGGCGTTCCTCGTCCCCGAGGCGACCGTGGCTCAGCGAATCGTCCGCGCGAAGCGGACCCTTGCCGATGCGCGCGTTCCGTTCGAGGTTCCCGCCCGGGACGAGCTCGCCGCGCGACTATCATCGGTGCTCGAGGTCGTTTACCTCGTCTTCAACGAGGGCTACGCCGCGACCGCCGGCGACGACTGGATGCGGCCCGCGCTGTGCGAGGATGCGCTCCGGCTCGGCCGCGTCCTGGCCGAGCTTGTCCCCAAGGAGCCGGAGGTTCACGGCCTCGTCGCGCTGATGGAAATCCAAGCATCGCGCACGCACGCGCGGACCGGGCCGTCGGGGGAGCCCATCTTGCTTCTGGATCAGAACCGCGCCCGCTGGGATCAGCTCCTGATCCGTCGAGGGCTGATGGCATTGGAGCGCGCCGAAGAGCTGGGTGGAGCGCTCGGACCCTACGCTCTGCAGGCGGCGATCGCCGCATGTCACGCGCGGGCGCATTTACCCGAGGAAACCGACTGGGAGCGCATCTCATCTCTCTACGATGCGCTCGCCGAGATCGCTCCGTCGCCGGTCGTTGAGCTGAATCGTGCGGTCGCCGTCGCGATGGCGTTCGGCCCGGCCGCGGGCCTCGAGCTGGTAGACGCGCTGAGGGCCGAGCCGACACTCAAGACCTACCACCTTTTGCCGAGCGTGCGGGGCGATCTCCTCACCAAGCTCGGCCGCTTCGCCGAGGCACGCGCGGAGTTCGAGCTCGCCGCTTCGCTCACGCGGAACGCGCGCGAGCGCGAACTGCTCCTCGAGCGCGCCGCAACCTCCGCGGTCCGACCGGCCCCTTCCTAGTCGACCCAGCGACGATGGTACCTGAACGATCTAGCGTCGCGTCATCAAGAAACACGCGGAGCGGTCGCCGGCCAGCGGTTTGAAGATGCGCTCGATCATGAAGGTAGCGCCGAAGAGGAGTTCCTCTTCTCCCGGCTCGATCGCCCCCGATAGTGCCGGTCACTTCGAAACCGCTCTCGGCAAGGAACACCGCGTTCGCGGCGCTCCCACAACCAAGATCGACAGCTCGAGATCCGTTTGCGGGGCTCAGTCGGACCCGACCCGACGAGCTCGACCAGCTCCTCGCGGGGGCCGCTTTCCCATGGTGCGCCGCGCCGGTACAGCCAGTCGTAGAGCCAGCGCCCGGGCACGCGCCGACACGAACACCGGCGTCGGGATCTGTACCGGCGAGCCATGACCGCGCGGGCGGCTACTCCCCGCGGGTACATGTTCAGCCCGGCACTCTCGCTACTCTAGAAGTCCTTGTACGCCGAGTACTCGAGTCTGCACGGGGACATATGCCCGGCACTTGCAAGGAGACCGACGATGGAAGTACGGGTCGGACCGTCCACCATAACCATCCATTCCGATGATCGGGTGCTCGTCTGCGAACCCGACGCGATCATGTCGCGTGGCGAAGGGCAAGGCTTTTTCGCGTCCGACACTCGTTTCGTTTCCGGCTATCGCCTCAAGCTGGGCGACGCCCACCCGGTGCTCCTGAACAGCTCGCAGATACGCCCGTTCTCCTCGCGCTTCGAGTTCTCGAATTCCCCGCTCGATACCGTCGCCGGCACGATCCCCGCGCAGACACTTCACCTCCGGCTGGATCGCACCGTCGCAGAAGGCATCCACGAGGACTACGACCTGGAGAACCACGGCCGGCATCCAGTGGAGGTCGTGCTCGAGGTGAGCATCGAATGCGACTTCGCCGACATCTTCGATGTGAAGTCGAAGGAACTGCTGCGACGCGGGTCTCTCCAGACCGAATGGGACGAGAAGCACAGCCGCCTGACGACGCGGTATCAAAACGATAGCTTCCGCCGGGCCCTGCACCTGCAAGTCGAGAACGCCGATTGCCCGCCGGAATTCGCGAACGGCGGGTTGTCGTTCCGCGTGCCACTCGAGCCCCGCGGGACCTGGCACGTGTGCATGCTCTGGATCCCCGATATGGATGACGGCGCGAAGAAACCCTCTCTGCGTCCGTGTCACGATCTCGTCGGGGAGGATCCCGCGCACAACCGCCTCAGCCGGGAGTGGCTCGAGAACGCGACTCGGTTCCGTCCAAACAACAGCACGATCGCACTCATTGTCTCGCGCGCGGTTGACGACTTGGCAAGCATGCGCTTGCACGAGCACGACGAGACTGCAGCCGGAAAACGGGGCGCTTCGCATGCCGACCTTTGGGTGCCGGCTGCCGGTATCCCGTGGTTCGTCTCGTTGTTCGGACGCGACGCGCTCATCGTTTCCATGCAAACGTTGTCGTTGTCGAACCGGCTCGCCTGCGGCTCGCTGCGCGCGCTGGCGGCTTTCCAAGCCGATGGCTACGACGACGAGCGAGATATGGAGCCCGGAAAGATCCATCACGAGCTTCGCCGAGGGGAACTTGCAACGCTCCGGCTCATCCCCCACACGCCGTACTACGGGACGCACGACGCGACTCCGCTGTTCGTCCTGACGGCGAGCGAGGCGTGGCGGTGGCACGGCGACCGCGAAACACTCGACGCGCTACGCCCCCACGTGGAGCGTGCCATCGCGTGGATCGACTCCGACGGCGACCGCGACGGTGACGGCCTGCTCGAGTACGCGACGCGGTCGTCTCGCGGCTATTACAACCAGGGTTGGAAGGACTCCGGCGACGCGATCGCAACGGCGACGGGTGAGATCGCCCGCGCGCCGATCGCGTTGTGCGAGATACAGGGCTACGTCGTCGCGGCCAAACGCGCCTGGGCCGGAGTTCTCGAAGACGCATATGGCGAGCACGAGCCGGCGGCTCGACTGCGCGCCGAAGCCGACCGGCTCGCGTCGCAGATCGAGGAACGATTCTGGTGGGAAGAAGAAGGAACGTATTACCTCGGGCTCGACGCGAACAAGCAACCGATCAAGACCGTGGCATCCAACGCCGGACATCTCTTGTGGTCCGGCGCCATCACGCCCGAGCGCGCGGCGCGCGTCGCGGAGCGGCTCCTCGCTGGGGACATGTGGAGCGGCTGGGGTGTCCGAACGCTATCGAAGGGCCACTCTGCTTTCAACCCGTTCTCATACCAGCTCGGGTCCGTGTGGCCGCACGACAACGCCATCATCGCGGCCGGTTTCCGCCGCTACGGACTCGACGACAAAGCCCACGTCGTCGCTCGTGGGCTCTTCGATGCCGCCGAGCGCTTCGAGGCCGGACGGCTCCCCGAGCTCATGGCCGGCGTCGACCGAGACCCGGGCAGCTTTCCCGTGCAATACCTCGGCGCGAACGTGCCGCAGGCATGGGCCGCGGGGGCCGTGGTCCACCTGGTCGCGACGATGCTCGGACTTACGGCCGACGCTGCGAACCGCGCGCTCGGGCTTGCACCCCGGCTTCCCGAGTGGCTCAGCTCGATCGAGGTCGCCGGACTGTGCGTCGGAGACGGGTCGGCCGACTTTCGAATCTCACGCGACGCCGCCGGAGATCATCGCCTGGAGATGCGCGGTGCCTCGGACGTAGACGTGAAGCTCACAGCTTGAGGGACCCTCATTCAGGAGTCGCCGCAGCACTTACCGTCGGCCGGTCGCCATGCCCTGGCCACACGCTCGATGACCTCAACGTCGCGATCGCTACGGAACGGAGTGGCCTCCCCAACGCGGGTAGGCCACTCCGTCGAACCCGAATTACGCGACGGCGCCGGGGACTTCTTGCCTCCGGCGTGCTGCTGCTCCTGCGAGAATCGCGGCTGTCAAGTGGATCGCCGCCAGAATGGATGCGAGAACAACAAGCGAGGCCCGGCTCTCGCTGCTCTGGTGAAATGCCTCGCGAATGTCCAGAACCGCAAAGGCGATCGCGAAGAGCCCAACAAGCCACAGCGCTCGTCTGTCTCGCCACCCGAGCACGAGCCCGGCCAGAGCAACCGTTACAACCGATGCGGCAGCGACAATCCCCGGCCGTTCCAGGTCGAGACCGAACAGTCGCTCCGATCCCTTTGCCGTCTCGGGGTGCGTCGACCCCGCGGAGTCTTCGGCGCCCGTCTCGCTTCCATTCTCAGTGCTCTTTGTCTTTTCCTTGTGCCCCTGCTCCAGGATCGACCCGGTGATGAACAACCCAGCCGAGACGACCAGCAAGAGCGCGAGCGCAACCCGCATTGAATCGCGTCTCATCGCCTCTCCTCATCCGATACACGCGTGAGCATTCGCCGCGCGCATGGGAACATCGCACAGCCGTCAGCGAAATTGGATCGGAGGTCAGGCCGCCAGCGGTGGGGCTCGCTGCGCGCGTCGCAACGCGGTCACGCGAGTGCGGTGGCTACCCACGAGCAGGCGCGGCGGTCGAATTGTTTCGCGTCTGCGACGCGGACGGGGGTTTCGCCTCGCGAAGGAGGCCGCAACCTTGACCGCGACAACAAACAGAAGCCGCGCGGCGAGGAACGCCGCGATCCCGAATGGGATCTGAACCGCGACTCCGAGCACCAGACCCGGATCGAGGAAGGGATGCACGCCGAGGCCCTCGGCGTGTAGAGCTCGTTCGAGAACCTCCTGCACCGGCCATGCCAGCGACGGAAGTACGAGGAACAGCAACGGCGAGACACTCCGAGCGATCCGACCTTTCAAGAGAACTCGAATGAGCACAACCAACCCGACGAGCACGAGCGCGCCGAGAAAACCGAGTACGACAGGCACGCTGGAGGCGTGAGCGGCTGCGCGTTCGGTGCGCTCCGCGAGTTCCACGCTGCGCGGCCCGACCAAGCGCGACCCGAACGCGTGCCCGGCGAGCAGGCCGGCGGCCACGCTGGGCAGCGCCACGAGCCACGGTAGACCCTGGCGTCTCACCAGCACATCATGCCAGCCGGATCGAGGAGTTGCCTCGGCGGCGAACCCAGCCCGTGGCCGCACATGGTGCGCGTCTTGCCCCCGAAACGAGTGCGCGGCATTCGACGGCAAACATTGGGTGAGCCCGGGCCGGGGCAAACTTCAGCTCGGTCGCTCAAACGCCGACAACGATCGGGGCGAATCCTCGAGAAGTCCCAGGTCCGACGCCGCCGGGAAAGAGGGCGAGTGCGCGAGACAAAAGTCCACACAGAAACGAAGAGCTGCTGGAGCTGCGGTGGCGTCTCGCCGCCCGGTGCAACCTATTGCACCAGCTGCTATCTGCCGTTCGTCACACAGCCGAGGCCGGCGACACCGAGGGTCTCGACGCGGAGGACAGCGTGGGTCGGTCCCGCCGCCGCCCTTCTCGCGCTCGTCGGCCTCGTCGCCGGCGTCCTGCATCTGCGCGCGGATCACGGGCTCAGGACGCCGTCATCCATCGGCGGCTACTCCCGGATCGTGGACCCGCAAACGCGACCGATCATCGCCGGCCTCCTGTCTGCCATGCAGAGCCGAAACATCATCCATCCTGTGGCCGCCTTCTACGGCACGACGCCGACCGACGCCGCGAGCGCGGTGCTCTTGCTCAACGCGGGGCGCGTGTCGCATCAGGTCGTCGACCGCCGCGGCTTCCTCAGCAGCTTCGCCTCCGGGTACGCGGCCGGGTCGGGATCCTCGCTCGACGTCTCCAGAGCCTTCGACAGAACCTTCCAGGGCGTCACGGTGACGTGTGCTTCGCGCGTGGGTCGGGGCGGCGCCGTATGCGTCTGGGAAGATCCGACGACGATCCTTCTCATGATCGGCTTCCCGCAGCTCAGCGTCGACGACGCCGTGCGCCTCACCGTCGAAGCGCGCTCAACGTTGCTCTCCTAAGCGGAATTCCGTGGAGGCGGTACCGAAGCCTATGCTGCCTAGGTGGATATCGGGCGGCTGAGACTCGGAGAGCTTCTGGCTGCGCTGTCGCTAGCCACCGATCTCGGGAACGGGTTCCCTTACGAAAAGTGCTTGCGCACAACGTTGCTCGCGACACGGCTCGGCGAGCGCGCGGGGCTCGAGATGGGCGATCTCTCCGATGTCTGGTACACGTCGGTGCTTCGCTATACGGGATGTACGGCATACGCCCACGAAATGGCCCAAGAGATGGGCGACGACATCTCGGCCAAGGCTACGTTTGCCCCGGCTGATCCGGGATCCCCGTCGGATGCGATGCGTGCCGTTTTCTCCACCGCTGGAAGGGACAAGCGACCGGTGCAGCGCGCGCGAACGATCGTCCGCTACATGAAAGCGGGCAAGTCGATGCATGGACGCATGACGGCTGCCGACTGCGAGGCAGTGAGCCGTTACAGCAAGCGGCTCGCCATGAGCCCGGCGGTGATCTCAGCGCTTCCACATATGTTCGAGAGGTGGGACGGCAAAGGAGTGCCCCGAGGACTTCGCGGCGCGGAGATCGCGCTGCCGATGCGGCTGAATCAGGTGGCTCATTTCGCCGACGTGCACCTGCGCATCGGCGGCCGAGCAGCGGCCAAGACTGCGATCACTCGGGGACGCGGAGGCTGGTTCGATCCCACAGTCGCTGATCTGTTCTTGGAGGGCGCTGACGAACTGCTCGAAGAGATCGAGCCGGAGTCGGTGTTCGAGGCCGCGATCGCCGCCGAGCCAGAGCCGCATTTGACGATCGGAGCGCCTCGACTCGACGACCTCGCGCGAGCGTTCGCGGACTTCGTCGACCTCAAGTCGCCTTACACATTGACCCACTCCTCAGGTGTCGCCGAGCTCGCCGAGAGTGCTGGGACGGCAATGGGTCTTGGAACCGAAGAGGTCGCGCTCCTGCGCCGAGCCGCGCTCCTGCACGATCTCGGCCGCGCGAGTGTGTCCAACGGCATCTGGGACAAGCCGGGGCCGCTCGGCGTCGCCGAGCGCGAGCGCGTGCGAACGCACTCGTACCACTCCGAGCGCATCCTCTCTGCGTCGCCGCTCCTTGCGGCCATAGCGCCGATCGCGGGGATGCACCACGAACGGCTCGACGGATCGGGCTACCACCGCGGCGCGAACGCTGACGCGCAAACCCGGTCGGCGCGGATCCTTGCTGCGGCCGACGTCTTCCACGCGCTAACAGAGCAACGTCCGCACCGACCCGCGTTCTCGGTAGAGCAGGCGGCCAAGGAAGTGGAGACGATGGCCTCGGTAGGGTCGCTGGACCGCGACGCGGTGGCAGCGGTGTGCGCAGCGGCTGGTCAGCAGGTCTCGCCCCGGCGGGAGCGGCCGGCGGGACTGACCGAGCGCGAGGTTGAGGTCCTTCGTCTCATCGCTCGCGGCGCGACGAAGAAGCAGGTCTCCGAAGCCCTCTTCATTTCTCCAGCGACGGCCCATACGCACGTCGTGCACATCTACGAGAAGATCGGCGCCTCGACTCGCGCAGGCGCTGCCCTGTTCGCGATGGAGAACCGACTCCTCGAAGGTTAAGTCCCTCAAATATCGACTGTTCGGTCGATACCGCGCCGGGCCCGTAACCCCTAACGTCGTCCCATCGGACGAAGAAGGGAGCCGTCATGACGAAGGTGCGAACCGGTCTCGCAGAAGCCAACGAGACGAAGCTCTACTACGAGGTGAGAGGCACCGGTCCGACGGTACTGTTCATCCCGGGTGCGTCCGGGGACGCCGGGGTCTTTGGCGATACAGCCGAGCGACTCTCGGACGAGTTCACCGTCATCACGTACGACCGGCGCGGCAACTCGCGGAGCCCCAAGCCTGCAGGATGGACCGTGACTACGCTCGGCGAGCAAGCAACCGACGCGGCCGGGCTGATCCGAGCCCTCGGCGTCGAGCCGATCGCGGCCTTCGGTACGAGCGGCGGCGCGGAGATTCTGCTCGAGCTCGTCCTGCACTACCCGACGGCGTTGCGGGGAGCGATCGTGCATGAGCCGCCCCTCATGGGCGTGCTACCCAACGCTGCCGAGCTCGGCGTGACGTTCCAACAGATCGTTGGCGACGCTATCGCTCGGGGCGGTGTCCGCGGCGCCACGGAGCTATTCCTTCGCATGAACATGCGTGATGAGGTGTATGACGGACTCGATGCGGCGTTGCGGACACGGCTGCTTTCCAACGACGAGGTATTCTTCGGAGCAGAGCTCCAATCGATGGCAACCTACGTTCCCGACGGCGCGGATTTGGCAGGCGTGAAGCTCCCGGTATTCGCCGTTGCAGGCTCCCCCGACCGGCCTGAGGAGCTCCTGTATCAGGTTGGGGCTGCGGCGTGGGTCGCTGGGGCTCTCGGCACCGAACTCGTCCAGTTTCCCGGGTGGCACGTCCCCTATCTGTCGAACGTCGACGACTTCGTGGACGCGCTGCGCCCGCTTTTCAGGAAGATAAGTTAAGAGAGACACGATTGTGGAGGTGGGGGTGTGTGAACCGCTCGGTGCCTGCTCAACGCCCTGCATGAGCGACTGACCGCCTGATCCGTCGCGTCCGCATCCAGATCGCCCGACTCGATGCAGATACGCGATCCAACTCGGCGACTTCTCTCTCTCTTGTAGCCTGCAGCGAATGAACAGCCATGCGATCTGGCTCGAGCCCCCCCGCGGCGGATATCCGGAGGGGTCCGCTGCGTCGCTTCTCGGCATCGACCGGGCTCGGGCTTGGCTCAAAGGTGAGATACCGCTGCCACCGATGGCGCGGCTCATTGGACTGCGCCTCGTGGAAGTCGGCGCAGGCACAGCGACATTCAACCTTCCCGCTTCGAACTGGTTGCTGTGGAATACCGGCGGGTTCGGCGCTGGCGCCTTCGCCCTTGCCGCGGACGCGGCGCTCAGTGGCGCGCTCCTCACGACGTTGCCGGCCGGAGTTGGTCTCACGACGTCAGAGTCTTCGCTCAGCTTCTTGCGACAGGCTCGACCGGGCACGACCTTCATCGCGCGCGGTCGAACGATCCACGCGGCTCGCTCGACCGGACTGTCCGAGGTCTACATCGAAGACTCTCGAGGACGCCTCCTCGCTCACGGAAGTTCGCGATGCATCTTCGTTCCGATCCCACCCAATCCGGCGACCCGCCCGTCGTGCCCCGGGAACTCAGAGTCGACTCCGGACCCCTACCAACGGCCGCACGTCGGGGGTCTGCCGCAAGATTTCTATGATCGTACGCCGGGAAACGTCATCATCCGAAGGTACATCGCAGGAGAGATACCACCGCATCCGGTGGCTGAACTGACCGGCATCGAGATGTTGGAGGGCGCCGATGGAAAGGCGACCGTTTCTCTGCCGGCAACTGAATGGCTCTCCAATTCAAACGGCCAGGTGTATGGCGGCTTCATCGAACTGCTCGCGGATGCCGCCACGAGCACGGCCATCGGCAGCACGTCCGAAACGCCGAGCATGGCGTTGGCCACTCTCGATCTCAAGGTCTATTTCCTCCGCCCGGTGCAACCGGACGGACGAACTCTCACGGCAAGAGCTGAGGTGGTGCAACGCGGGCGAACGATCGCGCTCGCAAACTGCCGAGTGACGAACGCGGATGGGAAGACCGTTGCGATGGCAACGAGCCACTCGATGATCGTTCCGAACCGACCCGTTTCTCTCCTGCAGGAAACACAACTGGCAGACGAAGCGCCGCCGCTCACCTAACGACGAACGGCGCGCGGTTCGGAAAGCATTTCCCGAGACCAGACATTTACGTGTGGTCTAAGGGGGATTCGAACCTTCGCGCCTTGCTCCGCCAGCTCGAGGATCGGGGGCGTCTAGGTCGGCAGCCGCTCACGGTGAGGTGCCTTGGCGCGTCAGTCTTATACATCGTCGTCTTCCAGTGGAGAACTACCCGTATCGACCACCACAGAGTGGAATTCAAAAGAACACCAGTCCCGCAACAGCTTCAAAGAGCGCTTGGACGGCCATAGCGCCGGATCGGTGTACCAACCAAAGAGCTCTTCCTCGAAAAGGGTTCCGTGATTTCGCTCCAGCCAGTCCTCAAGCTCCGCTTGGTCCTCGACTTCCACAAGGTAGACGGTTCGTTCTTGGCCGAGATCGGCCAACGTCAGTATGTGCGATGGGGACGGATCTACCCCATTGATCCAATCGAGAAAAGGCTGCTTATACCGAAGGATGAGGGCCGACCGATTGAGCATGATCAGGCAGTCGCGGAAAGTTGCCGGACGCGCCGGCTTGGACGCGCCTTCGCGAGGTCGTGATTGGCCTGGAGATTCAGCCAGAACTCAGGCGTCGTCCCGAGCGCGCCGGCGAGCAGCCAGGCGGTCTCCGGAGTCATTCCACGCTTCCCCCGGATGAGCTCGTTGATCCGCTGGATCGGAACCCCGAGGTGCTCTGCGAGAGCCACCTGAGTCAGCCCAAGCGGCTTGAGGAATTCCTCGCTCAAGACCTCGCCTGGATGCGTCGGGACTCGTCTGTTCGGCAGCATCACATCTCCCTAGTGATAATCGGTGATCCAGACTTCATGCGCGTGACCGGCTTCCCACCGGAAAGCGATCCGCCACTGATCGTTGATCCGGATGCTGTGCTTCCTTTTCAGATCGCCCTTGAGAGCCTCCAGCCTGTTACCCGGCGGCGCCCGGAGGTCGCCGAGTTCTCTCGCGGCGTTGAGCATATCCAGCTTCCTCGCGGCCACCGATCGGATATCCGGCGGGATCCGCCGCAACGCCTTCCCACGAGCGCTGTGGAAAAGCGCCTCGGTCGCGGCGTCCTTGAACGACGCGATCAAGGAGATCTCCTCACGGCGTTATGATACACGCTTACACGGATTCCATGCAAGGTTGTCGGTGGCCGATCACCTGCAGGCGCCGGATCGGGATCCGCTGGTCAGAGGCCTGTGGTTTGAATCCCCTTGCCTGTCCGTTTCTTCCAGGCGCTTCGAGTCGTTCTTGACCAGCGACGTTGGACGAGCGAGAAATGGTGGAGGTGGCGGGATGCTGTGTGAACCGATTTGGCCTGCTCAGTACGTTAATTGAACGGGTTGCAGTCTGATCTGGCTCATGGACGCCGGGAATCGACCTCGACCGGCCGCAGCGCGGCTCGACCATTTGCTTGGGGAGGAGGCGCTGCCAGATCCCTACCCGGAGGCCATCCGTTCGATCTGGGCGTCCAGACCGCCAGCATCGCGAATAAGTTCCGTATAGATGCGCCCGCTGACGAAGCTATCGTTCTTCACCTCGAAGATGTTGACGCCAACGAACTCCATTCGTGTGCCGTCCGGCCGTGTTCCCTCCATCGACCATTCCATCCAAACCGTGTCGCCCTGGTCAATAGTGCCGCGCAGTTCCGAGTGCACATCTGGCATGCTCGTGAAGAAGCGCTCGAAGTTCTGCCGAACTTGATCGCGACCGCGAACGAACTCGCCTCTGCGCGCGGGGGCTTCGTCCTCGTAGCCCACCGCGAAGCAACCCGCCACCTGATCGAGATCATGGGCGCTGATACCTTGGATCCACCGCTTGACTACGTCACTCGAGCGCATAGGTCGCTCTCTCCGTTCGCGCGCACTCCCGAACACTCCGGCCCATCCGGCCGTCGCATTTCATGCCGGCAATTCATCACGCAAGAGCCCATGTGGCGCCGAAACGACGCCCAACTGCAATAGCAACCCCTGAAGATTGGATTCGAGCCAACACTCGGATATGCGGCTTCCATTCAGACGGTAGATCGCGATGGCCGTCCACGTCACCGGCTTGCCGGTAGGAGCGACACCCATGAACTTTCCGAGGTGGGTCGCCCGAAAGCTCATTCGTTCGACGACCAAGTCCCCTTCAGCGACGAGCTCCTCGATCGTCTCGACGAGATCCGGGAACGCCGTTCGGATCGCATCGGGAATGTTCTTGAATGCCTCGGCATCCTTCACGTCGGGCATGTTCGGGAAGTGCAACACGAAATCGTCGGCGAGCAGCTCTTCGGTCAACGCAACATTTCCGAGGTTCGGGATCTCTTCGACGAATCGGCGAATAACGGCCTTGTTCTCAGCGATTCCCATCGAGTCCCCTCCCATGTCTCACGCGGATGAAGCTCCCCACAGGACAGTGTCGCCGAGAGGTTCCGGAGCGACAACTGGGGCCAGGTCGGGGAAGGGATGGGAAGGATGGAGCTTGTGGTCCTAAGGGGTCACTACTCGAACCCGGCAATGCTGCTGAATCAGTTAAGGACGCTGATCTCCGAGGTGAACTGAATGGCCTGAGCGCCACAGGCTGGGCGATTGCCCGTGAGTTCGTTTGAACGCTCGGCTGAACGCCTCCTCGGAGTCGTATCCGACGCGTCTCGCGATAGCGGCGACGGTGACTTCTGTCGTGGCGAGCAGATCTTGGGCGACGCGCATGCGCCATTCGTTGACGTACCGGATCGGCGAAAGTCCGAGGACGGTGCGAAATCGATCATCCAGGGACGACCGAGAGACGGCTGCCTCCTTCGCGAGATCGTCGACCGTCCACTTGCGCTCGGGCGCCGTGTGTATTGCCTTCATCGCCCGCGCGAGCAGCGGATCACGCAGTCCCGCGAGCCAGCCCCGCTCGGACGCGGGAGCGTTGGCGAGGTGCAAGCGCAAGACCTCGACGAGCAGCATCTCCGGCAGCTTGGTCGATCGGATCCCCGAGCCTCGCTCTGATGACTCCTCGAGCGCATACGCAACGCTGGCATCGAACCAGTTCCGTGCCGGCCCGGGCGGCGGCCGCACCACGAACGCAGGCGGGAACGCCTTCAGGGCCGGGTCGAACAGCGGGTCTTCCGAATAGAGGAAGCCGCAGACGATGTCCGTTCGGGAGCCGTCTTCGCCGTGACGAACGACCGGGATCTCGGTCCATGGAGGTGGCGGGACGACACTCAGGATCGAGGTGGGTTCCACCCGCTCGACGCCTCCCATCAGGAACGCGTCGCCATACGGGAGCACGATCACGTCGCCGCCGCTGGCCCAGTAGCGCTCGCCGTCGGCGCACGAGACAAAGCAACGTCCGGACGCGACGACGTGGAACAGGATGAGGCGCTCGGCGCCGGGATGCATCATCGCGGCGAACATGGGACCGCCCTGGTCGCCTAAAGCCCAGCGCTCCCTGTATTCCGCGCGCAGGTAGATGGCGCCCTCGAGGCGCAAACGCTCCAACGCTTCGTTGAGCGGTTCGATCGGAGCGCGGGATTCGTTCATCGGCCACCGAACTGTGGCGTTTCGATCATCATTGCCGGTTTACCAGTCATGGCCAGATGCACAATTCGCGCTGATAGTGCTCGCAACGATTATGAACGGCAACGCAAGGAAGGGTCCAGCGGAGAAGGAGGTGCGGGATGTACGTGGTCGCGCAGCATCGGTTCACGAACACGCCGGTGGCGTTCGCCCGGGGCGAGAAGCTGATCAAGAACGAGGGGGCACCCGCCGGCGTTCACGGACTGCAGTTCTACCCGGCGCGGGACGGCACCGGTGCGACGTGTCTCTGGGAGGCTCCCTCGGTGGCTGCGATCCAACAGTACGTGGACGGGACGCTCGGAGACTCCAGCGTCAACACGTGCTACGAGGTTGACGCGGCGCAGGCGTTCGCGCAGCAACCGTCGGGAATCCGCGAGTCCGCTGCGATCGGCGCGTAGGAGCTCGCGTCGATCCACCGCCGAGGAGGACCAGAAGTGGTCCTCCTCGGCCACGCGTCCGCGAACTCCAATAGAGGCCGCGCACAAAAGTACGTCGGTCCCGACCCTCAGGAGGCGCTCGCGTTAGTTGATCGCAAGAAGGAGCGCGCCGCCGCATTGAACCGCTCCGGCGCCTCAAGGTCGCTCATGTGACCGACCCCAGGCAAGACAATGAGTTTCGATCCAGGGACCTTGGCCTGCATTTCCTCGGCGACACTCAGCGGAGAACGCACATCCCGATCTCCGTACAAAAGCAGCGTCGGCACATCGATGCTAGGAAGCGCGTCGCGGAGATCGTGTTCCGCGAAGCCCGCCTGCAGCAGGGCGCGTTGTCCCGCCGGATGAAAGTCGCGAAGGATCTCGACGATTTCGTGGACTACGGCTGGCGTCGCGGATTCTGTTAGCAAGGTGGGGAGCCATTCACGAGCCCATTGATCCGGCGGAAGGTCGATCCGCTGCCGCATCTGCGTCTTGCGTTGTTCGACGGCCTCCGGTGGAAGAGATCCGGCCCAGCCTGCATATGCAGAGGCAAGAATCAGCGTTCTCGGGATCTTCGGATGGCATCGAAACAGCTCGAGCGCGAGGCCACTCCCAAACGACAGCCCGAGAACATTCGGTTGCTCGAGCCCGAGCTCTGCAATGAACCCGGCAAGGTAGTCGGCGTAGTCGCGCGTGCCGAGCCCGTCGGGCGGATCTTCTGAGCGCCCGCATCCGGGCATGTCCCAGGCAACGACTGTTTGTTCGTCGGAGAGTCCATCGAGCTGGTGACGCCACTCCCGGCCATCGAGAGGGCCGCCGTGCAGCAAGACAAGTGGTGGCCCTTCGCCGGCTCGCCGATAGGCGATGCGGAGTCCTTTGACCTCGACCGCATTCATCGATCGCTCCATCGCTCTTGGATGAGCCCCATTCAACACCCCTTGGAATCGATACGTGCGGGTGTCCGGCGACGCTGAGCGATCGTTCACACAAGAGCACGATTGTGGAGGTGAGGGGATTCGAACCCCTGTCCCTCGATCTCGCTTCGGAAGCATCTCCGGGCGCAGCCGGCGATTTGATGTCAGACACACGGCGCGCACCGGCGCGCTACGCGTGTCCCAGCCCGATCAATTTCCCCCTCGGTACTCGGGCGCTCCCGAGGGGTTGAGCCCGCTTCACGACGCCCCTTCCGGACCGCAGGCACTTCCGGAGGAACGGCTACTTAGCTAACTAAGCAGCGAGTGCGACAGAGTCGGCACTTATTTTTTTTCCCGGCTTTTGACAGGGCTCCGGGGACCCTGGCCCGCTTCCTTCGACCCGAACGACCGAAGTCGAAGCCATGCACCCCCATATTTTCTTTTCAACCCGGCCATTCTAGCAGTCGCAGAACCGCCTATTTCCGGCGTTCACCGCGCCGGAGAGCGCCGCGGCGCTTTTGCATCTCGCGCTCGGCCTCGCGCTTCGCGAGCG
>Ga0070708_100001741_pt1 | contig 16702 bp, 12 predicted proteins | sample KBSK5503metaG_FD_65469 | JGI IMG/M metagenome (GOLD analysis project Ga0070708, IMG submission 65469) | Corn, switchgrass and miscanthus rhizosphere microbial communities from Kellogg Biological Station, Michigan, USA - KBS K5-50-3 metaG | ecosystem: Host-associated > Plants > Roots >... | reverse complement strand
AGCGCCGTGAAGAAACTTCATCGAGATGGAAAATGTGTCTGCTCCTAACTCCGCGCCCAGTTCAAAGGCAGTGCTGCTGGCAAAGACCGACTCCACAGGTCCTCCGATCCAACGGAGCAAGTCCAGACAGTGAATTCCGCCGCCATGAAGGAACGGAAAAACACCGGAAGGATAGTCCAGCCACCATGCCTTTTCCTGCTGCCGTACCGACGCCACCGTGTTGACGATATATGTGCCCCGTAGAAATCTTAAGTATCCAAGTTCGCCCGAAGCAACTAACTGTCCGGCTTTGGCATATTGCTCACGAAAGCGGCAGTTCATTCCCACCTGTAGTCGGCGATCGCTTCTTTCCAGCGTCATCCCGATCTTTTGAAAATCCTGTTCTGTTCGAGCCAGCGGTTTTTCACAAAAGACGTGCTTGCCTGCCTCGAGCGCGCAGCACACCTGCTCGGCGTGGTTGTTGTCGGGACTACATACAAAGACAATATCAACATTTGAATCCGAGAGAATCGACGAATAGTCCGTCGTGCTGTAGGTAAAACCATAACGCGATTTGAAATCCTCTGCCGCTTGAAGGCTCCTTTCGGTGGAGCAGATAGCAGTGAGCCGCGCGTTTTGATGATGCACGAGGGTCTCACAATGCTTGCGAGCCATATAGCCCGTGCCTAAAACGGCCACGTTGTAATTCATTCGGGGCTGCCCTCGAGTCCCTGGTGACTCTCATGTCGTTGCTGCCATCTCCGATGAATGTCGCGCATCAGCAAAGACTCGCCCGTTTCATTCAAATGTTTGGCGAGTTCAATGAATAGAGTTCGCGTGCCTGCTTCATCGCGGATGAATGCTGCCACCCCTTTAGCCGTAATGTCCGGCAAGCGCGGCGCGCGCTCCTTCAAGGCATGATAGGGACCCATCGTACGGGAGTTCAGATAAACATGAACCGGGTGAAAATCAAGAACCTTTAGGCCTGAACCGCTTTCTAAGAGCGGGGCCAGTTTCCAGCAGGGCGCCACGCGCTCCATCTCGAAATCATCTTCCCAGAAGTATGGCACGCGCAGCAGCGTCCTTTGCTCCCACCAATATTCAACCGGAGTCAACTCCGGCGCGTGCGGCAAGAAAAGAGAGGCGTCTGTTCTCACCGGCGTGTGCTTCATAATTTGTCCGAGCAGCGCTGTGGACTGAAGCAAGCCGTGAGTTCTTACGGAAACGGCTTCGGGAACAATTTCCATGCAATGGCCGAGCACGGCGGTTGGGGATTCTCCATGTGTCGATCCGGAAAAAAAATTTGGATGGATGCCTAACTCAAACAGTTCCTGATGCGCGCGCAACCGCGCCAGCGACGGACTCTCATGTGTGATGTACCAGGTGGCCCGCACCCGATGCTCTATCAGGATGTCGGCGACGAAGTCGATCATGAAATCGGGAGCCCAGTCGACGTCAAGCGTCAGAGCAAGCGCACTGCTATTTGCCTGATTACCCATGAATTACGAAGCCGCAATGGCGTCAATATCGAACTCGACTCCGGATTTGAGCGAGCGCAGAGCGGCGAACTCTTTGCCTGTCATGACAGAGCCATCCTCTAATCCGATCTCGTTGACTATGACCAACCTGCCATCAGCACAGCGCACTCCGAAGCCTTCCAAGCTCGGGCCGATAACAACCGAGCCGGCCGGCCCGCTGGCAACATCTGACCCATTATCCAGCGCAGCTTTCCAAATGGTCACCCTCTCTTGCTCAAGGAACGTGAACGCTCCCGGATACGGCCGAGTTTGGGCGCGAACCCAATCGTAGGCCTGCTTGGACGAGAGCGCGTTCCAGTTAATTATTCCATCTTCGGGTTTCCGCTGTGAGACGAACGTGGCTTGGCCATGATCCTGCGGGACACGTGGCTCCGCGCCCTGCGCGAGCAGAGGCACATATTCCGATATTAACTTCACTGAAACCTGCGAGGCCTTGTGAACCAGATCCGCTATATCGTCTGCGAAGTCAATGTTGAATCTCGCCTGGCCGATAATGTCCCCGTCGTCGACACCGTCCGCGAAATGAAAAAAGGTAACTCCGGTTTCGGTATCGCCATTAATGGTTGCCCAAACCAGAGGCGCGCCCCCTCGATACCTGGGTAGTAAAGACGCATGCAAGCCCGCCGCGCCGAGTGGCGCCAACTTGCGCAACGAAGCCGGCAGCATATAGTACCAGCCGACTACAATGATCACGTCGGGCTGCAGTTCGCTCAAGGCCCTTCCATACTCCGGGTCGGACATTTTTCCCGTGACGTAGATCAGCGGCGTCGAGTGAGCGGCCGCCAGGTCCTCAAAGCACTTGTACTGGACGTTCGTGACGGGCTGAGCGGACCAGGAAATTCTGAACTCCTGCGGGATAGAGAAGATACCAACTACTTCTTGTCCGATTTCCTGGAGCGTGCGGCAGCAATTCCAACCAAGCTCTGTGGCTCCCATGAATACAATGCGCATGCTGTGGTTTATCGGCGCCTATTCAGTTGGCGATGAACTTTTGCAGCCACCACTCGAACGACAGCAGTGACCAGATTAGCAGACGCTTGTTGACCCGACCGGAGCAATGTTCGTCGAGAATCTCGGTGACGTATTTCATTTCGAGAAATTCATAAATACCAGCCTTCGGGTTGCGCAAGAGGCGGTTGATATAGTCGATGCTTTCGCCTCGGAACCAACTAGCGTCGGGCGCGCTGAAACCCTGTTTGGCACGCTCGGTAATCTCCCGCGGAATCAGACGGCTCATCGCCTGGCGCAATACTGTTTTGCCGTCACTTGTCTCTCGCTCGTAGAGCAGGCGTTTACCAGGCTGGTTTTCGTCTACATGAGTGGTGCGCCCCAGATTGCGTATTTTGTAATGCGCCGGTATGCGCATAGCGAAGTTAACCAGCTCGTCGTCCAGAAACGGCACCCGGGTCTCAAGGGAATGCGCCATACTGAGTTTATCTTCAACTACCAGCAGCCCGTGTAGAAAGGTTTTCAGCTCAAAATAAAGCGAGGCATTGATATAGTCGCCGTTTCCTTGGAACTGTCCGGGCCAGCGATCGAAGACGTCATGAAAGACCTGAAAGGTCGAGTGATCGCTGATCTGTCTGGCCGTCTCAGCAGTGAAGAGCTTGGCTTTGTTTTCATCCGGCACCAGGCGCTGCCAGAATTCATAGTAGCGGCGCAGATATTCGGCGCGCCCGCCGCTGTTCATGCCCCGATAGTAGCGCCATGGGTAACCGCCAAACAACTCATCACCGCCGGCGCCCGACAAAACGACTTTAACGAACTTGCTCGCCAGCCGCGCCACATAATAGTTGGGGTAGCACTGGCCGACACGCAAATCTTCCAAATGCCAGACCAATTGTGGTAATACCCATTCCATGTCGCCGGCATGCATTACTACTTCGTAATGCTCAGACTTGAATAGGTTGGCCATGATCTCGGCGCTGCGCCGCTCATCAAAACCAAATTCAAGACCCGAGGCCGAGGTTAGGTCGAATCCCCCGGTGAAGGTGGTCAGCCGCGGCAAATGACGAACCGCGACTGAGGTAATCGAACCTGAGTCCATTCCCCCGGAAAGATACGAGCCGACGGGTACGTCACTAACCAGTTGTCGTGTGACAGCTTCAAGGAATAATTGATAGAGGTGTTCTGCGCTATCAGCCTCAGATAGCCCGTTGGTTTCGCAAACGGGGAAATCCCAGTATGGCCGGGCTTGGGGAATTTGCTGACTTCCAAGATCAAGCGTCATAACATGACCTGGCGGCAACAAGCGTACTCCCTCGAATAGCGTCAAGTCTGAGAAAATATTCTGGAACGTGAAATATTCGTTGAGCGCCGGATACGACACTCCCCTGGACACCTGGGGATGCTCGAGGATGGCTTTTATCTCTGAGGCAAAGACAAAGACACCCTTGCTGCAATACCAGTAAAGCGGTTTGACTCCGTACCGATCGCGCGCGAGGAAGAGACGTCGCTTCTTTCGATCGAGAATCGCAAAAGCAAACATCCCATTAAAATAGTCGACACACCTTTCACCCCATTCCTCGTAAGCGTGTATGACCACCTCCGTGTCGGTCCGGGAATGAAAGTGATATCCCAGAGCTTCCAACTCTATGCGCAGCTTTTGAAAGTTGTAGATTTCTCCGTTGTAGGTGATCACAACGTCGCCATCTTTGCTGGCCATCGGCTGATGCCCTGCCGGAGAAAGATCTATTATCGCGAGCCGTCGATGCCCGAAACCGACCGGTCCATCCACATAATGACCCTCGCCGTCAGGTCCCCGGTGCCTGATACTGTCGGTCATGCGCTGAAGCAAACCGACAGATACCGGGTCTCCCTTGAGGTAATAGATTCCTACGATGCCACACATTCTATTGTTGATTGACCACCGAAAATCGCTTTAACCAGAATGATCAGAACAGAGAGTCCTCGCACGGCTCCGAGACTTCAGGTCGGATTTCACCTTCGTACACATTTAACTGCTGTCTTCCGATATCGTGCTAAAAACCATACCGGTTTGCAAGTCGATACTCCTGGCCATTTTTAATTACACCATCCCCTGTGTCGGCCCGTTGACGACGCCTGGCGAAAAGCCGCCACAGATAAATTGCGCCCAAAACTGCGAAAAGGAGCATGTACGGGTGCGCCGGCATTGTGTTGCGCGGCGCGGCGTCGAAAGGCAGGCGACTGAGCGTGACGTAGAGCGGAAATGCCAACAATGGCAGGAACTCGACCAACCGGCCGCGATTTGCGAACAGACCGATAAGCGCCAACGTCAAAGGCAAGAGACCAAAAACCGCCAGCAGAATCATTTTCGTTGCTATCAAAAAGTATCGTCGCTCAGCCAACGCCTCTGCGTACGAGCGATTGCTATCTCCCAGCAGGTAATCCCCTCCTGAAATCCAGAGATGTGGATACTGTTTCAGCCGCCGCATGATATAGCCCTTCGGGTCACGCTGGATATTCTGAAGGCCGACGCGCCACAGCTGCGGGTCGAGATCGGCGAGTTTCACCTCTGTCATCTCGGGCTGCGTGAGCTCTCTGACCATGGGATCGTACTGCTCTGAGCCCGGAGCATACTTAAATGTGTACCAGTCAAAGTAAGGTATCGTATTTTGCCAAAAGATCAGGCCGGGGCCGAATCCGACCAAACCCGTCAGCTTGCCCCTCACTTGATAGTTGCGCACGAGCCACGGTGTAGTCACCAGAACTGCACAAAAAATCAAAGCCGCGGACATCTTCCAGCAGGATTTTCTGAAACGATGTAGCAGCAGAAACAGTCCCGACAGGAAAAAGGGAAACAACAAGGCCTCAGGCCGGCAAAGACTGGCCACCCCTAAAACGATTCCGGCCGCGCTCATCCACGGCCAGCTCCTTTTTTGGTAGGCGTAAATGATCAGAAAGATGGCGCCGCACATCAGGAAGGTGTAAAGCGTCTCAGTCAACTTCGCCGCGACAAAGTGCGATGTTAAAGGGTAGATGGCGTTTAGCCCCGCAGTTAATAGAGCCGCGCGTTGGGTGAGATAACGGCGGGCTACAAAGTACATGAGGCAGCAGGTAGCGGCACCTAGTAATGCCTGAGAGACGTAAACAACGAGATCATGAAATCCAAAGACTGAGTAGAGGGCGCTCAAGAAATAAGGGTAAACGGGAGTGCGAAAGAGCGTCAGTTCATAGGGAGGCCGTCCTTTCAGCGAGAATCCGTTTCCTGCCAGCAGATTCCTTGCGAGCGTGTCATAGCCGATTGCATCGTCGGGAACCCATTGACGAAAGGCCACGAAAAGAAGCCGCACGGCGAGGGCAAAAAAAAAGATCAAGACAAGTTGCTTCGCTTGAGAAGCTCTGACTCGCTCTTCTGAATTCTGGTTCAACATCTCTCGATCCTTAATTCCCGAGTCCGTGGGGCGACATAGCCCATCCACTAAGTCCCGACTGAAAAGTCTCGGAAACTCAGCCCTTTTTGCGATGTTAAATGTGATTTCAAGTCCGGGTCGGTGTTGACCAGACTCACAATGCTATCGCTTCGGAATCCTGGCCTTAGTCCAAGACCTTCCAAGGCCTTCAATATGCCCCAGCACAGTTGCCATGGCACAGGAACGAATCGAATTCTTTTCTTCCGGCGATCTGCCAGGGCCGTCAGAATTCCGCGTAACGATAAGCCGTTCGTCGAAGCAGCAAATATCCGCGCTCCGATCTCCTCGTCATTTCCAACAGCGACTCTATGGATTAGCGCTACCAGGTCGTCCTCGTGGACAAGGTAAAGAAGCTGGTTTCCATTCCCAATTAAGGGCACAATCGGCGATGACTTAACTGCTTTGTCCAGTGCCCCCATCATTGCGCCGGGTTCATCACCGTAGATCAAGCCCGGCCGAATAACAATCGCGCCCAGTCTTAGGGCCTCGTGTTCGATTTCCAGCTTTGCTTTCCCGTAGAGAGACTTGCAGTCTTTGAATGCGCTGACGGTGGAAATGAAAACCATCTGCTTAACGCCCTCAGCTTTGGCTGCTTCCATGAGCCGGACGGAACCGCGCACGTTGATTTCGTGAATCTCTGACCATGTAATCGGTCGAAAATCATAGGCGCAGTGGATGAGCGTGTCTATCCTTTGATCCTTAAAGAACCCTTCGGGCGCGCCTTTATCAAGAGGGAAGGGAGCCGTAACCGGATCGGTTTCCTGGTTCGCGCTGCGGCTCAACCGATAAACAATCCACCCTTCTTTGGTTAAGGCTTTGGTCAATCTTGAACCCAAATAGCCGCTGGCTCCCGTAACCGCGCACCGGCGCCCTTTAGTAACGCCCTGCGACTCACTAACGTTGGTACTGTCTTTCGCCGTCATTAATATTGGGCGTGCGATGAAGCGATCCTGTGTGCGTTTGCCATTATGCTTAGCGTGATCGTAGTTGCTGGTATGGTCGGAAATATGCTCGAGTCAACGACGTGCACCCGTCTGAATCCGGACGGGCGTCCGGCTATGTCGGTCTCAAACTCTCCTGGCTTGGCTCGCATAGGAAGACTTCCACCAGAGTGATTTCCTTGTCCGGGTTGGCCGATCTTCAACAAGTATCTAACCGGAATAGCTTTCAACCGCTTCCTGTTCCGGGCCAGCTTCGCGACGACTCCTCTGACAATCTGGCGGCTGCGCCCACCGTTGTTACCTTCTAAGATGAGTTTACCCGGGAAACCCTTTTCCGGCGCCGTCAACCTTAGTGAAATGCTCGGCGAAACCTCGGAATGCAGATAACCCTGAATTAAGAGAAATCTATTCAGGAAGGCATTCGTCGCAAAGCGAGAAACCTTATAAAACCGTCCAAAGACGTTCTCAAATGCCTTTCTATATAAATCATTGTAACCATAAATCTGCAAATGGATGGTCTTGTCAGACAACTTCCCGTCTGAGACTTCAATAAAGACCTGAGCGAGCGTATGAAGCTGTTCCTCCGTGACCCGACCTTCGCTCCGATAGCGCAGAAGCGGCAGCATGAAGTACTGGCTGTCCCGAAGAGTCAAGGTTCTGTCATAAGCCTCTAAAGAGTCGAGAATTAATTTCGTACTCGACAAGACACCGGCTGCGACGTAAACGCGCGCGGCTTTGAAACTAACTGGTTCCTGGCTCGTGTGTCGTTTGCCGATAATACGCACATGATCCAGAGACTCTTCGAATTTGTTGACTATAACGTCGTTTACATAAGTGAAGTTGGAATGTTGCTGGAGCTTTTCGAGAGTCAACGCAGAGTTATAAATCAATCCATACGGGCAGCCGTAGAGACACAGGCCACAGGCGGCGCACGCGTGATTATGCGGATTACGGGCAGAAACCGCCAAACGCGAAGAACCGAATAAGAAACCACGCGACTTGAGTTGTTCGCTCTGTCCGCGCAGGTCACGCAGAAAAGCATTAATCTGTCTGCTGGCGCCCAGGGAAGCATAGTCATCAGAGTAAAGAGGAAATCTTGATTCCAGATCGTCCCTGGTTGCGGATAGCGCCATAAATGAAAGAACCGACCGATAGTGAGGTTCCAGCTCGCTGATCGTAAAAGGCCAATCGCGAATATCATCGGCTGCGTAAGGAAGGACAGCAGCTCCCCAGACATTGCTGAGTCCTCCTTTGGCCAACGACGAAAGCACGGCCGCATTCTTCAACTCCTTCGGAATGTAAGTGCCCGTTTCTCGATAAGGGAAGTCGGACCCATAAGTGTACTTCAGTGCCACACCGGCCGCGCTGGGCGCCATATTCACCTTGAGCCGTTCCAACATCAGCGGATCCCAGTCGTCAGCTTCTTGAACAGAGAGCTGCTCAACTATCCGTCGACGTTCGAAATCCAGATCGATACCAGCGTCGAGCATGGTAACGTCATAGCCTTCTCTCACTAACGCGACCGAGCTGGATACTCCGGCGGGGCCAGAGCCAATTACATAAATCACTGGTAATCCTTTTGCGATTGCCCAAACACTTAGATTATCTCAGCCGTTGTTCAATACGCTGCAACGGTATCCCTGCGATTTTACGCGTTTGTCGCCTGAGCCGTAAGGTTTTCTTAAAGACGGGTTCGCCGGATGATCAGGTCCGCGAGGAGGCCCAGGCACAGAATTTGAAATGAGGCCACGACCGCAATCGCAGCCCCAACTCCAAAGTGATCGAGGCGAACAAAATCGATGGTGGCTTTTACAACTCCAATCAAAAACAGGATCAGACTTGCCGGTAGGAAGATGCGCAACGGATTAAAATAAACAGTCATGCGCACGATTAAACTGAGGAAGCCCAGAAAATCGCGCGCCGGGCGGATAGTTGATTCGCCTTTGCGCCGGTAGTAGTTAATTGGCAGAAACTTGACCCGGTAGTTACTGGTCAGCGCCGCCATCGTAATGGTTATGGTAAAAGAAAAACCTTCAGGAAATAGTTCATAGAACCGTTCGGCGATCTCGCGTCGGAAAACGCGTAAGCCTGAGTTCAAATCGGGAATCTTTTTTTGCGCCAGATAATTCGCCAGCTTCTGCAACATCCACTTTGCCGGCTTTCGGAACAAGGGGATCCTGACGTGCTCGCCGATCCGCGCGCCGACGGCCATGTCACACGTTTGCACGGCTTTGAGCAGAACCGGGATCGCTTCGACCGGATAAGTCCCGTCAGCATCCGTTATCAGCATTAGATCATATTTGGCATGACGAATCCCGGTCTTGAGAGTAGCCCCATAGCCGCGATTGGTTTCATGTTGGACGAGTATTACACCCCGGGCCTCGACCGCTTGCGCCGTCTGATCGGTCGAGCCGTCATCAACCACGACAATCTCGCCCTCGATTCCTTCAGAAGCCATCAACTGCTGAATGGAATCCAGAACTTCGCCAATGCCATCCTGCTCGTTGAAGGCTGGGATGATGATAGTAACTGGTTCGTTCATCCGAAGGTCGTTATTCTCAGCAGGACTCAATACCTTGTTGGGCAGTTCCCTTTTAATGATGTTCAGCTTTTAACGTCTGAGGATTGATCCGCTCAAATGATCCAATACTCATGTGTAGCGATCAAACCATACGATGAAATTGATTAGCCCCCACAACTTGTAACTGTGATTGGCGTGACCCTCAAAGTGCTCTCTCTTGATACGCTCCACGTAATCGGAATTGAGCATCCCGCTCTTCCTTAGGTTTGCAAGAGTCAGCGTCTCTTCCACCAAAGAACGCAGATCGCCACGAAACCAGGACGCTATTGGAGTGTGAAATCCGGCCTTCTTGCGATAGACCACGCGCCTGGGCAAAATCTTGCTCATCATTCTCTTAAAGAGATGTTTCGTAGTGAAGCCTTTCATTTTAAGCGACGCGGGAATGCGCGCCATAAACTCCACCAGCTCGTAATCGAGCAGCGGTTCTCTCGCTTCAAGGGAACTGGCCATCGACATCGTGTCTACTTTCGGCAGAATGCTACCGCTCAAAAAGGTCTTGTAATCTGAATAGAACCCCTTATCCATGTCAGAGATGTTTGGATAAGCCGCGAACAGTTCTTCCCAGGTCTTTTCCGGCAAGCGTTCCTTGATAGCAGCGGCAAACTCCTTTGTCAAAAGATCATTCTTCTCTTCGCTGCTGAAGATTGTTCTCCATGTGTAGTGCGCCCGCGCGGGTGAAAGCATTGCACCCTCGACAAACTTACGTGCCTTGTAATCAAAGCTGAGCTTGGCGCTTGAAGTTGGCAGAGCATGAATCAGGGGCTGCACCAGGCGTTTTCGCAGCCAGCCCGGCAGCCGCTTGTAGTAAGCCGCCAGATGGTCCGCCTGATAAGTTGGATACCCGGCAAAGACTTCATCACCACCATCGCCCGAGAGAACGACTTTAACGTGCTGGCTGGCCAGTCGCGACACCAGCAGAATTGGGATATTCGAAATGTCGGCGGAGAGATTGTCAGCGTGCCAGACGGACTCTACTAACAAATCGGCCATGCTTTGCGGAGCACAAAAGATTTCGTAGTGCTCCGTATCGAGCAGTCGAGCCATCTCCCAGGCGTACTCACCCTCGTCGTAAGACTTTTCACTGAACCGCACGCTGAAGGTTTTGAGAGGGCCGGTGGCAAATTGGCGCATGAAGTGTACTACCGTACTCGAATCCAGGCCGCCGCTCAAAAAAGCACCTACTGGAACGTCCGCAACCAGCCGCTTGCGGACGGATTCCTGTACCAATTCACGGAGCGCGGGAATAATTTCATCTTCGCGAAAGGAGTGTCGGTTAGAATTTTCAAAATGAACGTCCCAGTACTTCTTGATTCTCAGTTTTCCGTCGTGCCAAACGGCGAAGTGACCCGGTTCGATCTGCCGCAGGTTCTTGAAAGGCGTTCGCGGGTGCGGGATGTAATTTAAGGAGAAGAAATCTCCCAGCGCCTCATTGTCCAGGTCCCTTGGCACTCCAGGATACGCCAGAACGGACTTCAACTCCGAAGCGAAGACAAATTTTCCAGAGTCGGCGTAGTAGTAAAGCGGTTTCACGCCAAGCCGGTCGCGCGCCAGAAAAAGCGTTTGGTTGGTGCGATCGAAAATGGCGAAAGCAAACATGCCGTTGAAACGGTCGACGCAGGCTTCGCCCCATTCTTCGTAAGCATGGATGACGACTTCGGTGTCCGTCTTTGATTGAAACTTGTACCCCAGGGTTTCTAACTCAGCGCGCAGTTGCAGGAAGTTGTAAATCTCTCCATTGTAGGTGATTACTATGTCGCCGCGGTCGTTTGTCATCGGCTGATGACCAGCGGGCGAGAGATCGATGATCGCCAGACGACGATGGCCAAGGCCGAGCGGCCCCTCGGTGAAGTACCCCTCACCATCCGGACCCCGATGAGTGAGGAGGTCGGTCATTCGTTTAAGAACGTCCACCGACGCCGGATTAGCATTCAGATCCCAGATTCCTACGATTCCACACATGAACTATTCTTTGATCGCACGTACGGTAAAGCCGCTTTCCTGCGCATCGTCAAAATGCGTAATCTTCAAACCCTCTTCCTGGCACCAGCGACGCACTTCATCTTCCGTATGGCGCCAGGAATAACGCGGATGATACCAATCGAAATTGACGTGATTATTCTCCTCGAATGAGAACGACTCGCGCCAGTAAAGCTTGGCAAAATGCCAATAGAAGAGTCGCTGCACATCATAGCGACCCTTCTTGATGCCAAGAAAAGAAATGTCTTCAGGGATCTCGACCTCTGTTCGAAGGTCGGCCAGGGCCTGGCCCAGTTTCGTCAACGGCTTCAGCGCATCCCAGGCCTTCGCAGGTTCGAGTCCGGAGATCGCATCGCGTATGTAATCGTCGCTGAATTCTCGGATTGGACTCTTCACCCGGTAAACGTAAAAGAGAATTTCACCGCTCTTGACGAGCAAACGCGCGAGGGATTTCAACGCGCGTTCGGTTGAGGGGGTGTGGTGCAGCACGCCATCCGAAAAGATTACATCAAAAGTTCGTTCACGAAATGGCAGTTCCAGAATATCTGCCTGCACGAACTGGGTACCTGGAATGGCACCCAGGCGTTCGCGTGCGACATCGATCGCTTCAGAAATGTCGGCTCCGATCCATTCTGCTTCACCAGCACCCCGCCATGATGGATCGATCCAGAGTGACGAACTAAAGCCGCTGCCGCATCCGGCATCAAGCACCCGCCGGTGCGCGCCAAAAAACTGTCGCATGCTTTCAAGACTCTGGAAACCGTAACGCTGCACCAGCCAGGGCTGACAGGCAGCCAGTACTTCCGGCGAGTACCACGCGTCCCGGCGTTGCCACTTATATCCAAAACTGCCTTCGGTTTGTCTTTGATCGCTATCCTCTGTGAGGACAAAACGTGGAACTCCGTTTCTGATAGCGTACGAACCACCGTCGCGGCTATGCAGCCAGCCCTGCGTTATCTCAGCGTCTTCCATTTGCTGGATCTGCAAGCTGAGCGGCGATTTGGAAACAGGATCGACCAGAATTTCAAGCAGAGATTTCCGCACTTAGAGACTCCTCGAGACTGCCACACACGAGCGCCTGTTCGTCTTCGGTCATCTGCGCGAAGAGCGGTAGGGTCAGGCTCAACTGTTCGGCCAGATAGGCATTCGGAAACTGTTCGGGCCGCAGGTGGTACTTGTTTGCATAGTAACCGGTCAGCGCGGCCGCATGCGTGCCCTGACGCGTCGCGATACCCTTCGTTTCAAGCGTGGCCATCAGCTGATTTCGTTGAGAATTCAGACGCTGCACGTTTGCCAGGGCCGGATCTTCCGGGCAAAACAGACAGACATAGGATTGATAACCGTGGACAAATCCCGCTGGCGCCACCGGAAGTCTGAGCCAGTCAATACTCTTCAGTCGTTCATCATAATCGTGCGCCCGTTTAGTTCGCTCTGCCAGAATAAAGTCCGCCCGCGTCATCTGCGCGCAGCCGATTGCTCCCTGAATGTCGGTGAGCCGAAAGTTGTAGCCAAGATGGTTATACTGCGCCAAAAGAAATGCGGCGCTCGCTTCATGGCGCGCCAAATCCGAACGCGAAGCTCCATGATCGCGCAAAGAGCGTGTCAAAGAGTCGAGCTTTTCATCCTGAGTGGTAATCATCCCGCCTTCACCGGTCGTTATCGATTTGCGGGGATGAAAGCTGAAAGCGCCCAACTCGCCAAAGGTACCCGCATGACGGCCCTGATACCAGGCCCCAAAAGCGCAGGCTGCATCTTCCACGATCCATAGTTTATGTTTGCGAGCCAATGCCAGGATCGGATTCATGTCGGCGCAGAGTCCGAACAGGTGAACAGGGATAATGCCGACCGTTCTTTCATTGATGAGATCCTCAATCCGCCTCGCATCAATGTTGAAGGTCGCCAGTTCGATGTCGCAGAAAACCGGCTTTGCCCTCATGTACTCGACTACGTTGGCTGTAGAGATCCAGGTTAACGCCGGAACGATCACTTCATCGCCCGCTTTCAAGTTGAGTGCGGCGACGGCAATGTGCAGGGCCGTGGTGCATGAGCTGGTCGCCACTGAGAAACGAGAGCCGGTGAAGTCGTTGAAGGAGCCTTCGAACTCTCGGACATAGGGGCCCTGCACGACCCAACCACTTTCCAGTGGTTTCCGCACAGCCTCAAGTTCTTCAGGCCCAAACAGCGGTTTAGTTATGGGAATTGTCATCGTTACGGTTAGCTGGCGCGCGCTTCAGCCACTGCCCGCTGATCTTGCCGTCTCCATTCGACCACGGAGCGTAAACCTTCTTCGAGAGGAACGCGCGCACAAAAGCCCAACTCCTGCTCGGCTTTTTCAGTGCTGCCGACGCGATGCGTGACAAACATTTGTTCCTGCGGCCGATATTCGGGTTTCAATTGTGAGCCCGTGATTTCCAGTAGCAGGGTGACCAACTGATTGATGCTCGTCTTAACACCCATGCCAATGTTAAAGAATTCATCGGTGACGTCCGACTTTAGCGCCAGGATGTTCGCCCGTGCTACATCTTCGACGTGTATGAAGTCGTAGGATTGCGAGCCGTCGCCAAAGATTACGGGCCGCTGTCCGACATCAATTTTGTCCAGCACCTTCATAATTACACTGACGTAGGTCCCCTTGTAGTCCATCCGTGGGCCGTAGATGTTCATATATCTCAAGCCGGCGTAATCAACCCCATGTTGCTCATTGAAGACCCGGAAGAATTGTTCGCCGGCGATCTTGGTGGCGCCATACATAGTGCGGTTGTTGAAGGGATGATCTTCGGTCATCGGCGTGAATAAGGCATCCCCATAGACAGAGGCAGAAGACGAGTAGACAATTTTTTTCACACCCGCTTGTTGCGCTGCTTCGACGACGTTGAAGGTGCCGACAATGTTGACCTCAAGGGCGGATCGCGGCTGGTAAACACACTCATAAAGCCACAATGCCGCCAGATGGAAAACATAGTCGGCGCCCATCATCAACTCGGCGAGCAGTGTTCTATCAGTAATACCGCCCTCGACAACTCGTACCCGGTTATCTTTAGTTGCCTGGCTAAGATTGGCGCGCGTCCCGCGCACAAAGTTGTCGAGCACGATGATTTCTCGCACCGGCGTCGCCAGCAATTGATCCACGATATGCGAGCCGACAAAACCAGCTCCCCCAATGACCAGAATTCGCGCGTTTTCCAGGTTAGGCATCAAAACTCAACACTCCGCTCCAGATAATCGCAAGCCAACAGTTAACCAGTTTGCCTAAAACATTCAAGATTGGCCAGGCGGAAAATCCTAAACCCAGTTCGCCTGACGGCCCCCGAGCACGAGCACGGCGTCAACATCACCTTTTACCACTCTGTCGCAAACGACCGAGGGTGCTTGCCACACTTTGCTCCGAAAAAACCGCCGCGAGTAACCGCCGCAGTTTGCCTTTGGCTCGCGCCCGGAAGGCATAAAGGCTAAGCGCGACTTGAATCCACGAGATGAAATCTGAGGCGCGCATCCAATAATAGAATAGCGCGTTCGAAAAAGAAGATAGGGCAGTCGCCGGCAAATTCGGCAAATGGGGTACGGACTTCTCGAGGACAAAATCGACATAGCTGCGATAGGTATAGTGTCGTGACTCGACGATATCGCGATAAGCGCGGCGGGTTATTTCGCTTCTAAGCTGATCCTGTTTGATTATTTCCAAAACCTGATCGGCGTTGCTAAAGTCGCGCTTCAATTCGATGTAATGCCGGCCGGGTTTTAAGATTCCGTTATATTCTCCTTCAACGAGAACCTGGCAAGTTCTGGTGGCGCAGGCCTCCAGGTGTCTGGGCGAAAGGGCGACGTATCGCAGGTTGCCGTCGAGTCCAGGAAAACAGGCCCGCTCAACTTCATCGAAAGTCGCGTCAGGGTGGCGCGCCAGGTACTCCTCTGTCTGCCGCTGAATTGTGCCATCGCGATCCAGCAGACTCGCTCCACCCTCGACACTGGTTACGTACTTGCAGCGCAAAAGAAACTTGTACCAGGCATCGCCCCACAGAGTATCTTCCCTCCGCGTGGAAATGTCCGTCACCAATCCCCACCCCGGAGCTTTCTCCTTAAAGAGGTCGGCAATCTTCTGTCTTAGAAATCCGTGGCGACCGAGATTCGGAGCCGCACGCCACGTGCGATAACCCACGTCGATGTCGCGAGGCAGTCCCTCTTTGGTCAATAAATTAATGCGGGCGAGTGTGGCGGGATCCAGGTAACCCGTCAGCACACTAAATATCTTCACCTTCGTGGTGTCAATTCCTTCATAGATCTTGGGCCATTCAGATTCAGGCGCGACGGAAAAAACGCAGTCAATACCAAATTCATTAATGAAGTCCGAAAGCACATCTGTGCATAAGTATTCGTCCTGCGGAAAAGCGATTTTAGCGGCCGCGAACGAATTGAGGCCCCGCGCTTTCTCTCTTGGCGGATCGAACCATTTGTCATCAACGCGACTGGCCATAAAGAGCGTGCCAAACACAATTAGATCGAACTTAATCTTCTTTAAGTACCAGGGGAGTTGCCGGACCGTTAAATTGAGGTAGAAACAGTTGTGATCTGAGTAGCGGCGAAAGCTGTAGAGTTGATCCCATAAGGTTGTCCGCATGGGATACCGATTTGCCACATATAAGATCAGGATATTCAATTGCCTCTGGCGCATCGCTCATTTGTTGGCCCGGGCGCTGAAATAGAGGTCCAGTCCGGCGATCCTTCCCAGAGTCTTTAGCCAAACATTGCGCGGAATCCTGTCTCCGTAGCCCGGTACTATTTCCTGGCCCACAAAATTCTGTATCTGAAAATCGATCATCTCAAATCTTCGGAGTAAGCTCGATATTTCACTTCTGGAATAAACCACTCCATACGGGTTGTCGGATCCATCATACATTTCATTCACACAGTCCTGCGCGGTTTTCCCTCGCCACCGAGTGCCGAAACGGCGCGTGACCGGAATGTATACCTGATAGCGATACGAGTGGCGATTGTAAACCATCCCCCTGAAAACCCCTTGCGGCTTGAGGATGCGATGAATCTCGTCAATCGCCTGCTGAATATCAGGAATGTGGTGCAGGCAACCGACACTCACGACAAAATCCAACGAGTTATCGGCCAGCGGAATATTGGTTGCCGAGGCCTGAACCAGATGGCAGCCCAGTCTAAAATGGCGGTCGCGCGCTTGATTCAAGGCGAGGGTGTTGGCCGACAAGTCGAGGCCGTAACAAGTTTCGGCAACCTCAGCAATCCGATGCAATGAGAAGCCAGAGCCGAGCCCGATCTCCAACACGC
>Ga0070708_100001738_pt1 | contig 16708 bp, 17 predicted proteins | sample KBSK5503metaG_FD_65469 | JGI IMG/M metagenome (GOLD analysis project Ga0070708, IMG submission 65469) | Corn, switchgrass and miscanthus rhizosphere microbial communities from Kellogg Biological Station, Michigan, USA - KBS K5-50-3 metaG | ecosystem: Host-associated > Plants > Roots >... | reverse complement strand
GGTGACGAGATCGACGTGCAGGTGCTCGAGGTCGACCTCGACCGCGAGCGGATCAGCCTTTCGCTGAAGGCCACCCAGCAGGATCCGTGGCAGGAGTTCGCGACCAACCACCGCGTCGGCGAGCTCGTCTACGGACGGGTCACCAAGCTCGTCCCCTTCGGAGCGTTCGTCCAGGTCGGTGAGGGCATCGAGGGCTTGGTGCACATCTCGGAGATGTCCGAGCATCACGTCGATCTCCCCGAGCAGGTGGTCAGCCCCGGCGAGGAGCTGTGGGTGAAGATCATCGACATCGACCTCCAGCGCCGGCGCATCAGCCTTTCCATCAAGCAGGCGGCCGAGGGTGGGGTCGTCGCCCAGGAGTACCAGGAGGCGTTCGGCGAGCACGCCTACGACGAGCAGGGCAACTACGTGGGCACGCCCGAGTACTCGGCGGCCGACTTCACGCCCGAGACCGAGGCTCAGGCGGCCTGGGCCGACCTGGCAGCTGCGAGCGCCGCTCCACCGCCCCCGCCGGCGGCCGCGCCCGAAGAGGAGCAACCCTAAGCGCCAGCGACCTGTCTCCTACCGGATCAGGTTGGTTCGCACGACGATCGTGCTGATCGCCTTGGCGGGATCCGGGCGGATATCTCGCGAAAGTTCGACATTCCTGGTGCCGATCAACCTCATGAGGGCGGTGACCAGCGCTGCTTGGGACCAACCAGTGAGGTGGGAGTGGGTACTCGACGGATTGTGATCTTGGTGGCTGCCGCCCTCGGCAATGCCTTTCGACGAGGGTTGACTCCTTATGGCCCGTAACAACCGGCACCAGGACGACGCCGTCGCCCGGGTCGCCGGTTCGACCGCGCCGCCGGCGATCGAGCCCTCCGAGCCCGCTCGGGTGATCACCGTCTTCTCCACCAAGGGCGGCGCAGGCAAGAGCGTCGTGGCCACGAACCTGGCTGTGGCGCTGACCAAGCGTGCCGACGGGCCGGTGGTGCTCGTCGACGCCGACCTCCAGTTCGGCGATGTCGCCGTCATGCTCCAGATGACGCCCCAGCACACGGTTGTGGACGCGGTGTCGGCCGGCGAGCGCGTCGACCGGGCGATGCTGCAGGGCCTTCTCGCCCGCCACGAGAGCGGTGTTCTCGTGCTGGCGGCGCCGCCCGAGCCGGCCTTCGCCGACCAGGTGACGCCCAACGACATCATCAACCTGATCGGGGTGCTGCGGGAGATGGCGGCCTACGTCGTCGTCGACACGCCCTCGGCGTTCAACGACCTCGTGTTCAGCCTCATCGAGGAGAGCGACGACGTCCTCATGGTCGGCGCCCTCGACATTCCCAGCATCAAGAACGTCAAGCTCGGGCTCCAGATGCTGCGGCTGCTGAACGTCCCGGCTGGAAGGCTGCACTTCGTGCTGAACCGGGCGAACTCCAAGGTCCGCCTCGACGTCGCCGAAGTGGAGCGGGCCCTGCAGCTCAAGGCCGACGGCTTCATCCCGAGTGACGTCATGGTGCCGAGGACCGTCAACCGTGGCGTTCCCGCGGTGATCGACGCGCCGAAGTCCGAGGTGGCCAAGAGCTTCGAGCGGCTGGCCGACCTGTTCGCCACCCCGCGGGTCGCCAGCCGCCGTCGCTGAGCGCGCCATGACGCTCTCCGCCAAGCTGCGCCTGCCGTCCCTCGGCTTCGTCGCCGGCGCCGCCGTCGCGCTCGCGGGGCTGGCGATCGGAGCGACGTCGCTCGGTGACAACTCGTTTCTCACCCATCTCGCTACCGGCCGGTTCATCCTCCACCACGGCATTCCTCGACAGGATCCCTACTCCTTCACCGCGCCGGGCCACGCGTGGGTCGTCCAGTCGTGGTTGCCATCGCTGGTGTACGGCCTGGTGGACCGCTGGTGGGGCGGGCACGGGCTCGTGCTGCTGCGAGCTCTCCAGACCCTGGCGCTGGGGGCGCTTGTCTGGCGGTTGACGCGGCCGGCCGAGACGCTCATCAGCCGCATCGTGGCGGTGGTGCCGGTGCTGTTCGTCGGCGCAGTGCTCTGGACCTCGCGGCCGCTGCTGTTCGGGCTACTGCTGCTGGCGTGCTGTGTGGTGCTGGCGGAGGAGGATCGGCCCTCGCCGTGGTGGCTCGTGCCCATCGGATGGCTGTGGGTGAACAGCCACGGCAGCTTTCCGTTCGGACCCCTCTACTTCCTGTGCCGGCTCGTCGGCCGCAGGCTGGACGGCGGTGCGGGCTCGGGCGGTCGTCTGGCGCGCCTCCTCTCGTTCTCGGTCGCGGGCGTGGTGGTGGGCGCCTTGAACCCGCTCGGCCTTCGGCTGCTCACGTTCCCCGCCCACGTTCTCGGCCAGCGAGAGGTCCTTTCGCGCGTGGTCGAGTGGCGCTCGCCCAACTTCTCCGAGCCGTGGAACCTGGCGTTCCTCGCTGAGGTGGTGCTCGCCCTGTTGCTACTCGTGCGGCGGCCGTCGTGGGAGGACGGCATCGTGGCCGCGGTGTTCGGCGTGGCCGGCGCGCTGGCCCTGCGCAACACCGTCGTGGCGTCGATCGCCATCACCCCAGTGCTCGCTCGGGGAGTGCGGGGAATCGGCTCCGTCCGCGGGGAGCGTCGCAGCCGCGTCGCGTTGGCGGCGCTGGTGGCGATGGCGGTCTTGGGTGTCTCGGTGGTTTCGCAGACGTTCGGCCGCCCCGCCTACGAGCTCGAGCGCTATCCGGTTGCCGAGCTGCGGTGGATGGGGCAGCAGGGGCTCTTGGCCCGCCGCGTCGCCGCCCAGGACTATGTCGGCAACCTGCGCACGCTGCGCGAAGGGCCGCGCCATGAGGTCTTCATGGACGATCGCTACGACATGTATCCGGCAAGGGTCAGCAAGGACTTCCTCGCCTTGGACGAAGGTCGACCCCGCTCGCTGTCGATCCTCGACCGCCACCGCATCGACGTCGTGCTCTGGGACCGCCACAAGCCCCTCGCGGCTCTCGTGTCCCTGGACCCCCGCTGGCGGGTCGTCCACCGCACCAAGAGGTGGATCGTGGCCGAGCGGGCCTGATCGCGCCCCGACCGGTAAGACTCGCGCCCATGTCTCGTGTCGACCTCCCAACCCGGATTGGCCTTCGCGTCCTGCAGCTTCACCAGAGGCTCTACGAAGGCACCGACGGCCGCATCGGCCATCGCATGCTGGGGACGCCGTGCCTGTTGCTCACCACGACCGGCCGCCGAACCGGCAAGCAACGAACGGCGGCCCTCGTCTACGCCCGTGACGGCGACGACTACCTCATTGTCGCCTCCATGGGAGGTGCCGACGTGCCACCGGCGTGGCTGCATAACCTACGGGCCCAGCCCCGCGTCCAGGTGCAAGTTGGCAGAGAGAGGTTCGACGCGGCGGCACACGTCATCGAACGCGGCGATCCCGAATACGCGCGGGTTTGGGAGCTCGTCAACCGCAACAACCGCGACCGCTACAAGGGCTACCAAGAGAAGACCACCCGCCCCATCCCCGTCGTAGCCCTCCGCCCAACGTAGGCGTGCGGCTTGGGGTGATCACGCCGGTCCTTACGATGCTGCCGCGAGCCCATGCGGGCTGGGAGGAGGACGCCGGCATCGAGGAGGTCGTCGAAATCGCTCGGGCCGCCGACCGGCTGGGGTTCTCGCACCTCACCTGTAGCGAGCATGTGGCTGTGCCTGCCGAGGCGGCCGAAGTGCGTGGCGCGCGCTACTGGGACCCGCTGGCGACATTCGGGTTTCTTGCCGCCCACACCGAGCGAATCCGCCTGGCGACTCACGTCCTCGTGCTCGGCTACCACCACCCGCTCGAGATCGCCAAGCGCTACGGCACGCTCGACCGGATCTGCGGCGGCCGGCTGATCCTCGGCGTCGGCGTCGGGTCGTTGCGCGAGGAGTTCGACCTGTTGGGCGCGTCGTTCGACGATCGGGGCGCACGGGCGGACGAATCGCTGCGCCAGCTGAAAGCGTCATTCGGCCGTCAACGGCCCGAGCCGTGGCCGGACATGGTCGTGGACCCGTGTGGCGTCCAGACCGAAGTGCCCATCTGGATTGGCGGCCGCACCCGGCGGTCACTTCGACGGGCGGTCGAGCTCGCCGACGGGTGGGCGCCGTTCGGCCTATCCGTCGACGGGCTGGCGGCGATGCTTCGTTCGGTCGAGCTCCCCGCCGGCTTCGAAGCTGTGCTCACGAGCGAGCGACCACTCGACCCTGCCGGGGACCCTGACGCCACTCGGGAGGAACTTGAGCGTCTGACGGACGCTGGTGCGACCGTCGTCAACATCCGCGTCGTCCACAACTCCTGCGCCCATTTCATCGAGCAAATCGAGGCGGCAGCCCAACTGGCCAGTTGAGTGGGATGCGCCGTGGCAGCTGGCCGCAAACCCAAGGGTTCTACCGACGGTCAGCTCCGCGGGCTGATCTCGATGTAGGTGCCCATCTCCTCGGGGCCGCCGAGGATGCCTTCGTAGAGCTTGCGGCTGACGCCGTAGGCGGCGGCCAACGCTTCCTCCGCGTGAGGCCACTCCTCCTTCGGGAGGACGCGGGCGGTGGCACGGATCGCGGGCGCCGTGGGCTTGCCTCGCACCGTCGACGGCGCGATCAGCGCTAGCGGATTGTTGCGAATCCGCTTCACCTTTCCGGCGTTGTGAAGCGTGCGCGTGTAGGCGCGGCCCGCGTCGTCGACGCCGAACCACACGGGCGACGGCACCGCCTCGCCAGTACGCCGAAACGTCACCAGCACGGCGTACTTCTTGCCCCGCAGCGCACCGAGGTCGCCGTCGACGGCGTCATCGTTGCCGATCGTGAACGCCTTCGGATGTCGTATGCGGTCGTATATCCGGTTCGAAATCCGAGCGATCCGCTCAATGAGCTTCACGGCGGCTGCCTTTCCGTCAGGGCGGCGCGCAACGCCGCCAAAACCTCCTCGAGCCCGTCGAGCGCATCACCTCGGGCGTGACGCACGGCTATGCCGCCTCGGCGAGGGCCTTCAACGTGCGCAACTGCTTGCGCATCATGACGAGGTCGCCCCACGGCAAGCCGTAGCGGAGGACGAGCCCCCGCAGCCCGCGCGGATAGCGCACGAGCACCTTGACGACGATGCGCGAGCGGTCGGCGCCCACCGGCTTGACCATGTACGTGACGGCGACGTCACCGAACAGGCGGTTCCGACGAGTGGCGATTGTGATGTCACGATCTCGCTCGAATGCCACCAACCGGAAGATGGTCATCACCGGCTGGCCGATCTCGAGATCGTCCAGACCGTCGATCAAGCCCCGGGGACTGCGGCGGCCGAAGTTGTCGATCCAGTCATAGCTGTAGGGGGCAACCCGCAGCTGGCACAGCCACCGGAAGGTCGTCGCCGGCGCGGCGTCGACGTCGATCGCTCGGAAGTAGGCGCCGTCGGCATCACGCATGTGCTCGTCACAGGCGAACGATGCCGACCGGTCGGCGTCGGTGTCGCCCCAACTTCTCGCTGTCGTGGTCACGGAAGCTGCCGCCAATACGGTCGATCGTCCCGCGTCTTCTCCATGAGGATGAACACGACACCCCACGGGTCGCGGAACCACGCGGTCTTCAGGCCGGCGATCTCCGCGATCCCCGCGGTGAGGAACTCGACCCCCCGCGCCTCCAGATCCTGGCGGGTGGCGACCACGTCGTCACACACCAGACCGACGTGTGACAGCCCGTGGTCGGCGATCGATCGAGCACCTTCGGAGCCCGAAGCCGGGGCTTCCGGATACTCGATGACCTCCACGACGCGGTCGCTGTCGCCGTCGAGACCGACGATCGCCGCGGTCACCACGACGGGCGAGGGCACGAGCTCGCCCATATCCCGCTCGATCTGCGCACCCGACATGCGGTACGGCGGCGAGAGCACCCGCAGCCCGAGCACCGACCCGTACCACTGCACGGCGGCGGCGACATCGGGGACGCACACTGCTGTGTGGGCGACGCTGGTGATCACCAGATCACGGCGTTGACGGGGAGGGCGATCACGAGCCACATGGGACCTGCAAAGCTCAGCAACGTGAACATCGCTGGTGAGTATGACCCGGCCGGGGCTTCGTTGGCAGCGGCGACCACGGGATACCTGCACCGGCAGTACGCAGAATCTTTGAGCGACGTGGGCAGCCCTCGCTTTCTTCCTCGTTCAAGAGGGTGGGTGCTCATCCGGCCGATCCCGAGTTCCGCCCGGCACGACGCGACCGGTTGCTATCCCTTGTTCGCGTGTGAGGACTGGACTCAACTGTCACAAGACCTGGATCACGCAGCGGAGGACCTAATAAGCCTGGTCGTCGTCACCGACCCGTTCGCGCCTGTCGGTGAGTCGTTCCTCAGTCGTTGCTTTGATCACGTCGTTCGATTCAAAGAGCATCAGATCGTCGATCTTGTCGGCGGACCCGGTGCGTCTTACTCGCGGCACCATCGTCGGCGAATCGTCGCCGCCCAGCGAACTGTTGCCGTCGAGCGCGTCGACGATCCGACGTCCGTCGCGGATGAATGGGTCATGCTCTACGACAACCTGGTGGCTCGCCGCCGCATCCAAGGAGTCGCGGCGTTCTCTCGCACGAGCCACATCGGGCAGCTGTCCGTACCAGGCGCGGTCGTCCTGTGTGCCACGGTCGGCGGGGAGACCGTCGGGATGACGCTCTGGTACGTCCAGGGGTCGGTTGTCTACTACCACCTCGGGGCGGTCACCGATGAGGGCTATCGACGAGGTGCCTTCTTCGCCATGTTCGCCGATGCGCTCGAGCGCTTTGCCGATGGGTGGCTCGAATGGCTCGATCTCGGCGCCGGCGCTGGTTTGCAACACGACCCAGACGACGGCCTGTTGCGGTTCAAGCAGGGGTGGGCGACGGGCTCGCGCGTCGCCTACCTGTGCGGTCGCGTGTTCGATCCCGCCGCGTACGAGAAGCTCTCAGCCGGCCACGGCGGGCACTACTTTCCCGCGTACCGCAGCGAGGAGTTCAGATGAGCTCTCGCGTCGTTCCGGAGTCACAGCCGACGGTTGCGGCGAAGAAGTACCTCTCGATCATCTCGCGGTGCGAGTCGTGGCTTCACGAGCACGGAGATTCCCATCTGGGCGTCGGCTGGCCGAACAAGGATGACGCTCTCGTGCGGTATCGCGTGATGCTGGACGTCCGCCGACCCCGCGCCGACGGCGAGGCGATCCGGCTGCTCGACTTCGGATGCGGTGCGTCGCATCTGTTGGAGTACATCAAGGAACACGACATCCGCGGGGTCGAGTACTCCGGCTTGGACCTGTCCCCGGAGTTCATCGCGTTGTCGCGGCTCAAGTTCCCGGCCAACGCGTACTACCGATTCGACGTCCTTGACGACGACGCGCCGCTCGGGATGTTCGACTACATCGTGATGAACGGTGTGTTCACGTTCAAGGGCACCCTCACCTTCGAGGAGATGCTCGAGTACTTCACGTCTGTCTTGGAGCGGGTCTTCACGCATGCACGCGAGGGGATCGCCTTCAACGTCATGTCCAAGCAGGTCGATTGGGAGAGAGACGATCTCTTCCACCTACCGCTCGACACCCTGGCCGGCTTCGTGGTTCGACACCTGACCCGCAATTTCGTGGTCAGGAACGACTACGGGCTCTACGAGTACACCGTGTATGTGTATCGCTAGATCCAGTCGCCAGCGGGCGTGAGAGGCGTTTCGAGATCGCTTGCGATTTTGGGCGGACGCCCGGCATTCCAGCGCGATCTTCACGTCGGGCGACCCAATGTCGGTGACCGAGAGCGGCTAAGGCGACGACTCGAGCACATGCTCGACGAGCGATGGCTCACCAACCACGGGCCCTACGTCGCGGAACTCGAATCCACCTTGGCCGACATGATCGGCGTGCGAAATGTGGTTGCAACGTGCAACGGAACCCTGGCACTGGAGCTTGCGATCCGGGCACTGGGTTTGCACGGGGAGGTGATCGTTCCGTCGTTTACGTTCGTCGCCACGGCACACGCCCTGCGCTGGTCCGGGATACGGCCCGTCTTCTGTGACATCGACCCGTTGACCCACACGATCGACGCGTCCCACGCCGAAAGGCTGATCACACCCCGCACGACCGGCATCCTCGGCGTGCACGTTTGGGGGGCCGCCAGCGACGTCGCGGGCCTGGAAGCCGTCGCCGGTGAGCGCAACCTCGCGTTGGTGTTCGATGCCGCTCACGCCTTGGCGTGCACGCATCAGGGACGATCGATCGGAGGCTTTGGCAATGCTGAGGTTTTCAGCTTCCATGCCACGAAGGTCGCCAACGCATTCGAGGGTGGCGCCATCGCCACGGATGACGACGGGTTGGCGGAGCGCCTCCGCCTGCTCGGCAACTTCGGGTTCAGCGACGAGGACCGCGTCGTCACGCTTGGGACCAATGCCAAGATGACCGAAGCGGCGGCGTGCATGGGCTTGACCTCGCTCGAATCCCTCGACGCCTTCGTCGAGCACAACCGTCGCAACTTTCTCCTATACGACGAGATGTTGCGTGATGTGCCGGGCGTCCGTCTGATGAGACCGAGGGAGGGTGAGCGCTCGAACTTCCACTACGTCGTCCTCGAGGTGACCGACGTCGCGGGGCTCCGGCGGGACGAGTTGCACAAGGTGCTGCGCGCAGAGCGTGTTCTCGCTCGGCGGTACTTCTACCCGGGATGTCATCGCTTGGAGCCTTACTGCTCAGATCCGGCAGGCTCGGCGCCGCTCCCCGTGACCGAGCGAGTCTGCGAGCAGGTGCTGTGCTTGCCGACCGGCACCAGCGTCGATCCCGACGACGTTGCGATTGTCTGCGGCCTCATCCAGGAGGCCTTGGACCATGCCGGTGAGGTGCGGGCGCGCCTCGTCGATCTGGACGGCAATCCACGGGCATGACGCGTAGAGAGGGGGCGGAGCTGAAGCTGCGCGTCCTCGTGACGACCTACGACCATGAAGCGTTCGTGGCGCAAGCGCTCGAGAGCGTCATGTCGCAGAGAACGGACTTCGATTTCGACGTCGTCATCATGGATGACTGCTCGACCGACCGGACGCCCGTAATCCTGGATGCGTGGCAGCGGCGCTCGCCCACGAGGATCCGGGTTCGGCTGGCGGCCGTGAACCGCAACGACAACGCCGCCCTGATGGAGGAGTTCCTCGCCGCGCCCAGCCGATATCTCGCCTGGATCGACGGTGATGACTACTGGACTTCACCGTGGAAGCTGCAGCGACAAGTCGACTTCCTCGATGCCAATCCCGATTGCGTGCTCTGCTATCACAACGCACTCAAGGTCTTCGACGATGGCCAGCCTCCCCGCGCGTACTGCCAGCCGCAGAAGCAATTTTCAACCATCGACGACCTCCTCGACGCCTGGTCGATCCCGGGTTCCTCCCCGATGTTTCGCGCCGGGGTGCTCGATGAGCTGCCGAGCTGGTTCCGGGACGAGCGCTGGTCGGACTGGGCGATGTACCTCCTGTACGCGGAGCACGGACGCATCGGCTATCTCGACGATGTGATGTCCGTGTACCGCGTGCACCAGCGCGGGATGTGGTCGAGTCTGAGCAAGGCGGAGCAAGACCGCACGGAGCTCGCCTTCTACCAAGCGCTGCCCACGAGATTCGGGTCCCGCTACGGAGCAGTCGCGCGGGCGAAATGCGCGGAGATCGAGCGCTTGCTGGAAGCGGACGACGAACGAGTCCGGATGAACGAACGCCACCGCGTGCGGAAGGTCCACGGATCGACGGTTGAAGCCAACGACCGTCTCAGGGAGGTGGTGCACGACACCGTCCCCGGGCGCGGCATCGCCGTAGTGATCACCGAGGGTGACGCGAATCTCCTACCTCGGGGCGACGTGACCGCGTGGCAGTTCTGCCCGGTCGAGGGCAAAAGGCCCTCCTACGGTCGTCTGCTCGCGGAAGGGCGGGAAGGTCGCTACACAGTGCGCGGGATCGCGGACGGCGCCGCGTGGGAGCTACGGCTTTACGTGGCCGGCCATCCCGCGGCGCTGCTATCGGCGGCCACGGTCGTTGGCGGCGACGGCGGATGGGCTGCCGTCACCGCTGTCGACGCCGCCCGACCCACCGCGCCCTTCCTTATCGCAGACCCGAATCCTGTCGCGCTCGACCGCGTCGGAGGTCACTCCGAGATCGTGTGGGCGGCCGGCGACGACGTCGCCGCCAAGCTTTACCTGTCGTCGGTCCGGCGGGTCGACGACTATCTGCCCCACGACGGGTCGGTTGCGGTTGCCTACCTCGGCGCGCTGCAAGACCAGGGCGCCACCCATCTCGTGCTGCCGGGCACCGCGAACTGGTGGCTCAGCGCATTTCCAGAGTTCGGCGACCACCTCGATCGCAACTGCCGGCTCCTAGTCGACGAGGAGGTCTGCAAGGTCTACGCCCTGCTGTAACTGGGTCGGGAAGTATCGGGAGCAGCGCGAACGAAGGTCCTCGTCGGCCCCCACGGCAAGGGACTCGTCGAAGTGGCCAACCAGCTCGAACACCGCCCGGCGGTAGATCGTGACCGTGTCCGCGACGTCCCGGTTCCCGGACCAGCGTCCCGAGCTGAACCCCCACGCCGGATGGGCTCGTAGGGCTTCGATGCCTGCTTCGAGCGCGCCCGGGCGAAGCGGGCAGTTCCCGTCGACGAACACCACGTAATTGCCGTTCGTCGATTGGAGCCCGGCGTTTCGGGCCGCCGATGGCGTCTGCGTTTCTAGGCGCACGAGCCCGACGCCAGCGTAAGCCGACGTGATCGACGCGCCGCCGCCATTGGAGCCGTCGGCTATCACGAGAACCTCGACGTGTCGGTACGTCTGCGAAAGGACGCTCTCGATTACCCCGTCGAGGTGACGCACGCCGTCGGGGATGACGACGACGGAGGCCAGTGCCGCATAGCCGGCGTCGGCGGGCTCTCGCCACCGGCGCTGGCCGCGGATCGTCCCAACTGCGACTCGTCGTCCATCGCTCAGGACCGCGCGCACCACGAGCTCGAACGCTGACGAGACGCTCCAGAGCGCGGCCGTGGTTCGGAAGCCCGAGGTCGCCGCGCCCTGCGCCTGCGGGAATGCGGCGGCGACATCGGGCCGGGCGAGCTCGACAGCGGCCGACGTCAGGATGCGGGCATCGTCGGTCACCAGCTCGACGCCGACCGCTCGCACCGTCCGGCCGAGGACCCACCCGGCAAGGTCGAGGGCCCCCGCGGGGACGCCGGCCACCGGGGTCGGGAGATCGATTGCCGCGCCCGCCAGCTCGCCGGTGTGAGGCGACTGCCGGACGTCGACGATGTCGACGATTGCCGCGGCGGTCGCGGTCGACACGCGGTCGTCACGATGTTCAGCGACCACGTGTTGGTGGGCAACGGTCTCCTTCGCACTGAGACGAGGCTGCTCGTCGAAGAGCGTGCCGGCGTGTGTGTGGCGGACCGCCACCGCCGAGACCCTGGTAATGACGAGGGAGCCCGAAGCGTCGGCGCCGGGTGTTGCCGGCTGGGCTGCCGTCAACACCCCGTGCCCGTCCGCGCCGATCGGACACCAGCGCCCGGCGGCCAGCGCCCTGTCCCCATGAGCGCGAAGCGCAGCTGCGCCGGCCTGGGCGGCGTGCGGCAAGAGGCGTTCGGTGGCTTCGACGAATAGGAGGTATACGCCCGTGCTCGCTCGCCACCCGGCGTCGCGGGCTGCCGCCAGCCCTCGGGCCCGCGGGTGCACGTACAGGACTCCTGGATATCGGGCGGCGACGGCGGGAGTGTTGTCGGCGGAGCCATCGTCGACGACGATGACCTCGACGTCGGGGTAGGTCTGACTCAACGCGCTTTCGATCGCTTCGGGCAGCAAATGCGCTTTGTCATGACAGGTGATGACCACGGACACGCGCTCGCGGGCAAACGGCACGGTCGCGATACGAGCGAGCGGCGCCCGATCTTCTCCGGCAAGCACGGCTTCGACCGTGAGATCGCCGTCGAGGCGACCGCCGGGCGGGACAATGGCGACGAGCGAGAATCCCGCGTTCGCCGCGGCGGGAATGTCGGGGAAGGCGATCGCCAGGTCGGGGCGGTGCCGCTCGACCGGAGCCCGAGCGATCACCTCGCCATCAAGTGTGATCTCAATCGCTACCGCCGGAGCACGCACTGGAAGGACCCATCCTGAGATCGAGAGGTAGCGGCCGTCGACCCAGCTGGCCTGCATCGGCAAATCGATGCTGAACCCCCGGAGACGCTCCGTGTCCAGTGGAGTTGCGTGGACGTGTGCGATCTCGATCGCGTTCTCGTCGTCCAAGGGAAACGATGGTACCGACGCATCGGTGCGGGCCACGACGCGGCGAAGGAGGGCGCCCCGGGGGGCGCCCTCCTTCGAGGAGACTCGCCGTAGCGACGAGTTACGACGCTGAGCTGATGGCGTTGCCGACGCTGGTGAGCTTGGTCGACGCGCTGCCGCCCAGCAGCTGCAGGGCGACGATGCAGACCACCGCGATCAGCGCGACGAGGAGCACGTACTCCACGAGGGAGGCCCCCTTCTCGTCACGGTTGAAGCGGGTCTGCAGGTACGTCCAGATGGCGACGAGGTTCATTTGCCTACTCCCTACGTGATTTGAGTGGTTCGGGCCCTTGGCCCATGTCTCTTGTCACATGGGAGATCGGAGGGGCGGCGATCCCGCTGAATAGGACCTTCGACTCATTCAGTCCAGGCGGATGATCCCCATGCGGACGGCCCGCACGACCGCTTGTGTGCGGTCACGGCTGTCCAGCTTTTGGTAGATCGATGTGAGGTGGTTCTTGACCGTCTTCACGCTGATGAAGAGCGTGCCGGCGACCTCTAACGGCGACAGCCCGTTGGCGATCAGCTGCAGGACCTCTTCCTCGCGCTCGCTGATCACCGGCGCCCCGCGGTCCTCCTCGAGCATCGACGCCGCCAGCTCGGGCGAGAGCAGGACCTCACCGCCGGCGATCTTCTCGATGGTTTCGACGATCTCGTCGGTCGAGCAGTCCTTGACCAGGTAGCCGGCGGCGCCGGCGCGAATGGCCCGGGCCACGCTCTCGTCGTCGGTGTGCATGGTCAGGATGAGCACCTGGGTCTCGGGCGCCCGCTGGCGCACGAGCCTGGTGGCGGCGATGCCGTCGAGGGCAGGCATGCTCAAGTCCATAAGCACGACGTCGGGTGCCAGCTGGGCCGCCATCCGCACCGCGACCTCACCGTCGCCCGCCTCGCCCAGGACGTCGAGGCCCCGATCCTCGAGCGATCGGCGCAGACCCTCGCGCAGCATGCGGTGATCGTCGGCCAGCAGCACGGTGGTCATGGCGCTCCTATTCGACACTCGACGACCGTGCCGGTGCCCTCTGTCGATTTCACGTCCAGCCGGGCGCCGATGGCGTCGGCCCGTTCACGCATGCCGACGAGCCCATAGGCATCGGTGCGTCCGTTTCCGTCGGCGAAGCCTCGCCCGTTGTCGGCGACGGTCAGCACCGCGTGATGAGAGGAGCAGCGCCATGACACGTCGAGACGGGTGGCCTGGGCATGCCGTTCGGCGTTGGTGATCGCTTCTTGGGCGATGCGCCAGATCTCGCGCTCGCGAGGCAGGGCGACGCGAGCGGTCTCCTCGCGCGTGAGCGACACTTCCAGCTCGGTCCTGCTCCTCACCCGGTGGAGGAACGACGCCAGCGTGTCGCCGATCCCGCGATCGGCGGTGACGTCGGTGCGGAGGTCGAACAGCGTCTCGCGAACTTCGCCGATGACCGAGCGGATGTCGTCGCGCAGCCCGCTGAGCTCGTTCCCAAGCGGTGCCTCCTTCTCGGACATGTCGACGAGGCGGTCGAGCTGGAATGCCAGGTACGCGAGGGACTGACCGACGCGGTCGTGAAGGTCGCGGGCGATGCGGGTTCGCTCTTCGTGGGCGCCGATGGTGCGCAGGCGACCGAACCAGCGGGCGTTGTCGATCGCCAAGGCGGCGGTCTCGGCGAAACCGCCAAGGAGATCGCGATCACGATGATCGAAATGGTCGTGCTCGTGGTGCTCGAGGGCGAGGAGCCCGAGCAGCGTGTCCCGAGCCCTGAGCGGCGCGTAGAGACCGGAACGCGAGAACGCGTCCAGGCCGCCGCCCTGTTCATACGACAGGTGCGGCTCGAGCCACGCACGGGTGCCGCTGGCGGCCACACCGAGCGGCGCCGGAAGCTGGGCCTCGGTCAGCGTCCGTCCGAGGCGCAGCCCGTCGGCGGCGGCGACCGCCCACGTGCCGGTGGCGTGGTCGCGCAGCAACACTGCGCCGGTGTCGAACTCGATCACTTCCCGCAATCGGGGAAGCGTCGACTCGAGGACCTCGGCGAGGTCGAGCGACGCCGGCAGCGTCTGGGCCAGGTCGTGCAGTGCGGTGAGGAGGACATTGGCCTCGCTGAGGCGGCTCAGCCGGTCCTCGGCGCGCGACCGCTGCGCCTCGACCCGCCCGAAGAGCTTGCGGGCGTAGACCGCCACCACCACGACAAGGAGGAGTTCGACGCCCAACCACCATGCGGTCGACACGACCACGTCCGCTCGCCCCCCGCTAGTGGAAGGCCTTCATCGTGGTGGACGCCGCCGGGCCCAAGATGACTACGAGGACCGCCGGGAAGATGAACAGCACGAGCGGGAACATGATCTTCACCGGCAGCTTTCCGGCCTTCTCCCGAGCCCACGCCCGGCGCTTGTTCCGCATCTCCGACGCCTGCGTCTTCAGCACCCGGCCGATCGGCATCCCGAGGGCATCGGCTTGGGTCAAGGCCAGGACGAAGTTCGACAACTCGGGCACTTCCGTGCGCCGCTTCAGGTTCTGGAGGGCGTCGCGGCGGGGCAGGCCGAGCTCCATCTCCTTCAGCGTCCTCGTGAACTCCTCGGCCAGGGGACTCGTGAAATGCGTGCACACGATCTCCAGCGCGCCCTCGAAGCCCATTCCCGCCTCGACCGAGATGGCCAGCAGATCCAGGACGTCGGGCAGGTCGCGGAAGATCGACGTCTTGCGTTCGGACACCTTGCGGTTGAGCCACGCCAGCGGGCCAAGGATGCCGAGGCCGGGGAGGGCGATGAGGTAGAAGATGCCGGTCCTCGCGGACGACTCACCGAACACACCGAGGGCGATGGCGAGCACCGCCATCACGCCGATCAGTACCGCCTGCGCGGTCACGAACTCCTCGGCGCGCACGGTCGTCGACAACCCGGCCATGAGCAGTTTCTGGTGGATGCGGTCCAGGTGGTTGCGGGGCAAAAGCCCGCTGACACGATCGAGGGCCGACGTGCCCAGAGGACGGACGACGCGCACCATGAACGGCATGGCCAGGTGTTCCTCGAACTCGCTGACGTCGTAGTCGTCGCGGTCGAGATCCCGCAGATATTCGGCGGGGTCGGCCACGGGCTTGCGGGCCTGGTTCAGCCCGACGGCGATCAGGCCGACTCCGGCCATCGCCGTGGCCATGAACAGCAGCACTCCGACGGAACTCACTTGTGCGAACCTCCGATCACGCGCGTTGCTTGGATCCTGTGAGTCATGGGGGCACAGGTGAGTTCTTCGCCGCTGCGCGGCGAAACAAGCCTCCTGTTTTCGGTTCGCTCGCTGTGCTCGCTCACGTGACTACACCTCGATCCTGACCATCTTGAAGATGAGCGCAACTCCTGCGACGACCATGCCCACAGTTCCGGCCAGGACGAACAGCCCCCAGCCTTGGAACAGCGGCTGCATATAGCCGGGGCTGATCACCTGGATGGCGAAGAAAAGGAAGGCGGGGAGGGCGGCGAGCACCCACGCGGAGATACGCCCCTCAGCGGTGAGTACGAGGATCTCTCGCCGGACCTCTTCGCGAGCACGGATGAAGTCGGCCAGCGTGTGCAGGAGGTCGGCGAGCTTTCCGCCCACGGTCTGCTGGATGCGGATCGCTTGCACCACCCACTGCAGATCACGAATCTGCAGCCGCCCGGCCATACGCTCGATGGCGTCTACGACGGGGTCGCCCAGCCGCGTCTCGGAGACGACCCGGGCAAACTCCTCGGACAGCGGCGGCTCCGACTCCTCGCACATCATTTGGATGGCCCGGAGGAACGTGTGGCCGGCCGAGAGCGATGAGGCAATGAGGCTCATCGCCTCCGGCAGTTGCTCCTCAAACGCCTTGCGGCGCCTGGCGACCCGCCGCCGAGGTATGGCGCTCGCGGCCAGCGCTGCCAACCCGAGGCCGGCGATGGCGAAGAGCCACTGGCCGGTGATGGCGATCAGCACAGCGGCGAGAATCACGCCGCTGGCTGCGGAGACGACGACGTATTCACCGGGCCGCATCAGGATGCGCGCCCGCTCGAGGCTCGACGCCAACGCCCGCTTGGTGTCGATCTGGTCGACCATCCTGGCCGCCAGCCCGACCGTGCCCGCCACCAGCGAGCTCTGCGTCTCCGACACTGACTCGACGGGGACGTCGTGCTCGCCGTAGGGCAGGTCGAGGATCTCGGCCAGCGCCTCCTCGCGCGCCCGCACCCGCAGCAGGAGGCCGGTGATCGTCAGCGCCATGCCGGCGCCGACGAACAGCATCACGAACACCGTTGTCGTGCTCATCGGCCGTTGGCCCGATCGACATCGGCGAGGCGGCGATGGGACGGGACGCGCGTCACGCGGCCGCGGGTCGGTTGCGACGCCGACGCCGGCGCCGGCCGGGATCGCAGGGCCGCCGCCGGGATCTCGATCCCCGCCTCGACAAGGCGGTCGAGGAAGTGCGGGCGCAGGCCGGTCGGCACCAGCTCGCCGCCTACTCGCTCGTTTTCCCCACCC
>Ga0070708_100001737_pt1 | contig 16722 bp, 14 predicted proteins | sample KBSK5503metaG_FD_65469 | JGI IMG/M metagenome (GOLD analysis project Ga0070708, IMG submission 65469) | Corn, switchgrass and miscanthus rhizosphere microbial communities from Kellogg Biological Station, Michigan, USA - KBS K5-50-3 metaG | ecosystem: Host-associated > Plants > Roots >... | reverse complement strand
GGCAACGTCATCCGCAAGCACATTCGCGGCGGAGAGCCGATCGTCGCGGCCGGGTTCTTCGAGCAACTGCCTTCGGAGGGGGACTTGAAGTGGGTGATCGGCGATCTTCTCGACCGGCAGATCAATCCCGCGGTCGCGGCACACGGCGGCTTCGTCGAGCTGATCGACGTCCGGAAGAACAACGTCTACATCCGCCTGGGCGGGGGCTGCCAGGGATGCGGCGCGGCCGACGTCACGCTCAAACAGGGAATCGAGAAGGCGATCCGCGATCTGGTCCCGCGCGTCGGCGAGATCCTGGACACGACCGACCACGCCGCCGGACGCAACCCGTACTACTCCCCTTCCAAGTAATTCGCTTAGTGGCGCCGGCCGCCCACTCTCGACCTAGCTCCTGTCTGGGAGACTGGGTGACGGGGAGACTAGGAGATCACCCAGTCGCCCAGTCTCCCCATCCCCCAGTCCGCGATTGACCAGCTGGGAGCGAGTCGTGTGTCAAACCTCGTCAGACTCCGATCCGAAACCGCAGCAAGGCGTGCGCTTCTCGCAAAGCTGCCTCCGCGCGCTCCGGCGTCGCCGAGCGGCTGAAGATGAAGCCCAGGTATCGTGAACCCTCGGGCAACGGGACGAGCCGCTGCCCGATGTGCGCGGAGATCGTGATGTCTTCGACGTCGGCTGTGGCCCTTGCCTCTTCCAAGCATCGGACTTCCTCGAGAACGCCCGCTTTCGGGATCGGGATCATCATCACTCCCGCCGCGCGGCGCTCACGCTCGGGCTCGGGCATGTCCATCCGGAGCGCGTGGCGAAGAATCAGCTCCTCCAGCGACATGCCGGTCCCGAAGCGGAGGGTCCGCGAGCAGAGGCCCCCGATCGAGCGGGCGGCCATCTCGATGAGCCAGGGTCTCGAGCCGTCGATCCGCAGCTCCGCGTGCACCGGCCCGTCGCGAAGCCCGAGCGCGAGCGCGCCGTGCGAGGCCACGCGCCCGATTCGGTCCTGCGTCTCGCCCGGCAGGCGCGACGGCGTCACGTAGATCGTCTCCTCGAAGAAGGGGCCCTCGAGCGGGTCCGGCTTGTCGAAGAGAGCGAGAACCTTGAGCTCGCCCCCTCGCAGCAGGCCCTCGAGCGCGACCTCCCGGCCGGGCACGAAGTCCTCGACCAGGATCTCGCGCGCCGCTTCGCCTCCCCGCGCCGCGACCGCCGGCTCGGACAGGATCTTCGCGATGCGCCGCCAGGCGTCGGCGAACTCTTGGGGATCGTCGGCCCGGATCACGCCGCGGCTCGCCGCCAGGAACGTCGGCTTGAGCACGCAGGGGAACCTGACCGCGGCCGCCGATTCGTCTGGATCCTCGTCCCGGTCGAACACGAGGAAGCCGGGGGACGGCACGGCCGCCTCGGAGAGGAGCCGCCGCATCGTGGCCTTGTGGCGCGCCGCCACCGCGGCGTGCACCGGGTTGTGCGGCAGGCCGATCGCCCGCGCGATGACGGCCGCGACCAACGCCGTGTCCTCGTCGACGCCGACGACGGCCTCGAGGGGATGAGTTCGCGCGAACGCGATGGCATCGCGCGCCGCGGCCGCGGGATCCAGGAAATCGAGGGTCAGGAGTCCCCCGGGGTTCAAGCCCTCGACCGCGCTCGGCTCCTCCGACGCGACCGTCACGTCCACGCCGAGCGTCGCGGCCGCTGCCAGAAAATCCGGTGTCTTGTAGGTCGTCGTCGGCAGGAGCAACAGCACGCGCGGCACGCGACGATGCTAGCCCGGATTACTCATTGTCACCTGGCCGAAATCCGAGCAACGCAATGCGCGGCGTCACTCCGCTACAAGACAAAGGTGCCTGCGGTTGGAAATACCAAAGTGCATCGCAGAGGAGCGCTGACGCCGTCTCGGCGGAAAAGATCGGAGCGGCGGCCGGAGTCGATCATGAGTAATGCGGGCTTAGACATTCGGCCACGGGGTTCGCTTCGCGAAGGGGGCCGAGAGAGCTCGAGGATCGGGGCCCGGGCTACCCGCGCTTCTCGAAAAGGCCTCCGCCCTAACTCGACGACGCTCTCTTGACCTCGTCGAAGTAGCCGTGCAGGTCGCGCAACGCCTGCCGGTTGATGCGCTGCTGTCGCACGGACTCTCGCAGGAGGGACAGGGCAGCGGTTCCCTCGGGAACCATCTGGAGCTCATCGATGACCGGAAGGGCCGCTACGATCTCGCGCGTCGCGTCTCGCTCCTCGCCGCTTTCCAGCAGCAGGTCCGCCATGACCAGGTGCAAGGCCGCCACGTCCGCGCGCATTTGCAGGTCCGCGAACTCGCGTTGCGCGGCGCGGTAAGCCTCGATCGCGGCCGGGATGCGGCCGGTCTCCCGGAGCAGGTTGGCCAGGCCCCATCGGATCTTCGCGAGTCCGACCCGGTCCTCGAGCTTCTTCAACAGCGGGATGGCCTTCCTCGACCAGAGAATCGCCTCGTCCGAGTTGCCCAGCATTCCGTTGTAATGCGTCAGGTTCCCGTAGGCAAGGCTCAACAGGCGGTCGCTCCGGAGCTCCTCGGCCGCGCGGCCGACAGACTCGAAGAGGGCGACGGCCTCTTCGAGGCGACCGCTCTCCGCCAGGGCGATGCCTTCCAGGAAGCGGCATTTGAGCGATTCCTCCGGCATGCCGAGCTCCTCGAGTCCCCTCGCCACGGAAGGAGCCAATTCCAGAACGACATCGAGGTGGCGCTCCTCCAGACGCAGGGCGAGCCGCTGGTAGGCGAGACGGGAGAGGTCGGCGGCCGCGTTCGCCGTGTTTCGGAAAGCCAGCTCGGCGCGGTCGAACCAGACTCGGCCTTCCTCGCGCCGCGAGATCTGCCGGCATGCCGTGCCCGCGATCAAGGCCAGCTCGCCGAGGAAGTAATCGAGCTCGTCGAAGAGGCCAATCTTGCGCTCGGGTTTCTGCAGGTGGCGATACAGGAACTCCGCTTCGTCACGCGCCCGCGACGGGGAGGTGTAGAGCTGCTCGCCGAGAAGAGCGCAGAAGGACAGGAGTGTCTCCGGATCGTCCATGCGGAGGGAGGTCTTCGCGTGGCGCTCCGCGAACGGCGTTTCGAACAAACGGCGCGCAGCCGCACGGTGCTCGTCAGACAGCGCGGGCCGCGAGGGAAATCGGAGAACTCGTCCGGGCAAGGTTCGGCCTATACGTCGAGAGGGAGAGGAGGCACCTGGATCCGCATCGACCAAGTTTAGCAGGGGATCATGCCGCCGACCTTGATGGCGAAGCGGGTGGGTTTCTTTTCCGCACGAGGCCAGGTTGGGCGCGGCGCGGAATTGGTCTCGGGCCGACGGTCGGGGAGCCGGGCGGGGAGGTTGGAAGCGGCCATGATCGACACTCCTTTCGCAAAAAAGAGAAGCTCGGAAAAACCGAGCAAAAAGTATGCGGGTATCAGAATTCGATCTTCGACCAAAGTCAAGGGTCTTGGGGCCCCCGAAGCGGATCGCGGCGGCGGGCCTGGGGCGGAACTCCCATGTCCCGTCTGGTAGGTAGAATCGGCCCGACCGCATCCCCCTCGAGAGGAGGATTCATGCCCAGATTCCGATCCGTTGCCCTTATCCTGCTGGCCCTCGTGCCGGTTAGCGCCATGGGCCAGAAGAAGGCCTCCTCAAAGCCCTCCCCCACCAGGCCAAGAGCCGCCGCGGCCCCGGCGGGGGAGATCTTCCCGTTCCCGACGACCGAGAAGACGCTCGGCAATGGCCTGAAGGTGATCATCGTCCAGACCGGGTTCCCCAACATCGTCTCGATTCAGATCCCGGTCCGGACCGGCTCGCGCAACGAGGTCGAGCCCGGAAAGTCGGGGTTCGCCCACTTCTTCGAGCACATGATGTTCCGGGGCACGAAGGCCTATCCGCCCGAGAGGTACCAGGAGATCCTGACGAAGGTCGGCGCCCGGCAGAACGCCTACACGACCGACGACTACACCAACTACCACACGACCCTGTCGAAGGAGGACCTCGAGCTGATGCTCCGGGTCGAGGCGGACCGATTCATGAACCTGTCCTACTCGGCCGAGGGGTTCAAGACCGAGGCCCGGGCGGTTCTCGGCGAGTACAACAAGAACAGCGCCAACCCGCTCTTCAAGCTCGAGGAGGTCCAGCACGATAAGGCCTTCACGACGCACACCTACAAGCACACGACGATGGGATTCTTGAAGGACATCGAAGACATGCCCAACCAGCTCGAGTACTCGAAGATCTTCTTCTCGCGCTGGTACCGCCCGGAAAACACCACGCTCATCGTGGCGGGCGACGTGAAGCCGGACGAGGTGTTCGCCCTCGTCGAGAAGGATTGGTCCGGCTGGAAGCGCGGGGGCTACCAGGTCGAGATCCCTCAGGAGCCGCCGGCGAAGGCCCCCGTGTACGCCCAGGTGCCCTGGCCGAGCCCCACGATTCCCTGGGTGGCGGTCGCCTTCCACGGCCCGGCGTTCTCCGACACGCAGAAGGATTACGCCGCGCTCGACATGCTCCTCGACCTCTACTTCGGCGAGACCTCCGATCTCCACAAGAAGCTCGTCGAGGACGAGCAGAAGGTGGACCAACTCTTCAACGACAGCGGAGCCACACAGGACCCCGGGCTCGCAACCGTGTACGCCCGGGTCAAGAAACCCGAGGACGCAGTCTTCGTGCGCGACGAGATCCTGAAGACCTTCGCACAAGCGGCGGCGGCGCCGACCGACGCCCGGCGCCTGGCCGACGCGAAGTCCAACGCCCGTTACGGGCTCGCGCGACGGTTCGACAACACCGAGACGATCGCGGCGATCTACGCCCGATTCGTGCGCTACAGCCGGTCAGCCGGGACACTCAACCGACTCTATCGTGTCGTCGCGTCGCTGACGCCGGAGGACCTGCAAGCCGTCGCCAGGAAGTACTTCACCGACGCCGGGCTGGTGGTCACGACGGTCTCGAAGGATCCTCTTCCGGCCGGGATCTCCCAGGCTCCCCCTCTCGCCTCGTTTGCGCCGAAGGCTCCCCGGCTGGCCGGCTCGGACGACTCCCGCACCCTCGTCGTCCAGAGCCCTCTCCCGCAGATCGCGGTCAAGTTCCTCTTCGCCGCGGGCTCCGCACAGGATCCGAAGGGGAAGGAGGGGCTCGCCGCGTTGTCGGCCGGCATGATCGCTGAGGCGGGCTCGAAGGACCGCCGCATCGACGAGATCAACAAGGCGCTCTTCCCGATGGCGGGCGTCTTCCACGCGCAGACCGACAAGGAGATGACGACATTCACGGCCTCGATCCACCGCGACAACTGGAAGGCGTTCCTGGTCATCGTACTGCCGATGCTGACGGACCCGGGTCTGCGGGAGGACGACTTCAAGAGGCTGAAAGATGCGCAGGCCAACGCGCTCAGAGAGGACCTGCGCTCGAACAACGAGGAGGAGCTCGGCAAGGAGCGCCTCCAGGCGAACATCTTCGCCGGCACGCCGTACGGCCATCCTGTCCTCGGGACGGCCGCAGGGATCGAGTCCCTCTCGCTCGACGACGTGAGGGCTTTCATCCGATCCACTTATACGCAGGGAGCGTTGACGCTCGGAGTCTCCGGCGACGCCCCGGAGCCGATGCTGGCCCACCTCCGAGCCGAGCTGGCGAAGTTGCCGGCCGGCCCGGGGCCAGCCGCGGTCCCGGCGATCGCCGGCCGCAGGCCGAGCGGGATCGAGGTCGAGATCATCGAGAAGGAAACGCGCGCCACCGCCATCTCTCTCGGCCTCCCGATCCCCGTCACACGCTCGAGCCCGGACTTCGTCGCCCTGTCCGTGGCCCGCGCCTGGCTGGGAGAGCATCGCTCGTCCGTGTCCCACCTCTACCAGCGAATCCGCGAGATCCGCGGGATGAATTACGGCGACTACGCCTACATCGAGGCCTTCCCGCGCGGCATGTTCCAGTTCTTTCCCAGTCCCAACATCGTCCGGCGCGCTCAGATCTTCGAGATCTGGATTCGCCCGGTGGTCCCGGTCAACGCGCACCTGGCGCTGCGGATCGCGGTGCACGAGCTGGAGACGTTGATCCGCGATGGGATGTCGAAGGCGAACTTCGAGAGCACCCGCGACTACCTGATGAAGAACGTCTTCGTCATGACGGCCACGCAGGACCAGCAGTTGGGCTACTCGCTCGATTCGAAGTGGTACGGCATCCCGGAGTTCACGACCTACATGCGCGACGGCTTGAAGAAGCTGACCCTCGAAGACGTCAACGCGGCGATCCGCAGGAACCTCTCGGCCAAGGATCTGTCGGTCGTCGTCGTCACCAAAGACGCGAAGGGGCTGAAGCAGAAGCTCGTCTCCGACGAGTTTTCTTCCATCCAGTACGACGCCGAAAAGCCCCAAGAACTCCTGGCGGAAGACAAGGTCATCGGCGCCCTGAAGCTCGGCATCCCCGCGGAGACGGTGAAAATCACCCCGGTCGAGGAGGTCTTCGCCCGCTGACTCGGCGCGTGGCCCGCCGGGACGCCTCAGCCGCCATAGTTCCAGCGGGTAGCCCCGAGGAGAAGAGGCCTGGCCTGCGCATCCCGCACGCCCGCGCCGACGACTTCTCCGACGAAGACGGTGTGGTCTCCGCGGTAGACCCTGTCGGTCACGCGCGCTTCGAGCCAGGCCGGCAGGTCCTTGAGCAGCGGCGCGCCGGTCGCCGGGCCCGGTTCGTAGGCGAATTCGCCGAGGCGACCGTCCCCTTCGGGCGGCGGACGGAAGAACGCGCGCGCGATCTCCGCCTGGTCCTCCCCGAGGACGTTGACGGCTAGCGCCCCCGTGGCTTCGACCGCGTCGTGCATCGCGCTCCTCCTCTGGATCGCGACCATCACGAGGGGCGGCTGGAAAGAGCACTGCGAGATCCAGGTCAGCGTCGAGCCCGCCGGCTTCCCATCCGCGCCGACCGCCGTCATCACGAACATCCCGTAGGGCAACTTCCGGAGAACGCGGCGCCTGGCTTCCTCGTCCATGGATCCCTCCCGAATGGAGCAGGACGATGACCGAACTCGCCCTCTCCGTCAATGAACCAATGATTCAATGGACCGATGGATCCCCCTTCGCCGACCCGCGTCGTCGTCGTGGGCGCGGGGTTCGGCGGTCTGACGGCCGCCCGGACGCTTGCCAATGCGCCCGTCCGCGTCACGGTCGTGGATCGGCGCAACCACCATCTCTTCCAGCCTCTCCTCTATCAGGTTGCGACGGCCGCCCTCTCGCCCGGCGACATCGCGTATCCGATCCGGTCGATACTCCGGCGGCAGAAGAACGCGGCAGTCTTTCTCGCCGACGCCGTTTCGGTCGACCCGGCGTCCCGGGAAGTCGTCCTGACCGACGGCCGTATCGGCTATGACTTCCTGATTCTCGCGACCGGAGCGCGGCACTCCTACTTCGGTCACGCCGACTGGGAGCCGCTCGCTCCGGGACTGAAGACGCTCGAGGACGCCCTCGAGATGCGTCGCCGGATCCTCCTGGCCTTCGAGAGGGCCGAGCGGGAGGCAGACGAAGGCAGGCGGCGGGCGCTCCTGACCTTCGTCATCGTCGGTGGCGGACCAACCGGCGCGGAGCTTGCGGGCGCGATCGCCGAAATCTCGCGCCACGTCCTGGCGAGCGACTTCCGGGAGATCGATCCGCGGGAATCGCGCATCGAGCTCCTGGAGGCCGGGCCGCGGATCCTGCCGGCGTTTCCTCCGGATCTGTCCAAGACAGCCGCTGAGTCGCTCGCCCGGCTCGGGGTCGAGGTTCGCACGGGCGCCGCGGTCACGGCGATCCGACCGGGCGTGGTCGAAATGGGAGAGAAGCGCCTGGAGGCGGGAACGATCCTCTGGGCGGCCGGCGTCGCGGCTTCGCCTCTGGCGCGGTCGCTCGGGGTGCCGGTCGACCGGGCCGGCCGAGTCCCCGTCGAGCCGGACCTGAGCGTTCCCGGGCATCCCGAGATCTTCGTGATCGGCGACCTTGCGGCTTTTCTCCACCAGACCGGGAATCCGCTTCCCGGCGTCGCCCCCGTCGCGATCCAGCAGGGACGGCACGCGGCGAAGAACATCGAGCGGATCCTCCGCGGCGAGGGCTCACTGCCTTTCCGCTACCACGATCGTGGCAACCTCGCGGTCCTCGGACGCGCCGCCGCGGTGGCGGACCTGCCCCGTTTCCGCATGTCCGGATTTGTGGCGTGGCTCTTCTGGTGCCTGGTCCACATCTTGAACCTGATCGGCTTCCGCAACCGGTTCCTCGTGATGTTCGAGTGGGCCTGGGCGTACCTGACCTGGCAGCGCGGCGCGCGGCTCATCACCGGAGAGGGCCCGCCGGGCGAAATCGAGCCCGGGAGGCGTTAGCCCCGCGCCTCATTTCGGCATGAATCTGGCAGTCGAGGCCGGCGGCATGCTTTTTCCGCTCGTTTTCAAAACAGGTTACTCCGGATGAGCCCCGGGTCGTCCGTCCCTTCTTTTGGAGGTCCAACCCATGCGACAGTTCTCCCTGGCGGCCGTTGCGGCCATCGCCCTGGTCCTGGCGTCGGCCGGCGCCGCCACCGCGCAGACGATCACGGCCGGCAACCTGCCCTCGGCGCCCAACTTCGGGTTCAATCCGACCCCGGTCACGCTGACAGCGGTTGACCTGTCCTATCCGGCGACCGGGTCGGGCCAGATGACGTGGGCGACCTTCCTGTGGTCCCTCGCCCCCTGCGCCGCGACCGTCAAGATCAAGTTCTTCCGCCGTTCCGGCGACACGCTCTTCTTCCTGGCCGACCGGGGCCCCTTCGACGTCAGCGCGAACACCCAGACGGTCGCGCTCTCGCCATCCGTCCCCGTCCAGGCCGGCGATGTCGTCGGAGTCACCCGGGTCGCAGGCTGTGGCAGCCCCGTCGGGCAAAACCCGGGGGCCGCCACGGGGCTCGTCGCGTTTTCGGGCGACATCGCCACGAACGTGTCCATTTCCTCAGGCACGACCGCGGCCAACAGCACGCTCGCAGTGCAGGCGACCGGTTCCGCGGTGGGAGGACCGCCTGCCAATCCAGCGAGCATCCTCCCCGTGGCGATCTCGAGCCCCGGGCTTGCCGGCGCGAACTTCCGCATGGCCGTACAGCTCTACAACCCGAGCGAGACTTTGATCTCGGGCCGTCTCGTCTTTCATGCGCAGGGAACGCCCGGGTCGTCGACGGACCCCTCCGTCCCATACGCCCTCGGCCCCGGTCAGACTGTCTTCCTCGGCGACGTTCTGGCCGGCATGGGAATCACCGGAATCGGCAGCCTCGACCTCTCCGCCACAGTCGGCGTGGCCCCGGTCGCCTCAGCCCGCGTGTACAACGACGGCGGATCCGCGGGCACATCCGGGTTCACCGAGCAGGGATGGAAGCCTTCCGATGCGCTCTCAGCGGGCGCGCGCGCCGTCCTCGTCGGGCCGTTCGATCCGTTGCTCTTCCGATTCAACGTCGGCGTGCGGACCCTCGCCGCCGGGGCCGCCATCAACATCACCGTGCGGGATTCCGCAGGCATCGTTCTCCGGACCCTCTCGCGTACGTATCCGGCGAATTTCTTTCAACAGGCCGACGTCGCCTCTTTTCTCGGAGGATTGTCGCTCTCGGCGAACCAGACCGTGACCGTGGACGTCGTGTCGGGGAGTCTCTTCGTCTACGGCGCAACAGCCGACAACCGGACCAACGATCCCGCGGTGGAGCTCTCTCGCAACGTCCTGTAGCAAGGGAACGTCTGGGCTGCGGGTCGCACAGGATCGCCGCAGCCGAAAGCCACCCGGCCCTATTCCAGGTCAGGCCAGGCGCGCGGAGGGAGGGCTCGGCGGGCGGGGCGGCGGCGCAGTGGAGGATCGCCAGAGGTCCGGGTCGAGCAGCGGATCCGGGCGCTCCGGCCGGAGGAGCCAGCCGTCCGGTTTCGTCCAGTCGATCGCGGCGGCAAAGCGCCGGCCGAGGTCGTCCAAGAACTCCAGGGCGTCGGCGCGGTCGAGCTCGATCGGGAGGTCCGGCGTGACCACGGGCACGCCGAGCCGGCCGATCGTCTCCGGCGTGATTGTGACCTGGTACCGCCGAAACGCGATCTCGCGCTGCCGAGCCATGCGCATCGCGCCATAGATCTGGTCCGCCTCGGCGTCGCTATGGATGTCCGAGTACAGGCGCCCGGCCCATTGCCAGGGAAACCAGTCGTCTGCCGACCACTTCTGAAACCCCGAGGAGAACGTGCCGGACCCGAAGCTCCAGAGGACGGTCCGGCCCGACGGGAACTCGGGGGCGGCGCAGTAGTCGAGCGCCTCGATTGCGGCCTGGCGCGCGGGAGTATTGAAGACCGAGACCCCGCCGTCGATGAACCGTCCCTGATAGGGACCGAAGTACCAGGGCGCCGAGAACGCGCTCGCCGCGACCGCGTCGCGAACCATCCAGGTCGGACCGTAATTGATATGGGTCGTCTGGAAGGGGTAGTTGGAAAGAAAGAGCTCCTCGTCGCGGACCAAATCGTGCGTGGTGAGGAGGATCGCCTGCGGGCTCGTCGGCCGAAGCCTGCCGAGGTCGGCCAGCGTCGTGTCGCCGAAGAATTCTTCGAGCCTCTCCAGCCCGAACTCTCTCGAATAGAGGCGGGGCACGAACAGCCTGAAGACTTTCCTCCAACCCGCCCGGAAGACCCGGGGGATCAGCCGGCGGTAGAGATCGAGGATCTCGGAAGCAGTCCGGCGCTCGAAGGCGAGGAGGGCGGCGATGATCGCGCCCGTGCTCGTGCCCGCGAACATGTCGAAGAACTCACAGGCCGGCCGGCCTAGGTGCTGCTCGAGAGACGCGAGCATGTGGAGTGTGAGGATCCCCCGCACACCGCCTCCGTCCAGCGCCAGGACATGGCGTTCCTGGCTGGCCGGGGCCGCGATCGACTGGCTTCCCATGGCGACGCAGTCTAGCCCGAACGATTCATCCTCACCCGGTCGAAACACGCGCTCCCGGGAACCGGCGCTCGGCCGCGGTGTCCCAGGACCCAGGAGGTGACGATCGTGCGACGCGCGCTGTTCCTGGCCCTCCTTTTCGCCGGCGCTGCCGCGGGACTCCTGGCCGCCGAGCTTCATCGCTTCGAGCTCTCGGTCCTCGTGGACGGCTGTTCGACCGAGGAGTACCCGTTCCAAGACAGAACCTACATCGAGGCCGTGCGCGGCAAGAGCTTCTCGCTGCGTCTTCACAACCCGACGGCCCAGCGGGTCGCCGTGGCCCTGTCGGTGGACGGGTTGAACGTCCTGGACGCGAAGCGGACGACCGCGGCGCAGGCCGCCAAGTGGATTCTCGCGCCGGGACAGACCGTAGAAATCCCTGGCTGGCAGGTCTCGGGCGAGACTTCGCGGAAGTTCTTCTTCACCGACACGCCGCGCTCCTACGCGAATTGGATCGGCGACACCCGGAACGTCGGGACGATCGAAGCCGTCTTCTTCCGCGAGAAAGGGCGGGCTCCCCAGGCGGTCGCGCACGAGCCGTTCCGGCGCCTGCGGGAGGAGACGGCCCCGCCCGAAGGGGGCGTGCCAGGCGGAGTCGCGGGTGGGGTCCCGGGAACTTCCGCCGGCGACAGCGTGACGTCGGCCCCCTCTGCCGGTTCGCGGGCCAAAGCTCCCTCTTCGGCGGATCTCGCCAAGCCGTCCGCGCCCGATGCCGATCGCTTCGCTGCGACGGGCATCGGGGAACGGACTCGTTTCGCGGTCCAGTGGGTGAGCTTCGAGGAGGACCCGATCCCCACGGCCTCGATCGCGCTGCGCTACGAGTTTCGCCGGGAGCTCGTGCGCCTGGGCGTCCTCTCCGGCGAAGGAGATCTCCATGCCCGAGACCGGGGACGCGGCTTCGAGCGCCCGTACGCTCCCGATCCGGACGGCAGCAGATAGCCCAAGTACAATCGCGCCCACCCCGCAGCGGCGGCGCGACCTGCACTTGAGCCTGACAGAGCTGCCCGATGAAGAGCTGATCCTGCTCGCGCAGGAGGGGGAGGAAGACTCTTTCGCGGAGTTCATACGGCGGCACATGCCCACGGTCCATCGGTGGATGGCCCGTTCGGTCGGCGAACAGGAAGCCGACGACATGACGCAGGAGGTTTTTCTCAAGGCTTACCGCGGGCTCGCGCGATTCCGCGGGGAGGCGCCGCCGCGCGCCTGGCTCGCCTCGATTGCCGACAACGCCGTGAAGAACCGCTACCGAGCGCGCTGGCGCTTTCGGAGAATCTTCGCCGGCTCGACTGATGCCGAGGCGGCGCCGGATCCCGTCGAGAAGGCCAGGGGACCGGAAGAGCAGGCGGGCGCGGGAGAGGTCCGGCGCTTCGTGGCCGAGGCGTTGAAGCTCTTGCCGCCCGAGTTCCGCATGCCCGTGGTCCTGAGAGACCTGGAAGAATGGAGCTACGAGGAAATCGCGACGTCGCTCGGCCTGCCGGTCGGGACCGTCAAATCGAGAATCTCGCGGGGGCGAGGGCATTTGAAGGCTCTCCTCACTCCTCTGCTGGATTCCGGAAAGACCCGAACATGAACAACGACTCCAGCCATCCGGCCCGGTTTCCGGACTTTCTGTCTCGCCTGCACGACGGGGATCTCCCGGCCGGCGAGCGGGCTCACTTCGAGTCGCACCGCGCCCACTGCTCGGAATGCCGCCGGGCCGCTTCCGAGTTCGAGGCGGCCCTCTCGTTCTTTCGCGCGAGCACCACCTCGGCGCCCCCCTCGGATCTCGCGCGGCGCATCCTTCGGAAGCTGGAGGCTGCGGCGCCGCGGCGGCGCCGCTTCGGCATCGTGCACGGCATCAGTCCGAAGTGGGCGGCGGGCTTCGCGGTCGCCGTGATCGCGGCCGTCCTCGGCTCCGCGATCGTCCTCGAACGCGAAGCGGCCCGCAGGGCCATCCTTCGGCAGGCGCCCATCCCGGTCGTGCTCGAGAAGGAAAAGAGCCAGGCCGGCGAGGCGCGGAAGTCCTCCGCGCCGGAGGAGTCGGTGCGCTCCGGTTCGGCCTCGAAAGATTCCGGCCAGTCGCCGCGAGAGGAGTCCTTTGCGCCCGAGTCTCCGCCCCTGCTCCAGTCGCGATCCGAGAGCTCCGCGCCGGCCGCTCCTTCCGCCGAGTCGAAGAGAGTACAGCAATCGCCGGCGCCCGCACGCGAAGCCCGTGAAGCCGCAAGCGAAGCCTCAGACTCCGTCTCGCCGCGCGCCCGAGACGCGGCCCCGCCGCGAGCCTCGAAGGTTCTCGAACGCTCCGGCGGCGAAGGGGCGGCGGCTTCCTCGACCGCCTCGGCCGAGCCGGGCGCGCCCGCGCGACTCGTCATCCAGGCCTTAGACGGCGAAGGAAACGCTCCGGCCGTTCTGAGCCCCGACGCCTCCGAAATGCTCGCCGGCCTGCGCGGGCGTCAATACTCTCTCCTGGTCGAGGCGGGCGGGCGAGTCCGCGAGGCCAGGCTCGACGGCAAGAGGCCGCGCGGGGCGCGGCCGCGGGCGAGAGAGTCCGTCGCGAGCGATTCGGCTCCTCCGTCGGTCTGGAGCCTGCGCTTCACCCCCGGTGACCGCCCGCGACGTCTGCTCCTTCGCGTCGAGTGACCTCCAGCACGGCGGCGCCTCGCACCTGGCCCCGCTTGATCCGGAGAAGGGCCTCGTTGGCTTCTTCCAGCGGAAAGACCTCGGTCTCGGCTCGAATCGGGATGCGGGAGGCGAGCTCCAGGAACTCTTCCGCGTCGCGGCGCGTGAAGTTCATGACGCCGAGGACGCGCCGCTCCCCATACAGGAGGTCGTAAGGGAACGTCGGGATGGGACTCATGTGGATCGCGTTGATCGAGAGCGTGGCGCCGCGGTCCAGACGGGACAACACGAGTGGGACGAGCTCGCCGGCCGGCGCGAAAGTCACTGCGGCGTCGAGGAGGACTCCCGGGTCCTCGTCCGCGGCGCCGGCCCAGATCGCGCCCATCTGACGCGCAAGACGCCTGTGATGCTCCTCGCGCGTGAAGACGAAGACTTCGCACCGCCAATCGAGAGCCACCTGGATCGTCAGGTGCGCCGAGGCGCCAAAGCCCACCAGCCCGAGACGCCCGCCGGGCTCTATTCCGGACAGACGCAGCGAGCGGTAACCGATGACCCCGGCGCAGAGAAGCGGCGCGGCCTCCTTCGCCGAGAAGCCTCCCGGGAGTCGATAGACCCATTGGGCGGAGGCGGTCATCCGCTCCGCATATCCTCCGTCCCGGTCCCGTCCCGTGAAGGTCGCCTTCTCGCAGAGGTTCTCGCGACCCGAGCGGCAGAAGCGGCAAACGCCGCAGGTCGATGCCATCCAACCCACGCCGACGGCATCCCCCACGGCGAACCCGGCCGCCTCCGGGCCCACGGCCAGGACTCTGCCGGCGGCCTGGTGCCCGGGGACTACGGGCAGGCGCGCGGTGACTTCGCCTTCGAGGATGTGCAGATCCGTCCGGCAGACGCCGCATGCCTCGACCGCGATCAGGACCTCGCCGGCTCCGGGCTCCGGCTCGGGCACTCGCGCGAGCGCAAGCGGCTTCTCTTCCGCCGCGGAGACGCGCTCGAGCCTCATCGCTCGCATGGGACCATTCTCCCTCCGGCGGAGCGGCCTATAATCGCCCGCGAAGATTCCAGCCGTGAGAAAGGTGGACGCGCTCCTCGCCGACTACGCCTCCCATCACCGCGCGAAAGGGAACCTCGTCTGCCACGCCTTCGGGATCACCCTGATCATGTTCGGGATCCTCGAGATGCTCCTGATGCTGCGCCTGCCGGGGGCGGCTCCCTGGACGGCCGCGGAGATCCTGATCGCGGCGACCTTCCTCTTCGACCTGACCCTCGACGCCTCTCTCGCTCTGGCGATGCTGGCCGAGCTCGCGCTCCTCGACCTGGCGGCGCGCGCCGCCGCGGACTGGCGTGTGGGCCTCGCGGTGTTCGTGCTCGGCTGGGTCTTCCAAGGCGTGGGTCACGCAAGGTTCGAGAAGAACCGCCCCGCGTTCTTCAAGAACCTCGCCCATCTCCTGGTCGGACCGCTGTTCCTGCTCAACGAGCTCCTGCATGTGAGGAGAATTGAGTCACCGAGTCATTGATTCATTGAGTCATTGAATCCTTGTTTGATTGGGGCTCGTCGACCGGCGGCTTCCGCAATGAACCAACGGATCAATGAATCAATGAATCAATTCGCATGATTCCGATACGAGACACGATCCCCCGCCAGCATTTCCCTTTCGCCGTCTTGACGCTCATCGCGATCAACGTGTACGTCTTCATCCGCGAGCTCGCGCTGCCCGAAGACATGACCGAACAGTTCATCTACCTCTTCGGCCTCGTCCCGGCGCGCTTCACGCACGCGGCCTGGGCGGCCGGAGTCGGTTTTCCCCACACGTACCTGCCCTTCCTGACGACCATGTTCCTCCATGGCGGCTGGCTTCACATCATCGGCAACATGTGGGTGCTCTGGATCTTCGGCGACAACGTCGAGGACCGGATGGGCCCCTTCCGCTTCCTTCTCTTCTATCTTCTCTGCGGGCTCGGAGCAGGAATCGTGCACGTCCTGACGAATCCTGGCTCGACCGTGCCGGCCGTGGGCGCGTCCGGAGCGATCGCCGGCGTCATGGCGGCCTACTTCGCTCTCTTCCCCCGAGCGCGGATCGTCGCGATGTTCCCGATTCTCTTCTACCCGGTCTTCTTCCAGGTCCCCGCCTACCTCTACCTGGGCTTCTGGTTCCTCACGCAGTTCTTCAGCGGGACGCTGGCGGTCGCGACACACCGGGAGGTCAGCGGCATCGCGTGGTGGGCGCACGTCGGCGGGTTCGGCGCCGGCATCCTCCTCTTCTCGCTGTTCCTGCGCCCGCGCGAGCCGCGCCCTGCCGTCCCGAGTGCCCTGGTGTGATCGGGACGGGACCGCGGCGTCTCCCGAGGCTTCTGCTGGCGGCCGCTCTGCCGGTGCTGGGCGCCGGCGTCGCAGCAACCGCGGGCGCGACGACCGGGCCCGAGCCAGGCCTCCTGCGCTGGGGCGGGGACGCCGAGGGAGGAGCTCCGTTCGTCGAGGCGGACCCGGCGGATCCCTCGAAGGTCCGCGGCTTCGACGTCGAGGTCGCCGAAGCGATCGCGCGCGGGCTGGGAAGGCGGCCGCTCTTCGTCCAGGTGGCCTTCGCCTCGATCGACGCATCCGTCGCCCGCGGCGACTTCGACATCGGCATGAGCGGTGTCGAAGACACGCCCGCGCGCCGAGCGATGCTCGCCGCGACGATTCCTTACTTCCAGTTCCGCGAAGTCCTGAGCGTGCGCGCCGCCGACCGCGGGCTCTTCCGCGGACTCGCCGACCTGCGCGGACGGCGCGTCGGAACGCTCGGGGCGACCATCGCTTACGAGTTCCTCCTCGAACACCGAGGCCGGTACGGTTATGTGCCTGTCTCCTACGACGACGACGTGCACCCGTACACCGACCTCGCGGAGGGAAGGCTCGATGCGGTCCTCCTCGACAACATCATCGCCGCCCGTTCCGTCAAGAGAGTCCCCGGCCTCGCGATCCAACCCGACGCGGCCGCGACGGGCCGGTACATCGGCGTCCTCGCCCGAGGCAACACCGCTATGCGCGACCGGATCGACGAGATCCTCCGGGAACGGATGCGGGACGGCACGCTCGAGCGGATCTACCGCAGGTGGGAGATCTGGGACGACTCGCAGGCTGGGTTCTTCCGGAGCGTTCTGTCGACGCCGGGAGCGGCCGGGGCCGGCGCCGGCGCGCCCGGCGGCGCCGGTTCCCGCCACGCGGCTGCGATCGCTTACCTGCCGTCCCTCTTGCGGGCGGCCGCCGTCACCCT
>Ga0070708_100001735_pt1 | contig 16739 bp, 19 predicted proteins | sample KBSK5503metaG_FD_65469 | JGI IMG/M metagenome (GOLD analysis project Ga0070708, IMG submission 65469) | Corn, switchgrass and miscanthus rhizosphere microbial communities from Kellogg Biological Station, Michigan, USA - KBS K5-50-3 metaG | ecosystem: Host-associated > Plants > Roots >... | reverse complement strand
GCGGCGCACCCGTTTCATCCCATCCGCGGCGCGGCGCGGGGGCACTACTCCATCGGGCGCATGGTGCCGCACCTAGCGCTCGACGCCATCGAGGTCGTCAACAACGCCGGTGTCTTCTCGTGGTTCTACGACGCGGTGGCGGCAATGCGCAACGTCGAATGGATGCTGCCTGTCACGGGCAGCAGCGACGCCCACGACGTCTGGTACCTGGGCAGCGCCGTCACGCACTTCAGCGGCCGGGATGCGGAGGCCCTCCGCCGGGCGCTGGTCACGGGCAGCACCCGGGCCCGCGTCAACTGGTCCTGGTCGATCGGCAAGATGCCGCGACACGTCCGGATACAGTCCCGCAGCGCTGTCAGGTTCCTGCTGCTCTGGGGGCAGCGCAAGGCTGCGCAGTGGCCTGGATGACAACCACCAAGGGGGTGCCGACATGAGCAACACGCGCGTCTGTCCGGCGTTTCGATGGTTGGAGCGGGGCGAGGGAGAGCCGGTGGTGCTGCTCCACGGCTTGATGGGGCGCATGGACCACTGGGAGCAGACGCTCGAGGACCTGGGCGGCACGTGCCGCCCGATCGCGCCCTCCCTGCCGATCCTCGAGGAGGACTTGCCCGAGACCTCGATCGCGGAGGTCGGCCGCTACGTCGTCAGGTTTTTGGACGCCCTCGACATCCCCCGGGCGGTCGTCGGCGGCAACTCGCTCGGCGGCCACGTGGCGCTCGAAATGGCGCTGTCTCATCGCGAGCGCGTCTCGGGGCTCATCCTCACGGGCTCCTCGGGGCTCTTCGAGAGGACCTTCACGCGAGGCGTGCCGCACCGCCCGAGCGAGGCGTACGTGCGGGAGAAGATGGAGGAGATCTTTTTCGATCCGCGCCTGGTCACACCCGAATGGGTCGAATCGGTCCGGCGTATCGTCACGACCCATGCCTCGGCGCTCCGCGTGCTCCGCTTCGCCCGCGCGGCGAAGCGACACAACATCGAGGACCGCCTGGCGGACATCGACGCGCCAGCGCTCCTGGTCTGGGGCAAGGACGACCGCATCACGCCGCCCGAAGTCGCCCAGCGCTTTCGCGCTTTGCTACCGGACTCGCGGCTGATCTTCCTGCCGAGCTGCGGGCACGCACCCATGCTCGAGCAGCCGGATGCCTTCAACGGGGCCGTGGCGGAGTGGTTAATGGATACGCGAGACCGGCGGGGCGCAGCCGTTGCAGGAGCCGTGAAGTGATCGCCCGCGCCGCCGCGCCCTTGCTCGACTGGTATGCCGGACGCCGCCGTCGCGTGCTCGAAGGCGTGTGGCGGCGCCCTGCGCAAGAGCAGGAAGTGGCGCTTCGCGCGCTGCTCTGGTCGGCCTCCGACACAGAGTTCGGCCTGGCTCATGGGTTTCGCTCGATCCGGACCGTGGCGCAGTACCAGGAGCGCGTGCCCGTGCGCGAGTACGCGGACTTCAAGCCATTGTGGGACCGCGCGCTGGCCGGATCCTGCAGCGTGACCTGGCCCGGGCGCTGCCGCGACTGGGTCAAGACCTCAGGAACAACGGCCGGCGACAAGATCATCCCGGTCACCCGCGATGCCTTCGCCTCCCACCGGAAGGGAGGCTGGGACGCCTTTCTGCTGGCCTGCGCCCGAGTAGGCGCCCGGCATCTGATGGGCGGGCCCATGCTCTTCCTCGGGGGGAGCACGGCGCTCAAGGAAGCGGGCGCCGGCTGCCGGGTCGGCGATCTCTCGGGACTCGTCATGCGTCGCCTGCCCCCGGGCATACGCGGGCGCTACTCGCCGGGGCCTGAGATCGGGGCCATTCCGGACTGGGAGCTCCGCATCGAGGATGTCGCCGCGCTCGTGGCGGGACAGGATCTTCGCCTCATCTCGGGCATGCCCTCCTGGCTGGTGATCCTTTTCGAGCGGGTCGCCAGGCGGCGCCAGGCGGCGGGCCGGCCGATCCGCAATCTCGCGGAGGTGTGGCCGGAGCTCCGTGTGCTGGTCCACGGTGGCATGGCGTTCGCTCCATATGCCGGCGTCTTCGAGGAGTGGATGGGCAAGCGGATCGAGCGCATCGAGGTCTACCCGGCGTCCGAGGGTTTCGTGGGCGTGCAGACGGAGCCCTCGGGCGGCCTGACGCTGATGCTCGACTACGGCAACTTCTACGAGTTCGTTCCACTAGAAGACGTCGGCAGTCCGCGGCCGCGGCGGCACACCGTGGCCGATCTCGAGCTGCACCGTCCGTACGCAGTGGTCATGTCGACCCCCGGCGGTCTCTGGTCCTATCTGCTCGGAGACACGGTCCGCTTCGTCGCCCGGGACCCTCTCCGGCTCGTGATCACCGGGCGGACCCGGCACTATGTCAACGCCTTCGGCGAGAACGTGATCGTGGAAGAAGTCGAGCGGGCGTTGACGACCGCCTGCCGGCGCACGGAGGCGGAAGTCGTCGAGTTCACCGTTGCTCCGCGCTATCCCTCGGCCGATGAGCCGCGGGGCGCGCATGAGTGGCTGGTGGAGTTCCGGATCCCGCCACGCGAGCCCGAGGATTTCGTCCGGATCCTGGACGAGACCCTCGCCGCGCTCAACACCGACTACCGCACGAAGCGGACCGGCGGCGTCGGCATGGTCGCTCCCCGGGTGACGGTCCTGCCGCGCGGGACTTTCTACCGGTGGATGCGCGAGCAGGGCAAGCTCGGCGACCAGCACAAGGTGCCGCGAGTCACCAATGACCGGACGGTGGCGGACGGGCTCCTCCGCGCGGCGGCCGGCAAGGCGCACCCGATTGCCGACACCGTGACGGCCTGAGCGGCGCGTGAACCGTCACGAAGGCTTCCGGGGCCCGTCATCCATGCGTAGCCCTTGGCCTGTACGGTCTCCGGCATGGACACGACGGCCGGGTGCAGGCTCGCCCGCGGACTGGCCCACGGACTGGCCCACGGACTGGATGGTTCCGCGGCGTCGCGAGATCTTGATGCCGTCGCAATCTCACCGCAACGGCGTGGGTCTAGTGTGACGCCGGACATGACCGGGCCGATCTCTCCCGTGGTGACGCTCGATTGCGTCAGCAAGTTGTTCGCGGGCCGTCGCGCCATCGACCGGGTGTCCTTGACCATAGAACCCGGAGAGTTCGTGGCGATCATCGGCCGATCCGGCGCGGGCAAGACGACGTTTCTCCGCTGCCTCACACGCGCGCTGTCTGTGACGCACGGGACGATCCGGTTCGGAGACGAGGATCTAGCAGGGCTCTCCGGGCGCCGGATCCGCGAGCACCGCGCGCAGGTCGGGATGATCTTCCAGCAGTTCAACCTGGTCAAGCGGCTGCGCGTCATCGACAACGTCCTTGTGGGGCGGCTGCCGCATCTCTCGGCTCGGGCCCGCTGGGCCGCGCTCCTCCGCGTATTTCCCCAGGCGGACCGGGATATCGCGGCGCGCTGCCTCGAGCACGTGGGGCTGTGCGAGCGCGCCTGGCAAAGGACGGACACGCTGTCGGGAGGGGAGCAGCAGCGCGTGGCCATCGCAAAGATCCTGGCCCAAGAGCCGCGGATCGTCCTGGGCGACGAGCCGGTGGCCAGCCTCGATCTGGCGAACGGCGCCCTGGTCATGGAGACGCTTCGCCGCGTCGCCTCGAGCGCCGGCGTGACCGTGATCACGACCCTCCACCACGTCGAATATGCCCGCTCGTATGCCGATCGGGTCATCGGCTTCCGCCTGGGGCAGGTCGTGTTCGACGGGAAACCCGTGGACCTGACGGAGGCCGCGATCGCGGAGATTTTCGGCGAGACGCGGCCGCAGGAAGACGCGGGCGGCCGCGCGCCGGCCACGGAACGCCGCTGGGCGGTATCGTGAGCGACACCTTCGCGGGGATCCACGCCGGGGCCGTTCCGGCGCTCCCGGAGCGGCGCTCGGACGTGGGCCGGTCGCTCCTGGCCGCGTTCGGGATGGCGATCGTCCTCGGGTGGGCGGCGCGGGTCATCGAGCTGCGGCCGCTCGAGCTGGTGCGGGACATCGGCAATGTCGGTGTCTTCCTCAAGGGATACTTGCACCCGTCCTTCGCCAATGTCGGCGAATACGCCTGGCAGTGCGTGGTGACGATCTGCATCGCCCTCTGGGGCACCTTGCTCGCCATGACGATTTCGGTGCCGCTGGGCCTCCTGGGCGCCCGCAACGTGTCCCCGCACCCCGCCGTGTATTTCGTGACCCGTCGGCTGATGGACCTCCTGCGGGCCGTGAACGAATTCGTCTTCGCGCTGATGTTCGTCACGGCCGTCGGGCTCGGACCTTTCGCCGGCATGCTGGCGCTGGGTATTCACACGGGCGGGGTCCTCGGCAAGCTGCTCAGCGAGACCATCGAGTCGATCGAGCCGGGGCAGGTGGAAGGCGTAACCGCAACCGGCGCGGGACGGCTCCACGTCATCGCCTTCGGCATCGTCCCGCAGGTCCTCCCGAACTTTCTCTCGTACGTCCTGCTGCGCTTCGAATCCGACATCCGCTCCGCGTCCGTGATCGGGATGGTCGGCGGCGGCGGCATCGGCTTCTACCTGTGGGACACGATCCGGTCGTTCAAAGACCAGGAAGCGGCGACGGTCATCCTGCTGATCGTCGCCATGGTGATGTTCATCGACGTGATCTCCTCCCGCATCCGGCGGGCGGCGATCTAGGGGAGGTCTTATGCGATTGACCCGTCTCGTCATCGCCGCGCTGTGGCTCGCGTTGGTCGCGCTCGGCTCCGCGCTCACGTCCGCGCAGGACGCCCCGTGGCCCAAGGAGATTACCTTCGCGCTGCTGTCGACGGAGAACGCGGCCGAGATCACCCGGCGCTGGGCTCCGATCATGGCCCAGCTGGAGAAGGACCTCAACGTCAAGGTCAAGACGGTGACGGGCACGGACTATCGCGGCACGATCGAGGCCCTCAAGTTCAAGAAGGCGGAGATCGGGCACCTCGGGCCGAAGTCGTACGTGGAGGCCTCCAACAACAACTACGCCAACGTCGAGCCCATCGCCCAGCTGCGTCTCGGCAACGGCTCGCTCGGCTACCGCTCGTGCCTGATCGTGCACGCGGACTCCGACATGTTCAGCCCGGAGGATATGGCCGGCAAGACGTTCGCGTTCAACGACCCGAACTCGACGTCCGGCTACCTCGTCCCCACGATGTTCTTCCTCACCGAGATGTCCGTCGATCCGCAAAAGTACTTCTCGAAGGTCACGTTCTCGGGCTCGCACGAGGCCTCGATCCTGGCCGTGGCGAACAAGAAAGTCGAGGTCGCGTCGACCAACCTGCCGGATCTCCAGCAGCTGACCCGGGAGAGCAAGATTCCGCGGGGCGGACTTCGCGTGATCTGGGTGTCGAAGCTCATTCCCAACGACCCCATCGTCGTGCGGAAGGACCTGCCGGCGAGCTTCAAGTTGGCCGTCCAGGAATCCCTCGTGAACATGAAGGCGAAGAACCCGGAGGCCTTCAAGGAGGTCGGCGCGTGGCTGTCCGGCTTCGTGGCGGCCGACGACAGCAAGTACCAGGTCATTCGGGACCTGAACGACACGTCGAAGAAGCTCGCCGCGAAGAAGTAGGGCCATGAGCGCCATCAGGACCGCGTTCGATCGCCTGATCACCGTTGGCGCCATCCCAGACTGCCCGCGGTGCGCCGTGCCGATGACGGTGTCGAGCGAGGAGCGCGTGGCGATAGTGCCCCCGGTGTTCGACGTCACGTGCCGGTGCGCGGGCTGCCGCGTGGCGATGCGGGTGCGTCAGGTCCTGCTTCATCTCGAGTAGCCACTGGAGCGAGCGATGATCGAAGCGTGTGACGACGCGGCCCGGCGGCGCTGGATGTCGGTGCTCGCGCTCGCGCCCACCGAGGACCTCGAGACGGCATGGTCGGCCCCGAGCGGCCGGCCTACCGGCTCGTGCGGCGTCCCGAGATCGGGCTCGTGATGGTGCGCGCCCGGGCGGGGGGCTCCGGGACGCGCTTCAACCTCGGCGAGATGACCGTGTCCCGCTGCACGGTCGCGCTGCCGTCGGGCGCGGTCGGTCAGGCCTACGTCCGCGGCCGGCGCCCGCGCCATGCGGAGCTCGCCGCCGTCTTCGACGGGCTCCTGCAGGATCCGGCTTCCCGTCCGGGTCTCGAAGTGCGTCTCGTCGGCCCGCTCGAGACCGCGGAGCGCGAGCGCCGCGTGGCGCTTCGCGGCCGCTCGGAGCCGACTCGCGTGGAGTTCTTCACCCTCGTGCGCGGGGAGGACTGATGCTTCCAGGGTTCGCCGATCCCATCCTCGACAGCCAGCGAGCGTTCCGAGCCATTCTCGACGCCATGGATCACCCGGGGCGGGTCGTCGAGCTACCGGATTCCCAGGAGGCGCCGGTGCCGCTTTACGCCGCGACGGCGGCCGTCTGCCTGACGCTCCTGGATTTCGAAACGCCGGTGTGGCTCGACGGGCGCGCTGCGACGCTGGAGGCGGTCGCCTTCCTGCGGTTCCATTGCGGATGCCGGCTGGTGGACGAGCCGGCCCAGGGGCGCTTCGCCGTCGTGTCCGAGCCGGGCTCGATGCCGCCGCTGGGCGCCTTCGATCCCGGCAGTGACGAGTCTCCCGAGCGTTCCACGACCCTGGTGGTGCAGGTCGAGACGCTGGTGGCTGGGCGCGGGCGGCGTCTGACGGGCCCAGGCATTCGGGTGGAGGCGCGGCTCGAGGCGCGCGGGCTGCCGGATGCCTTCTGGCGGGACTTCCGGCAAAATCACGGGCTTTTCCCCAGAGGCGTCGACGTGCTGTTCACGGCCGGCCGTCAGCTCGCGGCGCTGCCGCGCACGACGGCGGTGGAGGGCTAGGCCGTGTACGTGGCCGTCAAGGGCGGAGAGCGCGCGATCGAAGAGGCGCATCGGCTCCTGGCCGACGCGCGGCGCGGTGACCCGGCGGTGCCCGAGATCACCCTCGCGCAGATCGAGCAGCAGCTGGCCCTGGCCGTCGACCGCGTCATGACCGAAGGGTCGGTCTTCGATCGGGAGCTCGCCGCTCTTGCCCTCAAGCAGGCTCGCGGCGACATGTTCGAAGCGGTTTTTCTGCTGAGGGCGTACCGGACGACGCTGCCCCGTTTCGGCGTGAGCGAGCCGATCGACACCGCCCACATGACGATCCGACGGCGGATTTCTGCGACGTTCAAGGACCTCCCCGGTGGCCAGATCCTCGGCCCGACTTTCGACTACACCCACCGGCTGCTCGACTTCGACCTGGCGGCGCCGGGTGATGGGCGCCGTGAGCGCGGCTCGCTCGGGGCGCCGTCCTGCCGGGATCTCGAGGAGCCGATCGACGAGCCGGAGGCCGCGGTCATTCCGCGCGTCGTGGACCTCCTCGATCGCGAGGGGCTGATCGAGTCCGAGGACCCGGGCGACGAGGCGGAGCCCGTGGGGGATCTCACGCGCGAGCCGCTCCGCTTCCCGTGCGATCGCGCGGCGCGCCTGCAGAACCTGGCGCGAGGCGACGAGGGCTTCCTTCTTGCCCTCGGCTACTCGACTCAGCGCGGCTACGGGCGGAACCATCCCTTCGCGGGAGAGATCAGGCTGGGCGAGGTCGAAGTCGAGCTGGCGCCCGAGGAGCTGGGCTTTCCGGTCACGATTGCCTCGATACCGGTCACCGAGTGCCACATGGTCAACCAGTTCAAGGGCTCCGCCACGGCGCCTGCCCAGTTCACGCGCGGGTATGGCCTCGCCTTCGGAGAAGCGGAGCGCAAGGCGATGGTGATGGCGCTCGTGGATCGGGCGCTCCGGGCCGGTGAGCTGAGCGAGGAGGCCGCGTCTCCGGCGCAGGATGAGGAGTTCGTTCTCTATCACAGCGACAGTGTCGAGGCCTCGGGCTTCGTGCAGCACCTCAAGCTGCCGCACTACGTCGACTTCCAGTCCGAGCTCGTCCTGATCCGCAATTTGCGCGCCGCCGCCGGCGAGAGGCCCTCGGCATGAGCGAGTACAACTTCGCCTATCTCGACGAGCAGACCAAGCGGATGATCCGTCGCGCCCTTCTCAAGGCGGTCGCCATTCCCGGCTACCAGGTGCGCTTCGGCAGCCGGGAGATGCCGCTGTCCTACGGCTGGGGCACGGGCGGCGTGCAGGTGACCGCCGCCATCATCGGGCCCGACGACATCTTGAAGGTCATCGACCAGGGCGCGGACGACACGACCAATGCCGTCAGCATCCGGAAGTTTTTCGCACGGACGACGGGCGTGCGCACGACCACGAGGACGGAGAGGGCGACGCTGATCCAGACGCGCCACCGGATACCGGAGACGCCGCTCCGCGACGGCCAGATCATGGTCTTCCAGGTGCCGATCCCGGAGCCGCTCCGGTGGCTCGAGCCGCGAGAGAGCGAGACCCGCAAGATGCACGCCCTCGAGGAGTACGGGATCATGCACGTCCGCCTCTACGAAGACATCACGCTCCACGGACGGGTCGCGACCGCCTACGACTATCCCGTGCGCGTCAACGGCCGGTACATCATGCGGCCGTCGCCGATCCCGAAGTTCGACAATCCGAAGCTCGACAGGAGCCCGGCGCTCATGCTGTTCGGCGCGGGCCGCGAGAAGCGGATCTACGCCGTGCCTCCGTGGACGCCGGTGAAGAGCCTCGACTTCAAGGACCACCCCTTCACGATCGAGAGATGGGCGCAGGCCTGCGCCCTCTGCGCCTCGCGCGAGAGCTTCCTCGACGAGGTCATCGTGGACGACAAGGGCGGGCGGATCTTCGTGTGCTCGGACACCGACTACTGCGGGCGCCGTCAGGAGCGCGCGCGGTGACTTCCGGGCCGCAGCCCCCGACGTCCACGATCGAGGTTCCGCTCCTGGCGGTGCGCGGCCTCACGAAGCGCTACGGCGGCCGGGTCGGATGCCTCGACGTCGGCTTCGACCTCTGGCCGGGCGAGGTGCTGGGCGTGGTCGGCGAGTCCGGCTCCGGGAAGACCTCAGTGCTCCAGTGCCTCGCCGGTCTCCTGCAGGCCACGGCGGGAACCGCCGCGTTCGCGCAGCGCGACGGCGCCGTTGTCGACATCCTGCGCCTGCCCGAGGCCGCGCGCCGCCGCCTCGCCCGCACGGACTGGGCCATGGTCCAGCAGAACCCACGCGACGGGCTTCGCATGGGTGTGACGGCGGGCGCGAACGTCGGCGAGCCGATCATGGCCGTCGGCGCCCGCCACTACGGGCGCATTCGCCGGGAGGCTCTCGGCTGGCTGCGACAGGTCGAAATCCCGGAGGAGCGCGTCGACGACCTGCCGTCGACGTTCTCCGGCGGCATGCAGCAGCGGCTCCAGATCGCGAGGGCCCTCGTCACGCGGCCGCGCCTCGTTTTCATGGACGAGCCGACGGGCGGGCTCGACGTGTCCGTGCAGGCGCGGCTGCTCGATCTCCTGCGCCGCCTCGTCACCGACCTCGGGCTGTCGGCGGTCATCGTCACGCACGATCTCGCCGTCGCGCGGCTCCTGGCTCATCGCCTGCTCGTCATGCAGGGCGGGGAAGTCATCGAGTCGGGGCTGACCGACCGGGTTCTCGACGACCCGCAGCACCCCTACACGCAGCTTCTCGTCTCGTCGGTGCTGCATCCATGAACAGCGCGGCGGCGCCGGCCATCCGCATCCGCGAGCTCGCGAAGGCCTTCACGCTGCACAATCAGGGCGGCGTGACGCTCCCGGTCCTGCGCCGGCTGAGCCTTCGCGTGGATGGCGGGGAATGCGTGGTCCTGACCGACCCGTCGGGATCGGGAAAGAGCACGCTCCTCCGGGCGGTCTACGGCAACTACAAGCCGCAGGCGGGAGAGATCCTCGTGCGCCACGGCGACCGCATGGTGGACGTCGTGTCCGCCGAGCCGCGCCAGATCCTGGACGTGCGGCGCCGCAGCATGGGCTACGTCAGCCAGTTCCTCCGCGTGATTCCCCGCGTGCCGGCGCTGTGGGTCGTGGCCGAGCCGCTCCGGGCGCTCGGAGTCGCCAAATCGGAGGCGCTCGAGCGCGCCCGCGCGCTTCTCGCCCGCCTGCGAATCCCCGAGCGGCTCTGGGATCTGTCTCCCGTGACGTTCTCAGGCGGCGAGCAGCAGCGGGTCAACGTGGCGCGCGGCTTCATCGCGGGGCATCCGATCCTGCTGCTGGACGAGCCGACGGCGTCACTCGACGCGGCGAGCCGCTCCATCGTGGTCCAGCTGATCCGCGAGGCACGGGAGAATGGGGCGGCGCTCCTCGGCTCCTTCCACGATACCGACGTGCGCGAACTGGTCTCGACGCGGATGGTGAGCCTCGCCGAGGCCGACCAGGAGGCGGCATGAGCCACGAGCTGGTCGTCACGAACGCCCGGGTGGTGACGCGACGCGAGAGTTTCCACGGCACGATGCGCGTTGTCGGCGGCGCCATCGCCGAGGTCTCGAGGGAATTGACCAGCCTGCGGGGCACCCTCGATCTGGAGGGAGACCTCCTCCTGCCGGGACTGGTCGAGCTGCATACCGACGTTCTCGAGAAGCACCTCGCGCCCCGGCCGGCCGTCCAGTGGCCGCCCGCGGCGGCCGTACTCGCCTACGACGCCCAGCTCGCCGCGGCCGGCATCACCACCGTGCTCGACAGTCTGGCCGTCGGCTACCTGATCGATGGAGGCCAGCGCCCCCGCGATCCGAGGCCGCTCGTGGAAGCGGTCCGCGCGGCGGAGGACGCACGGGCTCTTCGCTGTGACCATTACCTCCATCTCCGCTGCGAGGTCAGCACGGAGTCGGTGGTGCGGGACTTCGAGCCGTTTGTGAAGGACGCGGCGCTCCGTCTGGTCTCGCTCATGGATCACGCCCCAGGCCAGCGCCAGTTCGTGAGCCTGGGCAAGTATCGCGAGTACAACCAGGGCAGGTACGGATTCTCCGACGCGCAGATGAAAGCCATGATCGAGCAGCGGCTGGCGGATCACGCGCGCTTCGGCCGCAAGCACCGGGCCGCGATTACGTCGCTCTGCCAGAAGCACGGGCTCAGGCTCGCCAGCCACGACGATGCGACGACGGCGCACGTCGAGGAGGCGGCCCTGATCGGGACGGTCATCGCCGAGTTTCCGACGACGCTCGAGGCCGCCAGGGCGGCCCGTGTGTGGGGGCTCGGCATCATGGCGGGCGCGCCCAACCTGATCCGAGGCGGTTCGCATTCGGGAAACGTGTCGGCTACCGAGCTGGCGGAGCGGGGACTGCTGGACATCCTGTCCTCCGACTACGTGCCGGCCGCCGCGCTGCACGGAGCGTGGCTGCTCCACTCCCGGCTCGGCGCCACGCTCCACGATGCGGTCGCGACCGTGACGGCGATTCCCGCTGAGCGGGTCGGGCTCGAGGATCGAGGGGAGCTTGTGCCCGGTCGTCGGGCCGACTTCGTCCGCGTATCGCTCTTCGGCGAGGTGCCGGTCGTCCGCGGAGTGTGGCGCCTCGGGGAACGGATCGCATGAGCTCCGCCACGCGGCGGGACTGGGGGAAGGACTTCCGCGCCGAGACGGCGGCCGGCCTGTCGCAGCTCGCGGGAAAGATGGCGCTCGAGCGCTTCCAGACTGCCCAGGTCGCCTGGAAGGACGACGACTCGATGGTCACCGACGCCGACATCGAGATACAGGCCTGGCTCGACGAGCAGATCGGGGAGGCCTTTCCGGAGGATGGCCTGCTGGGCGAGGAAGGCCTCCCGGGCGGCCCCCGGCTGCTCGACGCGGACCACGTCTGGGTGCTCGATCCGATCGACGGGACGAACAACTTCGGCCGCGGCATGCCGGGCTTCTGCGTGTCGATCGGGATCCTGCGCCACGGCATGCCCTTCGCCGGCGCCGTCTACGACCCGGTCGCCGACCAGCTCTTCACGGCCTGGAACGGGGGCGGCGCGTGGCTCAATCAGCGGCGGCTGAGGCTTCGGCCGACCCCGCTGTCTGCGCGCTCGCACTTTTCGATCCGCTCCCCGTACGATGAGCCGGTGCCGGAGCTGACCTGCAGGTGGCTCACGCGCTACCGGCTGCGACGGTTCGGCTCCACGGCGCTCCAGCTCTGCTACGTGGCGATGGGGGGCCTCGCGTTCGTGCATGACCACGGCGCCTCGCTCTGGGACATCGCCGGGGCCGCGCCCGTTGTCCTGGAGGCCGGTGGCGTGCTCACGACCCCGGACGGCGGACCGATCTTTCCGGTGTTTCCGGCACGCTATTCGGGCGAGCCGCTGGCATTCCTGGCCGGGGATCCGCTCGGCCACGAGCAAAGTTTCCTGAACCTGGGAGCCTGAGTCTGCGCGGGCTTTCCGCTTCGCCCCGTTTACCCAGCATTTACGGCGGCGTCATCTTCCTGTAACCCATCGCTGCGACACTGCCGGCATGACGACACGCGCCATAGGGGAGGTCAAATCGGCGATGGCAACGCGCCGGCGAGCCGCTGAGTCCGCACCGGTAGTGCCGGGTAAGCCCGGCCACCGCGTTCTCGTCGTCGAGGACGAGCAGGACGTGGCCGAGCTGATCCGGTACAACCTGGCCAAGGAAGGCTATGACGTCGTCGTCGTGGGCGACGGCGCCGAGGCGCTCAGGCGCGCCCGCGAGATGAAGCCGGAGGTCATGCTGCTTGACATCATGGTGCCGCAGCTCAACGGATGGGAAGTCTGCCGGCGGCTCAAGCAGGATCCCGAGACCCGCGGCATCGCCGTGATCATGGTGACCGGGCGAGTGGAGGAGGGGGACAAGGTCCTCGGCTTCGAAATGGGCGCCGACGACTACGTCACGAAGCCCTTCTCTCCGCGCGAGCTGATGGCGCGCATCCGTGCGGTCGCGCGGCGCGGCAAGGGCGCCGAAGCGGCCGACCGCAAGCATCACCTCAAAGTGGGCGAGCTCGAGATCGATCGCCACCGCTTCGAGGTCACGATGAAGGGCCAGCGCGTCGAGCTCACCCCGAAGGAATTCGAGCTGCTGGCCGCCCTCGTCGGGACGCCCGGCCGCGTCTTCGGCCGCGAAGAGCTCCTCGACATCGTCTGGGGCGAGGACGGGTTCGTTGAGCCCCGCACGGTGGACGTACACGTCGCGAGGCTCAGGGCCAAGTTCACAGCGGCGCGGGCCCCGATGCCGGGGGTCGAGACGGTGCGCGGCGTGGGCTACCGCTTCAGGGAGCCGGACGCGGCGCGCGGCGCCGACAGAAGTTAACACATCCGTAACACTACCGTTATGCGGTTGAAACATGGCTGGCGGACCCTTCTTCCACACCTACTAATGAGGGAGACGACATGACAACGCGATCCGTGGCGGCAACGCGGTTGATGGGGCTCGCCCTCGCGGGCCTCCTGCTGGCGGTGCCGGGGCTGCCCATTGCAGGCGCCGCGCAGACTCTGATGAACGGGGCCGGGGCGACCTTTCCATACCCGATCTACTCGAAGTGGTTCGACGAATACACCAAGGTGGATCCAAGCGTCCGATTCAACTACCAGTCTATCGGAAGCGGCGGCGGCATCCGCCAGATCAGCGAGCGCACGGTCGACTTCGGAGCCACCGATGGTCCGATGACCGATGAGCAGCTCAAGAAGGCGCCGGCCGAGCTTATCCACATTCCGACCGTTCTAGGAGCGGTCGTCGCCACGTACAACCTGCCCGGCAACCCGACGCTTCTCTTCACCGGCGAGGTCCTGGCGGACATTTTCCTGGGCAAGATCACGAGCTGGGACGATGGGAAGATCAAGTCGCTCAACCCCGGAGTGAGCCTGCCGAAGACCCCCATCGTGCTCGTGCACCGGTCCGACGGCAGCGGAACAACCTATATCTGGGTCGACTACCTCTCCAAGATCAGCAAGGAATGGGACGAAAAGGTCGGCCGCGGCACCTCCGTCAAGTGGCCTGCAGGGCTCGGCGGCAAGGGCAACGAGGGCGTGGCCGGGCAGATCAAGAACACGTCGGGCGCGCTCGGCTACGTCGAGCTGGCGTACGCCATCACGAACAAGCTGCCGGTAGCGTCGGTCAAGAACGCCTCGGGGAAGTTCATCGAGCCGACGATCGCGTCGACGACCGCCGCGGCGGCGGGGGCCGCGAACAATATGCCCGCCGACTTCCGCGTCTCGCTGACCAACGCGCCGGGCGACGCGGCGTATCCGATCGCGAGCTTCACGTGGCTTCTGGTCTACAAGGATCAGCCGGACGAATTGAAGGGAAGGCTGCTCGCGAAGTTCCTGTGGTGGGCCATTCACGACGGGCAGCGGTATCCGCAGGACCTTCTCTACGCGCCCCTGCCGGCCCCTGTCGTCAAGCAGATCGAGGAAAAGGTGAAGCAGATCACCTTCAAAGGGAAGCCGCTCGTGGCCACTCGTTGACATGATCGGAGTCGATGCGAACAGGGGAGGGAGCGCCCACGGGGCGCCCCTCCCTCGCGCATTTTTCCTGACTCCGCGCGGAAGCCTCTGGGGCGACCGGATCTTCCAGGGGATCGTCTACGCGGCCGTTGGGCTCTTCGCCCTCGTCATGACCGGCATCGTGTTCGCGCTCGTGGTCGAATCGATGCCGGCCATACGCCGCTTCGGGCTGTCCTTCGTGACGGGACAGGAGTGGGATCCGGTCAAGGAAGCCTTCGGCGCGCTGCCCTTCATCTATGGCACGCTGCTCTCCTCGCTCGTCGGCATGGCCATCGCGGTCCCGCTCGGCATCGGGGCGGCCATCTACTTGGCCGAGCTGGCGCCGTTCTGGGCCCGGGCCCCCATCGGCTTTCTCATCGAGCTGCTCGCCGCCGTCCCCAGCGTGGTGTACGGGCTGTGGGGCATCTTCGTGCTGGCCCCGTTCCTCCGGAACTGGGTCGAGCCGCTTCTCGGCGGCACCCTCGGGTTCCTGCCCCTGTTCCAGGGTCCGCCGTACGGCGTCGGCATGCTGGCGGCCGGGCTCATCCTGTCCATCATGACGGTGCCCTTCATCGCGACCGTGAGCCGCGAGGTGCTGCTCGCGGTTCCGAACACCCAGCGGGAAGCCGCCCTGGCCCTGGGCGCCACGCGATGGGAGACGACCTGGATAGCCGTGCTCCGCTATGGGCGCTCCGGGCTCGTCGGCGCCGTGCTTCTCGGGCTCGGGCGCGCTCTGGGCGAGACGATGGCCGTGACCATGGTCATTGGAAACCGCCCCGAGATCGCCGTGTCGCTCTTCGCTCCCGGCTACACGATGGCGAGCGTTCTCGCCAACGAGTTCACCGAGGCGACGTCCGATGTGTACCTGTCGGCGCTGGTCTATGTGGGGCTTCTCCTGCTCGCCGTCACGGTGATGGTCAATTCGGCCGCCCGGCTGCTCGTGTGGACCGTGGGCGGCAGCGTGAAGGGGATCCGCGAGTGAAGCCGCTCCAGAAGCGGGTGATCGTCAACGGGCTCATGAATGTCCTTTCCGGAGCCGCGGCGCTGCTGGTCATCCTCCCGCTCGTGCTCGTCTTCGGCTTCCTCGTCTATCAGGGTGGCTCGTCGCTCAACCTGGCCTTCTTCACCCAGATGCCCAAGCCCGTCGGCGAGGCGGGCGGCGGTATGGCCAATGCTATCGTGGGCACTCTGATCCTCATCGGCCTGGCCTGCTGCGTCGGCTTACCGATCGGGATCCTGGGCGGTCTCTATCTCGCCGAATCTCGTGACCCGAGGCTGCCATGGGTCGTCCGTTTCCTCGCCGACGTGTTGAACGGCGTTCCCTCGATCGTGATCGGCATCTTCGCGTACACGCTCGTGGTCCTGCCGATGAGGCGCTTTTCGGCGCTGGCCGGCGGGGTGGCGCTCGGCGTGATCATGATCCCGATCGTACTGCGTACGACCGAGGAGATCGTCCGGCTCGTGCCCGCATCGCTGCGGGAGGCGGGGCTGGCCCTCGGGCTGCCGAACTGGAAGGTGACGGTGCGGATCGTCCTGGTGACGGCGCGCGCCGGCATCGTGACGGGCGTCATGGTGGCGATCGCCCGGATCGCCGGCGAGACGGCGCCGCTTCTCTTCACCGCGTTCGGCAACCGCTTCTGGCACAGCCGCCTCGATCAGCCGATCGCCGCGCTCGCCCTGCAGGTCTTCGCCTATGCGATCTCGCCCTTCGACGACTGGCACCGGCAGGCGTGGGCGGGCGCCCTGGTATTGATCTCCATGGTCTTTCTCGTGAGCCTGGCGGCGCGGCTCGCCACGAGTGGCCTCCAGCGCCGGACGAGGTGAACATGGCCGACGGCCTTCAGGTCTCCGATCTCAACGCGTGGTTTGGAGCCAAGCAGGTGCTGAAGAACATCGGCCTCCGCGCTCCGGCGAACGGTGTGACGGCCCTGATCGGGCCGTCAGGCTGCGGCAAGTCGACGTTCGTGCGATGCTTGAACCGCATGCACGAGGTCGTGCCGGGCGCGAGGGCGACGGGACAGGTGCTGCTGGACGGGGAGGACGTCTACGGTCCCGGCGTCGACCCGGTGGTGATTCGCAGGCGCATCGGCATGGTGTTCCAGAAGCCGAACCCCTTCCCCACGATGTCGGTCTTCGACAATGTCGCGGCCGGCCTCCGGCTGGCTGGCATCAGGGCCAAGGACACCCTGAATGACGTCGTCGAGCGCGCGCTCCGCCAGGCCGCGCTCTGGGACGAGGTCAAGGACGAGCTCGACGCGCCCGGCTCCAGCCTGTCCGGCGGGCAGCAGCAGCGGCTGTGCATCGCGCGGGCGGTCGCCGTCCAGCCCGAGGTCCTCCTCATGGACGAGCCGTGCTCCTCGCTCGATCCGATCGCCACGGCGAAGATCGAGGAGCTCATCCTCGACCTCAAGAAAGACCTCACCATCATCATCGTCACCCACAACATGCAGCAGGCGGCCCGGGTT
>Ga0070708_100001731_pt1 | contig 16759 bp, 12 predicted proteins | sample KBSK5503metaG_FD_65469 | JGI IMG/M metagenome (GOLD analysis project Ga0070708, IMG submission 65469) | Corn, switchgrass and miscanthus rhizosphere microbial communities from Kellogg Biological Station, Michigan, USA - KBS K5-50-3 metaG | ecosystem: Host-associated > Plants > Roots >... | reverse complement strand
GCTTGCGCGTAGATCAGAATCGACATCGCGGCGGCGAGACCGACGCCCAAGTTGAACCACGTCCTGGCGATTCTCCTCGATGACGTCATGGCAAGAAGGACGATCGCCGGGATGTACGCCGGAGCCGGCCAGTTGGGTTCGACGCGTTGCCGGAGCGCGCTGTAGATGAAGAAGCCGAACGACAGCAGCGCGACAAGCCCAAAGATGAACTGCACGTCGCTGGCGCGACGCCTGAGCGAGCGGGCGGTAGCGATGGCGAGCAGGACGAAGAGAATCGGCGACGCGAGCGCGGCTTGTCCACCGAAGAAATCGCCTTCGTGCTTCCAGGCGGCGACGAGTGCCGAGCCTTGCGGCGCCGATAAACCGTGCCGGACTTGATAGAGGAAGGAGATCCAACCGTGGTGCGCGTTCCAGACGAGCACCGGCGAGAAGACCAGGGTCGCGACGACGCATGCGACGTACGGGCCGGGCTCGCGCAGCCGCGCGCGGAGTTGCGGCCGAATGAGCACCGCGATGAACACGGCGACCGGCAAGAAGATCGAGGTGTACTTCGAGGCGAATGCAGCGCCGAGCGCAACGCCCGTGGCGATCCACCAACCGAAGGAGCTGCGGGAACGGAGTGGCTCGTGTAGCGCGCGGAGGAGGCTGTACAAGGTTAGCGCCGTCGCGGCGAGCAGTGGCGAGTCCGGTGTCGCGAGGATGAGTCCCGCGGCGGCGAGCGGCATCACCGTGATCACGGTCGCGGCGCGCAACGCCGCGCGTCCGCCACCGAGACGTCGCGCGATGGCGATCGTCGTCGCGGCGGCCACGAAGCCCGACAGGATCGGACCGAAGCGCACGCCGATCGATGACGCGTCGCCGCTCAGCCGGATGAGCAGTGCGATGGCCGGCGGATGATCGAAGTATCCGGCGGCGAGATGACGCGACCAATCCCAGTAATACGCTTCATCGGGAAAGATCGGAATGAACGCCGCGAAGGCAAACCGGATGAGCGCCGCGGCGACGACGATGAAGAGCGCGCGCGACCACCGTTTGTCGTGATGCTCCGAGCGAGGGCCTCGGGAGGGGATGTTCGTCACGCCGTCGTCGGAGACCGTCGCAGATATGCGCGCACAGCGCGCGCGATGATCACGATCCCCCACGCCCACACGAGCCACATCACGCGCTCGTCGGCCCCGAGGGTGGTGAACATTCGCCACACGACAATGGGTCCGGCGAATGCGATCGAGAGCGGCGACGTGCCGTCGGCGACGCGTCGCTCCACAACTCGAGTCGCTCGGCGACGGCCCACTCGAAGAATGTCTTCGATGCGGCGCGACAACGAATCGGTCGGCATCCCGCGCCACCCAGGAAGGCGAAGGAGCGTCCAACCAGGCGCTGTGTGGCCCCAGCCGTGGTTATCGGAACCGGTGACGAGCGCGAGGTTGAGGCTATCCGCCAGGTGCACGATGCGGGCTCGATCGCGTCGCCCCTGCGAGAGACCTCGCGGTGATCCGTCGACGATCTCCATCGCGTCGACGCCGGGCGCCGAGTTCGGCGCGGTCGATGAGAACTTGCTCAGCTTTCCTGGTATTGTCTCGATGACGATGGGGGACGTGCCTGGTATGAGGTCGGCCATGGCCAGCGCCTGATCGTCGACGTCTTTGAGATCGGGCGTCGTGAGTCCGCGATAGCGACGACCGGCGCTGAGGATGTTGACGTGCTCGCCGCGATCGAACGCCTCGATGCCTTGCAGGAGTGTGGTCCCTTCTCCGGCCTGGGCCGGATTGCCTGCGATGCCGCGCTCCGCGCCCTCGTACGTCGCGTGATCGGTGATGTACGCAACGTCGTAGCCCGCGCCGCGATGCCAGGCGCGAACCTGCTCTTCGTCCCACCCAGGGCGTCCGTCGTGCGAGTACTTCGTGTGCGAGTGAAAGTCGACGGCGATGACGGTCGCGTCGGACACAGCAAGCTGCGCCATCGGGCGCGGCACGAGCGCCGCGGCGGCGTAGACCACAATGATGCCGACCAGCAGCCCGACGCCGGCGACTGATTCCCGCCAAAGGAACACATCACGCCCACGTGCGCGCAGCGCGCGATAGCAGGCGAACAGGACGATGACCCACACCACGATGGCGATGTGTTGCCCGACCGTGAGCAGCGTCAGCGTGTCGAGCACACTCGAGATCGGCGCGATGGAGAGGTACCCCGCGGAGAGATCGAGTCGTGCTTCACCAACCGCGTCGAGTGTGGCCGCATCGCGTATGGGATCGGCCGCGACGGCTGCCGTGGCAAGGACGAGGAGCGTGATGACGATGGGCCAGATGAGCGCGGCGAGCAGGGCTCGCGGCGAACGTCGAGCGCGCGGCGTGGCATGCGGGCGCGGAGTGGAGCGTGCCAATGCGGTATAGTTTGAGCGTGGCGTCGACGACAATCGATTGAGCGCAAACTGACGCTCCAACTCGCTTCTCACAATGCCCAACCGTTTGGCCCAAGAGACCAGTCCGTACTTGTTGCAACACGCTGACAATCCGGTGGATTGGTATCCGTGGGGCCCAGAGGCGCTCGCTCGCGCGCGCAGCGAGAACCGGCCGATTCTCTTGAGCATCGGCTACGCAGCGTGTCATTGGTGTCACGTGATGGAGCACGAGTCGTTCGAGGATCGCGCGACCGCCGCGCTCATGAACGAACGGTTCGTGAACATCAAGGTCGATCGCGAAGAACGCCCCGACCTCGACGCGATCTACATGCAAGCCGTGCAGGCGATGACGGGTCAGGGCGGTTGGCCAATGACTGTCTTTCTCACACCCGACTGCGTGCCGTTCTACGGCGGGACGTACTATCCCAAAGACGACCGCCACGGCATGCCGTCGTTTACACGAATCCTCAACGCCGTGTCGGACGCGTTTCGTGCCAAGCCCGCCGACGTCGCGCGCACCGCCGCGTCGGTGCGCGACATGTATCGCGTGACGATCGAGCCAACGCGCAGCGCCGGCCCCCTTGGCGCCACGCTGCTCGACGGTGCCTATCGATCGCTCGCCGAACGGTATGATGAGCTGGATGGCGGATTCGATGGAGCGCCGAAGTTTCCGCAGACGATGTCGCTCGACTTTCTGCTTCGCTATTGGGCACGACGCGGCGTCGAGAACGCGTTGGCGATCGTGTCGCACTCGTTCAAGCAGATGGCGCACGGCGGAATCTACGATCAGGTGGGCGGCGGATTCGCGCGGTATTCGGTCGACGCGCAATGGCTGGTGCCGCATTTCGAGAAGATGCTCTACGACAACGCACTGCTCGTTCGACTCGGCGCGCACGTCTGGCAAGCGACGCAAGATGCCGAGGTGCGGCGCGTCGTCGAGGAGACGATCGATTGGGCTCTTCGTGAAATGCGCTCGAACGAGGGCGGTTTCTACTCCTCATACGACGCCGACAGCGAGGGGCACGAAGGAAAGTTCTACGTCTGGAGCGCGGAGGAGATCGACCACGTGCTCGGAGACGACGCTCCCCTGCTGCGCGCGTATTGGGGCGTGACGAGCGACGGCAACTTCGAGGGACGGAACATTCTGTTCGTCAAAGGCGATCGGCGCGCGCTGGCGGCGCGATTCTCCCTGTCCGAAGAACAGCTCGAGCACGTTGTGCAGCGGGCGAAGGCGGCGCTGTACGCGGTACGCAAGCAACGCGTGTGGCCGGCCCGCGACGACAAGATTCTCGCCTCGTGGAACGGTCTCATGGTGCGCGGCATTGCCGAGGCGGCGCGCGCCTTCGGCGACAAGCGGTATCGCGAGGCAGCGATCGAGAGCGCGACGTTCTTGTTCGATCGCCTCGTCGTGGATGGGCGTGTGTTCCGCTCCTACAAAGACAGGCGCGCGCGCATTGCCGGATATCTCGAGGACCACGCGGCGCTCGGACTCGCGGCGCTGTCGATCTACGAGCTGACGTTCGATTCTCAGTGGCTCACCCGCGCACGACAGATGGGCGACGCCGTGGTGCGTTGGTTCTGGAACGACGAGACGGGGGCGTTCTATGACACGGCATCCGACCACGAGCAACTCATCGTGCGGCCGCGCGAGATCAGCGACAACGCGACGCCGTCGGGGACTTCGCTCGCCGTCGAGTTGTTGATTCGTCTCGCCGAGTTGTTCGACGACGCCGATGCGCGGCGTCGGGCGACCTACGTCGTCGAGTCACTGGCGCCGGCCATCGGGCGGTACCCATCGGCGTTCGGCCACATGCTCGGGTGCGCCGACATGTTGATCAACGGTGCGATCGAAATGGCGATCGTCGGGGATCCGGCGAGCGACGACTTTCGCGCGCTCGAGCGGACGGCGGCGGAGCGATACGTTCCATCGTTGGTTCTGGCGGGCGGCGCGCCGAGCAGTGATGACGCGATCGCGCTCTTGTCGGCGCGCGAAGCTCGAGGCGGACGGGCGACGGCGTACGTCTGCCGGAATTACGCGTGCGAGCGGCCGGCGACAACGCGCAATGAGCTGGATGAACAGCTCGAGCGCATCACTGCGGCAACGGCACAGCGAGGAGAATAGGCGACGTGAGTTGGCGGTCGGCCTTGTGCGTGCCGCTCTCGGTGAACTTCTCCCACTGACTATTCGCGACGTACACGAACTCGCCGCCCGCGATGGTGCCGATGGTGGGCTCGTCGGCAATCGCGGAGTTTCTGTCGAGGAGATCGGCGCGGACGATGTGTCGTCCGCTCGAGTCGAGGACAAAGCGCATGATCCGCGCGGGCGACACGCCGTTCTGCACCGCGATGATCGCGCCGCGATCCCAGACAAGGCCGTCGCAGCCGAGCGACGTCGAGTGCGGCGCGTCCTCGAGGCGCTCGACGGCGGACGCGGTGAGATCGACGCGCAGGATGCCGTGCGAATAGTCAGCCACGTAGACGATGCGACCGTCCGGCCTTGGCGCGATGCCTTGCAGCGAACGAAAAAGCGGATGGGTGACGCGCTCCAGCGTATCGAGGCCGGCACGCAACCGATACACGACCGGCTGATCGGAGTCGGTCACGAAGACGTCGCCGGTTGGACCAACGGCGAGATCGCCAAGCGTGTGTGGTCCCGGCGACGCGATGTCCCAGCGACGTTCGATGACGCCATCGCGCAATCGAACGCGAATGAGCGCCGCAATGGTGGAATCGCCCGCGGCCTCGCCGGCGATCCGACGCGGCGCAGACATCGTGGCCCAAAGTACGCCGCGCCCCGTGTCGATTCGCACGCCGTACACCGCTCCCATGTCACCGCGGTCGCGAGGCCACAATTCCCGCGGCGGCTTACCGGGAATCAGCTCGGCGACTGTGCGATGGCGTACGCTCGCGACGTAGAATCGGCGCGTTCGAGAATCATAATCGACGCCCTCAGGCCAGAAGGTGGAGTCGGGAAGCGTCGCGCGAACCCGACTGTGTGCGTCGCTTGCCGCCAATGCGCTCAAGACCGCGACCAGCGAGGAGATCGCCGGCGCGTTCGCGTAGGACGCGAAGGTGCTGTCGCGACGCATGTCGCGGCCGAGGCCGAGCGCGGCGAGCGCGGCGAGTTTGTCGTGCAGGCGACTGGTGTCACCGGCTCGAGCCGCGAGTGCGGCGCTCGCCCAGAGATACGCTGGCTGCGTGGGCCACGCCGTCGCGGCGTGATCAACTTCGGCGCGACTTTGATTCAGATTGCGGTCGTGGAGCGCGGCGGCAGCGCGCGACCACGCGAGGCGCGCGACGCTCGCCGAATCGACAACCGCGATGCCGGTCGGCGTTTGCGCATGAGTCGTGGCCGCGAATGCGAATCCCGCGAATGCTCTTCGACAGATGCTCATGCGCAACGCTTGAAAGCGGCGACGCGCGAGCAAAGAACGACGGGACGGGATGTTTGCGCGGCGTGACGACCTGTTGGCAGAACCCGAACTCGACGTGCACCCAGTCGATCGCCAGACTCGGCAGCGAGGGAAAGGCAAGCCCTGTTCGCGGGCTTATTTTCGCGCCCAGTGGGGCGCCGTGGCCCATTGTTTGGGATCGAACAACGCGTCGGAGATCGTCGGATTGACTCGCACGCCAGAGTATTGCTCGAGCACCGTGCGCTTGCCGTTCACGTACTGCTCCACCGTCGTGGCAACCCAGCCGCCGCCGTACTGGACGTAATCGTTGTAGCGCGTGTCGGCGCGGCCGCGAGGAGTGCTTTCGATCACGCGCACGAACAGCAAGCGATCGCGATCAATGTAGAACTGCTTCGATGTCGTATCGCCACGCACGGCGCCGACGATGTAGACTGGTTTCCCCTGCCACATCGATTCGTGGAAACGATTGAGGTCGAATCCGAGTCGGCGCAGGATCGACTCGGTTCGCGTGACGGGCTGTGAGTAGATGTCGAAGCCGAGGACGAGCAGTTCGTTCAGCGACTCGTCGGTGCCGACCAACTTGCCTGCCGAAAATCGGAAGCTCGAGTCGCGCGTGAAGAGGATACCGCTCTTGGACTGGAGATCAGTGTCGATGCGCAGGCGGCCCGGCATCTGAGCCGATTCGTAGTACGTCTGCACGATCTCCCCGCCACTCGGCAGGCGAACCGTCGTCTTCTGCGTGAACGTCAGCGTGCGAAACCAGCTCGACGCATATCGGTCGTGCACGGCGCGGATCAGCGTGGGACTGCTCGTGATCGCGGCGACGGTGCTGGCTGGCGGCGGAATCGTTCCCGAACGTGACGGCGCCGGCCCTGGCGTAATCGTCGGCTGCTGCCGGTGACACGCCGCGACGAAAACAATCAACCCCACGATTGCGAGGCGCGGGGTTGGTATCGGCATACGTCGGCGAAGATCGGTCATGGTCAAGGTTCGAGTCGGTATCCTGCTTTCCACACCGTCAAAATATGGCGCGGAGCCGACGGATCGTGCTCGAGCTTTCTGCGGAGCTCCGCGATGTGGATGTCCACTGTGCGCGTCATCACCTCGACGCGGTGACCCCAGACCTCACGCAGCAACTCGACGCGCGACGCCACCGCGCCGCGGCGCCGCACGAGCGCCAGCAACAAATCGAATTCCTTTGGACTCAGTGCAACTGGAGTGCCTTCCTTGGTCACCGTTCTCGAAGCCGGGTTGATCTCCACCGTGCCAAAACGCTCTATCCCGTCCGCGCCCGCGCGTTCGGCGATGCGTGAGCGCCGCAACAAAGCGCCGACTCGAGCCAACAGCTCGAGCACTCCGCAGGGCTTGGTGACGTAATCGTCGGCACCAAGGCGGAATCCAAGGACTTTGTCCGCCTCTTCGCCGCGCGCGGTGAGAATCAGAACTGGCATGTCCGACCCGCCTTCGCGTAGAGTTCGCAGGACTCGATACCCATCCATGCCCGGCAGCATGAGGTCGAGCATCACGAGATCCGGGCCCCAGGACCGTGCTCGGTCGAGTCCGGTCTCGCCGTCCTCGGCGACCTGGACGTCGTAGCCTTCGATCTCGAGGCCGGTCCTCAAGCCATAGGCGAGATCGGGATTGTCCTCGACGATGAGAATGCGCGGCATGGTGAGTGGGCGGGGCTGGGAGTCCCCCGCGGACTGGCGAGCGTCGACTAGGGTGGAGTACGTCATGGGACCGCCTTGAGTTGCACGTTGGGGCTTGGTGGCTCGTTCGATGAGTCGTGGGACTCGGGTTGCGTGAGGGGAAGCTCGATCACGACGCGCGCTCCGCCCGATGGGGCACCCTCGGCGCGCGTCCGTCCGCCGTGCAGCGTGACGAGCTCGCGCACGACTGAGAGACCAATACCGCTGCCACCCGTCGCGGATTCCACATCACGATTGAGGCGGACGTACGGCTCCCACACGCGCAGCCGATCGGTGTGCGGGATGCCGGGACCTTGGTCCTCGACCGAGATGCGCGCGCGATCACCGACGATCTCCGACGTCACGGTGATGGTCTGACCGGCCGGCCCGTACTTCACGGCGTTGTCCAGCAGATTGAGCAGAATTTGACGCAGCGCGTCACGGTCGAACGACACCATGGCATTGGCTTCGAGGGCCGAGCCGACGCTCATTCTGCGCGCGCGCGCGAGTGGCGCGAACAGCTCGAGCACGTCGGCGATCTCGTGATCGAGGTCGGCAGGCGCCGGCGAGATTCGGTTCGTCCCTTTTTCGGCGCGGGAGAAGTTGAGAACATTCTCAACGAGGTACGTAAGTCGCCGCGCTTCCTGGTCGATGATTCCCGCCGAGCGTCCGCGCTCTTCTTCGCTGCGAAGCTTGCCCATGTGCAGCAGCTCGGCGAACCAGCGGATCTGCGCCAACGGCGTGCGCAACTCGTGGGAGACGCCAGACACGAATTCCGTTCGTAAGCGCGCCAACTCTTGCTGGCGACGAAGCTGGACCAGCGCGACGGTGAGCAAGCCGGCGGCGATCACGAACAGCGCGATCAACATCGGCAGGCGCGACGCCGGCAATCCGCCGACCACCAGCTTGTCGGCGAACTCCTTGTTCAAGCTCACGCGCATGATCAGCCGGCCGAAATTCGGCTCGATCGTGTCGGCCGCGCTGTAGGTGAGCGCGGCCCAGCCTGGCGATTTGTAGACCTCGTTGCCGGCGAGCGTCGTGACGGAGATCGACAGAATCGAATCGACCGACAGATGGCCGATCAGCGATTCGGGAAGCAACGAGCCCGCCGTGCCCGACTTGCCGCGAATGTTGGCGAACGTCGGCGCGAGGAAGGGCGTGGGGTCGGTGACGTATCCGTACACTTCGACCGGCAACCCGCGATTGATGTCGCGCGCGACGACGAAGACGATGAGCACAGGGCGCCGATTCCGCTCGCCGAACAGCATGGCGTACGAATCGTTGGTGAGGATGACGGCGAGATTCTTGAGCGGCCCGTATCGTCCGTCGGGCGAGCCGAACGCCAGGATCTGGCGGTCACGCAGGGGCGGCAGCGCCTTGGTGTACGCTGCCATCGTGTCGCGCACCCATGCAAGCTCGGCGTCGGGAAGATCGGTTTCCGTTGTGCGGAACGTCCCGTCCTTCCAGTCATACCGGAAGAAGTAGCGCACGCCGGCGAGGCAATCGCACCAGCTCACCATTTGCCTGGCGATGTCCTCGACTTCGACCGGTTCCAACACGGTGCGCGCCAGCGAATCGGGGTTGACGTGCGAAGCCTGGGACACGAGCGAGGTCACGACCTGCGTGAGCAGCGCGTTTTTGGATTGCTGCGTGAGCTGCCAATCGGCGAGCTTGGCGTAGTCGTGCAACGTGCTCTCGGCGGTCCGACGCTGAGAGCGAGCGGCGTCCCACGCCTGGTAGGCAAGGATCGCGGCCACGACCAGCGCCAGGATCAGCAAACCAACGGTGCCAACGAGGCGGGAAGAGCGGCGCATGGTTCTATACATAGCATTGTGAACGGGACGGGCTAGAGGGAACCTGCGCCTTTACTGAATCCTTGCAGCGGGCACAACTCTCTGGTGGCAGTCAAAGTGCAGCCCTAAGTTGACGCGATGGTGAAAGCCGACTTGCGGGCACAGTTGGAACAGGACCTTGGCTCCGCGTTCGTGTTCGATCGCGAGCTTGGCGGCGGCGGGATGTCGCGCGTCTTTCTCGCAACCGAGCGCGCGCTGGGCCGAATGGTCGTGATCAAGGTTCTGCCGTCGGAGCTCGCCGGTGAGGTGTCAGTCGAGCGGTTCAGGCGCGAGGTCGCGCTCACGGCGCGTCTCCAGCACCCGAACATCGTGCCCGTCATTGGTGCCGGCGAAACGAGTCCCGTCGGCCCAAAAGCCGGGCTACTCTACTACACGATGCCGTTCGTCGACGGCGAATCGCTGCGCGCCCGCCTCGAGCGCGTGGGCAAGCTGCCTTTGGCGGACGCAATCTCGATCATCCGCGACGTCGCCCGCGCACTCGCGTTCGCGCAGGCGCACGGCATCGTGCACCGCGACCTCAAGCCGGAGAACATTCTGATCGCCGGTGAGGCCGCGACGGTGACGGATTTCGGCATCGCCAAAGCATTGGAGCGATCGGAAAGCGACGCCAAGGGTCAATCGCAGCAGCCCCGCCGGTCGGTCAACGCCAAGCCATTGACGTCGGTCGGTGTCGCGGTCGGTACACCGGCTTACATGGCGCCGGAGCAAATCGCCGTCGATCCGTCGGTCGACCATCGATCAGACCTGTACGCGCTGGGCGTTGTGTCGTACGAGATACTCGCCGGCGCTCATCCGTTCGCCGGACGCCGTGCCGTCGCGCTCCTGGCCGCGCACGCCACCGAGAAGCCCGAGCCGATCACGAATCGACGTCCGGGCATCCCGTCCGGCCTTGGCGCGTTGGTGATGTCGCTCCTGGAAAAGCGGCCCGACGACCGACCGCAATCGGCGGAGAGCGTGCTGCGGAAGCTCGACCAGATCGCCGGGACGCACACGACTGGCGGCGGGGCGGTGCCCGCCGCTGAACCGCCGCGACAGCGCTGGGTTTTAGTCGCCGGGGTCGTGGCCGCGCTCGTCCTGATCGCCGCGATTGTGTATTTCCTGTTCGGCGGCCCGCTCGCGCTCGCACAAAAGGTGCATTCGGGTGCGCTACCCCTCGCCGCTGGAGCTCTCGTGGCCAGCAAGGAGTAACGCCCTGCCGACCATCTACGACATCTCAGTGCCGATCCAGGACGGCGGGCTCGTTTATCCGGGCAATCCGCCGATTCAGATCGCGCCGCAGCAGGCAATCGCGCAGGGGGGCAGCTCGAACGTCTCCTCCTTGGCGTTTGGATCTCACACCGGGACGCATGTCGACGCGCCGAAGCATTTCTTCGACGATGGGATGGCGGTCGACGCCCTTCCGCTCGACGTGCTGATGGGTCCGGCGATGTTGGTGTGCGTGGAGCCGGAGGTGATGGCGGTGGGTGAAAAGGAACTCCGGATGCACGAGCTCAAAGGGCATACGCGAATCCTCATCGCGACGCGAAACTCGCAATTCATTCGCGAGCGCGGATTCGTCGGCGATTACACGTACCTCGCGCCCGACGGCGCGGCCTATCTCGCCGGACTCGGTGTGAAGCTGGTCGGCATCGACTATCTGTCGATCGAGCAATTTCACTCCGGCCATCATCGAACGCATCGCACGCTGCTCGAGCGCGGGATCGTGATCGTGGAGGGCCTCGACCTTTCTCAACCGCCAATGGGTCCGTACGAACTGCGCGTGTTGCCGTTGCGGCTTGTCGGTCTCGACGGCGCGCCGGCGCGCGCCGTATTAGTCGGATGACGTCACCGGTCGACCTCGTTCTGTTCGACATCGGCGGCGTGCTCGGCAGCAACGGTTGGGACCGCGAGCAGCGAACGGCCGCGGTGGAGCGATTCGGTCTCGACGCGGAGGATTTCCAGTATCGGCACGAGGAGACGGTCGGCGCGCTCGAGTCGGGTCAGATTTCGCTCGGCGAATATCTCGACGTCACCGCGTTCTGCGACGAACGGACCTTCAGCCGCGAGGAGTTTACGTCGTTCATGTTCGCGCAGAGCCTCCCGTGGCCCGACAGCATCGCGATCGCGCGCGAGTTGGCGGCCTCGGGAGCGGTGCGGTTGGCGACGTTGAACAACGAGAGCGAGGCGTTGAACAATTTCCGCATTCGACACTTCGGCCTGCGGCAGATCTTTCCGACGTTCTTCACGTCGTGCTGGCTCGGCGTTCGCAAGCCGACGCATGCGATCTACACGCGTGCGTTGGGGATGGCGCAAGCGGATCCAAAGCGCACGCTGTTCATCGACGACCGGGTTCAGAACCTCACCCCGGCCTCGGGGCTTGGCATGCAGACGATTCACTTTCAATCCGCCGCGCAGTTGCGGAGCAATCTCGAGGCGCGCGGGCTTTTGTCATGATCGATGGCCTAGGTCATCCTGAGGAGGCGAGGCGACGAAGGATCTGCTGGAGTTGGAGTTCGTTAAGTGCTTTGCCGCGGAGCCCGCGGAATCTGCGGAACACCACTGAGTGGGTGAATGGATTGCGCCCGAATTCGGTAGCTTAGCGATTTCACTATTGGCGACTCCAGAAAAGTCGCTCCGCGTCATTCCGCGTGTTCCGTGGATTCCGCGGCTACTCTTTAGGATGTCGATCACGAGAAAAAAAGCCACAGCAGATCCTTCGCTTCGCTCAGGATGATGGGAGGCTTCGCTCAGGATGACATACCACACGTCAGAACCGTAACCCCAATGCAACTCGCGATGGTTGGACTCGGCCGCATGGGCGGCAACATGGTCGAACGGTTGATGCGGCATGGGCACGCGCTCGTCGTCTACGACCGAAGCAACGAGGTCATGGCGAAGTACGAGAAGCTCGGCGCCACACGCTCGGCCGATCTCGCCGCGCTCGCGCGGGCGCTCGAGAAACCCCGGGTCATATGGATCATGGTACCGGCCGGCGATCCGGTCGATCAAACGATCGCGACGCTCGTTCCGGCGTTGTCGGCCGGGGACATCATCATCGACGGCGGCAACTCGAACTTTCACGACACGATTCGTCGCGGTGAGCAGCTCGCGAAATCCAAGATCGAGCTGATCGACTCGGGGACGAGCGGAGGTATCTGGGGACTCGAGAACGGGTACTGCCTGATGGTCGGCGGGACAGACGCCGCGGTGAAGCATTGTGAGCCGATCTTCACCGCACTCGCGCCGGAGAATGGATACGCGCACGTGGGGCCCATTGGCGCCGGCCACTACGTGAAGATGGTGCACAACGGCATCGAGTATGGCCTGCTGCAAGCATACGCCGAGGGTTATGAGATTCTTCATGCGTCGAAAACCTTTCCACAGCTGGACCTGGCCCAAGTGGCCGAGGTCTGGCAGCACGGGAGCGTCGTCCGATCGTGGCTCAACGAGCTGGCGGCGAGCGCGCTCGCGCGCGACGCATCATTGGCCGACCTGAAGGGGTATGTCGCCGACTCAGGCGAAGGACGCTGGACGGTGCAAGAAGCGATCGACCTCGACGTCCCCGTCCCGGTCATCACCCTGTCGCTGCTCACTCGATTCCGTTCGCGGCAGCCTGACTCCTTCGGCGCCAAGGTGATCGCCGCACTACGCAATGAGTTCGGCGGACACGCGGTAACGCACTCATGAGCCCCGACGGTCCCACGATCTCGGCCAAGCCCACAGCGCAGGTCCAGCCATCGGTCGCACGCGGTACCGCCGATCCGTGCACGATGGTCATCTTCGGCGCGTTGGGCGATTTGAGCCGGCGCAAGCTGTTGCCGGGGATCTACCAGTTGATGAAAGAGCATCTCGTCGACGACGAGTTCTGCGTGCTCGGTGTTGCACGGGACGAGCAGCAAACCGATGACACGTTTCGCGGGCAGATGCGAAAGGCCCTGGGCGAATCCGACGAGGTCGACGGAGTGGATGACGCGTTGTGGCAAGCGCTGTGTCCGCGACTGCATTACGTCTCAGCCAATCTGTCGAACGCCGAGGACTACGCGCGAATCGGCCAGCGTCTCGGGGAGATCGAGGGCGGACGGCAACGGGAGGAGTGCAATCGTCTCTTCTACCTCGCCGTGCCGCCGAGCGTGTTCGAGCCCATTGTGCGCAACTTGTCGAAGAGCGGACTCGCGCCGAGGACCCGCACGGCCGACGAGCGTCCGTGGACGCGAATCGTGATCGAGAAGCCATTCGGTCGCAGCCTCGAGAGCGCGCAACGACTCAACGACCTCGTGCTCGGACTCTTCGCCGAGCATCAAACGTATCGCATCGATCATTATCTCGGAAAGGAAACTGTTCAGAACGTGCTCGTGCTGCGGTTCGCGAACTCGATCTTTGAACCGATCTGGAATCGGCAGTGGATTCATCACGTGCAGATCACCACCGCGGAAAACGTCGGCGTCGAGGAGCGGGGCAAATACTACGAGGAAGCCGGCATCGTTCGCGACATGTTTCAGAATCACTTGCTCCAACTCTTGTCGCTGACGGCGATGGAGCCGCCGCCGCAGATGTCGGCCAACGCGGTGCGCGACGAGAAGGTGAAAGTGTTGAAGTCGATTCGCTGGTTGACGCCGGCCACGATTCCCGACAACACCGTCCGCGCGCAATACACCGCGGGGACGATCAAGGGCAAGCCCGTGCCCGGCTACACGCAGGAGCCCGACGTCGACCCTAACTCGACCGTGCCGACGTTCGCGGCCATTCGACTGTTCGTCGACAATTGGCGCTGGAATGGTGTGCCGTTTTATCTGCGATCGGGCAAGCGCCTCGCGAAACGCGAGTCTGAGATCGCCGTTCAATTTCGGTCTCCGCCACACCTGATGTTCGGTCAGAGCAGCGATGTGATGCGGCCGAACACGCTGGTGATGCGCGTCCAACCGAACGAAGGCGTGGCGCTCAACTTCGAGGTGAAAGTGCCCGGCGCGGCGGTGGCGCTCACGTCGAATATCGAAATCGCGCCGGTGGACATGGAATTCAATTACGCGGAGGCGTTCGGCGAAGTCGCGGCGCCGGCGTACGAAACGTTGTTGCTCGACGTGATGATCGGCGAGGCCACACTCTTCACGCGCAGCGACGAGGTCGAGGCGGCGTGGCGGGTCGTCGATCCCTTGATTCAGTACTGGGAGTCGCACAAGCCCAAGCGCATGCCGACGTACGCCGCCGGCAGCTGGGGGCCGCGCGAGGCGGATGAGTTGATCGAGGAGGACGGGGTGGAGTGGCGGGAAGGGTAACCGTCCTGTCATCCTGAGGAGCATAGCGACGAAGGATCTGCTGTTGACCGATTACAACAGCAGATCCTTCGCTTCGCTCAGGATGACAATCAACGTTCTCCCTTCCCCTCGAAATCGATGTACCCTTTGTTCGGATCCGCCGAAACGAGCTTGACCTTTACTTTGTCGCCGACGTCGAATCCTTGATGATTACGAATCACCATCCCTTCGGCCGGCGGATGCATCATGCGCGCGAAAGTGCCTTTCGCGTTCGCGCCCGTGACGATCGCGTCGAACGTCTCGCCGATGCGATCGCTCAACATGAGCGCCGCGATCGTTTTCCGGACTGACCGTTCGACTTTGTTTTCGGCATCCTCGCGCTCGGTGCAGCGCGCGGCGATCGTTGTCAGCTCCTCGTTCGAGTACGGCGCGGGCGCGTTGGCGAGCGTCGCCTTGACCAATCGTTGCGTGACGAGATCGGCATAGCGACGGTTGGGCGCGGTCGCGTGCGAGTAGTCGTGCGTCGCGAGGCCGAAGTGGCCGCCTGGATCCTTGCCCGGCAAATCGAGTGCGTAGATCCCCGGTCCCATCAACTTGACGATCGACACCGAGAGATCGGGGAACCGATCGGGGTCCGCTTGCCGGCGGCGCGAGAGAAACTGCGCGAGCGCGAGGGAGTCGGGCTCGGGCGGGAGCGTCTCGCCGTAGCGCCCCGCCAGCTCGACGATGCGTCCCCAGCGCTCGGGCTCGCGCACGACTCGGCGGATTCCCGAGCGTCCGCGCGCCTCGAGAAACTTGGCGATCGCCGAATTGCTCGCGATCATGAAATCCTCAATGAGGTCGCGCGCGTGATTCTTTTGAATGACCTTGAGGTCGACGATTTTTCCGTCGCGCTTGATCGGCGTCGGCTCGATCGTCTCGAACTCCAGGGCGCCGTTACGGATCCGTTCGGCCTTGAGGCGTCGTGACGCCTCGTGTTGCAGTTTGAGCTGCTCGCTCAGGACGTTGTTGCCGGCCACTTTGTCGGGCGGAGCCTCGCCGGCCAGCCAGGCACCGACTTCATCGTACGCGAGCTTGGCAGTGTTGCGCACCATCGCCCGATAGACGTCGAACGAGACGACGTCGCCGCGATCGTTCACCACGGTCTCGATCGCGATCGCGAGACGATCTTCATTCTCGTTCAACGAGGTGAGGCCGGTGGAATGTTTCTCCGGCAGCATCGGATAGACGTCGACGCCGGTGTACACCGACGTGCAGTTGGCGTAGGCGTGCACGTCGATCGGCGAATCTTTCGGCACGAGCGAATCGACGTCGGCGATCGCGACGGTCAGTCGAACGTTGCCGTCGGGCAGGTGCTCGGCGACTTCGATCTGATCGAGGTCGCGCGATTCGTCGTTGTCGATCGACGACCAGGGGCGGTCGCGCATGTCTTTCACGCCGGACGCCAGCGGCGCGGGCGCGGTCAGGCGATCGAGCTGTTGCCGCACCGCGTCGCTTGTGTCGGCCTCGAAACCGGCGGCGGTGAGAATTCGGCGCGCCGCGGCGTGCAGGTCGAAGTGATTACCGTTGCCTCGATGTGAATTGTCTTGCCGGGAGGCGCTACGATTCATGGCCGTCTGGTTGATTGTCGAGGACGCAAAGCTCCACTGTCGTTACCGCGGGTCAAGGGGCGCGCGCCGATCTTGTTTATTAAGGTCGCGGGAATTTTGATTAGGTATGCCGCCGTGTCATGTGCAGCCGTTCATTCAGCCGGGCGTCGTGATCGACGTGACGCGCCCAACTGATGAAGCCCCACGAGACGCATCGCCGGTAGAATCGTGCGACTATTGTGCCTCGCCGCGTCTCGAGTGGCGCAAGTGCAAATTGATCTGCGCCGACTGCCGCCAGATCAACAAGAGCTGCGCCGACCTGTAATGAACGGTTACAACTTCACTGAGCGCGTGCGGAAGGTGCTCGCGATGGCGCGCGAGGAGTCCGCGCGTCTCCACCATGAGTACGTGGGAACTGAACACCTTCTGCTCGGTCTGACCCGCGAAGGCGAAGGCGTCGCGGCAACGATACTCCAGAATCTCAGCGTCGAGTTGGATGAGATCGAGCGAGTCATCAATGAGACAGTGAAGAAGGGAACGCCGACCCATAGAGGACCCGATCTCCCCTACACGTCGCGCGCCAAGAA
>Ga0070708_100001727_pt1 | contig 16790 bp, 21 predicted proteins | sample KBSK5503metaG_FD_65469 | JGI IMG/M metagenome (GOLD analysis project Ga0070708, IMG submission 65469) | Corn, switchgrass and miscanthus rhizosphere microbial communities from Kellogg Biological Station, Michigan, USA - KBS K5-50-3 metaG | ecosystem: Host-associated > Plants > Roots >... | reverse complement strand
ATGGCCGATACGAAGGGTCGAGGCGTTCATCCGCACCCAGGAATACTGCGCGACGCCGTCGGGCTGCCCCTGTCCCCTGCGAAGCGGGAACAGACGAGCGACACCGTCTTCGAACAGGTAGACGTTCAGCCGGGTGTGCAAATCCGGCCCGCCGGCCTTCGCGCACTTGAATCGCGCCACCAGGCGAGCCTGACGGGGCTTGTCGATCACGTCTGACGCCGACGCCGTGGTTGCCGAGTGAGGAAATAGGGCCGCTGCAAGCGCTATCCCCAAGACCATGAGGAGGCTCAGTCGATGATACCAGCGTATCGTGTTCACGCCCAGGTTCCTCTCAAGGGGGCCTTTCCCCGGCCCCTTTACGGCGGCGTTACGACGCGCCGCTCTCCAGTTCGAATAGGTCGTCCAGCTTGGTCAAGACCAGGAGGAACCGCAGCTCATCGTTCGCGCCCCGCAGGCACACGGTCAGCCGGCGCTCGGAGGCCTTGCGTTGGATCAGCATCAGCGCGCCCAATCCGGCACTGTCCACCGCCCGCGTCCCCGACAACTCAATGACCAGCCGCCCGGCGCCCTCCGGTAGCTGCTCCAACAGCTCGGTGGCGGCGCGGCGAAACGTCGTCCGCGTATCGAGGTTTAGCGCCTCGGGTGCGGCCAGAACCTTTTCGGCCGGGCGCGTCGACATTCCAACCAGTTCCTCCACCGTTAGCTCCATAGGTCACCGGAACAGACCCGTATGCGACTCCGGTGCCAGCCGGCTAACCTGCGACTCATCAAGCAGTTGTCAAAACAGTCGTGGGACAAGTCACGCTCCCGCCGTCGCAGAGCGAGCGGCGTGGCGCATATTGCAAGGCCACGACACTCCTTGACCTCGCGTCGAGCGCGGCGCATACGTTAAACGGGAAGAAAACGCGCAGTCGTTCTACGCTTGGGACAACGCGCTCGCTCGCGGGAAGCTCGACTCGGCGCTGAGCGCGCCGGACCGGCAGGTGCGGGACGGCAACGGGTTATGTGTTCGCCAGCGGGAAAATCACATGGCAAAGACCACTGACACCAGGGAGCTGACCGAGGTCAGCGAAGCCCAGATCGCCGTGCACTGGAAGGAGGAGGGATACTATCAACCTTCCGAGAAATTCAAAGCACAGGCGAACATGCGGGACCCGCACATCCTGGAAAAGTTCGGCCTCGACCGCTTCCCCGACTGTTTCAGAGAATATGCCGACATGCTGACCTGGTTCGAGCCGTATCACACCGTGCTCGACACCAGTGATGCGCCGTTCTGGAAATGGTTCGTCGGTGGCAAGCTCAATGCGTCATACAACTGCGTGGACCGCCACCTGGAGAAGTACAGGAACAAAGCCGCGCTCATTTTCGTGCCCGAGCCGGAAGCGGAGCCGGACGTGGCGATCAAGTATCAGGACCTGTATACGAGCGTGAACGAAGTGGCTGCGTTGCTCCGCGACCTGGGCCTCAAGGCAGGAGACCGCGTCACCCTGCACATGCCCATGGTTCCGGAGCTGCCGATCACGATGCTGGCGTGTGCCCGCCTGGGCATCATCCACTCACAGGTGTTCGGCGGCTTCAGCGGTCAGGCCTGCGGCTCCCGCATTCAGGATTCGGGCAGCCACCTACTGATCACGATGGACGGGTACTGGCGCAACGGAGCGCTGATCGACCACAAGGCGAATGCCGACATCGCAGTCCGAACGGCGCAAGACCTGGGGCAGCACGTCGAGAAGGTTTTGGTATGGCAGCGCTACCCCGGGCGATACTCCGCTCAAACGCCGATGGTCCCGGGCCGTGACTTCTTCGTGAACGACCTGCTCAAGGACCACAAGGGCAAGAAGGTCGAGCCGGTTGCCCTGCCGTCGGAGGGGGCGCTGTTCTTGATGTACTCGAGCGGCACGACGGGCAAGCCCAAGGGGGCGCAACACAGCATCGGTGGTTATCTGTCCTACGTCACCGCCACGTCCAAGTGGATTCTCGACATCCATCCGGAAGATACCTATTGGTGCATGGCGGACATCGGGTGGATCACCGGGCATTCTTACATCGTCTACGGACCCCTGGCGAACGCGGCGACGAGCGTGCTGTACGAGGGCGTACCGACGTTTCCCGACGCGGGGCGGCCCTGGCGCATTGCGGAGCGTTTGGGCGTGAACATCTTCCACACCGCGCCCACGGCGGTCCGGATGCTGCGGAAGCTCGGTCCTCAGGAGCCGCGCAAGTACAAGTACCACTTCAAGTCGATGACCACCGTGGGCGAGCCGATCGAGCCGGAAGCCTGGCGCTGGTATTACGACGAGGTCGGCAAGCGGGAAGCCGTCATCACCGATACGTGGTGGCTGACCGAGACCGGCGGCTTTCTCGGCACGACCGTTCCGGCGATCCACGCCATGAAGCCGGGCAGCTGCGGTCCCGGGGCGCCCGGGATTCATCCGGTGATCTACGACGAGACCGGCGCGGAGGTGCCCAAGGGGTCCGGCAGGGCGGGCAACATCTGTATCCGCAATCCGTGGCCGGGCATCATGCAGACGATCTGGGGCGACCGCGACCGCTACGTCAAGACGTATTTCGCCAAGTACAACAAGAATCCCCGAAGCAAGGATTGGCGCGACTGGCCTTTCATGTGCGGCGATGGGGCGGTGCAGGCGGCGGATGGCTACTTCCGCATACTGGGCCGCATTGACGACGTCATCAACGTCGCCGGCCACCGCCTCGGCACGAAGGAGATCGAGTCCGCCTGCCTCACGATCCCGGAAGTCGCCGAGGCGGCGGTGGTGCCCGTCCAGGACGAGGTGAAGGGGCGCGTGCCCGAAGTGTACATCGCGGTCAAGCCGGGCGTGCAACCGAGCCAGGACATCGTCGACCGCGTCATCAAGGCGAACGAGGAGGTCATCGGCAAGATCGCCCGACCCAAGCACGTCTACATCGTGCCGGATATGCCCAAGACGCGCTCCGGGAAGATCATGCGCCGCGTGCTCGCGGCCATCTCGAATCGCAGAGACGTTGGCGACGTCACGACCCTCGCGAATCCGGACGTGGTCGAGCAGATCCGCACGATGGTTCAGGGCGCGCAGGCGACAACGACGCAGGAGGAATTGCCGGAGGACATCGCGAAGTTCGGCCAGACCGAATGAGGTCCCCTACAGCTCCACCTCCGCTCCCACTTCGAAGACCTGATTCGCCGGGATCTTGAAGAACGCGGTCGCGCGCATGGCGTTGCGCGACAGGAACGCGAACAGCGTCTCGCGCCACCGCGCCAGGCCGGGCCGGTCGGAGGCGACCAGGGTCTCGCGACCGAGGAAGAACGTCGTTCCTTCGATGGCGATGTCGAGCGATTTCCAGCGGCACGCCCCCAGGATGTCCTTGATGTCGGGCTCGTCCATGAACCCGTACCGGGCGGCCACCCCGTAAAATCCCTTCCCGAGAGGCTTCACCGTCACGCGCTCCGTCGGCGGGACGTGGGGGACGTCGTGCGTCACCACGGTCAGGAACACAATCCTCTCGTGCAGCACCTTGTTGTGGGCCAGGTTGTGCACGAGCGCGGGCGGCGTGCCGTCAGGGCTGCCGTACATGTACACCGCCGTCCCCGGCACGCGCACGGGCGGCTCGGCGGCGAGATCGGCGAGCAGCATCTTGAGGGGAACGGTCCGCTCCTGCATGCGCTTGCCGAGAATCTCGCGCCCCCTCCTCCAGGTGGTCATCAGCGTGAACACCACGGCCGCAATCGCCAGGGGGACCCAGCCACCATGCCGGATCTTCAGCGCGTTGGCGGCTAAGAACAGCAGATCGAGCCACAGGAACAGACCGGCCACGCCCGCCGCGCGGAGGAAGCTCCACCCCCACACGTCGCGGCTCATCACGTAGAACATGAGCGTCGTGATGAGCATCAACGTCGACAGCGCCACGCCATACGCGCCGGCGATATTGCTCGACGTCCGGAAGCCGAGCACCAGCACGCAGGTGAGCAGCATGAGAGCCCAGTTGGCCGCGGGAACGTAGATCTGGCCGATCTCGCGCGACGACGTGTGCTCGATATTGAGCCGCGGGCTGTAGCCCAGCTGCACCGCCTGGCGGGTGAGGGAGAAGGCACCCGAAATGACCGCCTGCGAAGCGATGATGGCCGCGGCGGTCGCGAGGATGATCAGCGGGTACAGGGCCCAGCTCGGGGCGAGGTGATAGAAGGGGTTCTCGGCAGCCGTGGGGTCCCGGAGCAAGAGCGCACCCTGCCCAAAGTAGTTGAGCAAGAGCCCGGGGAACGTGACGCTGAACCACGCAATCTGGATCGCGTTATGACCGAAGTGCCCGAGGTCCGCATACAGCGCCTCGCCGCCCGTCACCACGAGGAAGACCGCGCCCAGCACCACGAACCCCCGTCCCACATTCGCGGCGAAGAAGCGCGCGGCGTAATAGGGCGACACGGCGGCGAGCACCGCCGGCTGCCGCACGATTTCGCTCAACCCCAGCGCCCCGATGGTGAAGAACCAGACGAGCATCACCGGACCGAACAATGCGCCGATGCGCGCCGTCCCGCGGCTCTGCAACAGGAACAGGCCGACGAGGATCATGAGCGTCACGGGAATCACCCAGGGGGCGAGCGCGGGCGTCGCGATCTCGAGCCCCTCGACGGCGCTGAGCACGGAGATCGCCGGCGTCAGGCCGCCGTCCGCGTACAAGAGCGCCGATCCAAAGATGCCGAGGACGATCATGATGCGGCGGGGCGAAAGGCCCCTGGCCAGGCGGCTGCCGTTCACGAGCGCCATCAGCGCGAGCACGCCGCCTTCCCCTTTGTTGTCAGCGCGGATGATCACGATATGGTATTTGATCGTGACGACGATCACGAGCGACCAGAACACGAGCGACAGGACGCCGAGCACGTTCCCGGGGGTGACGTCGATCCCATGCGTCCCGTAGAACGACTCGCGAATCGCGTAGAGGGGGCTCGTGCCAATGTCGCCGTACACGACGCCCAGCGCGGCGAGCGCCAGCGTGGCGAGGTAACGCCAGCGCGGGCCGGCCCCGGGGTCCGATGAGGGCGTCATGGTGGCGGGCGTCGACGCTGCAGGGACGGAGCCGGCATCAATCGGTGCGCCGCACGCCCCACATCGAGAGCGCCCAGATCGCGGCAATGATCACGGCCGAACCAACGCACCAGCGGCACACGGCGCTCAAGACGAACAGCTCGATGTAGGTGAGGTAGAGCGTGAAGGCGAGCCCCAGCGACGACAGCGCCGCGAGCAGCACCGTCACCCGGCGGTCGGTCGCGAACCTCGGCTGCACGCCGGCCAGGCCCACGACGAACAGCGCCGCATAGCCCACGACGCCGTAGAACGCCACGGGCATCCCCAGCAGCTCGGCGTAGCGGCTGGTCTGCACGTACTCGCAACTCCCCGTGCCGCACTGCAGCGTGCCGATGAGGCCGAGCTTGTACAGTGACAGATAGAGCGCGAGCAGCAGCCCGGCGAGCGCCAGCAGCACGACGGCCTGGCGACGCCGCATCACGCCTTCGACTTGCGCTGCCGTGTCAAGCTGTCGACGAGAGCCGTGAAGGCGTCGGAGGTCGGGCGCCCCTCGAAGCGCCGCCCGTTCACGAAGAAGGTCGGCGTGCCGTTCACCCCCAGCCGGTCGCCTTCCTCCACGCTCGCCTGGACGCGGCCGGCGTAGCGCTGGCTGTCCATACAGGCGTCGTAGCGGTCGAGGTCGAGCCCGATACCCTTCGCGAAGTCGCGGAACAGCGACCGAGGGTTCTTACCGGTCTGCGCCCAGTCGTGGCGGAAAAACAACTGATCGTGCATCTCCCAGAACTTCCCCTGCTCCCCCGCACACTGGGCCGCGAGCGCCGCGTAACGGGAGTATGCATGAGTCGGCAGCGGGAAATCGCGGTAGCGCCAGCGGACCTTGCCCTTGGCGATCAGCTGCTCGCGGATCACGGGCATCTGCACCGTGGCGAACGAAGCGCAGAACGGGCACTCGAAGTCCGAATACTCGACGACTTCGACCGCCGCGGAGTCCGAGCCCACCGTGAAGCCGCGGAATCCGTCGGTCGCGGCGACGGCCGGCGGCGCGCCCCGATCCGGCGTACGGGTGGAGGCCGGGGCCGGCTTGCGCTGCGCGGCGTACCACAACGCCCCCCCGCCGACGACGGCCACCGCCACGAGCAGTGTGTGAAATCCCTTCATTCTTCGTCAATCCTCCGCCACGGTTCATCGTCATCTTCGTCCTCGAGGTCCGCCACCTCGCCCGCCGGTCGCTGCGCTTCCTCCACGATGCGCCGACTCTCCGCGATCTCGGGCGTATCATAGGTGAGCCGGACCTCGTAGTGAAACAGCTCACTGCGCGCCGTCCCCAGGAGCTTCTGCAGCTCCGCCGTCCGCTCGAGCAGCTGGCCCGCACGGTCGAACTCCTGGATGCGTTGCGCGATCCCCCGCAGCAGCGCCACCAGTCGCTCGGCACGGTCCGGCCCGTAGACTTCGCGATCTTCACTCATACGCCCGCCTTGCGTGACGCGCAGCGCTCCCGACGAGCCTGCCCGAGCGCCTCCAGATTATACACGAGTTCGCATGCGCTGTGGGTCGTTTGCGCCACCCGCCAAGGTCTATTAAATTGCAAGGCGTTTCCACACTCCGCACCCCCGCACCCCTGCGTCCCCTAACCGACGAGAGGAGCACGCGCGCATGGCGAAAAAACGTTCGGAAGCGAGGAAGGCGTCCGTTCCCACCGCATTCCAGCAGGCCCGCGACGAGTTGTTTTCCCACATTCTCCGCTGCGGCGTCCTGGAGGCGGGCCCCGAGCACCAAAAGGAGTGGTTCGACGACACGATGATGTACCTCGCCGACCGCTATGAGGGATTGAGCGCGGAGCAGCTCGCGGAGCTCCGCGTGCTGGGCGAGCGCTACTGCCGGCCCGTGGTGGCGCGGAACGCGACCGTAGGGGTGAACGCCTGAGCGTCTCCTTCCGGAACGTCCCGGGGCGCCCCCGACACGGGCGCTCTTTTTTTTGCCGCGTCGCTGCCCTGGTCATCGCTACCACCAGGACGGGAATCGCCGCCACCGCCGCCCGCCGGAGATCCGCACGCCACCCGCGAACCCCAGTTCGGCGTACCATCCGGCCGTGCGACCCGGCGCGGATTCCACGCCGAGGAGCGCCATGAGATAGCCGGCGCCGCGATGCGCCGACCCGCCGGCGAACGCGATGCCGAGGCCGCCGTAGAGGCTCCCGCCCGAGCGCTCACCGGGCTGGAGCAGGAACTGCGCGCTCGCCTCGACCCGCATCCCGAACGCGCCGCCGTCGTCTCCCCCTGCGGCGGTGGCCGCCAGGCGTCCCTGCCCGCCGGGCCGCCGCGCGATCCCCACTCCCACGCCCCAGAACGACCGGTGTGCGAGCGCCGTGGCCGCGCCGACCGCCACCTCCGTAGCCGTGAGTTGTTGCCCGGGCGCGCCGCGCGCGCCCGCCAAGGCGAGAGCGGCGCCGGCGAGTGTCCTAGCGAAGCGCGACGTCGTAGGTGATGCGGGTGTCGGGGGCGAGGGACGCGACCACGGAGCAGTACTTCTCGAGCGAGAGATCGATGGCCCGGCGCGCCTTCGCCTCGTCCGCCCCGTCGCCCGCGATGGCGAAGTCGAAGTGGATCGCCGTATAGCGCCGCGGCTCCGTCTCGCGCCGCGTCCCCCGGACGGCGACTTCGAGCGAGCGGAGCGCGACGCGCTGCTTCTGCAGGATGACCACGACGTCGGACGCGGAGCAGGTCGCCGCCGCGAGCAGCAACAGCTCCACGGGCGAGGTGGCCGCGCCGCTGTCGCCGTCCACCAGAATGGCCGGCCGCCCCGGCGCTCCCCCTTCGAACAGCAGCTTCTCCCGCCACCGCATCGTGACGTCACGCACGCTCCGCGCCACGGTCAGTTCCCCCGCCGCGTGGTGAGTCCCAGGTACACCCGGCTGTGCCGGAACATGTCCATGCCGTGGAACTCGAGCAGCCAGCTGAAGGTCGAGCGGTAGTGCAGCTCGAACCCCAGCAACGCGTTCGCCCAGAGGGCCGGGCAATCCGGGTCCGAGCCGCAGCCGTCGTGACCCGCAAAGCTGAAGCCGAAGCCGGCGTACGGCGTCACCGGCTCCTCGTCGCCGGTGAAGCGATACAACGCCTCGAGGCTGCCCGCGTACGTGTTGGCCCCGTTGAACAGGCCGATCTCGCCCGAGGGGCGGATACGCAACCGGTCCACGAACAGGTCGCCCCCGTCGAGCGTGACGCCGACGACGAACTGCGTCGACCCCGACAGCGCCACTCCGCCGCGCGTCCCGAAGCCGAGCAGCCCGATCCGAGTGCCGCGGGATCCGGAACGTCGCACCGGCGGTGGATGGAACTCCTGCGCCGGGACCGGCGTCACCGCCGCGAGCGCCAAGAAGAGCAGCCAGACGTTTCGCATGCTCATAGGCTCCCGTTCACCCGCCGTGCTCCCCCTCCCCCTCCCCCTCCCCTCCGACGCGCGCCGCCGCCCGACCGTAGTCCCAGATCGCGTAGAGCCCGACCGCCGCGGTCGCCCAGGCGAGCGGCCGCACGAACGACGACTCCGCGATGAACGCCACGAGCGTGAGCAGCTGCAGCACGGTCACCACCTTCCCGCCGGCGCGCGCCGGCAGCGCGACCGGGCGCCGCAGCACCAGAGTTCCCAGCCACCCCAGACCGGCCACGATGTCGCGCGCCAGCACGCCGAGCATCTCGATCGGGTGCAGCCGGCCCCGGCCCGCAACCGTGAGGAAGGCCGACGCCACGAAGAGCTTGTCGGCGACGGGATCGAGCAGGGCGCCGGTGCGCGACGGGCCCAGTCGCCGGGCGAGCAACCCATCGAAGAAATCCGATGCGGCCGCGACTGCGACGATCGCGAGCTGCCAGGCGGGACGACGCACGAACGGAAACGCGATCGCCAGCGGCACCCGAAGCGCCGTCAGCACGTCCGCCCACGTCACCCACCGTTTCACTTGCCCCTCCCTCCCGCGCTTCTTAGCTTGAGCCGGTGGACCTGAATCTGTTGAAACAGGCGGCGATCTTCCAAGACCTCGACGCCGGAGAGCTCGCGCGGGTGGCGGAGGTGTGCCGCGAGCACAAGTTCACCGCCGGGGAGTACGTATTCAAGGAAGGCGAGCCCGGCAATCGGCTGTTCATCATCTCAGAAGGCGAAGTCCGGATCTCCCGCACCATCCCCGGGTCGGGCGAGGAGGCGCTGGTCGTCCTGACGCCCGGCGCGTGCTTCGGCGAGATGGCGGTGTTCGATCGTTCCGAACGCTCGACCGACGCCATCGCCAACTCGGCCTGCACCCTGATCACCATCTCCCGGGCCGACTTCGAGCTGCTCCTCGACTTCAATCGAGACATCGCTTACAAAGTGCTCTGGGCCGTGATCCGGCTGCTCTCCGCGCGGCTCCGGGTGACGAACGACAACCTCCGGTCGTTCCTCGCCATGTCCATGTTCTAGGTGACCACGGCCGTCATTCCGTGCGGCGGCCGGGGTACGCGCGTCGCGTCGCTCGGCGCCGCCGTTCCCAAGGAGCTGCTCCCCGTCGCCGGCAAGCCGCTGCTCGAGTGGACGCTGGAGGAGGCTGCCGCGGCCGGGATCGAGCGCGCCGTCGTCGTGACGAGCCCGGCGAAGCCCGAGATCGTCCGGTTCCTGTCCGACCGTGGGTCGGTCCGCGCGCCCACCGTCGTGATGCAACCCGAACCGCGCGGCCTGGGCGACGCCGTCACCTGCGCCCGGGCGGCCGTCGGGACCGACGCGGTCGCGGTCCTGCTGCCCGACAACCTGTTCCGCGCGGCGCCCGGATACCCGATCGCCGGAGTGCTCGACGCCCAGCGGCGCACGGGGTTGGCCGCCGTGCTACTGGCCGAGGTCCGGGCGGACGAGGCCGCGACCAAGGGCCCCACGGGGCGGGCGCGCTACCGGCTCCGGCCGGACGGCCTGTGCGACATCCTCGCCATCGCCCCCAAAGGCCCCAAGCTCACGCACTTCGACCCGGGCCCGAGCGCCTCGGCCGTCACCCCAATCGGCCGCATGGTGTTCGATGCGTCGGTGTTCGAGCTGTTCGAGGCGGAGCGGCGCCGTTTGCTCCCGGAGGCCGAGCTCGACGACGTGCCGGTACTCCAGCACCTCGCCGCAGCGGGGCGGCTGATCGGCGTGCTGCACAGCGGTGAGTTCTTCGACGCCGGCGTGCCGGAAGGCTACCGGGCCGCCCTGGCTGCCCACGGCAACGGCGCTTACCCTTAAGGCCTTGTCATGAGGGCGACCCTTCTCGCAGCGCTGTGCGGCGCACTCGCCTGTTCCATCGGGGACGTGTCCGGACCGGTGTTGCCGTACGTCCTGCTCGAGCCCATCCTCGACTCCCTGTTCGTCGGGGAGGTGGACCCGTTCCCGTCCGTCACTTACTTCGACGGGCGAGGGAACTCACGGACCCCCTTGCCCATTGAGGTCGGATGGCAGAGCTCAGACACGACAATCCTCAGCGTGGACACTGCCAGCAGGCGCATGACCGCCCGCGGGCGCGGAATCGCCATCGTCGTGGCCACCGTGAATAACGTTTCGGGGCAGTCGCTCGTGGCCGTCTCCAACACGCTCGACGTCAGGCTGCTTCTGGATACAGTGTACGCGATGCCAGGCGACACCCTCACCGTGCCGGTCGCGGTAAAGAAGAGCAGCCCCCCGGACCCGGTCGTGTGGTACGAAGCGCCTTCGAATCCGGTCTACACCATTGACTCGCTGACCGGCCTGCTCAAGGCGACGGGGCCGGGCGGCCCGGTTCCTTACATCGTACACGCCGACAGCATCGCCGATACGGGCGCGGTACACGTCCTGAGCCTGTCCGACACGATCGGCGGCCAGTTCTTTTTCAGCGTCCTCGGCACGGCGAACACGCACGTGGGCGGCTCGATCCGGGCGGTCAACTACACGCGGAGCAACGCCAACCTCGCGTTCCAGCTCCAGGGCAGCAACGCCCCGAGTAGCACGACGCTCCAGACCGTCCAAATCATCTTGCCGGACCCGGTAGTCGCTCCGGGCGCGTACGCCATCGATTCGCTGAGCCCGGACGAAGCCCTCGCCGGAAGCAGCCAGCAGCCCTTGGTGATCTGCATTCCCCCGCGCCCCTGGGCGCTGTGGTCCGCCCGGAGGGGGTCGGGGTCCATCGTGGCCTACTCCCGGCCGGGCGGCAAGCTCAGCATCACCCAAATCGACACCGTGCCGGACGGCCTTGTGATCAGCGGAGTCTTCACGTACGCGGCGCAACGGAAGGACCTGTACACGGACCCGCTGGGGGTGCTGAGCATCCACGGCAGCTTCGTCGCGCCTCTCGTCACCGACCGCACGACTTGCCGGTAGCCCCGTACCACCGCGTGTTCGCCGACCTGGGCGGCATCCCGGCGAGCCGCCTCAGCGACCCGCAGGAGCTCGCGGGGTTGCTGATCGCCGCGGCCAACGCCGTGGGGCTGAACCCGGCCGCACCGCCGGTGGTGCAGGCGAGCCCGACGGGCGTGGCGGCCGCGCTGGTGTGCCATGGCGGACACGTGGTGCTGCACGCCCTGCCCGGCGACGGGCTCTGCTTCGCCGACGTCGCTGGGATCGGCGCGGTGCACGCTCAGCGCGCGCTCGACATCCTCATCAAGCGGCTCGGCGAGCGGGAGGTGCGCACCGACTCCCGCCGGCGCGGCCCGGTGACGCAACTCAACAATCCGGAGGGCAAATGAACCGCCTCGCCCCCTATGCGGCGTTCTTCATGCGGCTCGCCGTAGGCGGCGTCTTCCTGCACCACGGCTTGCAGAAGCTCCACATGGGAGTAGCCGGCGTAGCCGGGTTCTTTCACGGCGCCGGGATTCCCTTCTCCTTCGTCGGCGCCGTGATCGTCATCGGGGTGGAGACAATCGGCGCCGCATGCGTGATCGTGGGCATCCTGACGCGGGTGTGGGCCGCGGCGATGGCCTGCGAAATGGTCGTGGCGATTGTGCTGGTCGTCTTGCCCGGGGGACGCAGCCCCGAGCTCGAAGCGCTCCTTCTGGCGGGCGCGCTCACGCTCGTGGCTCTCGGGGACGGGCCGCTCTCCATCGCGATCGGGTTGAAGAGAGGCTCGTAAATCTCAGTGGAGGATCCGGAGCAACCCCGCGTCCGCGCTCCCCCGGATGAAGCTCTCCGGGTCGGTCGCCGGGATGGCCACACCTGTCTCGCGTCGCCCTCGTAGCGCGGTGACCGCCATGTACTGCTCCAGCGAGCCCCGGGCCCACTCGCCCGCGTCCTCCTTCATCTGCCGGACGATATCCTCCCAGGTGCCGACGTAGGTCGCACCGCTCGCCGTGCTCACCCGGTGGACCTCCCGGCCTTCCCCACTGGGGCGCGCCTTCATGCCCTGCAGCTCCGCGAGCAGGGTACCGAACATCTCTAGCTGCCGCGGGTCCCGCACCCGGCCGGGCTGCCCGAGCGCAGCGATCTCCCCAAAAAGCAGGTCTTCGGGCTCCGCCCGCGCCAACTCGTCCAGGCGCCGGTGCCACGGGACCAGCTCGGGGTCGTCGTCGCGCAGGCGATACACGCTCTTCTTCAGCTCGATCAGCCGCCAGATCCCGAGCCCGTCGAAATGGTCTTCGGGCGCCGTGCGCTCGAGGTGGAACAGCGCGGCCTCGTACTCCCCCCGGTCATAGAGCAGGTTCGCGAGGTAGATGCGCGCCTCGGCGTGTGCCGGGTCCAGCTCCAAGGCGCGGCGCAGCCAGTCGAGCGCGCCGCCTTCATCCGTGCGTCGATGCGCGGCGTACCCGACGCAGGCGGCGGCCTCGGCCGACTCGGGATGGGCCGTGCTCGCGACCTCGAAGAAGCGCCGCGCCTGGTCGAGGATCCCTTCGCGGAACAGCGCGCGCCCGATCTGTAACATCAGCTCCTGGTCGTCGCGCAACCCGAGGGCGAGGATCCGGTCGAAGCAGGCGAGCGCGCCCGCGCGATCCCCGAATTTCAGCAGCACCTCGCCCCACCCGGCGAGGGCGTCCTCCTGGTCCGGGTCGAGGGCCAGCGCCGCTTCGAAGGCCCGGCGTGCCCAGAGGTACTCCTCGCGGGCGAGCCGGGCGTAGCCCATGCCCACATGCAGCTCGACGGCCTGCGGATAGAGCCCCAGGCCCGCCCGCAGCGTCTCGACCGCGTCGTCGTAGCGTCCCTCGGTGTAGAGTTGATGAGCGCGTTCGTCGTAGTCGTCGGAGTTCAGGAAGGGTTCCGACATCGAACGGGCCTCCCGGGAAGGTTGCGCTATGATAAGGAGCGCCGGGCGGTTACACAAGCGACCGAGGCGGGCTATTTTGACCGCTGATGACCTCCGATCTCGTTCCGGTCTCCAACGGCTCCGTCACCTCTCCGCACGGTTTTACCGCCGCCGCCGCGCACGCCGGTCTCAAGGCCGACGGCGCGCCGGACGTGGCGCTGCTCGTGAGCACGACGAGCTGCGCCACCGCCGGCGTGTTCACCAAAAACGCGCTCCGCGCGGCGCCCGTCGTGTACGACGCCGACCTCTTGTCCGAACGCCCCGGCCGGATCCGCGCCGTGGCGATGAATGCGCGCGTGGCGAACGCCTGCACCGGCGCGGAGGGGCTCGCCGCGACGCAGGCCATGGCCCAAGCCGCCGAACAGGCGGCGGGCGTTCCGGCGCGCACGGCGCTGGTGCTCTCCACCGGCGTGATCGGCGTGCCCCTCCCCGTTTCCCAGATCGCCGAGGGGCTACGGGTGGCCGCCGCACGGCTCGCGCCTCAGGGCGGGGTAGAGGCGGCACGCGCCATCATGACGACGGACACGCACCCGAAGCACTGCGCCGTCCAGTTCGAAACGCCCGCCGGGATGGTGACGGTGGGCGGAATCGCCAAGGGCGCGGGGATGATCCACCCCGACATGGCGACGCTCCTCGCCGTGCTCACGACCGACGCCGTCGCGGAGCCCGCCGCCCTCCAGCCGCTGTTCCGGCGCGTGGTCGATCGAACATTCAACGCCATCTCAGTGGACGGCGACACCAGCACGAACGACACGGCCCTGCTGCTCGCCAACGGGGCCTCGGGCGTCGATCCGGCGCGCGACGGCACGCTCGCCCGGTTATTTGAGGACGCGCTCCAGCACGTCGCCCGGACGCTCGCTCTCGCCATCGTCGCGGACGGAGAAGGCGCTTCGAAGCTCGTCGAAATCCGGGTCGTCGGGGCCGTGAACGAAGCGGCGGCGCGCGACGTGGGGCGCGCCATCGCACGTTCGGTGCTCGTCAAGACGGCGATCTACGGCGCCGACCCAAACTGGGGGCGCATCCTGGCGGCCGCCGGGGCCGCGGGCGTTCCGCTGTCGCTCGAGCGCCTCACGCTCGAGGCCGGGGCGTTCGGTGATTCCTCGGCGCCAGCCGACGTGGACTGGCTGACGCTCGCCGCGGGCGGCGCCACTGCGCACCCTGACCTCGCGCGCGCGCGAGAGATCTTTCAGCAGAAGCAGATCCGCCTCCGCATCGACCTTGGCATGGGTCGGGCGGAGGCGGTGGTGTGGACCTGCGATCTCACTCCGGACTACGTCCGAATCAACGCAGACTACACGTCGTGATTACGGATTCATCTTGCTGGTGTCTTTGGCAGCCGGCTTCGCCGCGGGCTTGGCGCCTGCCTTTTTCGCACCCTTCTTCCCCTTTTTCTTCATGGAGTGCGTGCTCGTGGCCGCCTTACCCTTCGATGTGTCGGCCGCCGGCACCTGTCCCTGCATCGGCGATGGCTGCTGCGCCACGACGATCGCGGGAGCGGCGATGAGCGCCAGCGCAAGGAGCGTGCGACGGATCATGCGTTCATACCTCCGGGAGGATAGCGCGGACCACCCTGGTCCGCTTCACCGTTGAGACCCGCTTCGCCATTAACGCGTCACTAGCTCGAGTGCGGTGTGGGGAGCCGCGGGGCGTGTCACTCTGCAACACCGGATCAAGGCTGCGGCGCCGCGCCGGTGCTCGCTCCGGGCCGCCGGGCGCCCGCGACCGAGGCCTTGGGTGGCTTCGGCGCGGGCGGAACGTTAGGGAGCTGCAGGCGCACCAGCGCCAGCGCCTCTGCCCGCGTGTGACCCCGCTGCTGCTCGTGGAGCACCGCAGCCGACACGTCGAGCAGGCGCCCGCCGCGCAGGCTTCGGCGGGTCGCCTCGACGAGGAGGCCGGCCGATGAGTCGGGGTCGAAACCGTGCGCCACGAGGTCGGCTTCCGCATGCAACGCCGAGCCACGGGACTCGTTCGGCAATGCCGCCACGAGTCGCTCCACCACCGGCGCCGCCACACCGCGCTTCAGCGTCCCCGAAACCGCCATGACCTCGGCAGCGGTGAACGGCGGCCCGTGCCCTGCGCGCACCAGCAGCGCGTGGGCGTCGCGCATCTGGACGAGCCTGAGCTGTACCGCCGCCACGATCCGCTCGGCGGACACGTGCTTCGCGCCACCCTCGAGCGCCTTCTGAACGAGGGGCTCGGTCGGCAGATCCTCTTGCCTTGCCTGTTGCACCAACGAGTCCACGATTGCCATCGCCGCGGCGGGAACGCGGCCTTCGAGTCGGACCTTGACCGATTGGGCCGCGAGCGGACCGGTCAGGAGCGCGAGCCCGAGCCAGAGCCTCATCGCGTGGCCGGCCGCACGATCACGACGGAGTTCTCGCGACCGAAGTCGTCTTCCACGGTCCGATCCGCCAGGTGGTCCGGCACCCAGCGCTCGCCATCCACCACGAACATGTATTCGTAGGCGCCCGCCGGCAGAACGACGGCCGTGCGCCACACCCCGTCGTGATCGGGATCCTGGAGCGGAATCGTCCCCGAGCGCCAGTCGTTGAACGATCCCGCCACGTGAACGGAGTTCGCGCCCGGGAAGCGGGCGACGAACTGGGCGATCCCCTCCTGCTCCCCGATGCTGGGGGTCTCGTCGCCGGCCGGGAGCAGCGTGACCAGCGCGACCGCCGCAGCCAGCGCGAGGCTCCACGCCGGCCGGATCCGCAGCGTGACGGAATGCGGCGCGGCGAGCCAGCGGGCCAGCCGCCACATCCGGGATGGCGCCGGCCGACGGATCGCGGCCATCACGCGCGCCTCGACGCTCTCGTCTGCTCCCGCCCCCGGCGACACGACCATGCCGAGCACGGCGACCGCGGCCTCCAGCCGCGCCACCTGCAGCGCCAACTCGGGTGGCAGGGCCTCCCGGGCGATCTCGCCGTCGAGCGCCTGATGAACCCTCGGATCGATCGGCTTCATGCTTGCTCCTCCAGCGCTTGCAACAATGCTTCGCGCGCGCGGTGCACGCGCATCTTCAGCGTCGGGATGCGCTCGCCGGTGACGGCGGCCATCTCCTGGTAACTCAGGCCCTCCAGGTGCTTCAGCAGGAAGGCCTCGCGCTTCTCGGGCGCCAGGCGCGCGAGCGCCCGCTCCACCAACGCGATCTGCTCGGCCCGCTCGAGCGCGGCCTCATTGTCCGTCGCGTCCGCGACCGGCGGGGCATCGTCGAGTGAGACATCGGCTATCCGCCGCCGCGCCAGGTAGCTCTTGCACCGGTTTGCAACGATCCGATACAGCCACGTTCGCAGTCGCGCCGGCTCCCGGCAGCTCGCGAGGTGCCGGTATGCTCGGATGAAGCTCTCGGCGACCGCATCGGTCGCGACATCGCGGTTTCCGAGCATCCTCGTGGCGAACCGCAGGAGGCCCGCCTGGTAGCGGCGGATCAAGAACCCAAACGCTTCGCGATCGCCGGAGAGGACCCGGGCCACCACGTCCGCATCAGAGGGGTCACCCCTCACTTCCATATGACCTGCACGCAG
>Ga0070708_100001725_pt1 | contig 16798 bp, 12 predicted proteins | sample KBSK5503metaG_FD_65469 | JGI IMG/M metagenome (GOLD analysis project Ga0070708, IMG submission 65469) | Corn, switchgrass and miscanthus rhizosphere microbial communities from Kellogg Biological Station, Michigan, USA - KBS K5-50-3 metaG | ecosystem: Host-associated > Plants > Roots >... | reverse complement strand
CTTGTTCGTCGGATAGTACCCGAGACTGTATTGCGTGCCGATATCCGCCGCGACGCGCGCAAGGGCAGCGCGCGCGTCCTGTAGACTGGCGGCGACGAAATTCCGGCCGCCCGAAGCACGCGCGAGATCATTCATCTCGCGACGAGCCAGATTATAGAGTTGACGGCTGATATCCATGCGTTCGAATTGGCCCATCTGGCAGAAATCCGCCACGTCTTCACGCTTCGCTCCGGGCAAAAAGATCTGCCGGTATCTCTCGAGCTGCTTGGCGGAAAGAGTCAGTTGCCCATCATCGCGACAATCTCTGAGCAGACGATCTTCGACGAAGTCCTCGGTATTAACCTGAATGAAGTAAGTGGCCACTCCGGCGCGCAAAAGCTTTTGCCGCGCTTCGGTGTAATCCGAATCACTCGTCGAATCTACGCCATCGGTGAGGGCAACCACAGCGCGCCTCCCGCGCACCTCTTCGCGCGGTGGCTCGCGAAAGATCTCGTCGCCGATTCGTTCGAGCGCATCGTAGAACGGTGTCCCATTACTCGAGCCGAGACGTTCCATCGCGTTGCGCAACACTTTGCGATCACCGGTCAGTGTCGACAGCACTTCGACTTTCGCGAGCCCGCCTTCCTTTGCCGACGCCGACTGGTTAAAAGCCACAATGGCCACGCGATCTCCCGGGCGCAGCGCGTCGATGAAAGCGTTCGCCGCCTGGCGAATCAGACCGACGTCGTCTCGCGTCGAACCCGAAGTATCCAGCAACAACGCAATCTCGAATGGCGCCTCGGTCGTGCCAAAGTTGGCAATCGCCTGCGGCTTCCCGTCCTCAAATATGACGAAGTTCTCAGCGCGCAATGCCGGCACCGGACGCCCCAGGCCGTTGGTCACAATCGTCGGCACTGAAACAAGCTGTGTCTCAACGCGAATGATGTCCCCTTCGCTGACTTCTTCTGCCGAGTTGGGAGAAGGCTTGGGCACCTGGGTTGCGGAATCTGCGACCCGACGCGGGCGTTTCTGTTGACTCGCGGGCTCTTGGGCACTGATGTTGGCCACCGCTACGAGCGCGCACCAAAGAACGAGGACTAACCAGAAGACCGGCGCGCAGTGCCGCTTGCTACGCCGGAGCAAATTGATCTTTTCCGTTTGCATGTCTTGGCTTAGATGCTGGAATCCTGAGAATAAGTCTATAACCAGAAACCATACATCTGCAAAACGCGGTTCCCGATTGGTTGTTCCGCGAAGAAGGCCGGCACAAAAAGTTGACCGAGATCACGCACGCGGCCTGAACTTTGGTTGATGAAGATTTTCGCGGCGAACCTATAGGCGCTTCGACTAGACACAGGCTGGTAGTGGGTCACTGAGGACACTGTTGCACTGCTTGATTAAGTGCTATAAGCGTCGGCATGGGCGACGACATCTTAAGTGACCTCTGGAATCTGGCTGATGGTTGGTGTGAACGCCGCGCTATAAACCCTCTCCGCTATCTATTAGCCGCTTACCCTCCTTCAATGGGAACATCAGATGAGTGGAATAAACTTTATGATGCTCTTAGGGACATTCGCGCATTATGCAGAGACCAACTTACGGACGATGAAAAGAAAACACTTAACAGGGTGATCGTCGCCATTCAGAAGGCCCTAGAACGCAAAAGTGATCAACAATGAAAATGACCCACTACCGAGATTGAGGATATTGTTGCGTTGCTAGACGCGACAGGGTCATAATCGCTGCGCCAAGTCAACTGACGTTGGGTGCCCGCTCTTACCAAAGAAAACAGAGTAGTTTTAATGAAGACTTGTCCCGCATGTAAACGCACGTTTGACGATATGCTTACGTTTTGCTTGATCGATGGCTCGGTTCTGTCCGTGCCTTATGATCCGCAGGAAACCAAGCGTTTTCCCGACGCGCGTAGCGAGTTGCCCACAGAGACCGCTTTGCCAACAATCAAACGATCCCGTCCGCTCTCGACCATTGCGGCACTTCCTCCATCTCTGCCGATGGCTCCGAGGTCGAATGACAGCCCATCAAATGTCCGTAGACGGATAGCAACGCGGGTGCAAGATGTCAATTGGATTGGATGGGTCGCCCTTATAGTTTTCTTTCTGGTGTCCATTATAGTGGTAGCGTTGGCAATCAAGTTTAGCTAGTCGTTCAAACTTGTAAATGACCCACTACCCCAGACCCAACCACCTTGACAGTCTCGCTTGCTTCTCTTAGCATGACGATTCGTCTGCTGCTACGATTAGTCAACCGAAAGCAGCGCTCTTTGAAACGCACAAGTCAGAGAAGATTTTTGTAGAACAGGCGCATTCCAGGGTCCGGTCTTAACGACCAACGAGATGTCTGTTCCGTATTGCAGGCACGTACGTCAATGGTAGACGGCTTCCCTTACAAGGAAGAGGTTGGGGGTTCGAGTCCCTCCGTGCCTACCACAACGCCAGATGTCGGAGGTCAGATGTCAGTCAAGCAACGTGACTTGTCGTCTGACATCTGACCTCTGATCTCTGACATCTGATTTCTGTTTGATTGCGGAGTCGTAGTTCAGTTGGTTAGAACGCCGGCCTGTCACGTCGGAGGTCGCGGGTTCGAGTCCCGTCGGCTCCGCCAGTTCAACAAATTAGCGCCACCCTCGTGGCGCTAATTCTGTTTGTGCTATTAATCTTGTCGCGGCGCGCCGGACCCCTCCAGAAATTCATGGAGCAGAGCCTCATGTCGTTCGGCATCGCGCTCGCCGCGGGCAATGGTCTCCTCAAGCAGATCCGGACGAGTAAAATCCCAGCGCCCCGCAGGGAGTGCCTCCGCGGGCGCAATGTACAGACGTGACCGCTGCCCCGTTACCTGAGGTGGGTACGGCCGCGTCAGCATTACGAGGTTGAGCCTTACACTCGGCACTTCGTCCGCCAGAAAAGCCGGAACGTTGTCGATCACGCCGCCATCAAGCAGGCGCGCACCGCTGAGCTTTCCAAGAGTCGTGAAAGGCGGCGTCGCTGACGAGGCGATATTCAGATCAACCAGTTCATTGGGCGATTTACACTCCCTGGCATCGTAGACTTTAGCGGTAAGCCAACACGTCTCCCGAAGGTTTCTCAAATAGAACTGCCTAGGAAGCGTTCCGATCCATTGGGTTCGACGTGGGGTTCATGGTTCATCGATTGTCGCAGTTGCGAGAGAGCAAAGTAAATTTCTCGTCGCGCTCGGTTCTGGTTCCCCAGCGGCCGGTGCGCGGCGATAGCATGCCAGGGATTGTATGAAAGCTGTCGAGCGAAGGTGAATTGTTCGGGTGAGTCGAACTGCTGCTTCGGTATCTTTATCTGCGCCACCGAGACGAAGGGTGACAAGCGCTCGGGCCACTCGATGGACGCATCCTCGATCGGCATTCTCCTGGGATTGGTTTGCAACTGTACTGAGAAGTCCAACACCACATCGGTGCGAGACAGGGTACTTGCCATTGACTGCCGCAGCCAATCATCAGGTGGATTCCAGGGCACCTTCGTCTTCTGCTCGGAACAAGGACGCACAGAGAATTTCATGGCTTGCCCATCACCCAACAGAAACGGAACGCAACTCCAGTAGCGCGCCTCTAACGGACTCGTATTCATCCGCGCATAGAGGCCTTGCATGATCATATCGAGATAGTGAGAATCAAAGGGATTTAGAAAGTAGAACACGGGAGTACGCTTGTAGATTTGCCGCTGTAGTTTGACATTCTCAACGATATTCGGAGTTGTGAAGGTTGGCCCACTAATTCCCAGGAAGTCCTGCGTGGTCTTTTCGTCGGGAAGCAGCTTTTCGCCGGGCACACCCATGAGTTTGATGCCGATACTCATGATGCCGGCATCCTTGACGTCGGGAGGGGAAAGCGGACCCGGACCACCGAAACGAATCCAGGCTGGAAAACGATTTGGCTGCTCGAAAATACCTTTCTTCAACTGGGGTGGAATATTTTCCCGGACGACAAACTCGGCTCGCACCACGCCGTAAGTCTTGGTGTTCCCGGCTCGTTCCGCTATGCGTCCGTGGTACTCGCGCTCGGTGAAGCGAGCCATGAGTTCCCTAATCTGCTGCCTGATCTCTTCTTCGCCCGCTATTGGTGTCTCCTGACACTCCCCTGTTTCATCATTGCGATGCAGCAAACGGAGCAACAACTGAGTTAGCTCTACCAACGGACGTTGGAAGAGCTTGTTGAAAGCATCGCGGAAGTAAGGATCGACGCGATGCTCGAGCGCTACGACAGCAAGGATAGCATCGTTGATGCGTGGTCCGAGGTTTGTAGGCATGTGGCCCTCCGCAGCAAGCGCTGCACAGTCTAGCATCTTTCGTCGCCATCGATAATTGCGTGACGCCCACGGGGCGAGAAGCTGGGAAGTACTCACTGCGGGTCCGCGGCTGCTTTGATTGGCGCCCAGATCTGGACACGATGGCATTATTTGCTTACAGTGGCTCACGCTGTCGACGATCCGACAGCGATTACCTCGCGCGTAAAACTCTTTGTCCTACTTGACTTCGCGTAAGCTGTGGTCCATGACACCAGATATTGAGCATCTTCACGTTCAGGCCAACGGTATCACCTTCCATGTGACACTCTCCGGCCCGAAGAATGCGCCGCCCATCCTTTGTCTGCACGGTTTCCCGGAAGGATGGATGAGCTGGCGGCCGGTAATGGAAGAGTTGAGCGACGCTCGTATCTATGCGCCCGACCTGCGAGGCTATCCCGGAACAGACCGTCCGCGCGAAGGCTACGACGTCTTCACACTGACTGACGATATCAAGGCCTTGATCGAGGCGCTCGGGCTAGAAAAACCGGTGCTGGTTTCGCATGATTGGGGTGGCGCCCTGGGGTGGATCTTCGCACATCGGTACTCGCATCTCATCCGCAGGTTGGTCGTCGTCAATTGCACGCATCCGCGCACGCTCGTGCGAGCGGTCTTCCACTTCGAAGATTGGCAGACATTCCGCATACCGTGGGTCCCGTTCTTCGAGCTGCCGTGGATTCCGGAAGCTTTCCTGGCAAGCGCGCTTGGCCGAAAAGTGTTGAAACTATCGTTCACCCTCAGAGAAGGTCAAAAGGGGACCATGAACGTGTTGCTCGTCGATGAACTGGTAGCGCGCTTCCAAAAGGCTGCTGACGCGCGCCCGCCGATCAACTACTACCGCCAGATGGTAAAGACGCAGCTTATCCCAAAGAGGCGCGCTCGACTCAACGCCGTCTATGATAAGCCAATCAGCGTTCCGGTCACGCTGGTCTGGGGCCTCAAGGACAGCGCCCTGTCTTCCAAAGTGGCTATGAAAAGCGGCCTGGACGCAGGTTGTGAAGTGGAGTGGCGGCCTCTTCCGAGCGTGAACCATTTTGTCAGTTTGGAGGCCCCAGACAAACTAGCGCGGGAAATCGGCCGGGTACTAAACGGTTGAGGGAGTCGCAGCCGTAAAATGATCTTTGGTCCCATGTTTCGTCGCGACTTTGAACATAAAGATGACCTCGGAAACTCAACTCAAACCTGATTGCGAATACCTCGTGGTTGGGTCGGGCGCTGGCGGCGGCACGCTGGCGGCGCGCCTTGCCGAAGCCGGCCGCACAGTCCTGCTGCTCGAAGCGGGCGGCGACCCAAAGGAACTGACGGGTGGTGATCCTGTCGCGGCCGCAAATCGCTTGCCTGACGATTATGACGTACCCGCGTTTCATGCCTTCGCTTCCGAGAACGAAGCGATGAAGTGGGACTTTTTTGTGCGCCACTATGCTGACGACAAGTTACAGCAGCTGGACCCAAAATACACTGCAGAGTGCGGCGGCAAACCCGTGGATGGAATTTTGTACCCGCGGGCCGGCGCTTTGGGAGGATGCACCGCCCATAACGCGATGATCCTGATCTATCCCCACAACTCCGACTGGGATTACATCGCCGATCTCACCGGCGATCGGAGCTGGAGCTCCGACAGAATGCGCGTCTACTTTGAGCGGCTGGAGAACTGTCATCACCGGCCTTTGCATCGATGGCTCGCTAAGATCGGAATCAACCTCACGCGGCACGGATGGAAGGGATGGCTGCGGACGGAAAACAAGATTCCGGTGTCCGCTCTGCGCAATCGGTCCCTGGCGAAAGTAATCGCGGAATCGGCTGTCGAAGCTTTCAAAGATATCGGCGAGCAATTACAGCGCGTGCGTTGGTTCTTCGAGGGCCAAATGGATCCTAACGACTGGCGGCTCGTGAAGGACAACTCCGTAGGCATTCGGTATCTGCCCCTGACGACCAGCAATCACGCGCGCACGGGGACACGCGAACGCGTGCGGGAAATTGCACGCAAGTTTCCTGAACGGCTCAGGATAGAGCTCAACGCCCTGGCGACGAAAGTGCTATTGGACAAGAACAATCGCGCAATCGGAGTTGAATATCTTAAGGGCGAGCGACTTTACCGCGCGCACTCACGTCCCAGCGATCAGTCAGGCGAACTCCGAAGAGTCTATGCTTCTCGCGAGGTCATACTTTCAGGCGGGGCTTTTAATACACCTCAGCTCTTGATGCTTTCCGGCCTTGGGCCTCCCGACGTGTTACGGAAAAACAATATTGAAGTGCGGGTAGCCCTTCCAGGCGTCGGCAAGAATCTCCAAGATCGCTATGAGGTCGGCGTGGTGAACCGCATGAAGGAGGATTGGGCACTCTATAAAGACGTTAAGTTTGACACGACCGATCCGCAGTTCCAGCAGTGGTCAAAAAAACGCGATGGGATCTATGCCACAAACGGCGCGGTTCTTACTCTGTTCAAACGGTCCGCGCAGGCTGACGTGCTTCCGGATCTGTTCGGCATGGCCCTGCTGGCCCAGTTCAAAGGTTATTTCCCGGGCTACTCTGCGCTGTTCCCCAAGCACCTCAACTACCTTACCTGGTGCATTCTCAAGGCGCACACCAGAAACAGAAAGGGTGAAGTAACGCTGCGCTCCGACGATCCGCGCGCTACTCCGGCCATCAACTTTCACTATTTCGAGGAAGGAGGCGAAGAGGACCTGGAGGCAGTGGTCGAGGGCATTCAATTCGTGCGCAAGTTAACCGCAAAGCTGAAAGAGCAGGGGTTCATTGCCGAAGAAGAATTGCCGGGCGAGCACCTTAAGACCGATGATCAATTGAAAGACTTTGTCCGCTGCAACGCGTGGGGCCACCACGCGTCGTGCACCTGCGCAATTGGGCCTCTGGAACAAAACGGCGTGCTGGACAGCAATTTTCGCGTCCACGGCACCGAAGGTCTGCGGGTGGTTGATGCTTCGGTCTTTCCGCGCATTCCAGGTTTTTTCATTGTAAGCGCAATTTATATGATTGCCGAAAAGGCTGCCGAAGTCATTCTCGCCGATCAGAAAAGTGGGGTCGCTGAATTCGCTTCTCAAATGATTGACAAATCGTGACCTTTCCACCTATCGTTTTGGCGGTTACGGACACTCGAAACGGCTCAACTTGACAGTTGAACCACCTCAAAATGTAGCCGACGAGACTCGGCCTCATTTTTACTCATCAGTTTTTTCCATCGCGAGGTAATGGTTCAAAACTCCTCGCGGATTTTCCCGTTGGATTCAAATCTAAGGAGAGTGAAGGCTATGGCCCACAACATCAAAGAGTTGTTGGATATGTCAGAGGCGCAACTTGATGACCTTTTCACGAACAGTCCCACCGGTGACATTCCCAACGGCGAAGGGAAAGGCACCGCGATAGTTGCTCCAGGCACGCGGTTCAGTTGGGAGATTGCTGAGTTCGTCAGTCATTTTGCCTGGCAGGGAAAAAATTTCGACGCCGAAAAAGGGGTACTCAGGAATAGGATTCTTCCGTTCGGACTGAATGCGATCATTGCCAAGGTCTATAAAGGCCCCAGTTGGTTCGACAAGAAAGAGTGCATCGTCCTCGACTACTCTGAGACATCGCTGCTGGCCCACTGGATTCGCGATGAAATTCGGCTGATAGACCCCGGCTTCTATCTGGGAAGAGTTTACTGGGGCGAGAAACCTCTGATCCATTTCGCGTTGCAGTTCTAGCAGCTTGCTCTACGAGAGACGGATCAGCAGAAGGACCATTCACATGGAACTTAGTGTGTGACGGTAAGGCTGGCTCGCATATTTGCGCTTCCACGCGATTGACGGTTCCAAACCCAAGATGACCCCCCAATCGAGTTTCATGATAATCGCGCCGCTCGACGTTCGGCGCACGGACGAGTTAAGAAGCCTGCTCGTTTCCATGAACTCTGCTCCGGGAAACGCGAATCCGAAAAACGAAATTATTCCATTCGGCCGGCTCGAGGACCTGCACTTCGCACGCCTGGTCATTCTGGAAGACCAGACTCTGGACGACATCACGACGGCGTACGGCTTGCCGCGGCGCAGTTATCCAACTTATCTGGCCTTTCTCGGAGACTTCGACGGTGACACTAATCGGTTTCTCAAAGAGCTGGTCGCACAAGCCGGCAATGGTCTGCGCCAGATCTTTTCCTTTTGTGAAGACTTTCAGCCCGACTGCGATCTGCTTAGCTGGATGAAAAACCACGAGCAACGTCCGGCTACCATGTATGTAAACTGGGCCGGACGAACGATGCGCCAGATCCGTGAAGAGGACGCTCTGCGAAATGGGCTCGAGGCCTGCTTGCAAAACAACGCCTCCGTGTTTGTTGGGAAATCGCCTCGGGAAATCCGCGACACCCTTAAAGAGTTCGTAAGATCGGAGACGATCGCCGGTCGGCTCAGGTTAACAATGCCGGGACAGATGCCCTTAACCTGGCGGATTCGGAATTTGCTGCACCTGGTTGGTGTCCCGCTGGTGCTGCTGTTTTTCACGCCGCTCTTCATTCTTTATCTTCCTTTTTTCGCTTTCCAACTCCGCCGCCGCGAAAAACGTGATATGGAAATCGCGCCGCGCGTGGACTCCGTTCATGCGGAAAAACTTGCCGATTTGGAAGACCGCGACGTCACCAACCAATTCAGCGCCCTGGGCAGTTTGAAACCCGGCCCGTTTCGCCGTTGGACGCTGGTGTTCTTTCTCTGGCTGGTGCAATACACGACCCGACACATTTACAACCGCGGCCATCTCGCGCGGGTTCCTTCAATCCATTTCGCTCGCTGGGTTTTTCTCGATAATAAGAAACGCTTGATCTTTTGCAGTAATTATGACGGCAGTCTGGAAAGCTACATGGATGACTTTATCAATAAAGTTGCATTCGGATTGAATCTCGTCTTCAGTAATGGAATTGGTTATCCAAAAACCGATTGGCTGGTTTTTCACGGCGCCAAAGATGAGCAGAAGTTTAAGTACTTCATTCGCCGCCATGAATTGCCAACCGAAGTCTGGTATAACGGGCACCCTGGCCTGACTAACTTCGATCTGCAAAGAAACAGGCGTGTTCGCCAGGGTATCGAGCGACAGTCCATGACGGACGCAGAAATCAGGGAATGGCTCGAACTCTTCTAATGAAGCAGGCACTATGCCGGTTAATGCAATTGACTACAGTGACGTTCAAGGTCTGGTACGCTTCGGTTTTGGCGGGATGACCGAGTGCTGCTTCTACCTCGTGAACATAAAAGATGTTTTGGCCGCGCGCTCGTGGCTCGCATCCGCACCCATAACGACTGCCGTTGAGATGAAGCCGATTCCATCCACGGCGCTGCAGGTCGCTCTGACGCGCGCTGGACTTGAGACCCTCGGTGTTCCGGGCAAGACGATCGCGGGCTTTGCTCCGGAATTCGTCTCCGGCATGACCGGCGAAGAAAGCCGATCGCGCCGCCTGGGCGACGTCGGCGCAAACTCGCCCACCTGCTGGCAATGGGGTTACGGAAAGAAGACGCCCCATCTCCTCGTCATGATCTACGCCAACGAAGGTTTGCTGAAACAGTGGGAGATGTCAGTAAAGGGAAACCTCTGGGACGCTGCCTTCCAGGTGTTGGAGCGTCTGCCCACTTCGCATCTTGGCGCAGTAGAGCCGTTCGGTTTCGTGGACGGAATAAGCCAGCCGAAGATCGATTGGGAACGAAAACGAAGCGTATCAGGAGATCAGCTTGACTATAGCAACCTTGTGGCGTTAGGCGAATTCCTGCTTGGCTATCCCAATGAATATGGGAAATACACCGACCGGCCACTGATAGTTCCCGCGGACGACGCTTCAGATCTGCTCACCGCCGAAGATCACGCCGACAAGAAAGACCTCTGTCGAAATGGCACCTATTTGGTGATGCGCCAATTGCAGCAGGACGTACGCGGTTTTTGGCAGTTCCTCGATAAGGCCACAGATTCCAATCCGGAAGCACGGCAAAAGTTGGGCGAAGCAATGGTTGGCCGGGCCATGAATGGCGCGCCGTTACTTCCCTTGAGTAACAACCCGATCGCGGGCGTCGGACCCGACGATCAGGATCGCGACTATAACCAGTTTACCTATCAAGGAGACGACGCCGGCACTCGCTGTCCAGTGGGCGCGCACATTCGCCGCGCCAACCCACGCAATGCAGATTTTCCGCAGCCGGTCAGGGGATTAATCTCTCACTTGATCCGCATCCTCGGCTTTGGCCGTAAAGACATCCGGGACGACCTGATGGCCCCTACTCGCTTTCATCGCATTCTTCGCCGCGGTCGGGAATACGGCGATTTCCTTGCGCCGAAGGAAGCCCTTGAACCCGCGCCGCCTGATGATCCCGAACATGGATTGCACTTCATCTGCCTCAACAGCAACATCTCAAGGCAATTCGAGTTTGTGCAGAGTGCCTGGATTATGAGCACAAAATTTGACGGACTAACCGAAGAGAGCGATCCGCTGATCGGAAACAGAGAACCGGTTCGTGGCTGCCCCTTCAGCAACGCTTTTTCCGTGCCGCGAGAGAGTGGTCTCCGACGACGGGTCACCGGTCTGCCGCAGTTTGTATTCGTGCGCGGCGGCGCGTACTTTTTTCTGCCGAGCGTTCGCGCATTACGATATTTCGCCAAAGTTGGCGCGTGATTTTTGCGAAATAATGTTTTGACGGGTCTAGCCCCACATTCGGGGCAGGAGGTAAAGAGTTATGTCAACTAAGTCTCGCTTTAGGGTGCTCGGTCTCATAATCGTGCTCGCTCTGGCTGCCGTTGGTCTGGTGCTCTTCAATTGGCTTAAGCCCGGAGGACCCAAGCCCGGTGAGGTACTTGACGAAGCCCGCCTTGCCGAACGCGCAGCGTCCAGCTTTCCGGCTGCGGATGAAGATTACTTTAAGGATATGGACGGCGGCGGCAAGCTGAGTCCGGAAGAGATAAAAGGGCGCAACACCTGGCTGGTATGGACCGCCGGCAACGACAGGTTTTGGGACAAGATGGTGAACGCCAGCGTGGGCGCTCTCGATTTTTTGAAGATCCTTTCGTCACACCCGAACCTGAAGAAGTTCAGTCACGATAACCGTTGGGAATATTTCGGTCTGGTGAACGATCCGTGCTTTGAGAAAGCAACCGGTCCCGATTCGAAACGTTTTGGCCTTTGGCTCGATAAGCGCCGGGCCAATTGCCAGCCCGACCCTTTTGAAAATGAGCAAAAGTATCCGGGAGTCAAGATTGGCGCCCGGGGCAAGAATATGGACGTCGGGTCTTACTACGGATACGAGACCGGCATTGTCGGCCTGCGTCTTTTTACGAATCCTGACTTCGACGAAGCGGCGGCAAAAAACTGGGACGCGGAGAAATACTACAGCGACCCAAACTACTACTACTCCAAGAATCTGGTGCGACCGTATCGCGTGGGAATGTCCTGCGCCTTTTGTCACGTGGGACCGAACCCGGTCAAGCCTCCTGCCGACCCCGACAATCCGAAATGGGAAAACTTGAGCTCGAACGTCGGAGCGCAATATTTCTGGATTGACAGAATCTTTTATTGGGATGCGGACCAGAGCAATTTCATATTTCAACTGTTCCATACTTCCAGACCGGGAACGCTGGACACTTCGTTGGTCTCTACCGACAACATAAACAATCCCCGGACCATGAACGCGATCTACCTGTTAGGGCCTCGGCTGATGCATGCCACGCGCTGGGGAAAAGAAAAGTTGTCTGGAGGTGGATTGGACAATCGCCAGATCAATGACTACGTCAAAGATGGCCCGCTAGCCCAATTCTTCGCAAAACCCGACACTGTCTTTACGCCGCGCGTGTTGAAAGATGGCGCCGATTCCGTGGGCGCGCTGGGCGCGTTGAATCGCGTGTACATAAATATCGGGGCGTTCAGTGAGGAGTGGTTGCTGCACTTTAATCCGTTGGTCGGTGGCAAGCGCATCACGCCGATAAAAATCTCGGATGCGCGGAAAAACTCGAGCTACTTTGAAGCCACTGAGGCGCAGACGCTGAACATGGCGTTGTTCTTCCTCGCGACAACGGAACCTCATCATCTAAAGGACGCCCCAGGCGGTGAGGCTTATCTCACCAAAAACCAGGCCCAGCTTACGCGCGGCAAGACAGTCTTCGCTGAGCGTTGTGCACGCTGCCATTCCAGCAAGATCCCAGAGCCCGCACCGGGGCTGGATGATGTTCGAGGCTGCAACGGCAAGGACTATCTGACCTGTTGGAATAAGTACTGGGAGTGGACCAAGACCGAGGACTTCAAAGCCAAGATGCGTAAGATAGTAATGGCCGAAGATTTTCTAAAAGACAACTACCTTTCCACCGAATTGAGAGTGCCGGTGACGCTGCTGCAAACCAATGCTTGCAGCCCGCTCGCGACCAACGCAATCGGCGGGAATATCTGGGACAATTTCTCATCGCAGTCCTACAAGGATCTGCCGTCGGTGGGCACGATTACCTGGTACGATCCGGTGACCGGTGAGCCGAAGCAGTACGTCATGCCCGCCGGCGGTCGCGGCTACACGCGCCCGCCTTCGCTTGTGAGTTTGTGGTCCACGGCGCCTTTTCTACTCAACAATAGCGTAGGCAAGTTTGAGGAGAGCCCGTCGGTAGAGGCGCGCATGCGCTCGTTTCAGGATTCGATCGAGAAGATGCTCTGGCCAGAAAAACGGGACAAGGATTCCATTCTGGGAGACAAAATTCCTGGTCTTATCGATCGCACTACCCAACAAAGTTATCTAAGGGTGGGGTCAGGTTTTCTTCCGGATTTCCTCCAGGGCTCAAGCGGTTTCTGGTCTCGCCATTTCCCCTGGCTGGTGAGCGACAATGGCATTGAGATTGGTCCGCTCCCAAAGGGCACTCCGGTTGGTCTGCTTGCGAATTTCAACCTGTTATCGGACAGTCCCGATCTAATCGAGCGAGCCAGGCATGACGCACAGGTGCTCGATCTTTTGCTGAAAGTAAAGAAGGCGCTAAAAGACCTGCCGCGCGACGCCAGCGATGAGGATGCGACGCGCGTGCTCAAGCCTCTGGTCGGGCCGCTGCTCGAGTTCAGCAAGTGCCCTGACCTTGTCGTAAATCGGGGACACTACTTTGGGACCGACAAGTTTCAGGGCGGAGAGCCGGGTCTTAGCGACGATGATAAGCGAGCCCTGATTGAGTTTCTGAAGACGTTCTAGTTCTTTGCCGGCGCTGAGGTGGTTCGACCTGATTGGCAGTTGGGCGTCCTTGATGACGCGCGAGAGATGCTAAGCCGGCGCTGAGTGTTAGGACGCTTCTAACACAAATCGAAGGGTGAGCGCGAGAAGTTGGTGAAGAGTCAGAACTGCCGGCACCGTGAAAGTGCTCCGACAGAACTTGCGGCCGGTATCACTCCGCCAGTTTGAAGCGGTTGCTTTTCATGTAGAATGAAGGACAACCGCTTTTGCATTTTTGATTTTCGAATTCCGAATAGCGATTGAACAGACCTGACCAAAGTGATTCCTGTCGCCGAAGCCATCAGAATCGTCAAAGAGCACACGGCTTCGCTCCCGCCGGAAAAGGTAGTGCTTGCTGACGCGCTTGATCGTTTCCTCGCCGAAGACGTCATTGCCGACTCCGACCTGCCGCCATTCGATCGCTCGCAAATGGATGGCTATGCGGTGCGCGCTGGAGATTTGAAGAGCGTTCCGACCAGGCTGCGCATTGCTGGTGAATCCGCAGCCGGACGCGGCTGGCATCATGAAATGAGTGCAGGCGAGGCGGTGCGAATCATGACCGGCGCGCCCGTCCCGGCGGGCGCGAACAGCGTGCAGCAGGTTGAGCTGACGCGCGAGATCGATGACAGTCAGTTTGTGGAGATCCTTGAACCGGTCGATCCAGGCAAGTCGATAGTCAAACGCGGCAGCGAGATCAAGGCGGGCGAGACTGTGCTGCGTTCAGGAGAGCAGATCAACGCAGCGATGATGGCCGTGCTCGCGTCATTTGGATATGCAACAGTCAAGGTTGGCAGGAAACCTCGCGTTGCGGTACTGGCAACTGGAAGCGAGTTGGTACCTGTGGATCAGAAACCGGAACAGGATCAGATTCGCGATTCGAATAACTATTCGATCGGCGCGTATGCGGAGTTGGCAGGAGCCGTAGTCGAACGGTTGCCGCTCGCAAGTGACGACACTCAAGCTTTGAAGCGCCAAATCACTGAAGCCGCCGAAAGATCAGACCTGATGGTGACTTCCGGCGGTGTGTCGATGGGCGTCTATGATTTCACAAAGGCCGCGCTGAAAGGGCTGGGCGCGGAGATCTTTTTCGAGCGCGTCGCGCTGCGTCCCGGCAAGCCTACCGTATTCGCGCGTCTGCCAAACGGAACGCTGGCGATCGGTCTGCCCGGCAATCCCGTTTCAGTCTCAGTGACGTTCAACCTCTTCGCGCGGACCGCATTGCGCGCAATGCAGGGAGCTAAAGAGCCGGCGATGATCGAAGAATGGGCAGTACTAGCCCGGAGCGTAAAGGGATCGCTTGAACGTGAGAGCTATCTTCCAGCCCAACTGAAAACGAATGACGAAGGCAATTTACTTGCTGAGCCTCTGAAGTGGGGCGGCTCGTCGGACTTCGTTGGTTTCGCACGCGCCACTGCGTTGATTATCGTGCCGCAAGGGGTAAAGATGTTGGAAGCAAACTCGCGCGTGAAGACTGTGCGCTTGCCCGGACTTTAACGCAAAGAGCGCGAAGGAAATTCGCAAAGGAGCGCAAAGAAGGCTTTCCTCTGCGAGCTTTGCGCAGGCCTTTGCGGCCTTTGCGTTTGAGTTCAATGATTCGTTACGTCTCAAGTTGGTTTTGACACGCCGCTGAAGTGCTGAGCTACTTTCAGCCTTCCGCTTTGCGGACGTTGTTGACTCGCTCGCTATTAATGCCGACAGAAACTCTGACACAAGTTAACGGTGCGCCATCGACACAAGCGGCGAAGCCCATGGCCCACCTGGTGGTTCACGACACCGTTCTGAGTGTCCTGCAAGACCTGCCCCGGGGCAAGTTGCTTGACGTACCGGCGGGCGAGGGCGCGTTGGCTGCTCGTTTGATCGAGATTGGATTCGACGTTCGTTGTTGCGACCTTTATCCGGAAATCTTTCGACTCCGGGACGTGGAGATAAAGCGCGGGGACCTGAGCAACGCACTTCCCTACCCCGACAATGCGTTCGATTACGTCACCTGTGTTGAAGGCCTCGAGCACATTGAGAACCCGCAGCAGGCGACGCGCGAGTTTGCGCGCGTGCTGCGCGCGGGCGGGCATCTGATCACCAGCGTGCCGAACATCATGAACATCGAAGAACGACTGAAGTGGTTGCTGCACGGCTACACATCACACTTCAAGCCGATCACGCGCGCGCAGGTTGCCCGCTATCGCGCAGAGCTTCACGGCAAAGAGGAAATGGCATTGCATGTGAATCCGATTGGCTATCCCGAACTGCGATACATGCTGGAGCAGAGTGGCTTCGAAATCGTGCAGCTTTATCGAGACAAGGGCAAGGCGTGGTTGTGGCTCTACTGGCCCATCGTGGCGCTGATTCGCGTTATCGCGGGCCTGACGCCGGAACGAAAACGAAAGGAAAGATGGACTGCGGAATTGGTGTCGAGTGAGGTGTTGATGGGTGGAAATACGTTGATTGTGCATGCCGTACTTAGGTGAGATACTCGAACGGATTGAGATTGAAGTTTCCCCTTTGAGTGGACTTCAAGATGAGCGACCTGACCCACATTGACGAACACGGCCACATCAAGATGGTGGACACGACGGCGAAGTTGATTACCGCGCGCCGCGCCGTCGCCTCCGCTCGTGTGCTGATGTCAGCCGATACGCTCGCCGCGGTTCGTGAACACCAAACCCCAAAAGGTGATCCGGTGGAAGCTGCGCGGCTCGCCGGCATCATGGCCGCCAAGCGCACCGCTGAGCTGATTCCACTCTGTCACCCCCTTCCATTGACTCACGTTGATGTTCGAACACAAATGGAAGAAAGTGGCATCTATCTCGAAGCTGAGGTTTCGACAAACGCTCAAACCGGTGTTGAAATGGAGGCTCTAACGGCCGTCTCAATCGCGGCGCTGACGATTTATGACATGTGCAAAGCGCTGGACAAGTCGATAACGATCACGGACATTCGCTTGGAAAGCAAGACGGGAGGCAAATCCGGCGACTACCGACGCAAACAGTGAAGAATCCCTGGTGGCGGCCTTACGGCAGCGGCCGCAGAAACAAGGAACATCAAAGTGGCACACGGCGTTTATAGGTCAGAGTTCGCCAGTCGTCTTCGCAGGACGAATGTTTGAGGTTTAGAATTAGGGAGTACTGTTCGAAAGCCTGCGGGCAGGATGCCCGCGCTCCCGGGGGGTTGCAAGATGAGAGTAAGTATTTCCAGAGACGCGCGCCCGCAAGCCACCGCTTTGTTGATTGCCGCCGCCATTTCGATCGCGTTATGGTTCATTCCCTTTGCCGAAGTGTTGACCTATCCTTTCCGCATTTTTGT
>Ga0070708_100001724_pt1 | contig 16799 bp, 9 predicted proteins | sample KBSK5503metaG_FD_65469 | JGI IMG/M metagenome (GOLD analysis project Ga0070708, IMG submission 65469) | Corn, switchgrass and miscanthus rhizosphere microbial communities from Kellogg Biological Station, Michigan, USA - KBS K5-50-3 metaG | ecosystem: Host-associated > Plants > Roots >... | reverse complement strand
CCATCAGAAAAAAAGCCAGCGCGCTGGCTCCGCAAACGATTAGAAACCGGGGTTGGGCCGTCCAAAACTGTCTGCGAGACAAGACCTCAGTGGGAGAAGATTCGGCGATCGTTTGCAGCAAGAGCGGATCGTCAGAAATGGCGCTGGTCATCCGTTCTCCTTCCGATAATTGTGGTTCTCTTCTTCCGCAGGCGCGGCCGGTAAAGCTTTGAACTTGCCGTGCTCGATTAGTCTGACTTCACCGGGCAAGTCCGGCCGTAGCATTCTTTCGACATCCGGCAGCGGGGAGATTAAATCTGGTGTGAGTTTGTTTCTTTCATCCTCGATCCTTCGTTCAAACTCCGCGATCTGATCGTCCGGCGCATCGGCACCAAGCCTCAGCCGCTCGTCGATCAGCATCTTGATTTCCTCCTCTTTCTTTTGCGCGGAGTACAAATCCGCTTCCAACCCTGAGAGGCGTTTTTGCTCGGCGAGCTGAATCGACGACAGGCTGCGCGCGATGATTTCTTGGTTCATCGCTTCTTCTATTTGAGTGTGCGCGCGGTCAATCATGCTGATGCTGATATCAAGTCCGTAAAGCTGTTCGACACCGCGTTTGGCTATCTCAGTAATGGCGCTTTGAATTTCTGCCAGGTGCCCCAGACCTTTAAAGAGCAGCTCATCCTGGGAAAGCGCTTTTAGCTTGGCCCGGACTACATCCTCGAGGTGCTCTCTAATGTCATCGATAGTGAATTTCCGTGATTGAAACTTGTACCAGCTGTTCTTGGCGATTGATTCGACCTGAAACTTTCCCGTGTAAATGATGGGCTCTCCGCCGCGCAAGGAGGTCACTTTGAAGCTGAAGTCACATACCTTTTCCTGGAGTTCTTTCCAGCGAATGATGACGTCGGTGTCCATCATCTTCGGCACAAAACTAATCACGTCCGCCCAGAAGTCTTCGCCCTGCAAAGCCTCTGTTACCCTGGCAGTCAGTTCCGTTTCGATACTTTCGAACTCCGGATAGTTTTTCTTATCTGGCAACGTGAACGTGGTATAGAAGCGTTCGGGATCTACCGTGTGAATGTAATCGCGGGTAACGTCCCTGACCTTCCGTTCCATCAGTGTCGGGATATGTTCCAGTTTGTTCAGGTGGGTCTTAACTTTTTCCTTTTCGAGTGTTGTCAGGCGCGCGGCCAGGTGCATGTCTAGCTTGACATAGAATTTGGATTCCCGAGTTTCAAAGGTGTCTTCTACGTCGATTGGAAACGGTTCCAGCCAAGTCAAGGGCTTGAGGTTGGGACTCGTGGCGAGATACTTAATGTCGTAGCCGATCTTTTTTGCTTCAACGGCTAGTTTGTCTTTGATGTCTTTTCTCAGTCCTGGCTTGTCTTGACCGTCCTCTACCGAGTCCTTAAATTCCAGCAGCAGGTTAATATATTTCTTATAGAAGAACAGGTCCGGAATAATTTGTTCCAGTTGCTTTTGCAGCCAGGGTCGGAGTTCGGGAGAATCCTTGGTCTTGTACAAAGCGACGTCTTTGCGGATCATCCGGACGACATTATTGACGACCACAACTTCCGGGTATTCCTGCACTTTGACCTGCACCTTGAGTTCGTCTTCAAACTGCCTGGGAGCTGAGTCGGAGGCGGTGCTCGCCAAATGGAGGAGTTCTACTTTACGTCCTTCAAGCGACAGCCTCTGATCCAGCGTCTCCTTCAGAGGTTCGAGAATCGAGGCGTGATTAAGATCGTCATAGAATCGCTCCAGTGGGACTCTCTGTTCGAAGAATTGTTGAGTCCGGCCGATTACCACATTAGTCAAGGCGTCGACTTTTCGCCGGTTGAGATTTGCCCGGATCTTGTAATCCTCGTCCACGACCAACCTGCATTCCAGTGACAGATCCTGTTGTTCGTGGTAATCGCAGACCCGCACCGGAAAGCTGTTAGTCTTGACCTTCTTCGGAGCAAAACAAGAGTCTTCCCCTTGCAGCGTGATCTTTACTTGAAGTTCCAACCCGGCGTCGGCCATGGCTTCGCGCCGGATTGCCAATTGCAGGTCCGCCTTCCGCTCGAAGTAGCGGTCGATGAAATCCGCCGGCTGCGAGTCGATGAATTCGTCAATCCACTTCTTGATCAGCTTTTCAAAGACCGCGGTCGTAGGTTGCTCTGTGCTGAAAAGAGCCTCAGCCACCTTGTCCTCGTTACCCGGCGGGCAGCTAATCCAGCATTTAACATTCAAACCAAGGCTGCGGTCGTTTTCGATGTCGGGGAGTATGACGGGAACTTGATATTCGGCAGGATTCTCGCCGTCGCTGGTGTTCACCACGAGGTAGTATCTCAGTTCACCGAAGGTCCAGAATTTTTTCGCTACGGCCTTTTTCGTTTTGCAGTCAATAATCACCAGTTTCTCCGCTGGCGGATTGACTTTGGTGCGCGGCGGCACCTTATGAATAATCGCGTCTAGTGGGCGAATCGGTCCCATGTTACCTCCTCTTCAAACTGCTCTTTGTTCCGCATGCGCGACAACGCTGCTGTGCGGCTTGTTCCGGAGGTTTCGGATCGCTCCCCGGAAATGACTGATGAGCTCTCTGACAAGTTCTCGTTTCCACCGGATGCCTTCCCGCTCCTGATAGTCAGGTAGCTCGATCGCGTAGATTGAATCCGGTCGTAATCTCAAAATAAATGCCATCAAATCTCGCATCTGCTCCCAATACGTGAGCATCTCGTCTCGCTGTGCCGTCCTGGTTGCCTTCGCTATTTCTTCAATCAGAATGTCACGCACCGTTGCGGCACTAATCACCAAGCCTTCGTCGACCGGTTCCGTCTCTCGGAGGGTTCCCTCTAGCGATCCGGCTCCTCGCCCCTTCAGCACGAACATCAGCACGACCACGATTTCACACACAAAAGAAATGACGTGATTGTCAGATTCCGTTTCGTCAAACGCACTGTCAAGATCCGAGAAAACGATTTCCATGCCGGGATGAAGAAGCCATTTGATCAGGCGGCCGACATTCTCCCGGGCAGAAATCTCGTCGTCAAGAATCAGAAACGGATGCAGTGGCTGTGGTGAGCCGTAGTAGCGAGGATCAAAACCCTCGACCGTTTCGGAGCAATATTCCACCAGCAACCGTAGAGCGCTGGTGGTTGACCACGAGTAGGTCTCAGGCAGCCGCTCGACGTCCGGCAACCACGTGTCAAGGTTGTTGAGCAGCGGATAGATGCCAATTTTCTTTATGTAACCGTAGAGATGATAGTAGGTCGCGTTCCGCATGCGCTCATCACCCTCGTCGAGCAGCCGCTTCATCCAAAGGAACTCATCGAACCTCGGCGCGAATTGCAAACCTTTGACGATGTAAATTACAGAGTCGTGCGCGCCGGCACTCATTAGCTCTTTTAGAAGTCCACTTACGGTTTCCTCCAATTGGGGCCTCTCCAACATCTGTCGTAACAGTTGGGTGATCCGTTTGTGGACATTCGTGCTGAAACCTTTTGCGCCATCGAAATTCGTTGATCCGTCAGCCCCGGAAAGTTTTCTCTCACCATCGGCGGTCTCTTCCGTCAGCAGCTTGAAAAGCCAATTTCTTCCGAACGAGTCCGGATGCGCAATGGCCATGTCGATGCTGAGGCGCATCACGTTGGCCGTGATTGCCGGAGTGGAATTGAAAAGCAGTCGCTGCTTGTCGATTGTCCGAAACTGTCGCATCAGGTAGAGACTGTATTTCCTTTCCAGGCGTGCTTTTCCTTCCTCACGCCACCTTGCGTCGGCGAAGTCGATTACAGTGGTTGAGTCCCGCGCGGCAACTGCCTCGAGTTGACAGGCCATCAGGTACTTATCAGGATCCGCGTCCCAAAAATCGACCAGGGGCTTTTCAATCTCAGTCTCGATGACCTCGGTCTCTCCATCTTTATTCTTTTTCAGTGATTTGACGGTAACAGTAGTGGTCTTATCGCCGATGAGAGCGGTGACCACCTGATCGAATTCATGCGGCGCCAAATCGACGAAATATGAAGCTACATATAGGAGCGTATCCTCGATTGGCTGACTGCCCGTGAACAGAGGTGCTTCAGAGTTGTCACCGGGCCCGCCCGCGCTGGCGCGAGATTCAAGCGCGCGCGGTAGTTCTTCATGATCCAGGTAAGGGAGAATCTGGTTGTAAAGATCTTTATCCGTCTTTTTCCATTTTCCCTCACGTTGCTGCTTACGAATTGTCTGTTCGAGCTCGAGGTATTCTTCGGGAAAATAATGTTTCAGTAAGGGACGTAAGGGCGGCACCTCCCAGACAGGGAAAGTGGGACTGGTTTTGCCGAAGCGGCTCGAAATGTAGCTTTCATCAACCATACATAGCAGTACCAATCGATTGTCTCTTAGTTGTTTACAGATCTTCCCCGCGTTAGTTTCCGAGGGTTTGCTTACTAACCAGTCCAGAAACTCGCGTGCTTTTTGATCGTAGAAACCGGCAACCACAACCGCGGTAAGCGGCTTGCCGCTCTCGACCATCGCTAGGGTGAAGAGTTGCGAGCTGAGATTTGATTCCGCCCAGGCAATGTTGTCGAAATCGAGCAAGCGTTGTTCTTCCCCCTCGACTCCTAATTCACCGATAAGACAGTAGGCGGCGCCGCGCGCCACTCTTTCGCCGGCACTGCTAATGAAGACCAGGGGTTGTTCCTTGAAGGTTCTTACTTCGGCCGGCGAGAACGCTTGAAAGCCAGGGACGTTACGGGGCTTCACATCCAGGGTGGTGGTGAGCTCCCGGAGCGGTTTCGGCGCACCGCGGCCATGATTCGGCGGCGCGCCAATGACCGTAACGTTGTGTCCATATGTGTTGCCTTGACCGGTAATTTCCACGGTCGAATCTCTGCTCTGGGATCGCTGGCCCTGACCCTGAGAATACTCGCCGTTATAGTCCTGCTCGGCGAAGCCCGGTATTTCTCTGAGCGCGGCCTCCATCCGGTTGAAGTGCTTGTGTATCGTTTGAATAAATTCTTTGCCTATGACATTCGGATCGCCCTTGTAGTTAACAAACTGCGTGTCTTTGACATCTATTGGAGAAGAAGGCGCACCAATGGGTGGGTGAGGAGTGGGGTGAGGGGTGACGTCTTCAATTTTTTCTTCCGGGGGTGCGGCCTTCTTCTCCTTCGCAGGCACCGCGTTCGTGTCGCCCGGAGACTGGTTCTTCCTGCCAGACTCTGGTCTCAGTGAAGTTCCCGGTCCAGGTCTGGCAGGTCTCAAGTGTCTGGAGCTCCGTCCGACAGGTGATTGTTGGTTCTCTTCCGGCTTCGTTTCGCCCGCCGCTTTGCTGGCTGGCTGTCCTGCAACATGATCCGCGACGCCTGACGGCGCGCGTTCGTCCAAGCCGGGTACCACCTCGGCTTTATCTTTGCTGTCTTCGGATGAAGGCGGTGCGGACTGCCCTCCGCACTCGACGCATTCGAGCTTCTTTCCTAAATGTGCCTTGCAATGTGGGCATTGACTGTCTGTCATGGTATTTGTCTGGCTTCATCATCTGCGGTTCAGTATTGTTTGAAAGTGCAGGACCAATTGTTGAAAAGGAATCTTCAGTCGCCTACGTCTATTCTTCTCCTTTTGCGGCCTTCACTATTCCGACAATAAAACCAATAACCATACCCACCGGAACCAATATCCCGGCAAATATCAAATTGGTAATAACCGCCGACTTGATTGCGGCTGGTGAGCAACTGTTTGCTGTGAAAGTAACAAAGAATAGTCCGACTAAGGGCCCCATCCACAATCCATTCAACGTATATTTTCCGACAGTTTTCGCTTTGCTCATTTTGACTCCATCGTTTATAAGTTTGGCTGCCTCACACTTAGTCTGCAGGCATCGAGATCCAACGTTGGCTGACAGTAACGATGGCCCGCACGCCGAGCGTCGGGCGCTTCATTCAAGCTGCGTTGTCAAAACCATGGGAGGTGACCCAACGATCGAATTGCCTTCGGAGGCCCTCCCGTTGACGAACGACCCCTGACTCTCAGTGCTCGCGCAGATCCGCACCACCAACTGTTATGTGAATCAAAAGAAAACGTTACGACTGGCGGGCGGCAGGGAGGATACGAATCCTTTATCAAATGTGATTGCACTCCGGTGCTGTCTGATCGGGCGGGTTGTCTGACGATGAATAACCAGGCGGACGAGGCTTTCGACTTGTAACGTTTCTGCCGCCGGATCATTGATAGGTAGGGGACCACGGGCGCGGTAAGCCAAAGGACGACTACCGTTATTTGTGCGTTGCGAATACGAGTGGGACTTCAATTACCAAGCCCCAATCAGCAGTTCCACTGAGCCGGCCCAAGTCGTGTGAGAATGGTCGCGACGGGACCGGTTTGCGATCACGAAGCCTCTGGTGAGTCGTCAGGAAACTATGCCTTATCGAGATTTTGATTTGAAGCTCTCGGGAACCGGCAACGACGGGTATTACGTCGAAGCGATTGGCTCGCCCCACTCAATCAGAAGCAACCCGGTTCGCTTGCAACTTCCGCACGAGGAAATTGAGTCCTGGAGGGTTAGTCTAAGACAGGGTATCGCCAACCGAAAAACTACTGTTACTCTGGGACGGCATCTGTTTGAAGCACTCTTTCCTCGAGAGATCTTGCGTATTTGGGAGGCCAATCGGAGCGATGTGGACTCTCGGAATGCACTACGATTGCGTCTTGATGTTCGCTCGGCGGAATTGGCCCTGGTGCCATGGGAGATCATTCACGACGGGCGTGGTTACATAGCGATGACCAGAGATACGCCATTGGTGCGTTGCTCCTATGATCACCGGCAGGTTAAGGCGACTGCAAACACCCTGCCGCTGAACATCCTCCTTATCGTCGCTACGCCCCGTGATTCTCCGGTGTTGCCAAACATCGAAAGCGAAGTTGAATTGATTGAGTCCGGGATTGCTGGTCTCAAGCATGATCGCAAAGTAGGTCGTGTTGATATCATTCGCAGAGCAACCAGGCAGCGCCTACAGGATCAGTTGGCGGTGTCCGATTATCACGTTTTGCATTACATGGGTCACGGAACTTTTGAGAATGACAAAGGCTACCTGGTTTTCGAAAACGAAAATGGTTTTGCCGAAAGGGTGTCTGGCGAAACGGTGAGCTATTTTTTTGGAGACGCACCACTGCGCTTGTTATTTCTCAACGCCTGCAATACTGCTGTCGCTTCGGATGCCGAGTCATTTCTCGGCGTGGCTCATGCAGCTCTGGTTGCGGGAGTTCCCGCAATCGTCGCCATGCAAGATGCAGTTCCAGACAGTGTCGCGGCTAAATTTGCGCGACAGTTTTACGAAACTCTGGCCATGGATCAGCCATTGGAGTGCTGTATGGTTGAGGGAAGAAAGGCGATCAGCGGCGAGATTAGCGCCGATTGGTCAATTCCCGTGCTTTTCAGCAATGCTGATGAAGGACTCCTGTGGACGCCGCGGCCCGCGAAATGGGATGACGTTGATTCAGGGCCTTACACTCGAGCGTCACCGCACCAGGTGGTAATTGAAGGAGACAGCAACACCGTAGTTCAGGGAAATGGAAATGTAGTTGGCAAGAATATTAGCAAGATAAGTCATGTTTATTACGGCCCTGAGCGAGATAAGAAGCCGACGTAGGGCAATAATGCGTCGCACTAGATTCCTGAGCGTTTAATGTTGCCCTAGGCAAGGTATGAGCACAGATGGCAGGCCGTCTGTGGAAAAAGCACAGCTTGCGCGCCTTCACCGTTCATCAATATGAGGAGAAAACTATGACCACGAAGAAAGAGAATGATAACCCTTCACCAGCCTCGCGGGGCGGCGGGGACCTTTCCGGAAAGGGAGCAACGCAACCTGAATCAGAACCGGCGCCAAGGGGCGGTGGAGACCTTTCCGGAAAAGGCGCGACCCCACCCGAGCCAGAACCGGCGCCGAGAGGCGGCGGAGACCTTTCGGGAAAAGGAGCAACGCAACCTGAATCAGAACCGGCGCCAAGGGGCGGTGGGGACCTTTCCGGAAAAGGGGCAAGTTCCAACTCTGAAACCTAACCTGTCACCGGCAGCGCTGGTTAAAGAAAACTAGCAGACGTCTTGAACGTCATCTTTCTCCAGCGGCGCCCACTTTTCAATTTTCCTAGTTTTCCTTCCGTGTGTGGTGGCGCAGCTCTGTCGATACTCCCAAACTACCGGGCTCGATACAAATCTCCCTTAGCCTTGCTTCTGCCTCCTAAACCATCCCGGTCGTGCTCAGTCCGCCATTAACTGGAGCAACCACCAAAGTACGTTGAATTTTCCTGTTGTTCATGTTAAGTAATTGAGCTTCAGGACGGTTGAATGCAAATTTGGCACTAGCGCGCATCTTTCCGTAACTGACGAGGATCCCCGATGTCCAACCTGGCTTCCTTGTACTCTCAGTGGGGTGCGTTCTATGGCCCACCGTCTTTCACGACGCTCAACCGAGTCAAAGCAGTTCAAGGGACCTGCTAACCAAAACTCTATTCTGCTTTTCACTCTGCTGATCCTCTTCTTCGGCACCACCCGCGGCGATAACGTGGGGCCTCAGTTTTCTCGATTAGTCTGGGAAGCAAATTACGCCCCAACTCAGACGACTTTTGAGCCGGCGCCAAACCCGCCTGCCATTAACCCGGCGATGAAAGATACTGGAGATATTTATGAGATCGATCTGCTCCTTGGTCAGTATGTTCAACTAAGCCTGGAGAAGAATGCCGACCTCCAGGTACTGGTAACCGCGTACGGACCAGATGGTCAAAAACTTCTCGACGTATTCGGTAGGCGATACGGAGATGTACACATTTCACTTGTAGCGGAGGTTTCCGGGCACTATCGTCTGGCGGTTCGTTCACTTGAAAAGGATAACTTCGGCAAACGTTACGACTGGAGAGTCGACGCTGTAAGGAATGCTACTGCGCAGGACAGGAAGAGAGCGGCCGGATTGAAGTTGTTTGCTGAGGCCGACAGGCTACAAGGCGAGTGGAACAAGAATGACCTTCGAAGGGCGATCGAGCAATACACGCAGGCGGTTACGATCTGGGGGGCAACATCCCAGATCCACGAAGCGACGGCGGCCCTCCAGAGCATCGGAGAAATCTATTTTGTCTTGAGCGAATATCCCACAGCGTTGGACTATTTCAGAAGGGCGCTAGTCAAGAGCAGGGTCGAGGGCGACCGTGGAGGGGAAATCGAGGCGCTTAACAATCTCGGGTATGTTCGCGTTTATCAAGGTCAAAACCTAAGAGCCCTTCCGTATTTTAGGAAGGCTCTCGCGGAGTGCAAAGCTTGGCGACTCAGCAAAGACCGTCGTGGGGAGGCGCAGGCGCTGAACAACATGGGCGAAGTCTATTATTCTTTGGGAGACCTTAGGAGATCTCTAAGTCTATTCAACAGTGCTCTGGAACTTTGGATCACAGCAAGTGACCGCAAAGGACAAGCTCTCTCGCATCTTAATATCGGCTACGCGTATTACGACATGGGCGACACCCAAGCGGCGTCGGATCATTATCAGCAGTCAGTGCTACTGTGGCGAGCGATGGACGAACGCAGGGGAGAAGCCTTGTCAGAGACGGCGTTGGGAGGCGTTTATTCCTTCGTCGGTGAAAGGCAGTTGGCGCTTGACTCACACAATCAGGCACTAGAGATTCTGCGGACGATCGGCGACCGCCAGGGAGAAGCTGCGGCACTCAACGGCATAGGCAGAATCTATGAAGAGTCGAACAAGGCCGAGGACGCGCTCGACAACTATACCGGCGCGTTAAAAGTTTATCAGGAGATAGGCAATCGCGATTATGAGGCTCTTACCGAGTGTTATGTGGGCAGGGTTTACCGCTCAATGCAAAACGTGCCCAAGGCACTCGATTCTTATCGTCGAAGTATATCGGTGAGCCGAGGAGTCGCAGATCGGCGAATCGAAGCCTATGCACTCAAAGACATCGCCACGATCTATAGCTCTCAGGGTCAGAAGCAGGCCGCGCTCGACCAATATGCACGCGTGTTGGGGTTATATCGCAAATTTGGCGACCGACGCGGCCAGGCCCAAACCCTCAACAACATCGGGCTGGTTTATCAGTCGATGGGGCAAGGAAATAAGGCGCTCGGTTATTACCGGCAGGCGTTGCCTATCAATCGAGCCGGCACAGATCTGGCGAGTGAGGCTGCAACTCGATACAACATTGCTCGTACTGCCAGGGAGGGTAATCTTCTCGCCGAGTCCCTCTCACAAATTAGAAATTCTATTAGCATAATTGAAACGCTTCGGGCTCACATCGCCAGCTATGAACTACGTTCGTCTTACTTTGCTCTCATCCACGAGTACTATGGTTTTTATATCGACCTATTGATGCAGTTGGACAAACAGAATCCCTCAGCACAGTTCGGCGCTATGGCTTTCGAGGCGAGCGAAAGTGCACGGGCCCGATCTTTGTCAGAAATACTATTGGAAGCTAAGACCGATATAAGAGAGGGCATCTCAGCCGATTTGCTCGCGCGCGAACGAGACTTGCAACAAAAACTTAGTGCCCGAGCAAAATTTCGCTTGCGTCTGATGAACGATAAGCGCACCGAAGACCAAGCAGTAGAACTTGAAAAGGAAATCCGCAAAGTTACAACTGAGTACCAGGCGGTAGAAACGACAATCAGGGAGCAGAGTCCCGGTTATGCTGAGCTCAGCCAGCCACGAGTTATTCGAGTGGTAGACGTACAGCGAGAATTGCTGGACGACCAAACGGTCTTGCTCGAATACGCGCTCGGAAGTGAGCGCAGTTACTTATGGATGGTGACGCCTACCTCGCTCGAGAGTTTCGAATTACCACAGCAATCGAAAATAGAAGATACAGCCCGCAGGGTGTACAAACTGCTCACCGCGCGTCAGCCGCTTGCAGGAGATACAGTTCAAATTTATCAGAATCGTGTCGCAGATTCCGATAAGCTATATTGGAAAGAAGCGTCGTCGCTGAGTGAGATGCTGCTGCGTCCGGTGGCGAAACAAATCTTGAACAAACGATTGTTAATCGTCACTGAAGGATCTCTTCAATACATTCCATTCGAAGCTCTTCCCACCCCCGAAGGTGTGATTCGTACCGGGGAGGAGTCGCTCAGACCCGCAATCGTTGACCTCGCCGGCGAACCGATGCCGCTAGTCTTGAATCACGAAATTGTCAGTCTGCCATCAGCCTCGACGCTCTCGTCCTTGCGATTTAGAAAGCCCCGGGTGGAAACTCCAGACAAGATCGTCGAGGTGTTTGCGGATCCCGTCTTCGAAGGGGACGACCCTCGGATCCAAACAAAACCAAGGCCAACTGCTGCGATATCGGAAAGCAGTCCCGATCCGAATCAACTACAGCAGGTGTTACGCGATTCCGGAGATTGGAATAGCGTGGCGGGTATTCCTCGTTTGCCCGCCACTCTGCGCGAAGGCAAAGCAATCATGGCGGTCGTGCCGAATGGCGACGGGAGACTCGCGAGTGGATTTGATGCTAATCGTTCCGTGGCGATGAGCCCGGACCTCGAAAAGTATCAGATTGTGCATTTTGCCACCCACGGTGTCATCAACAGTGAACATCCGGAGTTATCCGGCATCATACTGTCGATGGTCAACAAGAACGGCATGCCTGAGGACGGCTTCCTGCAACTGCACGATATCTACAATCTCAAGTTATCGGCCCAACTGGTAGTCCTGAGCGCTTGTAGTACCGGGCTGGGTAAGGACGTAAAGGGTGAGGGGCTCATTGGTCTGACGCGGGGCTTCATGTATGCGGGATCGCAAAGCACCATAGCTAGCCTCTGGAAAGTTGATGACGATGCCACTGCTGAATTGATGGAAAATTTCTACCAGGCATTACTGCAAGATGGCAAGACCCCAGCTGCCGCTCTTAAGACAGCTAAGGAAACAATGTGGCGACAAAGGCGGTGGCACCAACCCTTTTATTGGGGGGCGTTCGTACTCCAGGGAGAATACCAGGGACACGTTAAGGTGAGGGCAAATAGAATCAACTCTTCACTCTGGATCGTGGTATTGGTCGGAATAGGCTACTTAATGGTGGGTGGTTTTTACCTTATCAGGCTGATGAAAAAGAATGCCAGGCGTTGATTTCAAAGCTTAAAGACTATAGTCAGGATTAGGGGAATAGCTAATCTAGATAACGCTCTGACTCTCATGCCCAAACAATGGATCCCCGCACAGGAGCAACTTGATATGTTGTTTGCCTGGCTTGGTTCTACCCGCGAAGAGGCCGGCGCCACGTATGAGCATGTCCGCCAAAATCTGATTAATCTGTTTGTTAGGAACAACTGTCTCGACGCCGAGGATCTCGCCGATCAGACGATTGACCGAGTCATCAAAAAACTACCGGGCTTAACGGAAAGCTACACCGGTGATCCGGCACTGTATTTTTATGGCGTGGCCAAGAACATGCTGCTCGAGTGGCGCCGGCAAAACTCGGCCCATAGCGAGGCAAGTATGGATGAGCTGGGAAGTAGTCCCGGTGCCGAACCGGATAGCACCGAATCAGATCTGAGATTCAAGTGCCTGGAAAAATGCCTCCAAAAACTTCCGCGCAAGAACCGGAACCTTATTCTGCAATATTACAGTGAGGAAAAGCGTGCGAAGATTGATTTTCGTCGCGAGATGGCCCGGAATATGGGAATCGATGTGATCAATTTGAGAGTAAGGATGCACAGAATCCGTGGCATTCTTCACAAATGCATTAAAAAATGCTTGGCCGAATCGGACTCGGTGCAATGAATCCGTTCTGAAAACATAATTGGTGGCAGAGTTGGAGAGTCTGTCGGATCGCATAGTAATGAAACAGTTTGAGTCAGATCAGGAATTGATCCGAAGCTATCTACTAAGCGACGTTGAGGACGATCAGCGTCGACAAGTAGAAGAACGGATCTTTACCGATCCGGAGTATGCCGACTACGTCCTGATGATTGAGGCGGAGTTGTACGAGGATTTCGTCTTTGATGTCCTGGCCGGCGATGAGCGCCGGAAGGTTTCTCAGCGGCTTCTTTTAACGCCCGACCGGAGAGAAAGAGTCAGGGGCACAGAAATGCTGAGGGATTACGCTGTGCAGAGGGCAGCTCGAACCCGGTCCGTGATGGATCGGATCGTGTCTTTCCTTCAGGGGAATTACCTCGTTGCGGGAGTCTCACTTGCCACGATTGCTCTAGTTGCTGGTCTCGCCGGTTGGTGGGTTTTGACGCGGAATTCTCTGCAACAGGAAGTTTCACTACTTAACTCGTCAGGTCCCGACGGCGGCGTGAACCAGTTTCCCGACGCGTCCGATTATGCGGTGGATATTGCCTCGCTACGCATGAGATCCGACTCTGAAGTAAGTCTCGCGAAGGAGCAGAGGGTTCTCATACCCCGGGATCTGCGAATAGTCCAACTACGATTGGGAGCGGTTGCCGACGAGTATTCCTACTATGAGGTGACATTGTCGAGAGAGTCCGACGTTTCCCTGTTTACGCTCGATCATTTGAAACCTCGCACCACCGCTGATGGCAAACTGATCATTGTCAGAGTTCCTGCCCGCGTCTTCATCCCTGGCTACTATCAACTCACATTGCGGGGCATTAAGGACGACCGTTTTGAGAACCTGGGTGTCTACGCTTTTCGAGTGGTGAACGAAAACTGATCGGGAGCGCCTCGCTGATCTGGCCAAAACGGCTTCCGAAACCTCGATATCCGTCTTGACCAGTGCTGACTCGAATCCCCTCGGTGCGGAAGGTTTTACGCAGAGCGGGTGACCACTTCTCCGTGTAACGCTTTTTCTTTCTTTTACATTACTAGTGGACCGCATTGAAGAATGGGGATTCGACGGATGCAGGTCCGCGATGATTCTGGTTTGCGGGAAAACGCTCGGCCACGTTCATGCAAACATCCTGGGTTCGAAAGAAAGCCTCGTGAGCGTCATGATTGATTCAGGGAATGGGAACTCTAACCTTCACGCTTTGCTCATAGGCATCGATTTTTACCTTTCCAACAAATTGCCTGACGGCTGTTACTACCGCAGCCTTTCAGGTTGTGTGCGTGACATCTCGCACGTAGAAAATTTTCTGCTGCAGAAGCTCGGAATCCCGCCCGCTAACATTTTAAAGCTGACTGCGAGCAATGTAGGAGCGGCTGAGCCGCCCGAAGCGCCTGCCTCGTGGCCCACCTACGGAAATATGGTCGCGGCGTTTCAGAAAATTACCGCGGCTGCGAAACGTGGCGATCAGGTCTACATACATTATTCAGGTCATGGTGGACGGTCAGTGACGATGCTGCCGGAAATTAAAGGGCCCAATGGCTTGGACGAGTCATTGGTGCCGACCGACATTGGAAATTCGGAAGCTCGCTATTTACGCGACGTTGAACTCGCCAGGCTACTCCGAACGATGGTGGAAAAGGGTCTAATCGTAACCATTGTGCTCGACAGTTGCCATTCGGGCAGCGCAACCCGTGGGTCTGAGGCGCAGGTTCGGGGCAGCGTCGCCACCGATATTACGGTGCGACCAACGGCGAGTCTGGTTGCGAGCCGTGAGGAGCTAGCTGCTACGTGGCACCATTTTAGCAACGGCCGAACCCGCAATCTTAATGGAGGGAGTGGATGGCTGCCAGATTCTCGTGAATACGTTCTTCTGGCAGCATGCCGCGCGTCAGAGGCGGCCTTCGAGTACGCCTTTGACGGTCGGGAAGCCAACGGGGCGCTCACGTACTGGATGCTCAACTCACTCGAAGACATCGGCCCGGGCCTCACTTACAAACAGCTTCATAACCGGATCCTGGCGAAAGTTCACAGCCAGTTTGCACTTCAAACGCCGCAGCTCGAAGGCGATGGTAATCGAGTAGTGTTTGGTAGCGATCATAAGCAGCCCGTCTACTCAGCCCTGGTAATGGCCGTGGATCCGGATCAAAAGAAGTTGTTACTAAATGTCGGTCAGTCACACGGCGTGCGCCAGGGAGCGCAGTTCGCCATCTATCCATTGTTAGCTACTGATTTAGAGCCACCCGATCGGCTCGCGCTCGCTACCACAGTTCAAGTAGGCGCCACCGAATCGTGGGCCACAATCACGCGTTTGGCGAAAGCAGAGATAGAGCAAGGCGCTCAGGCTCTGCTGGTCAATCCCGGCTCGATCAAGCTGGTGCGTTCGATACGACTGCTAAGCCAGTTGGAAGAAAATGATCCAAAATCTGAAAGCGAGCGAGCTGCCCTTGCCGCGGTCAGAGATGTTTTGCGCGGTGCCGTTTGGGTTGAGGAAGTAGCGGCAAATGAATCTGCTCAGTACCAAGTTGCCGTTAGTAAAACAGGTGAATACGAGATCCTGGATCGTGCGGGCACTCCAATTGAAAGGCTTTGTCCACCAATCTCGGTTCATAGTCGTGACGCCGCAGCCCGTGTCGTAGGTCGCTTGGTACACCTGACGAAGTATCACTCCGTACAGGAGCTCGATAACAACGATCCCAGATCGCCGTTGGCCCGGAAACTTGTAGTCGAGTTGGCAGGCTATCAGCGGGAATACGATCCACTGGACAAACCCGAGCCGATTCCATTTGAGACTCGCGGTAACGTGCCGGAGGTCAGGGTTGGAGAATGGCTCTTTCTCCGAATCAAGAACATTTCTACGAGTATTCTCAATATTACCATCTTGGATTTGCAGCCAGATTGGGGCATCACCCAGGTGCATCCATCGTTGCCGGAGTCGTTCGTACCGTTAGATCCCGGTCAGGAAGAACTAATTCCTTTTTGTGCGGCTTTGCCCGACCACTACCAGAAGGCTCGCGATGTACTGAAGGTCTTCGCCACAGTGGGCACCTCGAGTTTTCACTGGCTACAAATGCCGGCTCTGGATCAGCCGGGAACTGCCAAGTCCGTTTTGCGGGGGTTAGGCTCAAGCCCACTTGATCAACTGGTCGCAGCCATCGCCGCTGAGCGGCCAACTACACGAAATCTGAACCCGGCGATCTATCCAAGCCGCGAGTGGGCTACGACCCAGGTCGAAGTGCAAGTGCGGCGCCCAAATCCCCCGGCTCTAGCCGTTAGTTGAGCTGTTATGGAATCGATTTTAGTTAATAGTCTTCGATCGGCGACAAGAATCCTTCCGCGGAAAGCTCAATCTTCAAAAGTTGATTTCACCGTACGCAAGCAGTCCTCTGTTAGCGAAATACCGTCAGCGTCGTCTCCCTTCATCATCAATCAATTCCGTCTATGGGAATCGTAAAGGAGTGTGGCCCGTGAAAATAGCGTTGAAGCAAGCGATAACCAGTCTCATCAACTTTAGTTTCATCCTCAGCCTAACATTCGTCACTGTAACGATCACGAACGGACAAAGAGGCCCGCGTTCGATCCGTCACGGGCGAACTGCGCCGGCGTCCAATTCAAGCACGAGTAGCGAAACCGAAGACAGGCGCGGCCCAGCCTTTGTTGGGTTTCCTCTTAATCAACCCCGAACGATTGATTTGGAGATTGACGAAGATGCGCTCGATGGCTTGTCATCTCGAGAAAAGATTGATCAGATCCGTGACTGGTTGCTGCTTGCCGTGATCTCAGATTCCGGCTTATCTACAGGAACGATGAATAAGATCCTGTACGACCTTCCAGCGCTTCGGCGCGGTTACATGCAACCGGTCGGCAGCTTTGAGTATGGTGAGACACGCTCCCGATATCTAGGCAAGGGACAAGTGATCGCGTTGCTTCCCAGCGGCGATGAGAACGTCCGAGTTGATCAACTCGCACAGATAGTTGACGAGCATCGGAAGAACACTGGCGACATGCCCACTGCCGTTACTGTTTTTGAGTATGAGATCAACCTTCCAACTCAAACGGCCCAAATCATCAGGCGCGAGGAACTG
>Ga0070708_100001722_pt1 | contig 16815 bp, 10 predicted proteins | sample KBSK5503metaG_FD_65469 | JGI IMG/M metagenome (GOLD analysis project Ga0070708, IMG submission 65469) | Corn, switchgrass and miscanthus rhizosphere microbial communities from Kellogg Biological Station, Michigan, USA - KBS K5-50-3 metaG | ecosystem: Host-associated > Plants > Roots >... | reverse complement strand
AGAACCGCGACGGTCGGGGTCCCGTATGGCGAGTCGATGTCGTCGCCGGTGTGCGGTCCGCCGGGACGAGGCGCGCCGAAGTTGTTCGAGACGTAGTGGGGCCCGGCGACCGGGCAGACGAACCCGTTCGGCGCACGCGAGAGCCGCCCCGTGCCTCCGCCGAGCGCGACGAGAAGGTTCTGGAGGCTCTGAAGCTCACTGAGCTTCGCCAGCATCTGCGACTGCTGGTCGGCGTAGAAACGGCGAACCGCGGCCGCGTCCTGGATCGTCTGAGACAGCGCGGCCGACTCGATCCGAGCCCGGCGGCGCAGCGCAGTCAGCTCCTCGAGGAGCCCCTGCTCACGCGAGCGGATCATCTCGAGGTAGGAGAACTTGTCGACCAGCTCGGTAATCGACTCCGAAACCAGCATCGATTCGAGGACGGATCCCGAGCCCATCGTGTACAGAGCCGCGGCGCGCCCGGACAGGGCCTCCCGGAGCACCTGCTGTCGCGCCGTCGCGCTCTGGAGGGCTTGCTGGTGACGCTGGGCGGCGATCTCGGCTTGTTCGAGGTTCTTCTCGGCGTCGTCCAGGGCCTGACTCAATTTGGCGAGGTTTGCCCTGATGGCGTCGATGCGAGAAGCGACCTGTGCCGGCGCCGCTTCTGCCGACGCGGCGAGGCTGGGGTGGCTCACGAGAACCGTCATGACGACGGCCGCGACCATGCCACTCTTCAACCTGATGGAGCCCACCTCCCGGTTTGAGCGATCCCAGACTTCGCCCCCCCTGAAGGGACCGGCCCTGACTTAAGGCCTGCCCCCCCGACCCGGCCGGGGGGATGGGCTAACGAGCGGTAAGGGTGACAGGGTCCACCCCCCGAGTCAAACCCGACCGATCGTTCACCTGACGCGCGCGTCAGGTCGTTCGGAAGGGCGCGTGACACCTCCGTCACGCCGCCCGTGAGGCTCGCCGAAGGAATCTCCGGCGGCCGCTCCGCCGTTGGTAGGGAGCGTGAAGCTCTCCCTCGTGCCGGTTCTCGTTCTCGCCTTCGCACTCGTGTCGTGCGGCGGTGTGCGCGAGCGGATCCGGGCAGAGGGAGGATCCCATACGGACGCGTTCGACTCCCGAGAGCTCGTCGACGTATTGCCACCCGGCCGCATCCCCTCGATCTCCCGACCCCGGTTCGAATCGGTCGCCAAGGCGGGGGAGTGGCTCACTGGAAACGAGCCCGTGGTGGTGGTCGATGTCGGCGCCGACGCGCGCGCGTACCCACTCGCAATCCTCGTGTGGCACGAGGTCGTCGACGACTCGGTCGGAGGCGTCCCCGTCGCCGTCACCTACGCCCCGCTCTGCAACGCGGCGGTCGTCTTCGACCGGCGCCTCGCCGGTGCGACCGAGAGCTTCGCCTCGTCCGGCAAGCTCTACCGGTCGGACCTCGTCATGGTCGATCGCCGGTCGACGTCGCTTTGGACGCAGCTCGACGGGCGGGCCGTCGCCGGCCCGGCGAAGGGCGCGACGCTGGCTCAGGTCCCCTCTCAGATCGCCTCGCTCGATGAGTTCTCGAGCGCCTACCCGAACGGGGCGGTGCTGGCCAGGCCCGAGGGGTCGGGACGGGCCTACGGCTTCGATCCTTACGCCGGATACGACTCGCGGACCCAGCCGTTCGGAGGCTTCTTCGCTCTGCCGCCCGACCACCGGATGCCTTCCATGGAGCGGGTCGTCGGGATCGCCGGCGACGCGCGGACCTACGCTTACAGTTCCCTGCGATCCCGGCGCGTCATCGAAGATCGCCTCGACGGTCGCGACATCGTCGTCCTGTGGTCATCCGGCGTTCGTTCGGCCCTCGACGACGTCCGGATGAGCCGCGGTCGCGACGTCGGACAGACGGGTGTCTTCTATTCCGTCGCCGGGTCGCGACGTCTCCACCTGAGCGCGTCCGAGACCGGCTTCACCGACACCGAGACCGGCTCGACGTGGGACGTGCTCGGGGTCGCCACCGCCGGGCCGCTGCGCGGGCGGCGGCTCGAACCCGTCGCCCATGTGGACGCGTTCTGGTTCGCGTGGGCGGCTTTCAACCCCGCAGCGATCCCATGAGCGCAGTCTGCCTGGTTCGCGTAGGCTCTTCGCCGGAGCCCCACGTGGCGCGCAAAAAGGAGAGCGGGTCGGCCGAGGCGCTCGAAGAGCGCAAGCGGCGCTTCGAGCAGGAGGCGCTGCCGTTTCTCGACGGCATGTTCGGCGCCGCGATGCGCCTGACGCGCAACCCCACCGACGCCGAAGACCTTCTCCAGGAGACCTTCCTCCGGGGTTTCTCCGCCTACGACTCCTTCGAGCCGGGCACGAACCTCAAGGCGTGGCTGTACCGGATCCTGATGAACACCTACATCTCGAGCTACCGGAAGCAAAAGCGCTCGCCCCAGACCGTCTCGAGCGACGACGTCGAGGACTTCTCGCTCTACCGCCACATCATCGACGAGGGCGGCCGCACCCCCGAGGCGCAGGTGCTCGACTCGATCCCCGACGAAGAGGTCAAGCGAGCGCTCGACGAGCTGGCCGAGCAGTTCCGGGTCGCCGTTTTGCTCGCCGACGTCGAGGGCTTCTCCTATAAGGAAATCGCCGATATCACCGACACCTCGATCGGCACCGTGATGTCCCGGCTCCACCGGGGCAGGAAGGCGCTCCAAAAAGCGTTGTGGGAATATGCCCGCGAGCGCGGGCTCGTGAAAGAAGAGGAACCGTGGCGCACCCCGAGACGGACTGCCGGACGGTCCTGAACCGTCTGTTCCTGTACCTCGACGGCGAGATCGCCGGCGATGAGTGCACGGCGATCCAGATCCATCTCGAGGAGTGCTTCTCCTGCCTGCACCACTACGGCTTCGAGCGCGACTTCAAAGAGCTGATCCACCGCAAGTGCTCTGAGGGCCGCGTCCCCGAGGGATTAGCCGAGCGGATCCGGATCAACATCCGCCACGTGCTTGACGAGTAGCGCGGCGCCTGGCTGCGTAGATCGCTCCGGCAAAACGATCGACTTCCGTGTCGTCCCAATCCGGGAAAAGGCCCACGAGAGACAGAAAGCCGAGCGGCCGGTCGGGGCGATGGAGGGTAGCGTCTCCTGGCGGAACCAGCGTAACCTCCGCCCTGCGTCTGCGCACGAGGACGAATCGTTCTCCTCGCCTGACCCGGTCCAGCAGCTCGGAGAACCGCCGTTTCGCTTCGGCTACGCCGATCGTCTCACCTCGTGTCATTAAGGTCATGATGATCAATGATGGCTCATGATGACACGTCCCGTCTCAGGCCGCAGCTCGGATCTGAAATCAACATTCGCCGCGCGGTCGACGGCACGTAGCGAGGAATGAACCCTCCGAGCCCCTATTAAATACCCCGATCTAGATCGATTTCGTACGCCTTTCGGCGGTTGAGGGTGTTTCCCCCCAGGGCCACGATGACGCAACCGGCCACTTCGGGGAGGTCGTCATGTCGGCGAGGAAAGTCGCGATCAAGCCCATGGGCAAGCCGCGCCGACGGGTTTACGTGCTACTCGTCTTCGTTTTGACGGCTGCTCTGGTCTTGGACCCGCTGCCGGGCCGGGTGTTCTTCGGTACTGCGCGTGGGATCCGGATCGATTTGTCGAGTCCGTTCCGCGCTCTGGCTTCGGGCGTGGAGGCTGTCCCGCGTGTATTGGCTGTGGGCGCGCGGGAGGTCGCTTCTGTGGTGTCCTCGCTGTTTTCGCGGCGCGAGGCGTCCGCAACGACGACAGCGTCGCCGTCGCCGGATCCGGCGAGTGAGATCATGTCGATGCGGTCGGCGGATGGCTCGTTCTTCCGGAATACCGATGGGTCGACGACGGCTGTGTTTGAGCATCACAAGCACTATCAGCTGTCTTCGGGTTCCTGGGATGACGTGAACCTGAATTTCCATGCGGATGGGTCGGATTGGGTGGCTGACCGAAACAGCGTGATCGTTCGCGTTTCCGGTAAGACGCTGCAACTCACGGAGCGTGCCTCCGGGAAGGGGGTTAGTTTCGCGTTGCCGGCGGCGCCTGCGGTGTCTGGTAATCATGCGACCTTCGCCGGGCAGCAGGGCCTGCAGTTCACGTATTACGCGACGGATGCGGGTGTGAAGCTGTCGGCGATTGTGGCGAAGTCGTTGGGGGCGAAGACGTTGACGTTCGCCTATACGTTGGTGGGTGGCGCGGCGCCGTTGTCGGTGGATGCGAACGGGAATCTACTCAGCGACGCGTTCGTGATTCCCCGCGGGATCGCGGTGGGCGCGGATCACGCTGAGTATCTGGCGGGTGTGTGGCGGATCGTGGCGCAGGGGCAGATCGCGTTCGATTTCGACGACACGAGCTTCCCGGCGGCCGCCTATCCGTATGAGCTTGATCCAGCGTTGACGTTCAACAGCGCCGGCGCTGGGGATGATGATGAGATTCTGCGGACCGGTTCTTCGTATCCGCCGACTGGGGGTTATTTGACGTGGACGAACGCGCCGCAGTTCGAGGTCGGGAGGGATTATAAGACTTTGTGCGGGCACGGGACGGGCGGCCCCTACTGCATCGTCAACGGTCTGGTGCGTTGGAACACCGCCGCGTTGCCAGATACGGCGACGATCAATTCCGCGACCCTTGAGTTCCAGTTGACCTACGTGGGGAATCCGGATAACCGGGTGTTGACCGCGGACTGGTATTGCACGGGGTGGCCGCCGGTGACGTCGGCGAACTATTCGGCGACGGCGCAGACTGGCGCGATCTCGGGCTGGACGATCCCGTCCTCGACGGGCGTCTACTACATCACGTCGTGGGCGAGCCTGTCGGGAATCTCGAAGACGGGATATTCGTGTCTGCGGATGCATCTCAGTGGAGGCCAGCCGACCGGCTATAACCTGCTGCAGCTGGCGTCTGCGGATAATACGAACGGCTGGATCGTGCCGCGGCTGACCGTGGTCTACAACAACACGGCACCGACCGTGCCGGGGGTGGACAGTCCGAGCAACCCGGCCTCCCCGCCTGCGATCCCTTCGGTGACGCCGGTGTTGAAGGTGACCCCTTCGACGGATCCGCAGGGTGATCCGGTCTCGTATCAGTTCCAGGTCGCCGCCTCGACCGACACGAGCTTCACCAGCCCGGTCGCCTCCTCGTCGTGGCTGCCGGCGACGGTCACCTGGACCGTCCCGCCAGGGTCCCTCAAGGACGGACTGTCCTACATTTGGCGGGCGCGGGCGGAGGACAATTGGGGGGCCACGTCGGGGTGGACGGCGACGAGCCCCCAGTTCAACGTGCGTTTGACGAAGCTGGGTTCGCGGGGTACGTGGCCGATGTGGTCCCACGGCGCGCTTGGGGTGAACGAGTCCAACGGGAATCTGGTCGTGTCGGTGCCTGGGCCGAGTTATCCGAGCGCCGCCGGCTCCCTCGGCGCGTCGTTGTCGTATAACTCGCAGGATTCGACGGATCACGGCTTCGGCGCGGGCTGGACGCTTGATGCGGGGGACGCGCTTTCGGATCCGCCGCAGAAGATCATCGACCATAGCTTGTTGTCGGGCGCCTCGAAGTTCGACGCCGCGGAGCTCGTCTATTCGGGCGGCGTCTCCGACTACTACACGCACGTTGGAACCTCGGATGTGTATCAGGCGCCGCCGGGGGATACGTCGCAGCTGAGGAAGAACCGCGACGTCGCGAACCCGAGTACTTTCACGTGGAGTCTGGTCGATGCCGACGGCACGATCTACACTTTCGGCGATCCCGCGCATCCTGCTGCCTCCTCGGAGGCGGATCTGTTCAGCGTCGAAACCTCAGATTCAAGCGCCGGGCTGAGCTCCCTCAGCTACACGTTCGCCGGGTCGCCGCTACGCGTGACCAAAGTATCCGACACCGCCTCGCACGTGTTGACGATCAGCTACGCGGGCGCCGGCTGCGCGACGGGACTGATCTGCGTGACCGGCCCCGACGGTGTGGTCACGGTCTTCAAGGGCCCGGCTGGGACGCCGACAGTGGCGCCTTTGACGACGATCAACGACGGCACCCGCGACGTCGCCACCTTCTCTTATGCGAGCGGCTTGTTGAGTCAGATCCAGAACGCGAACGATCTGGATCCCACCCACGCGAGCCCCGGCTACAATGGTTCTCACGCGGTCGCGGTCGGCTACGACACCGCCACCCCGAAGCGGGTCGCGACCATCACCGACGGTCCCATCACCGGGCAGAGCCCGTCTTCTTCGACGTGGACGTTCGCCTACGTGCCGGGGGCGACGACGACGAGCGCGAGCGCCAACCACGGCGCCGGACGCCCCGCCGACGGCTATGCGACCGTGACCGCACCATCGGCGGGTGCGTCGTCCAAGGTCTTCTACGATAATCTCGGCCGCACCCTCGAGACGGATGACGTGTTCGGCCGGTCCACGCTCGTGCAATACAACGCCAACGATCAGGTCCTGTGGAGCGAGGATCAGGACGGCAACCCGACCGACTACGTCTACGATCCCCTCGACGCGACTTTGACGAGTGTCACCGGGCCCGATCCCGATGGTGTCGGGCCGCTCACCCGGCCGGTGACGTCGAATCGCTATGACGAGACGCAGATCGGGACGAGCTCCACTCCAGGCGCGGCGTTGCAGGGGCTGCAGGGCGCCTACTATGCGAACACGAGCCTCGCGGGCCGATCCGCCGCTCGGCAGACCGATTCGACGGTGGATTTCAATTGGGGTGCGAACGCTCCCGCCCCCCTCGGGGGCGGCGCGACGCCGGATCTGTATTCGGCGCGGTGGACGGGGGACATCAATGCTGCGAGCGAAGGCGATTACACGTTCTCCGTGTCCGCCGACGACGGGTCGCGGTTGACCGTCGATGGGTTGATGGCGATCGACGCCTGGACCGCTCACGCGCTCCGGACAGATAGTTCGGCGGTGATCCATCTCCTCGCGGGCTGGCACACGATCGCCCTCGACCACTATGAAGCCGAAGGAACCGACGGGCAGGTGCATCTCCTCTGGTCGTGTGTCCCTGGATCGACGGGCAGCTGTTCGATCGCGCAGCAGACCATCCCGACAGGGTCGTTGCGTCCGGCGTGGGGGAACCAGACCTCGACGATCGATCCGGTTGGGCGGATCGGCTTCCAACATTACGCGGACCCGGCCGCCGGGCATGCGGACTACAGCCTGGTCAAAGTCGGCTCAAGCAATCTCATCACCAGCTACACCTACGACACCTACGGTCGGATGACGCAGAAGGTGATGCCCAAAGGCAACGCCTCCCGCACGATCGACAGTTCGGGGAATCTCACCGGCACACCCGACGTGACCTACGCGACGACCTGGACGTTTTATGCTCCGACCGACACCGCGACCATCCCCACCGCGTGCGGGGTCGGCACGGCGGTAATCCAGGCCGGGTTGGACAAGTCGATGCAGCACGCGGGTCTGGCTGTCGAGTCGAGCGTCTATGACGCGGCGGGGCGGGTCGTGGCGGCGACCAACGGCGCCGGCACCACCTGCAACACCTTCGACGCCGAGGGACGACTCACTAGCGAGATCGCGCCCGGCGAGTCGGGGCCGACGACGTATACGTTTGATCCCGCCGGCGCGCAGCGGACGGCGACCGACCCCTCAGGCACGTTGACGAGTGAATACGATGAGGCGGGGCGCATGACGCGAAGCGTCGACTCCTACGGCGCCGAATCAACCTTCACCTACGATTCGCGCGGCAACCGGCTCGGCCGCACCGCAGCGAAGGGGCCGCTTGCATCGAACCCGAACTATCTGACCACCTACGCGTACAACAATGGCGATCAGCTCACGCAGCTCACCGACCCGGCGTTGAGGGTCTGGACGTTCACCTACGACACGCGCGGCAATCTGCACACGACCCAGTACCCGAACGGCACGTTCTCCTGGCAGGACCTCAACGCCGCGGGCTGGCTCACCGGCTTGTATAACCGGCACGGGACGCTCGCGTCGCCGCTGCCCGGGGTCGTGCCCGCCGATTCCAACGCGATCTCGGACTACACCTACACCTACAATCAGGATGGGAGAAAGAAGACCGAGACGCGCACCGGCGGCGGGATCACCACCGAAACGCAATCCTTCACCTACGACGCGGCGGGTCGCCTGAGTCAGGCGACGCTCCCCACCGGAACCGTCCGAGACTACTTGTTCGATCTGGATTCGAATCGCACCGAGATCGACGAGACGCCATCCGGTGGCAGCAAAGCCACGATCGCAACTTACGCTTACACGCCTGCTGCTGGTTTGGATCAACTCGCCTCCGTCACCCAAGGCGCCCAGACGACGAACTACGGGTATACGACCGATGGGCAGGTCTCCTCGAGGGGTTCGGACACGCTCACCTGGGATGGGCGCGGACGCCTCACCGGCGGCACCTTCTCGGGCACCGCGTTGAGCTACGGCTTCGACGCGGCGGGGCGGGTCCGTTCACGGACGGCTGGGGGTTCAACGACCACCTATTTGTTCTCCGGCGGCGAAGGCATGTTCGAGAAGGATTACACCACCGGAACACTCCAGAACACCGCCGTCGCCGGCCCAGCGGGAGATCTCGCGCACTATCTCGGCGCGCCGCAAACCTCCACGACGACCGAGTTCTTGTACTACACGGGCCACGGCGACCTCGCCGCCACCGCCGACCCCGCCGGCCTGCGGACCAACGCCACCAGCTACGATCCCTACGGCGCGCTCCAGCAGACGCCGCCGGCGAACAGTTACCTGGAACGCTGGACCGGACACTGGGACAAACGCCTCGACACCACCGACGGGCTCATCCAGATGGGCGCCCGCCCCTACGACCCTACCCTCGGACGATTCCTCGCCCCCGACCCCGTCGAAGGAGGATCACTCAACCAATACGACTACGCGGGCCAGGATTCCGTCAACGGATACGACCTGAACGGCGAGTTCTTCACGAACCCGGACGCCGGTGCACCCTACTGCAACACTGCTGCCTGCAACGCGGAACGTCGGCGACTCAACGCTGAAACTGCGCGGGCCAACGCGAGAGTCGATGCGAGACGACGCCAGCAACAACACCGTCACCATTGGTGGCAAACCGCGCTACAAGTAGTCGCTTGGACTGCTACTGCTTTTGCAGTGGTCGCATCAGGGGGCACGCTCATCGGCCTGCTTGCGGTCGCATTTGCAGCTAATGAAGCCGTGATCTTGACCAGCGGTGCCAACCGACGACGCATATTGGGGGCGACCATCTTCAATATCCTTGGCACGGTCCTACCCTTCGAGGAAAGGGGCGCACTAATAAGTCAGTTTGCTGCCAGAAGAGCGTTCACATTCGGCTTTTTCAATTATGCTTCGTTGCGATGCCAGCACGAGTGTTAAGGCGAAATGCTGACAACCGAATGGCCAAGAGCCGCTTGGTTGAGATACTTGTTGTCCTAACGCCTCTCAGCACTGTATTTGTCGTCCAGAGCTCGGTGTTGGGATGGAAGTCGGCTCTCGCCACCTCACCTTTCGCTGCCGCAGGCCTAGGGCTCGCTTGGGTTGTCTATTCGGCCGGCGAGCGGCGCGCCGATCGGGACCGTCCGCAGGACGCCGCTTTATCTATCCCTGCTGCGCGGCTTGTCGCCGCATCAAATGCGACCCCTTCTGCGCACGCGATTTACAAAGGTTGGAGGAGATGGGTGACGCATGGCGAACTGGGCGGCTATCTGGACGTTCTCGCCTTGGGCATCCGATGGCGCCCAGGCCCACTAGCGAGTCGATGGTCAGAGCGAGACATAAACATCGACAAGGCGAGTGTCGAATCCGTTTCAATTCGTCCGCGTATCCCTGGTCTGGGACGATTGGCGGTAGATCTTGCGATCACTCGGAAGGATGGAACCGTATTGCGGTTCTCTACTCGGAATATTCGGCGTCTGACTCAGGCCATAGAATCTCTTGGGCTGCCATGGAATTGAAGGATCCCGTCGCACATTCTTGTAGTCTCGGATCGCAGAGGGCTCTTGAGATGAGATTTCCGGTCCCGTTTCGTGCTGGCGCGTGGATCGTCAGCCGTCGAATGGCGCGGGGGCAACGGAGTAGCTGCGGCTCTCGCAGAAGCCTGAGGTGGTCCGAAAGCTATTCCACGTATCGGCCTCGGGGAACAAGCCGTGTTTTCGCTAGAAGACGGTGGTCGCGCCGAACTGCATTCGTCGCCTATGTCGTCGCTGGAATGACATCCGTCGTCGGGGTGATCATGGTGGCAGAGGCCGAACGCCGCTCGGCGGCGGAGTGGTTGTGGATCGGCGGATTACTTCTCTTCGGGTCTGGAGCGTTGGTGGCTGGGAAACTCGAGCGTGATCGCGAGTTCACCGCGGTCATCATAAAGCGAAGCCCGCTCAAAGTATGGCCGACCAAGATCTGGAAACGAGCGTTCGTGGTGACGATGACAGGAACAGTTCTGTTCGCAATCATCGTCTCGATCCTGCGCCTCTGGCGCAGCAAGGGCGCCGAGATAGGTTTAGGTCTCTGCGCCTTGATAACAGCAGCGATGGCGATGTACTGGGCGACCTCCAGTAGAGTTCGAGATGTCAATTCAACAAGAGACGGGCCGAATCGAGCCGACGACACACATTAGCCTTGAAATTGAACCGCACCGGGTTCTGCCGAGGGCTTGGTATTCAGGAAACCGTGGACACATCATTCGTCATACTCCTCGCGAGCGACGGGCTCCAGCGCGTCACCACTTTGTCGACGATGGACGTGAGCGGTGTGTCGCGAGCTCGGTTCGGCGGTGCACTCCAAGTTTCGACTTCATGTTTTCGACGTGTTTCTTGACGGTCCCCGGGCTGATCGTCAGATCACGTGCGATCTCGCGGTTCGTTCTTCCATTGGCAATCAGTACCAAGATCTCCGCTTCTCGCTCAGTCAACGTGCCAGGGGACGCTCGCCGGGGTCGGCCAGGTCGGCTTAGCTTCCTTTCCTCTATCCACCGGCTCAGTTGCTGCGCACGGCGCGCAGCGCCTAGGCCCTGGTACGCGGACAGGGCATCGGACGCTCGAGCCCGGGCCGCATCACGTTGACCGTTGGCCCACAGCGCATGGGCCGAGACCTCCATGATCCGTGCCTGTTCGAACGCGAAGGCGGAAGGCTTGGCTATGTATTGCTCGGTCCGGGCGATTGCGGAAGCAGTTTCGCCGTTCGCAAGATCGAGCTGAGCCCTCAAGCGTTCGATCGAAATCTCCCATAGGACGTTCTGCTTCACATAGGAGACGGCGAGACCGAGGGTTTCTTCGGCGGCCGCCGTGCCACCGAGGAGCAGATGGGCTTCGGCCAGGACTGATAGTGCGTTAAAGGTCTCGTGCTTCTCGGGTGCTATGCCAACCAACATCGGGACTTGCCCGAGCAAGGAGGTAATCTCCTCGAACTCTCCTCGCTCCAACAAGGCGTTTCCGAGACCGCCTAGTGCGGTGATCTGATCGACGACATTCCCGTGCTTCGCAACGCGAACGCTTTCGGTTCCATTATCCAAAGCGCGCTCAGTCGCGCCCTCCCACGCGTAAAGCATTGATGCAGTCGACAGCAGTGCGGGGAGGAACCATATGTCGTGGGCTCGGCTGGCGCGCTCGATGCAGGCGTCCAACAGGGTTTCGGCCGCATCCCATTCTCCGAGGACAAGGAGGATGAAACACAGATTCGTCTCCAAATATGCCGCATACTGGGCGTCGCTACACTCGTCCAGAGCTTGATGTGAAAGCGTCTTACTTTCGTGTAACCGACCCTGCAGAATTGCCAGCGTGGCGGAGTGACCCATAGCCATGGCGTGCACATCGGTTCCCTGGCTGTCTTCGATGAGCTCACCGAACAACCGGACAGCGTCCTCGATATCTCCGCGAGCTGCAGACACGGCCGCTATCGCGTGACGGATCTGAAGCTCGTCAGCCGGTGATGCCAACCGAGATGCGTTAAGCAAATCATCGAGTGAGCGATCAAAGTCACCGGCCATCCGAAATGAGCGCGCGCGCCCGAGCAGTAGTTTTGCCCGATCGGGTCCGTCGGTGGTGACGGCGATTGCCTCGCCGTAGACCGATGCCGCCCCTGCGGCATCGAAGTGCTCAAGCGCCGATGCCCGTCCGGTGAGTGCGTCGATGAGGTCTTTGCGGTCGACCGCGTTGCGAGCGAGGCGCCCGTACCAGTCGGCGGCTTCTGCATAACTTCCTGTTCTCCTGGCTTCAGCGACGGCGGCCCGGAGTGTCGGGACCAGATCCGCTGGGGGCTCGAGCGCACGGTTGGCGTGGTATGCAAGCTCCGACGCCGAGGGTCGCGAGGCTGCTTCTTTCAGAGCCGTGTAGACGCGGCCATGCCAGGCGGCTTCACGTGAGCGACCCATCGTTGACATCAACGACGATTGAAACAGTGGGTGGGCGAGTCGTTGGGTACCGGTTGTTTCGGGCGTCACGATTCCTTGATCCTCGAGCGTTCCAAGAGCGTCGGTTAGTTCGTCTGAAGAGAGCGTAACGATTAGTTTCAACTCATCGAACGAACCTGCGCGGCCGAGTATGGCAAGGGCGCGCGCGACGGAAAGAGCATGCGGGGGCATGCTTCGCAGCCGCGTGCCTATGACTTCGAGTAGAGACCTACTCTCGTCCGCTGCTGGGCTCTCTACGAACCCCCAGTAGCCCCCTGCGATGACGGAGATCTGCCCCGACTCCCGCCACGCACGCAACGTTTCCAGCGCGAAAAGGGGATTCCCGAGCGTCCGAGCGTGCACGGCCCGACAGAGAGAGGGGAGCAGGGGGGCGCCGACGGTCCTCCATGCAAGCTCGCCCACCGAGTCGAGGGTAAGGCCTTCGAGATTCAGCAGATCGACTGGAAGATCTGCAGCCGCTTCGAGCGGGAACGACTCGGAAGTTTTCGCTGGGGTCTCAGTTCGTTCGGTAGCGACGAAGAGAAGAGGGACCTCGGCGAGCCGTAGCGCTGCAACAAGAAGAAGAAGATGCTCGCGAGGAGCCCATTGAAGGTCGTCGAGCATGACGGCGACGGGCCGTCCTCCAGCAACTTCTTCAAGCGCTCTGGCGAACTGGAGGAGGTTTGGAGGTCGAACGTTCTTGCTGCCAGTGCCCTTGAGAGCATCGAGGGTCTCGATGACGAGCTCTGGGATTTCAGCCCCCGCCCCGGCAAGGCCCGACGCCAGATCGCCCAACAGCTCTGCGAGCGGGAAGCGGGGGGGAAGACCGCCAACTGCCGGCGCGCGCGCGATTGCCGTTGAGAACCCGGAATCTCGGGCGATGCCGTGTGCCCAATATAGGAGCGTTGTCTTGCCCATGCCTGGTGCGCCGCGAATGACGACTGCGCGCTTGTTCCCGGAGCGGGCTTCGCTCAGGGTTCGCTCCAGCGTGGCGGTCTCTGCAGCGCGACCGATCGGTGCCGAGAGGGATTTCACCGTCATCACCTCGGATGATGCAGGACCGCATTCGCGAGTGCTAGCCCCAATCAGCTCCCTGGGTGAGAAGCCCCTACCGCCGGGCGCCCAAGGTCATGCATAGTGCTCGCCCGAGCACTGACGGTGCCCGCAATCGTCACATTAGTATGGAGACGCGAATTAAATCCGCGGTTCCCACGATTTTTTCGGGTCTGTCCGGGCCCTAATCTCACCCTTGTCCCACTGATGGAGGTGGGCGGGAGATGAGGAGCCAGTCATGACGGCAGGCCCGAGGCAACAGGGGAGCGGAACCCGCACCCAGAGCGCCTCCCTCCCAACCCCCTCCGGCAACAGCGTCGGGATCTGCCAGGCCGGACCGGTCTGGACCCCCGACCCCTGGGGCCGCAACAAACCTGACCAAGCTTGAAGTGCCCTACCCGCGGGGAGCGGGACGGTTGGCGAAGGGGGTGGAAAGAATGAAGCGGATCTTCGTGATGCTGGGTGGTCTGGCCGCGGTGTTCCTCGCCGCCGGAGCAGGGATCAAGTGGTAAGCCCTCGCTAGGGGAGAAGAGGCGGAGCCCAACCGGTTCCGCCTCTTCGGTGTGTCATCTACACGTAGCCGCGCCGTTCGAGCACCCGCGTCAGAGCCTGGATCACTTTCGGGTCGTAGTCGTAAGCCATCCCAAGATGCATCTTTTCTAGTGCATCCCAAGGAGTCCTTCCCGGTCCGCTGGGTTCGCTGAGATCGTCATACGCGCTCGCCACCTTGATGATCTTTGCCCCTTGGGGAAGCGTCGCGGTCGCATCCTCTCCTCGCCGTCGATACGGCTCATGCTGTCGCGACACCATCTGCGCAACCCTGGGGAAGTGGCCTGCGTTCTCAATGATTTCCGCTCCGACGAGGGCGAGCTCGAGACCGGCGGTGGCACGTTGGGTGTCTTCGGGATCTGGCAGGCTGATCCGGCCGATGTCATGCAAGAGTGCGGCGTACTCGATCTCATGAAGCTCTGGATCGCTTGCTCCGAGCTCCTTACCGATATCCATCGCTAGCCGAGCGACACGCAATGAGTGACCGCGGACGGTGTAGCCGGCCATCTCCGGCACTTTGGAGAGCGCTCGGATCGTTTGAACATAGTTGCGACGGATGGTCGCGACCTGGCGGAACGAGAACTGGGTCGCAGCCAGGGGCGCGAGGAACAGCGGGAACGTCCACGCCTGGAGGGCCGGATACGCGAGGGAGAGCAACGCGCCGACGGAGACGGTGGAGAGGAGCAGCGGGCCCGTGGCCCGGCCCTGGTCGCGGAGAGCACGCGTGAACGATCTGGTGCTGCTGGCGACGTCGACCGCCGATTCGATGCCGAGCTCGATGATGCTGACGACGATGAGAGCGGCGATGAGTCCGATCGCCGATAGCTGTGACGGACCGAACATCAGGGCTCCCGGTGCGATCACCAAGACGCCCCTGTACACGCCCGCACCCGCCAGGATGACGAGCGCGCCACTCGCGATCCTTCCCAGACGCAGATCCTGCCTTCGGATCGCGCGAAGCAGGTTGGCAGCCGAAGTGCCGACGAGGAACACGAAGAGAACTTCTCCGATGTGCGGCGCAGGTGCGCACGTCCACGATCCCCCGGACTCGACGCAGCTACGAAGCATCGCGAACGCGATGGCAGGGGCGATGGCCAAAGAGAACGGATCGCGTCGCTCGAGCGGGATCTCCATTAATTCCCCGACGGCAACGAACAGGACGAACGTGATCGCGGTCGTTGTGGCACCCACCCACGCTCGGTCGATCATCCACAACGTGAACACGGCGACAGACGTCGAGGCGGCGGCGATGCCGGTCGCGATCCGAACGCGATTCTCGGGCTTAGAGAGCGGCGGCGACAACGGCCGTCTCCTCCTCGCCGTGCTCCGGTTCGGCTTCCCAGCCCTCGCGCGCGATCGCTTTTTCCAGCGCTGCGAGAGACTCCGGATCGAACTGAGTTCCTACGCATCGATGGAGCTCGGTCATCGCCTCCTCGATGCTTTTCGCTTTTCGATATACGCGAGTCGAGGTCATCGAGTCGAAAGCGTCACAGCACATCACGATCCGGGCGATCACGGGGATCTGTTCGCCGACGAGTCCGTCCGGGTAGCCCCTGCCGTCCATTCGCTCGTGATGGTGGCGGACCGCCGTCTCGGCAGCCTCCTTAAGGAAGTCGATCTCGCTCACGATCTCGTAGCCCCGCACAGGATGTTGCTTCATGTGCTCGTACTCTTCGTCTGTGAGCTTCCCGGGCTTCGCAAGGATCGTGGTCGATACACCGAGCTTTCCGACGTCGTGCATCAGCGCGATGTAGCGGATGACTCGACAAGTCTCGGCCGACAGACCGTAAGCGCGCGCCGTCATCTCGGAGAGCCGGGCAACGCGCTCCGCGTGACCTCTGGTGTATGGATCCTTCGTCTCGATCGCTTTGATCAGGCTTCGCACGGTCGCTTCGTATGCGGTTTCCATCTCGACCGCAGATTGGAACGCCGTCCGGGCCACCAAGAGGGGAACGAGGAGGAACACGACCGATCCGATGCCCATTTCGACGTAGAGGGTTGCCATGATGACGCCCAACAATGCGAAAGCGATGTAGCCACGAAGCAGATACATGAATTGCGCTCGCCAGACGTCGGTCAACCGGCCGCCGCGAGCAAAGGTGACCACCAGCGCAACGAGCCCGGCATTGACCAGGAATTGGACCAAGCTCGCCACCAAGATCGGCGCAAGCACGCGGGGCGCGTCGGACGCACGTCGGAACGGTTCGGACATGATCGCGGCATAGGTCAGCCCGGCGAGGGTCGTCGCGAGGGACAGTTCCGCGGCGTTGAACATGTGCCGGGGAAGCGCCACTTTGCGAGCGCCCCTGATGGTAAGGAAGCCGAACGCGCCGGCGATGCCGGCCTCTACCGGTCCGGCCACGATCACGCACGCGATCATGAGAACGAATCCGACCGAGACCGAGCCTTCGCCGAGCGGGAGTCGTACGGGGAACTGCTCGGCGATCAAGATGAAGAAACCGAAGACGAGCGCCGTGCGGAAATCAACCTTCCGGGTGAGAGCAAGGTAAGAGAGAAGTCCGGCGTCGGCGAGCGACACCGCGCTGATGAGCACCCAAACCCGCTTCGGCAGGTTGTTCAAACGTCCGCTCCTCGTTCCCGACGTCGGGCCGCACTCAGGAGATGGAGCCGGCAGGTCCCGCACAGGTCGTCCGTGCAGTCGATCCGAAGCGCTTCCTACTACCACTTGAAGCCAGCCCCGGCCGACAGCACGAGTGCTGCCAGCCCGGACAGGAGCGCGATGATTCGCTTCATTGGTGTCGCATGACCCCTTTCGCGGAAGATTCTCTCGCTCCGCTAATCGCGAGAGTCTGATCCGCTCCGCTTGAAAGAGTTCTGCGACCCTACGGGACCCTGCCGGCCCCACTCCTATGCGGTTTTCAATGCGCCGGACGGCG
>Ga0070708_100001721_pt1 | contig 16826 bp, 15 predicted proteins | sample KBSK5503metaG_FD_65469 | JGI IMG/M metagenome (GOLD analysis project Ga0070708, IMG submission 65469) | Corn, switchgrass and miscanthus rhizosphere microbial communities from Kellogg Biological Station, Michigan, USA - KBS K5-50-3 metaG | ecosystem: Host-associated > Plants > Roots >... | reverse complement strand
GGCCCGCCGGGCTGCGGCAAGACCATGATCGGCAAGGCGGTGGCGAACAGCCTCGCGCTCCGCATCCAGGAGATGCGCGGCGGCGAAGCCAAGAGCTACTTCCTGAACGTGAAGGGCCCGGAGCTCCTGAACAAGTACGTCGGCGAGACCGAGCGGCAGATCCGGTTGATCTTCCAGCGCGCGAAGGAGAAGTCCGAAGAGGGCTTCCCCGTCATCGTCTTCTTCGATGAGATGGATTCGATCTTCCGCACGCGCGGATCTGGGGTCTCGTCGGACGTCGAGAACACGATCGTCCCTCAGCTGCTGTCGGAGATCGACGGCGTCGAGACGCTGTCGAACGTGATCGTGATCGGCGCCTCGAACCGCGAGGACATGATCGACCCCGCGATCCTTCGACCGGGCCGGCTCGACGTGAAGATCAAGATCGAGCGGCCGGACATGGAATCCGCGCGCGAGATCTTCCAGATCTACCTGCTTTCCGAGCTTCCGCTGCACGAAGAAGAGCTGCGCAAGCACGGCGGCGCCGAGGCGGCGGTCGCGGCGATCATCGACAAGACCGTGCGCGCGATGTACGACGAAAGCGACGACAACCGCTTCCTCGAGGTCACCTACGCGAATGGAGACAAGGAAATCCTGTACTTCAAGGACTTCAACTCGGGCGCGATGATCGAAAACGTCGTCGCGAGAGCGAAGAAGAACGCGATCAAGCGGTTCCTCGAGCACCAGGAGAAGGGGATCAAGGAAGAGGACCTTCTCGACGCCATCCGGGCGGAGTTCAAGGAGAACGAGGACCTCCCCAACACGACGAACCCGGACGACTGGGCTCGGATCTCCGGCAAGAAGGGCGAGCGCATCGTGTACGTGCGCACGCTCCTCAGCCAGGCGAAGGACAGCGGCCGGACGATCGACACCGTCACCACGGGTCAGTACTTGTAGATCGGAACGGGCTACGATGGTCGGGCCGGCCGCTGGCCGGCCCGGCTGCATGAGGGGGAGTCGCGCGTGTCCATCCCGAAGGTGATGGGGATCGAGACCGAGTACGGCATCACGGTCCCGAACTCCGCCGACTTCAACCCCGTGCTGGCCTCGTCGCTGCTGATCAACTCCTACGCGGCGCAGGCGTTGCGCCGGGTGCGCTGGGACTACGAGGAGGAGTCGCCGCTCCGGGACGCGCGCGGCTTCGAACCGGTGCGCGAGGTCGCGGTGCCGACCGACGAGGATCTCGGGCTCGCGAACGTCATCCTCACCAACGGCGCCCGCTACTACGTCGACCACGCCCACCCCGAATACTCCACGCCCGAGTGCACGAACCCCAGGCAGCTCGTCGTTCACGACAAAGCGGGCGAGCGGATCCTCGAGGCCTCGATCGAGCGCGCGTCGGCGATGATGCCCGGCACGGGCCGCGTGATCGTCTACAAGAACAACACCGACGGGAAAGGCGCGTCCTACGGGACGCACGAGAACTACCTCGTCGACCGGGCGATTCCGTTCGTGCGGATCGCGCGCGACATCATGCCGTTCTTCGTGTCGCGCCAGATCTTCACCGGGGCCGGATTGCTGTCGGCGGGGGAGCGGGGACGAGACGTTCCGTTCCAGGTGTCGCAACGAGCCGACTTCTTCGAGGCGGAGGTCGGACTCGAGACCACGCTGAAGCGGCCGATCGTCAACACCCGCGACGAGCCGCACGCGGACCCCGAGAAGTATCGCCGTCTGCACGTGATCATCGGCGACGCGAACATGAGCGAGGTCGCGACGTTCTTGAAGACCGGTGCGACCGCGATCGTCCTACGGATGATCGAAGACGACGCGATCTCCGAGGACCTGTCGTTGGAGAATCCCGTCCAATCCCTTCGCGCGATCTCGCACGACCCGTCGTGCACGTTGACGGTGCGGCTGAAGGACGGTCGGTCGATCAGGGCCGTCGACATCCAGTGGGGTTACTTCGAGATGGCCGAGAAGTACTTCGTGCGCCACGACCCGGACGACTGGACGACGTCGGTCATGACCCGGTGGCAGTCGGTGCTCGAGGCGCTGGAGTCCGATCCGATGACGCTCGACCGACAGGTCGACTGGGTCGCAAAGTTCAAGATGCTGTCGTCGTATCACGACAAGAACAAGCTCGAGTGGAACGACCCGAAGCTCCACATGCTGGACCTTCAGTACCACGACATCCGGCGGGACAAGGGCCTCGCGTACGTGCTCGAGCGGCAGGGCCGTCTCGAACGGCTGACCACCGACGAGGAGGTCGACCGCGCGATCGATCTGCCGCCGCTCGACACGCGGGCCTACTTCCGCGGCCGTTGCCTCGCGCAGTTCGCGAAGCAGATCGCGGCTGCGTCGTGGGACTCGGTGATCTTCGACGTCGGCGCCGAGTCGCTGCAGCGGGTTCCGATGCCCGAGCCGCTCCGCGGGACCGAGGCGCACGTGAAGGACCTGCTGGACGTGACGCCGGACGCGGCCGGCCTGCTCGAGAAGCTGCAGGGGTAGAAGCTCCCGTGGATGCCCCCGTGCGGGCGTTCCTCGACCGGCTGTCTTCGCTGGGTTCGGACGTCGTCGGGATCGGCCGTGCTTTGGCGGACCTGGCCGCGGACGCCGATTACTTCGCACCGATGATCGCGCAGATCGACCCGCTCGAGAACGGCGGCGCGGCGCTGCACGTCCCCGAGCGCGGGCCGCGGCTGTTCTTCCTCCACCGGCCTCGCGGGGTCATGAGCGCGGTGCACTCGCACGGGACCTGGATCGCCGTGGCGTGCGTCGCCGGGATCGAGACCCATCGGAAGTACTCGGTCTCGGGGTCGGCGGCGTCGGTCGCGGAGGAGGTCCGGCTCGAGCCCGGTTCCGTCGTGACCTTGACCCCACCGGACGACGTGCACTCGCACGGTCACACCCTGGCCAGCGGCGAGGCGGTGCCGTACTCGCTGATCCTGACCGGCGACGACCAGCTGCACTTCGCGCGCCGCGAGTACGACGTGCCGGCCGGGCGGTACCGGGACCTGCCGCCGGGTGATTTCGGGTCGCTCAACCTGCCGGCCGAACAGGGATAGTTCATCGGTCCGTTGTCGCAGGTAGCGCGTACAATTGGGGTCTTCCCGAAGGGAGGTTCGCGTGGCGAAGAGTAGCGGTGGTGAGCAGAAGAAGAAGGTGACGAAGGGCGGCGGTGAGGGCGACGAAGCGGCGGCCTCCGACGCCGGTCAGGTAACGAAGAAGGGCGAGGAGATCAAGGAAGACATCGACGAACTCCTCGACGAGATCGACTCGGTTTTGGAGGAGAACGCCGAGGAATTCATCAGGTCGTACGTCCAAAAAGGCGGACAATGAACCCAAATCGGACATCGACGGAGGGGAAGCATTGATGGCCGAGGAGCCGTTGTTCAGCGCCAATAAGCGCTGTCCTGACTGCCAAGAGATAAAGCCCCCGGAGGACTTCCCCAGGAACAAGAACTACAGGGACGGCAGGCATCCTTACTGCAAGCCTTGCCACAACGCGCGAGGCAAGGAATCAAAACAGCGCCTCTACGGCGGCTCGCGCCACTATCACTTGACCCGTCGCTACGGGATTGGGGCCGCAGAGGTCGACGCGATGATCGAGCGGCAAGGTGGCTTGTGCGCGATCTGTCGCGAACGCAAACCCGAGCACGTGGATCACGATCATCTCTCCGGGAGAGTTCGTGGGATCCTGTGCTTCGGCTGCAACGGCGGACTCGGTCAGTTCCAGGACAACACCGAGTGGATGGCGCGAGCGATCGAGTATGTGAAGCGCGATGGCGCCGACACCGTGCAGGAACCCCCGGCCTCGTACATACTCTCGGTCGCATGAGCGACTGGGGAGCTGACTGGACCCGGGCGGCCTTCGCCCCCAACTCCAACCCCTCGTTCGCCGATCTCCTCCGCAGCACCGAGCCCAGCGCGTTGCCCACGGCAGGGCCCGGCGGAGGTCCGGGCCAACCACAAACCCCAGTCCCGCAAGCCACCACCATCCTCGCGCTGACCTTCGCCGACGGTGTGGTCATGGCCGGCGACCGCCGCGCGACCGAGGGCTACCAGATCGCCGACCGTTACATCGTCAAGGTTTTCCCGGCCGACCACTACTCAGCCGTCGCGATCGCGGGCGCGGCGGGCCCGGCGATCGACATGGTTCGCCTCTTCCAAACCGAGCTCGAGCACTACGAAAAGGTCGAAGGCGAAACGCTCAGCCTCGAAGGGAAAGCCAACAAGCTCGCGCAGATGATCAAGCAGAACTTCCCGATGGCCATGCAAGGCCTCGTCGTCGTTCCGCTCTTCGCCGGGTTCGACGTCCGCAAGGCGGCCGGCCGGATCTTCCGCTACGACGCCGTCGGCGGACGCTACGAAGACTCGAGCTATCACGCGACCGGCTCCGGCGGGAAGGACGCACGCAGCGCGCTCCGCACGAGCTGGTTCAAGGGCATGTCGCGAGACAAAGCGATCCGCGCGGCCGTCGAAGCCCTGACCGTCGCGAGCGAGGAGGACGTCGCAACCGGCGGGCCCGACCTCGCGCGCGGGATCTTCCCGGTCATCGCCACCGTGACCGGCTCGGGGTACGAGGAGATCACCGATGACGCGCTCCGCCCCGTGGTGGCGGACGTGATCGGCAAGGTCGCTCACACGGGCGAGGAGGCACCGGTATGAGCCCGATGCCCTATTACGTCTCGCCCGAGCAGCTCATGAAGGACCGCGCGGACTACGCGCGGAAGGGCATCGCTCGCGGCAAGTCGATCCTCGCGATCGAAGGCGCCGAGGGGATCATGCTGGTCGCCGAGAATCCGAGCTCCACGCTCCACAAGGTGTCGGAGCTCTACGACCGCGTCGCGTTCTGCGCGGTCGGCAAGTACAACGAGTTCGAGAGTCTCCGCATCGCCGGCGTTCGTCTGGCCGACATGCGCGGATTCATGTACGGCCGGGAAGACGTCACGGCGAAGTCGATCGCGAACGCGTACGCGCAAGCACTCGGGAACATCTTCACGCAGGAGATGAAGCCGTACGAGGTGGAACTGATGGTCGCGCAACTCGGCGAGGATCAGACGACCGACGAGCTATACCACATCCTCTACGACGGCACAGTCGTCGATCGTCAGGGCTTCGTCGCGATGGGCGGGCAGGCCGAGGCGCTCGTCGCGACACTCAACGAGCAGTACCGGGAAGGCCTGACGTTCGACGAGGCTCTCCAGCTGGGGACGCAAGCACTCGCGGGGACCGACCCGACGCGGACGCTCGCGACGGAGAACCTCGAGGTCGCGGTCCTCGATCGATCGCGTCCCCGCCGCGCGTTCCGCCGTTTGGCCGACCCAGACGTCGCGCGCGTACTCGGCGGCTGAGGTGAGCCGGCAGCCCGGCGGCGCGCCGCCGCCCCCACCTCCCGTTCCTCCTGACCAGCCACCCCGTTCACCGTGGGAGGTATCGCAGCCGCAACCCACGGGAGGCGGCCCCACCGAACCTCCCCGGAACCAGGCGCTCGTCGCGGGACTCGCGGTCGCGCTCGCCGTTTCGCTCGCCGTGAGCACGATCCTGGCTCTGCGCGTGAAGGACGAGTCCGACCAGCAGGCCCGCCTCCGCGATCGCGTTGCGGCCCTTCAGGACGAGGCCGATGCCCTGCGACGGCAGCAGCCGCAGAAAGGGCAGACCATCCTCGGGCGCATCGCCGCCGCGGTGGAGGTGATCCGCGAGCTCAAATTCAAGCGTGTTGTGAAGTCCGATCTCGTAACCGATGAGCAGCTGGCCGCGCTCGTCGAGGCCCAGTATCGGAAGGATTCTCCGAAGGCGGAGGTGGATCAGAGCGACGCAGTGCTGACCGCACTCGGCTTGCTCGGACCCAAGGACGATCTATGGTCGATCACGCTTGGCGTCGTACGCGAGCAAGTCGCCGGCTACTACGATTTCGACAAGAAGTCTCTCGTCATCGGCGGTGAGGCGACGAACCCGTCGCCGCTCGACGAGGTGTTGCTTGCGCACGAATACGTCCACGCGGTCACCGACCAGTACTACGACCTGAAACGGCTCGACAAGCTCCAGGACGATCGGAAAGATGACGAGGCGACCGCTTTGCTCTCCCTGGTGGAGGGCGACGCCACGGTCATGATGTTCGAATACGCGGCGAAGTACCTGACGCCCAGCCAGCGGAACGACGCGCAGAGCGAAGCCGCAGCCGCGCCCTCAAAGCACCTCGACGCAGCGCCGAAATCGCTGCGCGACGCACTGCTGTTCCCGTACGAGCAGGGCGCGCAGTTCGTTCGCTCGCTGATCGCCAATGGGGGCATCGCCGCGCTCAACAAGGCCTACGAGAACCCGCCGACCTCGACGGAACAGATCCTTCACATCGCGAAGTTCCTCGGCACCCGCGACGAACCGACACCGGTCTCGGTGCCCTTGATCGCGAGCACGATGGGATCGGGATGGAAGTCGATCGAGAGCGGCGGCGTGGGGGAGCTCGACGTGCGGCTCATCGTTGATCAGTTCCTTCCGACCGCAGACGCGGAACGGGCGGCATCGGGATGGGACGGCGGCCGCTACACGGCCGCGCGGTCGGAGAAGGGAACCGTGGTCGCGGCGATGACGGTTTGGGACTCGGAGACCCAAGCGCGGGAGGCCACTGAGATCCTGAGCAAGTGGCTGCCGGCTCGGTACAAGGGTGAAGGCAGCAACGTTCAGCTCGACGGCGTTACCGGACGTGGATGGGATTCGCCGGACGGCGCCGGCGCCGTGATCCGGAACGGTTCGCGCGTGTTGCTCGTCGTCGGGCCCGATCGCGCGAGCGTCGACCGGGCCCGCTCGGCGTTCCCCGGTTTCTAGTCGGGATCGGTCCCCGGCGCGTCGGGATCGTCTGCGATTGGGGTGCCGGCTTCGGCGGCCGTCGCAGGTAAGCCTTCTCTTCGCCTCGCCAACCGGAGGAGATACGTCGACCCCATGATGAACAGGAAGAGCGAAACCCACTGCGTCCCCCGCAGACCGAGATAGCTCTTCGCGTCGCGAGCGAAGTCGACGAAGAAGCGCACGCTGCCGTACCAGGTTGCGGTGAACATGATCAGGAAGCCCGGAGGCCACCTCTTCCGATCGAGCAACAACACGAGAGGCAGCAGCACGATCACGTTCCAGAGGTCGTAAAGAGCGGTTTGGTGGCAGCCGGAGATGAAGCACGCCGGCGCGGGGTTCGGGTGGGCGACGTTCGGCGAGGTGAACAGGAACGCGAAGGGAAGCGTCGACGCTCCACCGAGGTGGTCGCCGACGATGAGGTCGCCGATGCGTCCGAAGATCAGCCCGACGGGGAATCCCGGAGCGGCCGCGTCCATCACGCTCCAGAACGCGAGGTTGTGTTTCCGCATGTACGGATACGCGAACAGGATCCCGCCGAACACGCCGCCGTAGAAAACGACACCGCCCTGCCACACCTTCACGATGTCGATAACGTTCGGCCAGTAATCGCCGAAATGCCCGACGACGTAGAAGAGCCTCGCGCCGATGATCACGCCGACGACGGCGCGCATCAGCATGTTCCACACGTCGTCGCGGGAGATGCCCCATCGTTGCGCGCGCCGCGCCATCAGTGTCCCGCCGATCGCGTAGCCCACGGCGATCCCGATCCCGTGCGGGGAAAGGTTGATCGGCCCGAGGTCGATGCTCGGGTAGGCGTGCCAGTGGATCACGGAGAGCACGGCGCCAATCCTACAGAGGCCCCCCTTCGCCCGCGCTAGACTCGGTGGCGTGGAACGTCGCATATTCGGCCTGGAGAACGAATACGGCGTGACGTGTACGTTCCGAGGCCAGCGGCGCCTCTCCCCGGATGAGGTTGCCCGCTATCTGTTCCGGCGCGTCGTTTCGTGGGGCCGCTCGTCGAACGTCTTCCTGGAGAACGGGGCCCGGCTTTATCTCGACGTGGGATCACACCCGGAGTACGCAACGCCCGAGTGCGACGATATCCCCGAGCTCGTAGCTCACGACAAGGCGGGGGAGCGGATCCTTGAAGGCCTCCTTGCGGCGGCCGAACATCGCCTCCACGAGGAAGGGATCTCCGGCGACATCTACCTGTTCAAGAACAACACCGATTCCGCGGGGAACTCGTATGGCTGCCACGAGAACTACCTCGTGTCCCGGTACGGCGAGTTCCAGAAGCTCGCCGACATCTTGATCCCGTTCTTCGTGACGCGGCAGGTCTTCGCCGGGGCCGGGAAAGTGCTCCAGACGCCGCGCGGCGCTCTCTACTGTCTCGCGCAGCGCGCCGAGCACATCTGGGAAGGCGTCTCGAGCGCGACGACGCGGTCCCGGCCGATCATCAACACGCGGGACGAGCCCCACGCCGACGCCGAGCGGTACCGCCGGCTCCACGTCATCGTGGGCGACTCGAACATGAGCGAGTACACGAGCCTCATGAAGATCGGCACGACCGACCTCATCCTTCGCATGGTCGAAGAGGGAACGGTCATGCGGGATCTCACCCTCGAGAATCCGATCCGCGCGATCCGTGAGATCTCGCACGACATCACGTGCCGGCGACGCGTGAAGCTCGTCAGCGGGCGGGAGATGAGCGCGATCGAGATCCAGATGGAGTACTTCGATCGAGCGCGCAAGTTCGTCGATCGCCGCGGGATCAACGGCTTCGCGACGCAGATCCTCGCCATGTGGGAGGAGGCGTTGAAGTCGCTCGAGGCGCAGGACCTCGACCCACTCGACGGAAAGCTCGACTGGGTCACGAAGCTCCGACTGATCGAGAAGTATCGGGCGAAGCACGGCATCTCGTTGGCGCACCCGAGGGTCGCGCTGCTCGACCTCGCGTATCACGACGTCAACCGCAGGCGCGGGCTGTACTACCTGCTCCAGCGGCGCGGGCACATGGAACGCGTGATCGACGAAGCGAAGATCGAAACGGCCATGCGGGAGCCGCCCCAAACGACCCGTGCTCGCCTGCGCGGCGAGTTCATCCGTACGGCCAAGGAACGCCGGCGCGACTTCACCGTGGACTGGGTGCACCTGAAGCTCAACGACCAAGCGCAGCGCACCGTGCTCTGTAAGGACCCGTTCAAGGCTCACGACGAGCGCGTGGAGAAGCTGATCGCGCTGATGTAGCGCTAGATGTCGCTCGCCGGGTAGTAGTTCTCCGGGCCCATCTTCTCGACGTCGCCGGCCCAGTCGCCCTCGTACACGTCATTGGGCATCTGCAGCGGATTCGCGAACGTCCACGCCTGGCGCTTGTAGGTCCAGTTGTCGGGCTCGAGCCGGTGCGCCTCCCGGAAATGCGGCACCGCGTCGTCGCCGAACCCGGCGCGGTGCAGGTGCTGTCCGAGCTCGAAGTGCGCCGCGGCTTCCGACGACTCCCTCGTGCGCGGACGCGACCGTTCGACGACCTCCTCCGGCGACAGTGCGTAGCGGCTCTCCGCGCCGCGCTCGACCCAGTCGCGGAGCGCTTCCATGTACTTCGCGGGGTCGTGACGGATCTTCTTCGTCAGGTCGAGGGACTTCACGATCCACGGGTCCGTGTCGGGTGGAAGCTCCTTCGGGATGAATTCGCGGAAGACCGCCCTGCCGGGCCACGCCGGGCCGGGCGGACGCACGATGATCCCTCGCTCGTCGATCCAGATGCCGCTCGGAACGTTGACCACGCCGAAGAGCTCGTCGAGCAGATGCTGCTGGTCGATCAACGACGGGTGCTGCGCGTTCGCCTTGTCGATGAACTTCCCGGCGACTTCCACGCCGCCGACGTCGAGCGCGACGGTGACGACCTCGAGGCCCTTGGGCCGGAGCTCTTCACGCACCTCCTGCCAGACCGGCAGGTCGAATCGACAGCCTCACCACGAAGCCCACGCGAGCAGCAATACCTTGAGCCCGCGCAGGGACGACAGGTCGAACGCCTCGCCGTTGCGATCGGGGAGCACCAGCTCCGGCGCTTCCGCCGACGCGAGCGCGCGGCCGAGGGTCTCCGGACCCAGCGCCCAGAGCCCGTGCTTGGAGTCGGCGACGAGCGGCATCCCGAGCCTCTCCGCCAGGACGGCCGCGTCGATCGAGGCGTCGGAGTTCGACCCCTCCGGCATCGGGACGCACATCTCTGCCTTGCACGCGCCCTGTGGCTTGATCGCCCATCCCGTGCGTGCTTCGAACGCGGCGATGTCGACGTCGAGCGAGTCGAGGATCACGCGCGTGAGGCTACCGCAGCCGGTCCGCGCAGAGCGAGCACCGCGGCGGCCGCGGCGGCGCGGAAGCAGTCGGGGTCGTCGCCGAACGACCGGCCCATCGAGGAAAGACGAACCGGCGTACGCCGAAGTGCTTCCTCGACGTCGTCGCCGAGCTCCACGTCGACCGCGCGATGCAGGTCGAGGAGCCGGGCGTCTGAGAGCTGCCGGGCCACGAGGTCCCGTCGTTCCGTCGTCATGGGCGGGAGCGCGACCTCCGACCCCACCAGGGCCGCCGTCGCGAGCGCGGTCAGCGTGTGATGCGAGATCCCTTGGTGACGCTCCCGGGGGTCGGCGAAGGAAAGGCGGGGCGCGACGATCGGACGTCCACCGAGCGCCGCGACTGCGTTCACGTTCTCGCCGGCCTCCATCAGCGCGAAGCCGAAGCGCGACGCGGTTCCGAGGTTGCCGGGCCCGGCGCCGATCACGATGAGGTCGGCGTCCGCGACCGTCGCCGCAGCGATGATTCCTGAGAACTTGTTCACCGCCTCGAGGTCGCCGCCGAACGCCTGGCCGCACGTGATCGTCGAGTCCAGCAGGCCGCGCCCCGCGAGCTCGGCGGCGCTCTCGCTGAATGCAAGCGCGAGCGAGCCGCCCTCCGTCATCACGTACGCGACCCGCGCCGTGGGCTGCAGCGTCTTCGCCGCCACGCAGGCGGGAGCCAGCGCGCTGTGCAGCGACGCGACGACGACCGGCTTCCCGGCGAGCCCGTCGAACGCGTCGATCTCGGCGCCGTGCGTCTCCTCGACCGGATCGACCGCTACCTGCACCGGCGTGTAGCGAAGCTTCATCGCGTGTCCGGCTCCCGACGGCTCCACGTCGGGCCCGCGTTCGACCGCGATCACGAAGTGCACGCCTCCCGTGCCGAGCCCGAGCGCGACGGCGGCGGTGTTCAGAACGAGCCGGTCGCCGGGAGTGACGGGCCCGGTTAACTCGGTGTAGGCGAGCGCGGACGACTTGGAACCGTCGACCTCGACGACAAGCTCGATCATGCCGGGACGCGCGCGGACGACCTCGAGCGCGGTCCCTCTGCGGATCCGTATGCCGCTCACGACGCCGTAGCCTACCCGTCCGCTTCGAGGTGCTGGAGGGGCCCAGGCCGCTCCTCTAGCATGGCCGCGTGGCCGACAAGACCGAACGACTCTTCAACCTGATCGCGCTGCTGTTGAACACGTCGCGCCCGCTGGCGCCCGACGAGATCCGCCGGAAGATCCCCGGCTACGAGGGGTCGGACGTCGCGTTCCGTCGCATGTTCGAGCGGGATAAGGAGGAACTGCGCGAGCTGGGCCTCCCGCTCGAGCTCGTCGGCACCGACGTGTGGGAGGCGGAGGAGGGTTACCGGATCCGTCAGGAGCGCGCGACGCTCCCCGAGCTCGACCTCACCGCCGACGAGCGCGCCGCCCTGTGGCTCGCGGCGCAAGCGTGGCAGGGTCAGGCCGTGCCGGGCGACCCCGAGCGCGCGCTGATGAAACTTACGCTTGCGAGCAAGGACGCCGGACCCGAGCCGGGGGAAGCCGGGTGGATGCGCGCGAGCGTCGACGCCTCCCAGCCGAGCCTCGCCCCGTTGTTCGACGCGATCGCGCGCAGGAAGCGCGTCACGTTCCGCTACCGCGGCCGGAGCGGGGGAGAAGCACAGGAACGGACGGTCGATCCGTACGCGCTCCGGCACCGCGGCGCGTGGTACCTCGCCGGTCTCGACCACCTGCGCAGCGAGGTGCGCCATTTCAAGCTCGACCGCGTCGACGGGAAGGTCTTCGTCGCCGGCGGTCGCGAACCGGATTTCGAGGTGCCGCCCGACGTCGAGGCTGAGGTTCCGCGCGGTCCGTGGGCGATCGAAAGCTCGGAGGAGGCACGCGTCGCGTTCGCCCCGGAGACCGCGTGGTGGGTCGAGCGTCGCACGGGGGCCCGGCGTGAGGGCGAACGCGACGACGGCTGGGTCGAGATGACGTTCCCGCTCAGCGACCGCGAGATGTTCTCGTCGTGGATCCTGGGCTTCGCAGCGGACGCAGTTGTTCTTTCGCCCGAGGATCTCCGCGCGCTGGTCGTCGGGCGTCTGCGACGCGCCGGCGACGTGAGCTGATGCCGCGTCTTGCGACCAGCCCCCGGCTCGAACGGCTGTTGATACTCGTGCCGTGGGTCATGGCTCACCCGGAAACGGAAGTTCAAGAGATATGCGCACGGTTCAAGATCTCCAAAGAGGAGCTCGTCGCCGATCTCGATCTGCTGTTCATGTGCGGCCTCCCACCGTTCGGGCCCGGCGACCTGATCGAGGCGTGGATCGACGGCGACCACGTCCACATCGCCGCCGCCGACTATCTGTCGCGCCCGCTCCGCCTCACCCAGTGGGAAGCCGTCGAGCTGCTCGTGATGGGGCGAGCCATAGCCTCCGTTCCGGGTCTTACCGAAGCGGACTCGCTGCATCGTGCGCTCGGCAAGCTCGAGGCTGCGCTCTCGCCGGAGGAGGCCGCCAGCGCGCGGGACCTCGCTGCGCGCGTGGCGGTGGAGTTGGAGGGAACCGGCGCGGAGCCTTTGCTCGCCGACCTCCGCGACGCGACGGGAGGACGACGACGGGTGCGGATCACCTACTACTCGTTCGGTCAGGACGAAGTCACAGAGCGCACCGTCGATCCCTACGTCGTGTTCTCGACGCTCGGGAACTGGTACCTGCTCGGCGCCGACGACCGTAGCGGCGAGGACCGCGTGTTCCGGGTCGATCGGATCAAGGAGATGACGCCCACGACAGAGACGTTCGAGCTTCCCGAAGATTTCGACCCGGGCCGGGCGGCCGGCGCGGGCTTGTTCGTTCCCTCGCCGCGTGACATGGAAGTGACGCTCGATCTGGGGCCGGGCGCCGGATGGGTTCTCGAGGTGACTCCCCACGACACGGCCGAGCCGCAGAAGGACGGCTGGACGCGGATGTCGTTGCGCACGCCGCATCTCGAGTGGCTCGAACGCCTCGTCCTTCGCCTCGGCGAGGACGTCCGTGTCGTCGGACCCATCGAGCTGAAAGAAGGGGTCAGGACCGAAGCCCGTCGCGCGCTGGAACGGTACGCCGCTGCCTAGGGCTGTTCTTCGATCGCGCCGAGCGGCGGAACCTTCGGAACGGTGAACGAGAACTTCGAACCTTTGCCGAGTGTGGAGTCCGCCCAGATCCGACCGCCGAGGGTGTCGGCCAGCGTCTTGCACACGTAGAGCCCGACGCCCGTTCCGCCGTGGCGCCGCGTCGACTTCGAATCGAGCTGCCCGAAGGCGCGGAACAGCCGCGGCAAGTCGCCCGAGAAGATCCCGACGCCGCGATCGATCACGGTGACGCGCACCTCTTCGTCGGCCGGCGCGAGCTCCACCGTCACCGCGGTGCCGGCGTCCGAATACTTCACGGCGTTGTCGATCAGGTGATAGAGGATCTGCTCGACCTTCGTGCGGTCCATCTGCAAGGGCACCTGAGGCACGGCGGTCCGAAGCGTGATCGGACGGCTCATGTCGCGGCGACGGAATTCGTCGATGACCGACGTCGCGACGTCGACGAGGTCGTCCCACGCGATGTGCAGTGGCGGCCGGGCCGACTCGATCCTCGACACGTACAACAGATCCTCGATGAGCCGCTCGAGGCGTTCCGCTTGTACGCCGACCCGTTCGAGCGCGTCGAGCCGGGCCTCGTCGTCCATCTGATGTCCACGGCGCCGGAGCGTCGAGGAGAACCCCTTGATGATGGTGAGCGGCGTTCGGAGCTCGTGACCGATCACCGCGAGGAAGTCGGCCTTCCGCTGCTCGAGCTCGCGTTCGGCCGTCACGTCGTCGAGCGCCAGCACGCGCCCTCCGCGCGCCTTCCCGACCGAGACCCGCGACGCCCGGGCGCGGAACGCGCGCGGCTGTCCGTCAACCGAAAGCGTGATCTCGCGGAGGACGTCTTCGTTCTCGTCGAGCAGCAACTCCTCGATCGGCTGCGGGAGTTTCCCTCGCGCCGGCTGGCCGAGCTCGAAGTCCGGTGAGATCCGGAACGTCTCCGCCGCGGCGGGATTGATCGCGCGGAAACGGCCGCGGTCGTCGACGAGCAGGATCGGCAAGCGAACGCTGAAGACGATCGTTTCGAGCTCTTCCTCACGGGTGAGGATCTCGCGGTAGAGCATCGCGTTGGTGAGCGCCAGCCCGGCTTCGAGCGCGAAGGTTGTGAGCGTGCGAACGACCCGGGCGTCCTCGCCGCGCGGCAACGTGACGCCGAGCAGCCCGCCGACGGCGCCTTCGGCGCTGCGGAGCGGTATCAAAGCGAGCGGCCAGGTGCCGACGTCGGTTGCGAGCGAGGCGAACACCGGATCGTCCGACACCCGGCGAACGATGATCGCGTCCGACCGATCGAAGCACGTCCGGAACCCTGGGGTCGCGATCACATCGCGCAACGCGCTCTTCGACAATCCCTTGAAACGGGCGAGCTCGAGGCTCCGGCCGACGCCGCCGGCCAGCACCAGGAACCCGGCGGTCGAAGACGCGAGGCCGAGCGCCTCCCCCAGCGCCGCGTCGCCGACCTCTTCGATGTCGAGCGTCGCGGCGAGGCGCACGCTCGCGCCGCGCAGCCCTTCGAGCTCGCGCGCGTATCGTTCCGCGTCGCCGAGCAACTTCGAGTTCTGGATGGCGAGGGCCGCGTTCTCCGCGAAGAGCGTCGCGATATGGAGATCGTGGTCGGAGAACCGGCGCCCCCCGGACATGATGTTGACGTTGAGGACGCCGATCGTGCGCCCGCGGGCGCGCAGCGGCACGCAGACCGCGCCGTGGATCCGCCGTTCTTTCTCAACGAAGCCGATGAATCGCTCGACGTCGACGGCCGACGGCAGCAGAAGGGCCTGACCGGTCGCCACCACGTGACCCGAGATTCCGTGTCCGACCGGGACGCGCACGGTGCGGACGACCTCCTCGGGGATCCCGCTCGACGCGGCGATCTGAAGCACGCCGCCCGTGTCGTCGAGCAGCTGGATGGATCCCTCGTCACCGCCGAGGAGCCGGATCGCCGCATCAAGGATCGTTCCGAGTCGCGCGGGAAGGTTCGTCGGCTCGTTCGCGGCACGGCTCGCCTCCAGGAACGCCGCGAGCTCGTCCGGCGTCGTCGCCGTCGAGGGAGCGGGACCCTCCTGTTGAACGTTCCAGAGCCGCTTCACGCGTGTGCCTCTTCCCACACCGGAATCTCCTTGGCCCTCGGCATCGTGAACGTGAACGTCGAGCCGGCGCCCGGCACGCTTTCCACCCATACACGTCCGCCGTGCGCCTCGACGAGTCCCTTCACGATGTAGAGGCCGAGGCCGCTTCCGCCGATGTCTCGTGTTGCCGCCGTAGAGACGCGGTGGAACTTCTGGAAGAGCTGTGCGGCGTCGTCCGGAGCGATGCCGAAACCGCGGTCCTGGATCGCGACTTCGACCTCTTCCCCGACGAGGCGCGCGGCCACGCGTACCGGCGTCGATGCCGGCGAGTACTTGATGGCGTTGTCGACGAGGTTGATGAGGATCTCTTCGAGCTTCGACCGGTCGGCGCGAAGCAGCGGCAAACCGCGACCGGTGTCGATGATCAGCCGGCGGGAACCCCACTTGGAGTGGAACTGGCTCATGAGGTCGTGGATGAGGGCGTCGATGTCGATCTCGGTCCATTCGACGCGCACCCGTTTCGCGTCGATACGGGATACCTGGAGGAGATCGTCGACGAGCCGAGCGAGCCGTTCGGCTTGCTCGTTGACCGTGGACAGGAACTCTCGCCGGGTCGCCGGAGAAAGCTCTTCATCCTTCAACACCAAGGTCTTCGCGAAACCCCTGATCGCGGTCAAAGGAGCGCGCAACTCGTGCGAGACGATCGACACGAAGTCGCGCTGCATCTGCTCGATCTCTTTCTGTTGCGTGATGTCGCGCAAGATCGCGAGCACGAAGGTCGTCTCGCCGGTTGCCCGGTCGCGTATGGGCGAGAAGGTCCCCGACACGCAACGGCGATCGCCTTTCGCGTCCACCACGAGCAACTCGGAGGTCCGTGGCTCGCCGTCAGTCAGCACCGTTGCAAGGGGATAGTCGTCGCCGTCGAGCGGCGCGCCGTCGCCGGATTCGAAGTGGAGCACGACCGAGGCTTGCCCGCCGAGCACGCGTCGCCGGTCTTGACCGCAGAGCGACTGCATCGCGTCGTTGTAGCGAACGAGCCGGAGCCGTCGATCGACGACGACGATCGCATCGGCCGCTCCCGCGAAGAGCGCGTCGGTCGTTTCGCGTTCGCGCTGCAGCTCCGGCAGATAGCGCAGCTGCGTTGAAAGCTCCGCGCTTTCGATCGTCTCGGCTGTGAGTCGGTCGGTGAGACGCCGGAGGTTGCGTTCGCGGTCGATCGCATAGAGCACGAAGGCGACCACGAGCCCTACGAGCGCGATCCGCAGCCTCCCTTGCGGGAGCGCGTCGCTGCGCGTCCCTTCGCGGCTTCCGCTCGCGACGATCACGAGTACGACGGCGAGGCTGCCCAGGATCGTGAAGGTGACGGCCCAAAGCTGCCATCGAGCTTTTTGGATCTCGGCGTATCCGGATCGTTTGGTCATCGGGTGCGGGGGCCGATTCAGGGCAGGCGCCCACGCGCCCGCTTCGTGAGATATATCGGCGGCCGCAGACCCCGTATGAAGCTTCTGGCCTGCGGGTTGTCCGGATG
>Ga0070708_100001718_pt1 | contig 16840 bp, 13 predicted proteins | sample KBSK5503metaG_FD_65469 | JGI IMG/M metagenome (GOLD analysis project Ga0070708, IMG submission 65469) | Corn, switchgrass and miscanthus rhizosphere microbial communities from Kellogg Biological Station, Michigan, USA - KBS K5-50-3 metaG | ecosystem: Host-associated > Plants > Roots >... | reverse complement strand
TGGAGGTTCGAAGCACAGCCCGGTGACTCGCTGAAAATTCGAGTTAAACGTCACCGTCGCTCTGACTTGCCCGTGCTCGAACTGGAGCAGATAGGTACCAATATCTCTCCCCTCGTGAAGGAGATGTTCCACCGGCGCCCAGGATTGCACCGGGCCAAACTCGCGGGTGAGCCGAACCCATTCCCCTTGCAGCTTCTCCGGCGGAAACGCCTCCATCATCGTTGAGTCGAATTGGGCGGTCGCGCGTTTGAAGTCGTTCGCTCGCAAACTGCTCAGAATATTCACCGCCTCCCGATCGAGCGATTGTTCGCGGCCAGGCGTGCGAATCCACACCCAGTGCCCATCTTGCCAGACCCAGGCAGTGAAAAAGTATCCCCCAATGAAGACTACAGAGAGGAGAGCGCTCCAGAAGTATGACTGCCAGGGCTGGCGCTGTCGTTTCTGTTCGACCACGTTCTTGCCACTCCCTTAGTCGTCACGTCCGGATCCCAAGCTGCCACAGAATGAACGCGTAGTCGAAAGCCGTCTCGCGCAGCTTCGTATAACGCCCCGAGGCGCCTCCGTGACCGGCGGGATCCATGTTGATCTTGAAGACCAGCGGATTGGAATCCGTCTTCATCGCACGGAGCTTGGCCACGTATTTCGCCGGCTCCCAGTACATCACCTGGCTGTCGTTGTATGAGGTCCGTACCAGGATCGTTGGGTAGGCCTTCTTGGCGATGTTGTCGTAGGGGCTATAGGTCTCCATGTACTCGTATTGCGATTTGATTTGCGGATTGCCCCACTCCTCGAACTCGCCGACGGTCAAAGGCAGCGACCTGTCGAGCATGGTGTTGATCACATCGACAAACGGCACCAGCGCGACGACGGCCTTGAAGAGATCCGGGCGCATGTTGACCACCGCGCCCATCAAGAGTCCGCCCGCGCTACCCCCCTCGGCGACGATTCGATCGCGCTGGGTGTAGCCCTCGGCGACCAGGTGTTCGGCGGCGCTGATGAAATCGGTGAAGGTATTGCGCTTCGCCATCATCCGGCCCTGGTCGTGCCACCTCTTGCCCATCTCGCCGCCGCCGCGGATGTGCGCCACCGCGACTGAAATGCCGCGATCCACCAGGCTCAGGCGATCCGAAGAGAAGCCGATCGGAAACGGGTAGCCGTAGGAGCCATACCCGAAGAGCAACAGGGGGCTGCCGCGGTCCCGTTTGAAGCCCTTCCGGTGCATGATCGATATCGGGATCGACGTCCCGTCGGCGGCCTTGGCGTGGATGCGCTCCGATTCGTAGCGCGAAGGGTCGTAGCCGCCGAGCACTTCGATGCGTTTCAACAGCTCCATATCGCCGCTCTTCACGTCGTAGTCGTAGACGGACATCGGCGTCACGAACGACTGATAGGCGAAGCGGAGCTTTCGGGTGTCGAAGACGTGGTTCGGCGCGCCCGAAATCGAATAGACCGGCTCGGGGAATTTCACGTACTTCGTCGCGCCCGAGGCAAAGTCGGTGACCCGCACTCGAGGCAATCCGTCATACCGCTCGAAGAGGACGAAGTGATTCTTGAACAGGTCGAGCTGCTCCAGCATCACGTCCTCGCGGTGGGGGACGATCTCCTTCCAGCTCGCCCTGCCCGGGCGGGCCACTGGAGCGGTGACGATGCGGAAATTGCGCCCGCCGCTGTTGGTGCGGATGAAAAAATCCCGTCCCCGATGATCGACGTAGTACTCGTGGTCTTTCTCGCGGGGCGCGATCAGCTGGAAGGTGGCCTCGATCCGGCCGGCGGGGAGGTATCGAACCTCGCTCGCGGTGTGGCTCTCCGAGACGAGGAACAGGTAGTCCTTGCTGCGCGATCGCTCCACCCCCACCCTGAACATCTCGTCCTTCTCTTCGTAGAGCAGCACGTCGTTCCCCGCCGCCGTCCCGAGGCGGTGGCGATAGAGCCGGTAGGGACGCTTGGCGTCATCCTCGACGACGTAGAAGAGCGTCTGGTTGTCGCGAGCCCAGGCGACGCTGTCGACGCGCGGGATCGCCTCGCTGCCCGCTTCTCCGGTCCGCAAATCCTTGATTCGCAGAGTGTACTGGCGAAACCCGGTGTTGTCGGTCGAGTAGGCGAGCAGATTGTCGTCGTCGCTCACCTCCCTCACCCCGACGGCGAAATACTTCTCACCTTTTGCCATCTCGTTCAGGTCGAGAAGCACGCTCTCCGGACCCTCGGCCCTCTTGCGGCAGTAGATGGGGTACTGCTTGCCCTTCTCCGTCCTCGAATAATAGAGCCACCCGCCCTGGGGATACGGCACGCTGACGTCGGTCTCTTGAATGCGGGCCAGCATCTCCTGGTAGAGCTGCTCCTGGAACGTCGCGGTCGGCTTCATGAACGCGTCGGTGTATGCGTTCTCCGCCTGGAGGTACTCGACGACGTCCGGCGCGCCCTTGTTTCGCAGCCAGTAGTAATCGTCGAGGCGTTTGATTCCGTGGATCTCCTCGACCTTCGCGTCCTTCTTCGCCGACGGCGGAGCGAGTCCTGTTGCCGGTGAAGCAACTGGTAGGGCGGGTGGCGAGGCAGGCGCCTCGGCCGGCTTCATCGGGGCAGTGGCGACGCAGCCGGCAAGGGCAAGCAATGCGATGGAATGTTTCGTCACGGCGACCTCTGGACAGGGCGAATGGGTGGAGGCGAGTAGAGATTAGGACGAGGGCGCGATGTCCGGCGCCTGGCGGTGGCTCCGACTGGGCGAGAGCGACGTTCCGGCAAGGTAGGTGCCGCCGGCGACGAGGAATCCGATAAACCAGGCGTAGACATAAATGCTGTCGAAGATGTTCTCGGGGCCGGCGAGCACGTGCGCGCTTTTCAAAAACCCCGGCACATTCGGGATAATTCCGAGCACCAGAGCGACGATGGATATCGGATTGATCCCGCCGTACCGCCCGTTCGGCCGATACAAATCGGCGACGTCCAGCTGCGTTCGCCTCACCAGCCAGTAGTCCGCAATCATGATCCCGGCGATCGGTCCGAGCAGCGCCGAATAGCCGACCAGCCAGTTGAAGATGTACGTGTCCGCGCTGGCGAGGAGCTTCCAGGGCATCATCGCGATCCCGAGCAGCCCGGTGATAAGTCCGCCGGTCTTGAACGAGATCCGCCGAGGGGAGAGGTTGGCGAAGTCGTTCGCCGGACTGACCACGTTCGCGGCGATGTTGACCGAGAGGGTGGCGATTCCGACGCCGAGCAGGGAGATCGCCGCCACCACCCCTCGAACCACGGCCGAGGCGATCAGCGGCTCGGCCTGGCCGGCCGGCGGCGCGGCGGAGGTCAGCTGGGAGAGGATGAAAACCGGATCCCAGAGGCGGCTGGGGTCGGCGCCGCGCAGGATCGCCTGGGAGGCGCTGGTGATCACGACGCCCATCGCCGAGAAGACGACCATCGTCGTCGGCAATCCGAGCACCTGCCCGAGCATCTGTTCCTTCTGGCCTCGCCCGAAGCGGGTGAAGTCCGGGATGTTCAGCGAGAGCGTCGCCCAGAAGCCGATCATTCCCGTGAGCGAGGGAATGAAGACCTTCCAGAACTCGCCCAGGGTGGCGAACTTCGACGCCTGCGCCAGCATCGGCCCCAGCCCGTGAGCGCGATTGACCGCCCAGGCCAGGAGGATCGCGGCCATCACCAGCACGATCGGCGCCGCCCAGTTCTCGAACACCCGCACCGCATTCATGCCGCGGTAGATGATGTAGATGTTCAACGCCCAGAAGAAGAGGAAGGTCAGCGCGCTGGGAAGCTGCAGGCCAAGAAGGGTGAAGCTGCCGCCGAGGGCGCCGAACTCGGGCCAGAGGGCCTCGATGAACGTCCTCAGCGCTTGCCCTCCGATGAAGGTCTGGATTCCGAACCAGCCGCAGGCGACGATCGCTCTCAAGATGGCCGGGACGTTCGCGCCGCGGGTCCCGAACGAGGCGCGCGCCAGCACGGGGAACGGAATCCCATACTTCGTCCCCGGGTGCGCGTTGAGCAGGATGGGACCGAGGACGATCACGTTGCCCAGGCCGATGGTGAGCAGCGCCTGCCACCAGTTCATCCCCACCGCGACCAAGCCGCCGGCGAGCATATAGGTGGGAATGCAGTGGGCCATCGAGATCCACAACGCGGCGAAGTTGTAGGTGGTCCAGTTGCGCCGCGAGGGCGGGACCGGCGCGAGATCCGCGTTGAACAGCGGGCTGTCGAGTACGTCCGGCGGCAGCGCCGTCAGCGCTTCGCGGGAGAGCTCGGGTTCATGCATGGCGCGGCTTTCGCTTCAACCGCGCCGCAGCATACACCTCTCCTATCGAGGCTCCAGCGTCAGTCGATCCGGCGGGCTCGCCGCCTGGCGAAAAGCCGGAGGCCCAGCCCCGCGAGCACGAGCAGCGCCATCGGCTCTCCGGGCACCGCGCTGCATCCAGAGTGTGAAGAGCTGGGGTTGGTGTTGACCGTGCAGTCCGCGGAGGCGGCTCTGGCCTTCGGATAGACGTCGCAGACGAATTGCCGCGAGCCGCTGTCGATGTTGCGCTTGGAGGTCTCTCCCGGAGACGCCCTTTCGGCCATCGTCGAGCCGGGGTAGGCGGTGTGATCGAGGCCGAGCGAATGGCCGAACTCGTGCGTGGCCGTGTTCTGGATGTCGGTGGCAACGCAGTTGTACGACGTCGAGATGTCCGGACAGACCGGCGAGTTCACGGTCGTGAATCTGAACCCGCCTTGCCCGCCGGGAGCCTGGCCGTTCAGCTCGATGTCGGCATCCAGAATGCGACCCGTGTTCTTGTCAAACGTGGTGGTCGTCAGCGCGATCGTCCTCGAGTCGTGTTCCCAGCAATCGTAAGTGTTGCCGCAACTGCTGTCGGTGTAACAGGGGTCAGTTTGTGCAACCAGGGGCGGGCTGCAGGTCCGCTGCCGAAACACCACGACGTTCGCGTTGTTCGAGGAGCTCTGGTTGTACCCGATCGTCCGGTCGGTCGTATGCGGGCCCTCCTGGATCGTCAAGCTGCCGCAGTCATTCATGATCGACTGCCAACTTTGCCAGGAGGTGGTGACCGCATTGAAGACCGAGGCAGGCGAATTCGGCGTCGCTGGATTTCCGAAATCGCTTTGCTGAAAGGTGACGACCGATCCCCCCTGCCACCACAGACACTTCGCGGTGGTCGCCGTCGGGCAAATGGTGTTGTCCGCGCGGGTGCGAACGTAGGGATCGGTGCACAGACCGAGCGCCAGGGAGACGACCAGCGACGCGGCGCCAATCATTGTGACTTCTTTCGCGGGGCGCCGGTCGGAGCCGCCTTTGCCGCCGCCTTGACCTTCGCCTTGAGCGCGGCGAGATCCATCGGCTGGCGATCGATCTGGACCGGCTCGCTCGTCTGCGGATCGACCACCATCGCGTCTCCGGTGCTCTCCGGCACGGCGAACGCCGCGGTCTTATCGCTCGAGCGCTCGACCCGGTATTTCCCCTGGGCCATCCCGGCGACCCGGTATTTCTCCGCGCCGCTCCGCTCGAGGAAAAGGACCACTTCTTCGCCTTCCGCGAACGATGCCAGCCCGGAAATCTTTTGTCCGATTCCGCCCACCTCGCCGCCGGGCTGAACGACCACCACTGTCTTCGCGCCCCTTCCCTTGACGAACTCGGACACGTCGATCGACACCTCGGTGATGATGCGTTGGTGGTCCCCGCTCCAGCGGCTCTCGGTCTTCTTCACCGTCCCGTGGACCACCGCGTCGGAGGATTGAGTCAGTGCGGAGAGGTCCTGATACACCATGCTCGTCGCCCTCGCCTGCCCAGCGGCAACGAGGAAGCCCACGGCTGCGGCGACCACAACCATACCGAAACGACTCATGAAAGACCTCTCGTGACGAACTATATCAGGTGATTCGCTACCCACCCGGGGCTTCGTTGACCACTCTACCCTCGTTTGCTATCCCGCCCACCCGATGTCCTCCACCCCACGCGTCCGCTTCGCACCTTCACCGACGGGATACCTTCATATCGGCGGTGCTCGGACCGCCCTTTTCAACTGGCTTCATGCGAGACGACGGGGCGGAAAGTTCATTCTAAGGATCGAGGACACCGACCAGGAGCGATCGACGCCCGAATCGGTGCAGGCCATCCTGGACGGGCTCGCCTGGCTGGGCATCGACTGGGACGAGGGGCCGATCTACCAGACCCAGCGACTCGCGAGCTATCGGCAATACGCGGAAAAACTGGTTGCCGAGGGAAAGGCGTTTCGCTGCTATTGCAGTAAAGAGCTGATCGAGGAGCGCCGCGCCCTCTTCGAGAGCCAGAAGCGAACCTACAAATACGAAGGTACCTGCCGGGAGCTGAAGGAGCCGAAGAAGGGTCTGCCCTACGTCATCCGCTTCAAGATGCCGTACGAGGAGGGAAGCATCGGCTTCACCGACAAGGTGCTGGGGCCGATCTCGAAAGAGTATTCCGACCTCGACGATTGGGTGATGCTCCGCGCCGACGGCCTGCCCCTCTACAACTTCGGCGCGGTGATCGACGATCACGAAATGGAGATCAGCCTGGTCGCCCGGGGCCAGGAGCACGTCAACTCCACCTTCCCGCAGCTGATGGTCTATCGGGCGCTGGGTTGGCGGCCGCCCGAGTTCGCCCACCTTCCGCTCATCCTCGGACCGGACCGCGAGAAATTGTCGAAGCGGAAGCATCCCGAAGCCGACGTGATGCTCCACAAGAGGAACGGCATCCTCACCGAGGCGCTGCTCAACTTCATCGTCCGCCTCGGCTGGGCCCACGGGAATGACGAGGTGATCAGCCGGGAGCAGATGCTCCAGTGGTTCGACTTCGACCAGGTGGGCTCGACGTCCGGGGTGTGGAATCCGGACAAGCTCCTCTGGCTCAACCAGCAGTACTTCAAGACCCTGCCCCTGGGCACTGTGGCCGAGCGACTGGTTCCCTTCCTCGAGGAGAAGGGATTTCAGGTCCGCGGCGATCCGAGGGTGGAAAAGGTCGTCCTCGTCCTGCGCGAGCGGGCCAAGACGCTGCGCGAGATGGCGGACACCGCGGCCTACTTCTTCTCGAAGGGCGTCTCGCTGGACGAGAAGGCCGCCGCCAAGCACCTGACCCCCGAGACGAAGCGCCTGCTCCAGCCGGCCCGGAAGGCACTGGGCGAGCTGCCGTCCTGGAGCGCGGCGCAGATCGACGAGGCGCTGAAGAGCGTCGCCGCGAAGCTCGAGGTCGGTCTCGGCAAGGTCGCTCAGCCCATCCGGGTCGCGGTCACCGGAGGCACGGTCAGCCCGGGCATCGGGGAGACGCTGGAAATCATCGGCCAGGACGAGAGTCTGCGGCGACTCGACGCGGCCCTGGCTCGCCTCTGATTCCGCGATGGATCCGCTGCGGAGCCGGAGGTATCTTCGGGCCATGGCCAGCTGGATTGACAGCCTCCGGACCGCTCTTTATAAGTCGCCGCTTTTCTGGGCGGCCGCGCTGCTGCTCGTCTCGGCCTCGGCGCGAGGCGAGTTGATCCATGGGGCTCAGCTCCCCGACGGAGCGCAGAAGGTTGGAGAAAACCGCTACCGGGCCAAGGAGGATTTCGACGCGGTCATCAAGTACTACAAATCGGTCTACCCTCCCGCGGCCTATCCGCGAAAGACGATCGTCAATCGCCCGGAGGTGAAGGCGGTGCACATCACCAATCCGTCGATGAAGAACTTCGAGGGCCTGAACATCTACGTTGCCAACGACGAAGTCCGGATCTACGTACTCCCGGTGGCGGAAGCGCCCAAACCGACGAAGAAGAAAGGAACCGAGAAACCCGCAGCAAAAAAATAGATCTTTGGGGGATCGTCTAACGGCAGGACGCCAGGCTCTGGATCTGGCTATCAAGGTTCGAATCCTTGTCCCCCAGCTTGCAGGCTGTTCAGCTCACCAGACTTCGCATCGCTCCGCTTTCGGCCGCGCCATCGGCGAGCCGGCTTTGCATGCGAAGGCGTTCGCAAATGCCGTGAGATTGGAGAAGGGTCCGATGATTCGGAATTTTGGGATTGGGTGCTGGTCTCCCTGCAGCATGAGGCGCTGTTTTTCCGGCCGGACCTCATCGCCGCGCGCCTGGCGATAGGCAAGGAAGAACTGCTGATCCGGAGTGAAGCCGTCAATCGTTGGAGCAGGCCGGGCCTGCTGAGCCTTCTTGAATGCGAGATAAGCAATCTTCACCCCTGCCAAGTCGGGCAATGCTTTCTCCCAACACCAGCTTGCCGCTGTGGTGGAGGCCGGGCTCGATGAAATAATTGTCGAATTGCCGTTCTACGCACGCGGTGCGCTGCTGGAAGCCCTTCAAATCCGCGGCGGTCCACCAGATATTCAGCCGCCCCTCTTGGTCGTACTTGGCCCCCTCGTCGTCGAACCCGTGGCTGATTTCATGTCCGATCGGGATGCCGATGCCGCCGTAGTTGACCGCATCCACGGCATCTGGATTGAACTGCGGCGGTAAGAGGATTCCCGCCGGAAAGGCGATCTCATTCCTGGCATAGTCGTTGTAGGCATCCGACGTGGGCACGGTCATCAGCCAGCGCTTGCGATCGGTCGGCTTGCCGATAAGAGATCTTTCGTCATCCACGTTCCAACGGGTCGCCGCCACCACATCGTCCCAATAAGAATCGCGAGTGATCTTGACGCCGCGATAATCCTTCCACTTGTCGGGATAGCCGACCTTGACGGTCATCTGGGCCAGCTTGGCGAGCGCCCTCTTCTTCGTTTCCAAGCTCATCCAATCCAGGTTTTCGATGATCTCGTGCATGGCGGCGAGCTCGTTCTGGACCAGCTCCTGGATCCGCGCCTTGGGGGCGGGCGGGAAATACTTCTCGACGTATTTCCGACCGAGCGCCTCGCCGAGCAACCGGTCCTCCTGCTGGGCACAGCGATCCGCGCGAGGCTTGAGCTGCGTGGCGCCGCTCAATGCCGCCGTGAGCCGGAAATCCTCGGCGACGAACGGCGTCGGGAGCGAACCGACGAACTGGTGGAGGAAATGCCATTTTAAATAAGTCTTCCAGTCGGCCAGGGGCGTTTGGCGAAGCTGGCGATCCACCGCTCGCAGGAAGCTCGGCTCGGCGACGATCAGATTCGCGCGGGGTACCTTCGCTCCACGGAAATAGCCATCCCAGTCCATCGCCGGAGCGAGTTGCTTCAAGCCCTTGAAGGTCGTCGGATGATCGGTGGCGTGCGGATCGCGGATTGCCACATTGTCGAGCGATGCTTCCGCGAGCTTCGTCTCGAGATGCAAGACGGCTCGGGCCGCAGCCTTTGCCTGTTCCCATGTGGCGCCGGCGAGGGAGAACATCGTCGCCACGTGATCGCGGTATTGTTCGCGAATCTTGACGAATCGCTCCTCGGGCTTCAGGTAATAATCACGATCGGGTAGCCCCAGGCCGGCGGCGGAAAGAAAGGCGATGGTCTGCGCCGGGTTGTGTGGATCGGCGTCCGACGACAATGCAAACGGAGCGGTGATACCGATCTCGTGCAGATGACGCAGGACGCGCTGCAGGTCGGCCGCATTTTTCATTCGGTCGATTTCATCGAGCCATGATTTCATCGGCGTCAAGCCGAGCCGGTCGATGCGCGCCTGATCCGTGCACGCCACGTAGTAGTCGCCGATGAGCTGCTCGACGCTGCCGCAGGGCCAGTCGCTACTGCGGGAGACGTCCTCGATAATCTCCTTCAATCTGCCCTTCGTGGCCTCCGCGGTAGCGTGCACCCTGTTCCAACGCGTCATGAATGGAGGGATGGGATTCGCCGCGCGCCACGCGCCGTTCGCATACTGGTAGAAGTCCACGCACGGATCCGCGGCTCTATCGATATCGCCCGCTTGAATCCCGACCTGCTGCGCAACAACGGAAAATGACAAGAAGACAACCCACAGAGCTCGTGTTATCGGCATCGTGTGTACCCCGCCCTCGCCATTGCGCCGTGGTACGGATCCCTCGTTGCATTATTGCAAGAAGCCACCAAGGCATCTTGAAGCAAGCCGACAGGCGTCTTCACTGGAAATGGGCGGCCTGTACGTGAGCATTCGAGATCAGGCTACATTCTCTGAAGGGCCGCGTATCAGTAGTAAAACTTGACCTTCGGCCAGATCTCCGAGAGCGGCCTGTTGATCCCTCGGCAGATCAGAATCGGCAACTCGCTTTCGAAGGGTCTGACGTACGGATGATTAAACGTCGCACCGACGGTTGACGAACGGTAGAGTCCCAAGCTCTTTCCGCAATCACCATTGACGTCGATCAGGACCTCACCGCTCGTGCCGCGCGTCCCCCAGAGATAATACTGGTTGTGACCGCTGACGACGGGGGGCAGCTCATAGTCGGTACCGAAGAACTCGAGTGCCGCCGCTTCGCCATAGTTCCGCGCCACGATGACTGCCTGAGCGCGCTCTTGCGGCGACAACGTCGCGCAGACGCGAGCCACGGTCGCCGTCAGCTCCTCCCACCCCTGCATATCTGCCCAGTCTTGCGGAAGTTGACCGACCCGGCCGTTCTCCGTCCTCACCGCTTCGAGGTGCAGAATGGGCGCAACCGCCCGGTGGTACGGAATGAAGGCCTCGATGGGCAGCACCGGCAACACGTAGGGCACGAGCACAAGCCCGCTCGCGACGGCCACCGCTCCCAGCACGGGCCGCAATGCCGGTAATCGTCCGCTCCACCTCTCGATCGCGACGCCGCCGGCGGCGATCAAGATTGGATAGACGTCGGCAGGGTAGTAGTGCTTGGCGTGGAGCGCGATCATCTCCGCCATCAGCACGAGAAAGCTCAGCCCCAGGAATCTCGCGTTGGCATCGCGCAGGAGCCAGACGAGCCCGGATAGCCACACCAACGCGAGGACCGGGTTCGTGATCAGGAGCTCCGCAAACATGAAATCGAGCGGACTGAGCCGAACGTTCTTGCCCTGTTGTCCATTCTTCAAGAGCTCGAGCATCGGGAGATCGAAATGCAGCTGCCAACGAACGTTGGGCAGCGCGATGGCGACTGCGAGCGCCACTCCGCCGAGGCACCATGGCGACAACAGCGATCGCCGCTGCGCGGTGGCGATGAGCCCTACGAAGAGCGCCGCGGCAAAGAACAGGACGCTGTACTTGGCCTGGAAAGAGACTCCCAGGGCTGCACCGGCAAGAAGCCACCAGCGCGGATTACCCGTCTTGACGGCACGCAGCACGGACAATGCGGTCAGGGGCCAGAGCAGGAGGCCCGGCGTGTCCGGCGACACCTTCATGCCAAAGCTCATCAATACCGGGCAAAAGAACGCGACGACGGCGCTCAACACCTGAGCGAAAGCACCGCCGCCGAGCTCGGCGCAGATCAGACAGGTGACGTAGACCGAGCCGGCGGCAAAGAAAGCGGGGATTGCCCGGAGCATGAACAAGGAGCGACCGAAGAGTTGGGACGCGGCTGCGAGAAGCGGCGCGACCGGCGGCTGATCCACATAGCCCCATGCTGGGCGAGAGCCACACATGATGAAGTACAGCTCGTCGCGGAAAAAGCCGTAGTGCGGGTTTCCTGCCAGGTGCGCAACGAGCACGAGCCCAGCCGCACAAAGTGGAATCATCTTCGGATGTCGCAACCGGCCTTCACCGAAGTCGTCGTGAGTCATGTTCTCAGATCGAAGATGCGCCCATGCATCGAGCGCATTGTTGATCCGATGTGAGCCCTGGGATCAAGCCACGATTTTCTGAAGCGCATCGAACGCCTTCTTCCAGGCCGCCCGCTCCGCCTCGACGTCCGATTCCTTCCCGAGCTTGTTGACCTGTAACCAGCCCACCCAATCCCTACCGATCTTGCCCTTGAACGACCTTACCGCGCATCGAGGGGACATACCGCTTGCCGCGTTTCCCCCATCGCTCGATCTCCGTCTTCAGCGATACGGCGGATACTCGCTCTGAATCAATGCCATGATGTTGCCCTCGCTGTCCTTGAACCAGGCGGATTTGGCGCCCCCGGCCGTCGCGATGCCGCCCTTGGTTTTCATCCCTGGGTAGTCGTATTCCTCGAATTCCACGCCGCGGCTTTTCAGTTCCGCGACCTCGCGCTCGATGTCGGCGACCTGCCAGAACGCCTGGCTGGCCTTCGAGGTGCCGGCGTTGGGCGTGGGGTACAGGAAGCAAGCGGTACGATCACCGAATTCGTAGATGACGCCACCGGCCACCACCTGCTTGGGCTTGAACCCAACCTTCTGCTCGTAGAACTTCCTCGCCCGGGCGAGGTCCGACGCTGGAATGTAGGCGTACATTGGCGATTGCTGCAGCATGGGTTTTCTCCTCGGTCAAAGTCGGAACACGAGTTCTAGCGCTTGCCGTATGCCTGCTCCAGACGCGCGATGTCCATCTTCTTCTTTTGCAACAGATACGCGGTCATTGCTTGAAGCCCCATTTCGTGTAGCTTCGACATCGCACGTTCAGTGCGAAGGGTGGGGTCATGCTTCGAACCCCCAGCGCTCGGTTCCGTCCGATCACCTCCAGCGTGGCAGTAAGCGCAGTCGTGCTCGCGCTGGGATTGCTCTCCGCCTGCAAGTCTTCCCAGGTATCGCATCGAGCGCAGAGTCTCCTGCCCGCGAGTGACCCCAACTCCAATACCGGAGAATCCGCTGAGCTTGCCGACGCCGCGGCCGACGGCGACGTCGGAAGGGTCAACGCGCTGCTCGGCTCGGGAACACACGCGAGCTCCCGCGATGAGGAGGGCGCCACCGCTCTGATGAGGGCCGCGCAGAATGGGCACCCCGACGTCGTCGCCGCGCTACTCGCGGCCGGAGCGGATCCAAATTCCCGGAACAACTCGGGAGCTACTGCCCTGATGTGGGGCGTCGGCAATCCTCGAGTCGTCGAGCTGCTTCTCGATCATGGAGCCATTCCTGACGCGAAGCCCGACAGCGGTCACACGGCGCTGATCATCGCCGCGGGCTCCGATGGGACCTCGGACGTCGCGAGGCTTCTCATCGGCCGCGGCGCCGATGTGAATGCCACGGCCCTGAGCAGCTTCACGCCCCTTCACTCCGCGATCTTCAGCGGCGACCCGGAGCTCGTCGAGCTCCTCCTCCAGAAGGGGGCCGACGCAGCGGCAAAGAATCGCATCGGATGGACCGCGCTTCATGGTGCGGCGCTGATGGGGAATGCGCGGATGGTCCACGCGCTTCTCGATCATGGTGCGGACGGAAACGCGAGCGATGCAAACGGTTACACGCCTCCGATCTGGGCCTCCTCAGCCGGCTCATCGGAGGTCGTCGAGCTGCTCCTCAGCAAAGGCGCGGACCCGAACGCGCGTGACAAGTTTCGCGGTGGCTCACCCCTCATCTACGCGGCTTCAACCGGGAACCCCGAGCTCGCCAAGCTGCTGCTCGCCGCCGGCGCGGACGCCACGGCCCGGGACGACGACGGCAACACCGCGTACGGCTGGGCCTTGAGGCAGGGCGACGCCGCGACGCGGAAGCTTCTCGGCAAGGGGATGAGGCCGAGTGCCCGCCGCGCCGAGACGGAAAGCGCGGAGGTGCAGAGCAAAAGCGTCGCCTCCGCCATTTCGCGCAGCATTCCCCTGCTCCAACTCAGCGGGACGGAATTTGTCTCGAACAGCCCGGAAAACTGCGTGTCCTGTCACCACCAGTCGCTCCCGGCGATGGCGTTCCGGCTCGCCAGCGAGAGAGGCTTTCCAATCGATGAGAAGATGTTTCGGGACATCGCGACCCCTACCATCCAGGAGCTGGCGCCGAGGCGAGAGCGTTTGATGCTCGGCATGGGCGTGCCGGATCCGCTCGACCCGGCTTACCTCTTGCTCGCCCTGGGAGCGGCAAATCACAAACCAGATCGCACCACGGATGCCCTGGTACACTTTCTCACGCTGAAACAAGGCAGGGATGGCCATTGGCGGTCGGTGTTGCACCGGCCGCCGGTGGATGACAGCGATTTCACCTCGACCGCGATCGGTCTGCGGGCCCTCGCGCTCTTCACGCCCAGGGGTCGCCGCGAGGAAATCGGCGAACGGATCAAGAGAGCGGCGCGCTGGCTCGAAGGCGCGGCGCCAAAAACGACGGAGGACCGCGCGCTGCAGCTGCTTGGTCTAACCTGGGCACACTCGACTAGCCCCGCCTCCGAGCAACGAGCGTCCGAGCTGCTCGCGATGCAGCACGCCGATGGCGGCTGGGGCCAGCTCCCGGGATCGAAGAGCGACGCCTACGCCACCGGCGAGGTTCTGTTCGCCCTCGAACAGTCCGGGCGGCTTCGAAGCACGGACGCCGCCTACCGCCGCGGAGTCGGGTTTCTCCTGAAAACACAGCGGCCGGATGGCTCCTGGTTCGTCCAGACGCGAAGCCAGCCAGTGCAACCATACTTCGAGAGCGGATTCCCCCATGGCAAATCGCAGTTCATCTCTTGCGCCGCCACGTCCTGGGCGGTGATGGCGCTGGCGCTCTCCCTCCCGCCTACCACAGCACAGAAATGATGCTCTTGAGCCCGGACAAGGCAAGGGCGAGGGAATTCCCCCTCCGCATCTTGAGCGGCGGCTGTCTACTGCCTCTGTGCCTCAGGGGTCGGGAAAGATCCGGCAGGAGGTCGTATCGCCGTCTCCGCAGCAGTACTGCTGGGGCACGTCCGACTGATCGATGCCGGGAAGCGAGAGGATGTGCTCGTTTCCGGCTCCGAGTGCGAGCTCTTGCTCAACCGCGCGAAGGAATCCGGACAGCTCGGCGCCAACGGTGTCGCCGCCTGGGGAGTCCCTTCGGCCAAAAATCCCGTTGAATGTCAAAATGCGCTCGTGGTTGGGATCGAACCTTGCGAAAACCTCGTCGACCGTCGTGCGCCGCGCCAAATACCCCCTGATGGTGTCATCCGCGGTGACGGGAGCCTCCGGGTGGAGGAGAAGATTCGACAGGGTGCCAGCGCCGTGAGCCGCGATTCGCAAGAACATGATTCTCTCGCCAAGGATGGCGGCGTCCGTAGGCGCACACTGAACGGCTCCGGCCTCCTGAATGGTGCAGGTCTCCAGACCCGTCTTGCCTGGCGCTGCGGGAGTGGCCTGGGCTAGAAACGTAGTCGCCGTGGCACTCAAAATGGAGAACCGGTATCCATCCTCAACGCCAGACGCCAATTGCTGACTCAATCCGAAGGCGGTCAGGGGCGCCAGTGCGCTCGGGTAGACGCGATTCTCAGCTTGGTACCCCGACGCAGCGCTGAGAATCTGTACCAGATCCGAGGTGGCCGCTTGCTTGCCGGCAGCCTCCCTTACCTTCTGAACGGCGGGCAAGAGAAGGCCGATCAGGATGGCGATGATCGCGATGACCACGAGCAGCTCGATGAGAGTGAAACCCGATCGGCTGCGCTTCGGTCCTTGGCCCAAATACGAGCGCGCCGCAGGAGATGAATCGCCGATAAGACCACCCAAAAGCCTCGAATTTGTCATGACGCCGCTCCCTTTTGTTCTTCCGGACGAATGTTGCGTTGTGCTGCATGAGTCAGATCGGAAACGGACGGAAAAAGACGACAAGGCAATCTCCGAAAGTGGGTGGCTGCAACCAGGGCGTGTCGCGGCGGCTCTGGACACCGATTGTTTTCAGTGACCTGGGGGGAGGCGCTGCGAGGGCGCCTCGACCGTTGCCGCAGTCCGGTCGAGTCAATTTCCGATCGCCCCAGGGTTGCCTGGAACGATGTCCAGTCCCTGATGCTGACCCTCTCCCAGAGCAAAGCGGAGTCGACAGCCGACCGGGATGTGACTAGCTTTGCGCGTTAGGCCGGCGGGTTTGCGGAAAGGGCCTTTGAATGTGGATTGTGGCAGGGCGGCTGATCGGATTGATCGCGGTCATGAGCATTGGGAGGGTGGGGCTCGAGCCTTCTGATTCGATCGCTGCCGAGGCGAACTCTTCCAGCCCGACCGCTGCCGAGGCGCGCTCTTCCAGCCCGATCGCTGCGGAAGTGGACTCCCGCCCGGCGGCCATCGAAGTGGCGTCCTCCTACTGGGCCCCTGCAGAGTGGGTGTCCTCCAGCTTTCCTGCCGATGCAGAACAAGGATCCGAGCTCACCGATCTGCCTCCGCGAGTCGGGCTCACGCTGACCCAAATCAGGAACGTTCACCCCCACCCCCGCTGTTTGCGCGAGGAATATCCGACCGATCTCGTGTGGCAAGCGTATTACGTTCAAGGTCACCACACCGGCTGCGTCGTCGCCTGGCTGGCGGATACCGGATTCAGCGCCAGGCATTCCAGCATCTCGATCGATCTCTATAAGATCTCCGTCAAACGCTCCGAGCCGGAACAAGACAACGGGGTTGATTGGCTTCCGCTCGGGGATGGCCTCTTCGACGGCATCTTTCCTTTCGACTTCGACCAGCAGGCCCCGATTCGGCTCTCGCTGGCGGTCGATCGCTATGGGTATCCGGTAATCGCCTGGGTGAACTTCGTCTATCACCCCTATTTCACAAACCAACTCCGGGTGCGCCGCTGGGATGGCCAGGCCTGGGTCAACATGGGCGATGTGCTCAATCTCGACCCGCACGCCCCGGCCTCCAAGCCCCAGCTCGAGTGGGGAGAGCGCGACAGCCTGATCATTTCCTGGACCGAGGGAATCAGGCACCGCGCCGTCTGGACCGGCGAGGAGTGGCAGCTCCAGTAAGGCGCCATCGCCCGCAGTTGCTCGGCGCCGACAACTCGCAGACGCAAGCCGCGCGCCAGCTCGCCCCGCCGCCGATCTCCGGCCCGCTGAGAGCGGCGCGCGGATCCACGCGTATCGGCACGTGAGCGACGACCTGGTCGTGCCGTCCCACTTGGCGATGTAATCGGTAAAAGCCGCCCCGACGAGCCGCGAAGGCGGTCCACCTACTTGTGGCCGGAGCTCCAGGGCCCGAGCCAGTAGATCGTCCCGTTCAAGTC
>Ga0070708_100001713_pt1 | contig 16868 bp, 18 predicted proteins | sample KBSK5503metaG_FD_65469 | JGI IMG/M metagenome (GOLD analysis project Ga0070708, IMG submission 65469) | Corn, switchgrass and miscanthus rhizosphere microbial communities from Kellogg Biological Station, Michigan, USA - KBS K5-50-3 metaG | ecosystem: Host-associated > Plants > Roots >... | reverse complement strand
GCCTGCGCCGGTTCGCGGGCCGCGGTCCCGCCGTTCCCCTGCGCCGCTGCCTGCGAGACCAGCCCGGCGTCGAACTCGGCGAGGCGCTCGCGGATCACCTTGAGCGGCAGATAGCTGTCCCGCTGCAATGTGAGGATGAAGCGGAGCCGGTCGAGGTCGCGCTGGTAGAACTTGCGGTACCCCGACGCCGTCCGCTCGGGATCGATCAAGCCCGCGCTTTCGAGGAACCGAATCTTCGAAACGGTCACGTCCGGGAAGTCCGGCGACAGAACGCCGAGGACTTCCCCGATGCTCATGTACGGCCGGCCGGCTTTCACGAGCCCTCGACCGGCGCGGTGAAGAACATCAACTTGAACTTGCCGACCTGAAGCTCGTCGCCGCTGACCAGCTCGGCGACGTCGACCCGCTCTCGATTGACGTAGGTTCCGTTGAGGCTGCCGGTGTCCTTGACCAGGAACCGCGAGCCTTCGCGAAGGATCTCTGCGTGACGGCGCGATACCGTGATGTCGTCCAGGAAGATGTCGCTCGAAGGCTGCCGGCCGCAGGAGGTGAGGTCCTTGTCGAGGAGGAACTTCGAACCGGCGTTCGGGCCCCGCTTCACGACGAGCAAACCTTGATCCCTGGTCAGCTCGTCGAGCGAGACGGCAAGCTCTTCGTCCTCGACCGGCGTTTCGGGCTCGGTCTGGGGAATCTTCACCGTCGCATCATCGGTCCCGGAAAGCGGCGCTCCGCACCGCGCGCAGAAGTTCGCGTGGTCGGGATTCCCATGGCCGCAGCTGGTGCAGTACACCCATCCTCCCCCGCCGAACGAAGCGCTGACCTTATAGCACAGGGTGAGGACAGCGGCGAAGTCGGCTCAAGAACGTCAACCCGCTGTTGACGGTGGGCGGCTCGAGTGATGGTCGAACGTTCAGGAAGATGCGACCTGGGCCTCGACGAATGCCTGGTAATCGGCCGCGCTCAGCAATCCGTCGAGCTCCGCGGCGTTCGACGGTTCGATCAGGACCATCCATCCTTCACCGTAAGGATCTTGGTTCACGATCTCGGGCGACTCCTCGAGCCGGGCGTTGCGTTCACCGATCGAACCGGTGATCGGGGAGTAGATATCGGAAACAGATTTCGTTGATTCCACCTCACCCAGGGCTTGTCCCGCAGCGACCTGCGTGCCCGGCGCGGGAAGGTCGACGTACACGATGTCCCCCAGCGCGTCCTGCGCGTAATGGGTGATCCCGACCCGAACGGCCTTCCCCTCGAGCCGGGCCCACTCGTGCTCTTTCGTGTACTTGAGGTCATCCGGGTACATGCTCACCTCCGGTCAGGGCGCGTAGCGTAAGGAACCCACGGGCGGAGATGCAAGAAGGAAACGTGTTCAGGCGAGCCCCTCGGTAACGATCGCGACGTAGGACTGCAGCCGCTCCTCGGCTTCCTCAGCCGTGTTGCCTTCGGCCCACACGTGGGTCAGAGGGTCCTCGGGGTCGGGGAGCACCAGCGCCCAGCCGTTGCCGTGGAACACCTTGATCCCCTCCGTGTCCTCTGTGCCGTCGCCCCGGGCCGCCTCTGCGACGTGCCGCATCACCGTCCCCTTCCGCTCCCACGGGGTGACGACGGTGCCGTGGCGGACGTGGGTGTCGGGAATCGCATCGAGCCTTTCGGCGATCGGTGTATCGGTCGCGAGGATCTCGAGGAACCGGCAGAAGGATGCGAGTGCGTCGAACGCCGGAGTGAAATCAGGGAAGACGTACGCTCCGTCCATGCCGCCGGCGAAGATTGCTTCCTCTTGCGTCGCGGCGGCCATCATCGCGCTCGCTGCGTGCTTGGTCCGCACGACCCGGCAGCCGTGCCGCGCCGCGATCTCGTCGGCCACCGACGATGCCGAGATGGGGAGAACCACGGTGCCGGGCCCTTTGCGCTCGCACACCAGATCCATCAGGAGCAGGAGCGCGCGGTGGGTCGGGATCGGCACGCCGCCTTCGAGGACGAGTTGGATCCGCTCTCCCAACGGGTCGAACATCGCGCCGAACCGCGCGCGCGAAGCGCGAACGAGCGCCGCCAGTTCCTCGACCTTGCTTTTTCGGTCCTCTTCGCTGCGCGTCGTGCGGTTCTCATCGACGTAGGAGTTCACGGTAAGGATGTCGCCCCCGAGCCTCCCGAGGATCCCCGGCAGCACCAGCGCGGTCGCGCCGAACGCGCAGTCGACGACGGCCTTGATCCGCGACCTCATGATCGCGTCGATGTCCACTGTTGAAAGCAGTCCCGCCTGGTAGAACTCGAGCGCGCGGGGCGGGAACCGGAGCTCGCCGATCTCGTCGGGGAACGCGCGCCGGGCGTCCCCACGGAAATAGACGCGCTCGATCGATCTCTGGACGCTTTCGTCGATGTCCGCGCCGGTAGAGTCGAAGAACCTGATCTCGATCGACTGCGAGTCGGTCGGGAAGGTCTCGACCGAGACGCCGCCGGTCGCTCGCGCGCTCCGCAGGTGGAAGCGCGCGACCGGCACCGGCGCCAGCTCGAGGTCGTGCACGTGCACGCCCGAGCCGTTCAGCCCTGCGATGAACGCTCGTTTGATCGTTCGGGCCGCGCGCGAGGCGTCGCGGCACGTCACGACCGTCGAGCGGCGTTTCAAGGTCGCCGCGTACGCCGCACCCAGCCGTACGGCGAGGTCGGGCGTGATATCGACGTTGATCAGCCCGGCCACGCCGCGCGAGCCGAACAGCGTCCTGGTGCCGCGCGATTCCCAAATGATGCTGCGGCCGATGACCGCGCCGGCCTCTACCGTCTTGAACGGATAGACCTTCACGTTCGGTTGCAGGACCGCGTTCTCTCCGACGAATCCTTCGTCGCCGAGTACCACGCCCTCCTCGAGCCGGGCGCCGCGCCGCACATCGGCGTTCCGCCCGAGGACGGCGCCCCGGATGTTCGCGCCCTCCGCGATATACGCGTTGTCGTGGACGATCGTCCGGTGCAAGAAGGCGCCCGATTTCACGACCGAGTTGTTGCCGAGCACGGTGAATTCACGGATGTGCGCGCCCGCTTCCACCTTGGCGTGCTCTCCGAGCACGACGGGGCCCTCGATCTTCGCGTCCGGGTCGACGATGGCCCCGTCCCCCATCCACACTCCGTCGGCGATCTCGAAGCCGGCGATCTCGACGTCGACTCGGCGATCGAGCACGTCTTGGTGAGCGCGCTGATACGCCTCGATCGTGCCGACGTCGCACCAATAGCCGTCGGCGACATATCCGTAGATCGGCGCCTCCTTCTCGAGCAGCAGGGGGAACAGGTCCTTCGAGAAGTCGAACGGTGTCTCGGCGGGTATGTGCTGGTAGATCTCCGGCTCGAGCACGTAGATCCCGGTGTTCACGGTGTCGCTGAAAACCTGACCCCAGCTCGGTTTCTCGAGGAAGCGTTCGATCCGTCCTTCGTCGTCGGCGATCACGATCCCGTATTCGAGTGGGTTCGGTTGTCGCGAAAGGACGACGGTGGCCAGCGCCCCCTTCTCACGATGGAACGCCGCCACCTTCTCGAGGTCGATATCGGTGAGCGCGTCGCCCGACACGACGAGGAACGTGTCGTCGAAGGCGCCCTCGGCGTTCTTGACGCTGCCCGCGGTGCCGAGCGGCGACTCTTCGGTCGCGTACGCGAGCGAGACACCGAGGTCTTCCCCGTCGCCGAAGTACTGACGGACGAGGCTCGCGAGGAACTGCACCGTGACGACGACCTCGTCGAAGCCGTGGCGCTTGAGCAGCAAGACCATGTGCTCCATCAAGGGCCGATTGACCATCGGCACCATGGGCTTGGGCTGATTGGAGGTGAGCGGCCGCAGGCGCGTGCCTTCGCCGCCCGCCATGATCACGGCTTTCATATCGCTCCGTGTCGGCGTGCGGGTTCGCCGTTGATTCTACCCAGGGGCGGCGGAACCGGGTTCGGAGCGCAACGAAGCCAGCGCGCTGCGCGCGTATCCGAACGCGGCGAGGTAAGACAGCGCGACGCCGGGGAAATAGGCAAGCCACGCCAGCGTTCGAACCCACTCCGTCGGAGGGTTCGTGATCCCTGCGCCTACGAAGAGCCCGAAAGCCCACATCACGCCGAAGCTTCCCGCCTTACCTATCTGCGTCACTGGGGGCCTGGATACGCCGCGTGCGCTCAAGTACGGAAGCATCGCAAGCAAGAGTCCGTCCCGCGCGAGCACGACAACCAGAGCCCACACCGGGGCGAGATGTTTCGCGATGATAACGACCGCTGCAGCCGCGACGGCCAGACGGTCGAAGAACGGATCGATCGCGATGCCGAGCTTCGATACTTGGTTGAGCCGCCGGGCCGCTTGCCCGTCGATCCAGTCCGTCGAACCCAGGACGAACCCGACCACGAAAGCCGCCCCGATGTTGTCGACGCCGAGCGCGAGCCAGAGGAAAACCGGGATGAGCGCGACCCGCGCGAACGTGATCAGGTTGGGGATGGTGAGGATCGCGTCCGATGGGTTTTCGGGAGTGCCGCGAGGTGCGGCGCTCGGCTGATCGCTCAACGAAGCGTTGCCCCGGTCGGCGCGTTGCTTCCCCGCTTCGCTCGGACCCACGCCTGCGGGATCCCGGGTCCGGAGACGAGGAGGGTGGTCAGGGGCCGCTTCAGGAAGGCTTTCATCGAGAACTTGGTGCCCGGGCTTTTCACGTAGGACACGCCGCCGTGCGCGATCAGATCGAATCCGCTCGCCTGGATCATCTGCCGGTGGCACGCCTTGTTCGGAAGCCACCACGCGTTCCAGCGGTTGCCGCGGAAATGCGCGGCCGGGAAGCGCGGGTGGATGAGGGAGAGCATCGGCGAAACGGCCTCGTAGGAAAGGAGTTCCCCGTCGGTGACGGACCGGACTCGAACCAGCGCGGCGACCGGGTCTCGGAGATGAACAAGGATGCTTCCAAGGAACACGAAGTCGAAGGTGCCAACCGTTTCGGGCGACAACTCGTAGATCGAGATCTCTTTTCGGATGACGCGCGAGCCGAGCGCCGAATGCGCGAGCGTGAACGCCCTGGTCTCCCTGCTCGGTCCGGGCGGCTCTTCTTTCTGTGCATTGCGCGTGTGATCGCGAGCCGAGGGATCGGTGTCGATCGCGACGACTTCCGCTGCGCCGCGTCGTTCCATCTCGAACGCCCAAAAGCCGTCGGAGGTACCGATGTCGAGACACCGTTTCTCCGAAAGGGATTCGGGCATGGGGATCGATTTCGCCGACGCGCGGGTGTCGTACATCCCGGGAGTGACGACCCCTCCGGGAAGCTCGATCGTGTGGTACCAGTTGAATGCGGCGACGTCCTCGGCTAGACCCACGGCGGTTCGCAAGTGTACGGGCCGACACGTGGAGGCACCATTTCTTGAGTCAACGTCACAGGTCTCGGGTTCGACGGGCAAACGCCGTTCGCTTTGAGGACCAAGGGCAACTCAGCTCCTTCGGTCGGCGCCGGGCCGCCGCATCGAACGCCTCAGCTCCGTGCGGGCGAGCACGACTCGGTCGCCGGAACGATCACCGAGCTCGCCGAAGGACAATGAAAGCCGACGTCGAATAGGGGCGTCCTGGGTCTTGCCCGGGGGATGATCTATGAGCGCGCGGCGGGTTGCCTACGTGGCTCTGAAGGTTTTGAGTCTCTATCTAGGGATCCGCGCTCTAGAGGTCGTCTTATCGACCATCGCCATCAGAGTCCTCGAGTACCCGGGGGGCGGGGCGTCCCGCTGGGTACATGTCGGCGCTGCCGCGATTCCGCTCGTGGCGGCGATCGTTCTTTGGGTCGGCGCCGAGACCATGGCTGCTCGTTTCGCGGATGTTCGGCCCCTCACCCGTGCTGAAGTCGACAGCCTTCTGGCCGAAGAAGTCGAGACCGATGAAAGTCTAGGGATGGACTCGTATGAGGAGTTGAACGGTCGTGACGAAGGCGCGGCGGAGCCCTCCAGCGTACGAGTGGATGCGCTGCTCTTCGCCGCGCTGATGGTGCTCGGCGCCTATTTCCTGGTCCGCGGACTAGAAGGGGTCTCTTTCAACGCTGCAGAGTTGGCATTGCATAGTCACTTGGCTTGCTCTTCGCAAGTGTTCCCTTTATCCCAACAACTGATCCGCAACGCCGGTGGGTGCAGTTTTTGGGACAACGTATCGACGGGCGACGTCATCAACCTCGGCGCCGGATTGGTCCTGTTCGGATTCGGAGCTTGGCTATTCCTCCGTCCGGAGAGATTCCTTGGAGCGCTCGAGCGATTCCGCGCACAGCTCTCTAGCGTCGCTGATGGTGACCCGGGTGACCGAGACCCCGACGAACCTGATTCGTGATCACCAGGTAAGAACCTCGCTTGTCGGGACGGGGAGATTTGAACTCCCGACCTCTTGACCCCCAGTCAAGCGCGCTAACCAAGCTGCGCCACGTCCCGTCGACGCTTGAATCCTATCGCCTCGGCGCTCCGGCGCGTTTCGCCTTCTGCCGCACCACCATCCGCACCGGGGTGCCTTCGAAGCCGAACCGTTCACGCAACCGGCGCTCCAGCGCGCGGATCGCCTGGTCCGATACCGGGCCCGTCGTGAACAGCACGACCTCAGGCGGGCGCGTGCGCGCCATCGTTGCGTACCGCAGCTTCGAAGGCTTCGTCCCCCGGCCACCTAGCGGGATCCGGTCTGCCACCTCCCCGAGCCATGCGTTGAGCTGCCCCGTCGTCACGCGCTTATCCCACGCTTCGCGAACGCTGCGAACAGCCGGCAGGATCCGGTCGACGCCCCGCCCGGTCAGCGCCGACGTCCGCAGCACCGGCGCCCATGAGACGAACCGAAGCTTGTCCTTCAGATCGCGCTCGAGCACCGGCCGGCTTTCTTCGTCGACGAGGTCCCACTTGTTCAGAACAACCAACGCCGCCCTGCCCGACTCGGCGACGCGCTGCGCAATCTTCTGGTCCTGCTCGGTCGGGCCTTCGGAGGCGTCGATGACGATGATCACGACGTCGGCTTCGTCCACGGCGCGGAGGCTGCGAACGAGTGCGTAATACTCGGGTCCGCTCGCATTGCGCACCTTCCGCCGGATACCGGCGGTGTCGACGAAACGGAAACGCGTGCCCCCGGCCACGACGACCTCGTCGACCGCGTCCCGCGTGGTACCCGGCGTCGGATCGACGATGGCGCGGTCGGCGCCGGCGAGGCGGTTGAAGAGGGAGGACTTCCCGACGTTCGGCCTTCCGGCGATCGCAACGCCGATCTCAGGCTCGCCTTCGGATGCCTCGGTCGTCTCGACATCGCGGACGTGGGCGGCGATCACGTCGAGCAGGTCGCCGGAGGCGCGGCCGTGCAGCGCGCTCACCGGAAGAGCCGGGCCGAGACCGAGGCGTTCGAACGCGAAGATCTCCGCTTCGCCGCGCGCGCCATCGACCTTGTTCGCCGCGACGATCACCGGCACCGCAGCGAGGCGGAGCGTCTTGGCGACGGCGAGGTCGTCTGCGGTCGGACCGGTGGTCGTGTCGACGACGAACACGATGACGTCCGCTGCTTGCGCGGCTCGCTCGGCCTGGGCGACGACCTTGGCCGAGATCCCTCGCGCGCGCGGCTCCCACCCTCCGGTGTCCACCACCGTGAACGCGAGGCCATCCCATGCGACGTCGTAACCGCGCGCGTCCCGCGTCACGCCGGGTTCGGGATGCTCGATCGCCTCACGACGCCCGACGAAACGGTTGACGAGGGTGGACTTGCCGACGTTCGCCCGGCCGACGATCGCGACGACCGGACGACCGGCTCTCGTCCGGCGTTTCGGGCTGGCCGCGCCGTCCCTCGACTGGGCGGCTCTCTCACGCTTTGCGCCGGCGGGCATCAGACCCCTTTGCTTCGTCGATGAGACGCACGATCTCCGCCACGACGCGGCGAGGCGTCTTCCCCGTCGAATCGACGATCAACGCGTCGCGAGCGGGGATCAGCGGCGAGACCGCTCGGGTGGAATCCAGTGCATCCCGCTTCTTCTGCTCTTGTTCGAGCTTCGCGTAGGACATCCGGACACCCGCTGTGGACAGCTCCAGGTGACGCCGCCTCGCCCGCTCCGAAGACGAAGCGGTGAGGAACACCTTCAGGTCGGCTCGAGGACATACCACGGTGCCGATGTCACGCCCCTCCACGACGACCCCGCCGCGGCCGATGATCTCCCTCTGGCGGCGGACGAGCTCGCGTCGGACCGCTCGGTGGGCGGCGACGGTCGAGACCGTGCGCGTCACCTCAGGCCGCCGGATGGCCTTCCCGACCGGTCGGCCGTCGACCATGACATCGGAGTCCCGAAACGAGAACCTGGTTCGCTGAGCCAGCTCCGCGAGGGCCTTTCCATCATCGGGCGCGATTCCTTCGCGAAAAGCGCGCAGCGTGAGCGCCCGGTACATAGCTCCGGTATCAAGCCGCCGAAGGCCGAGAGCTTTGGCGACCCCCTTTGCCACCGTGCTCTTCCCGCTCCCCGCGGGGCCGTCGATCGCGATTACGAGGTGTCGAGCTCGCATCGCTTTCGGACGGGTCCGCGTGCGTTTCGAACCTCGAGAGGGAGGGTGTTTGGGAGCGCTGGAATGCCGGGGGATCACGATCGCTCACTCTAGTCAGAAGCCTCGACGAGGCGATGATGCCTCGTGGTCTCACAGCTCCACGAGTTGGTTCAGGTCGCCGAGGAACTCCGGGTAGGAAACACCGACGCTCTCCCAGCCCGTTATCTCGGTCTCTCCCTCGGCGGCGAGCGCCGCGACCGCAAGTGCCATCGCGATGCGATGATCCCCGCCTGAGTCCACCCGTGCCCCCTTGAGGCGAGCCGGCCCTCGGATGATCAACCCGTCGGGCCGGATCACGACTTCGACCCCCATGGCAGCGAGACCCGCGGCCAGCGTGGCGATGCGGTCGCTCTCCTTCACCCTGAGTTCGGCCGCGTCGCGGATCACGGTCTCCCCCTCCGCAACCGCGCCGAGCACACCCACAAGTGGAAGCTCGTCGATCGCGCGAACGATCTCTGAGCCCGAGACATCGAGCGGCCGCCGGTCCCCCGGGCGGACCAGGACGGTCCCCCGAGGCTCGCCGCACACCTCCGAGGTTTCCTCGATGGTCACCGAGGCGCCGAACCCTCCGAGCAAGTCCAGGATCCCGGTTCGCGTCGGATTAAGCCCGACGTCGTGGACCCGGACCTCCGAGCCGGGCAGGATCGCGGCGGCTACCAGCAGGAACGCTGCACTCGACAGATCGCCAGGGACACTCAGCGACGAAGCGTTATGGATATTTGTCGACTTAACTATTAGTTGATCTGCCGACTTCTCAATCAAGACACCTACATACTGGAGAAGTCGTTCCGTATGGTCTCGCGACCTCGCCGGCTCCCCCACCAGCGTCGTTCCTGCGGCCTGGAGCCCGGCGAGCAAGATCGCGGTCTTGACCTGCGCACTGGCTACCGATGAGTGGAACTCGATCCCGCGAAGAGGTCCACCATGAACGACCAGAGGCAACGTCTCACTTTCCCCTGCACCTTGGATCGCGGCCCCCATCGCTCGCAGCGGCTCGACGACCCGGCGCATCGGACGTGATCGAAGGGAGAGGTCTCCGTCGAGGGCAGTCTTAAAAGGCCGACCTGCCACGACACCCAACAGAGTTCGTGCCGTGGTTCCCGAGTTCTGGCAGAAAATGGAGTCATCGGGTGCTCGAAGGCCATCCCATCCGCCGCCTTGAACCAGTATTTCCCTGTCTAAGGTTCGAGTCGAATGTTTTGAAGGCTCAAGTTGAGAGTTAGTGTGACTGATTACGACGCCGAGGCTCGCCACGGCCTGCCGTGTGGCCGTGACGTCTTCGGCTGAGGAGATCCCGGAGATCGCGCACAGCCCCTCCCCTATGCCCGCGACGAGCAATGCCCGGTGGCTTATGGACTTGTCTCCGGGCACTCGCAGCTCGCCTGCGAGCCGCTTCGCCGGGCTGATGATTTGTCGACTCATCGCTTCATGAACATATCGTGAAGTGGACGCCGGCGACGCTTGGCTCGGATGCATCGATCGAGGTCATACGAACCGGGTGAGTCATCGATGTGTCGACAAACTGCCAGATCGCTGGGTCGAAATCACTGCTCTCGTTTTGATGATCAATCACTTCAGTCATAAATAGATAAAGAGACGTACTGATTCAGCGATAGATCTCTTCGCTGGGATCGCCGCGGCTGCAGCGCAGAGCGCCGGGCGAGGGCGGAAGGAGTTAAAGGGCTTCATCTTCTGATCTATAAATCGATATAGCGCTAAGTCAAGCAGTCGATTCGTCGTTTCAGATAGACAGCGATCTGACTTCGTATCCACGAGACAACAAAGCGTCACGGATACGATTCGCGTCCTCTTTCCCTGCGATCAACAGGCGAAGCGTGCCGCGACCGCCCTCTTCGGAGTGGGTGATCTGGAGGTCTTCGATGTTGACCCCGAGGTCGCCCACCGTCGTCGTCACTTCCGCGAGAACGCCGGGCCGGTCGGGCACGGGGATCAGGACCTCGACGAGCTCGCCGGTGATCCCTTTCCCGGGCAAGTTCCGTCGCGCGGACCTCGCCGAAGTGAAGCGTTCTCGCAGTTCAGAGCGGTTGCGGGACGTCACCAGGTCGCTCAGCTCGAGGATGCGGCCGGCGAAATCCGAAAGCACCGAGCCGATGGCCTCGGAGTTCTCTTCGCAGATGTCGAGCCAGATATCCGGATTGCTCGCCGCGACGCGGGTGACATCGCGGAAACCACCCGCCGCCAGCGACAACAGGCCGGCGTGCTCTTTTCCCCGTTCAGCGGCCAGATTCATCAGCGTCGCCGCGGTGAGGTGAGGCAAGTGGCTCACGATCGCCATCAGATCGTCGTGACGATCTGCCTCGAGAGCCATTACCCGGGCTCCGAAGCCGGCAAGCAGGCCGTGCAAGGAGCGGTATGAAGCGGCTTCTACCCGATCCGTCGGGGTGAGGATCCACCAGCAACCATCGAGCAACCCTGCATCGGCCGCCTCGATCCCCTCTTCCTCGGTCCCAGCCATGGGGTGTCCGCCAATGAAAGTCACACCGTGAGGTAGGGACTTCTCGATTTCCATCACGACTCGAGACTTGGTGCTTCCAACATCTGTAATGATCGTCCCGGGCTTCGCATTCGCGGCCGCTTCCGCCGCCAGCTTCGGAATCACGCCGACCGGCGCAGCGATGAAGATGATGTCGGCGGCCGCGACGGCCTCGGCGACCGACCCGACCGCGCGCGCGGCCGCTCCCCGTTCGACGGCGCCGTCCCTTGCTTGTGGGTCGAGGTCGTAAGCGATCACTTCTTCGACCTCTGGAAGCTTCTGGAGCGCGAAGCCGATCGAGCCTCCGATGAGGCCGGTGCCCAGCAACGCGACCTTCATGGTCACTGAGGGAGGTCGGTTCGCAACGGTACGGCGCCTTCGAGGTAGACGTGACGGAGAGAGGACGCTTCCTTCTCTGTATAGAAGTGCATCATGACCCGGACGCACAGCATCACGCCGCTCAATACATCCAGCTCGCGAGCGCAGAGAAGGGGTACGTCGCTTATCCCGATCTCTCGTGCAGCGGCGGCGGGGAATTCCGAGGCGATGTCGTCGGTGGCCGTGAAGACGATGCTGATCAAGTCGGCCTTCTCGACGCCGTTGCGCTCGAGCATCGTTTGAAGGAGCCTCGCCGTCCGCTCGATCACTTGTTCGCGAGAGTCGGCGTCAAGTGTGATGGCGCCGCGGAGGGCGCGGACCCGTTCGGCCATGGCGCCGCAAACTATAAGGCCCGGCCGCTTCCTCGTCTGTCGGGTGGGCGGTCAGCCGCGTCGGCGGTCGCTCCCAACCGGATGTTCAGAGACCGACGATCCGGTGGAGCTCCCCCACCTCGTGGGGGGCAAGACGTCTCGTCGTCCCGGCTTTCACTCCCCGGAGGTCGACCGGGCCGAACCGGGTCCGGACCAGTTTCGTGACCGGATACCCGATCGCCTCGAGCATCCGCCTGACCTCTCTCTTCCGGCCCTCCGTCAGCACAAGCTCGACCTGGGTCCTGGTTTTGCCTCGCCTTACGACGTTGGCGCTAACGGCTCGCGCCGGCCCATCGTCGAGCCGGACTCCATCGACGAGCCGTTTGCAGGCTTCGGCCGAGACGGGGCCCCGGACCTCGGCGAGATAGGTCCTCGGGACTTGATATCTCGGATGGGTCAAGCGATGCGTGAGCTCGCCGTCGTTCGTCAAAAGCAACAGGCCTTGCGTGTCGGCGTCGAGCCGCCCCACCGGGTAAACCCGCGCGCGCGTGCCGACGAGGTCCATAACCGTCGGACGGCCTTGCGGGTCGGCGGCGGTCGTAACGTACCCGGCGGGTTTGTTGAGGAGAAGGTACTCGTGGTTGGCACGGACGTTGACGCGGCGGCCGTCGACCTCGATCCGCGCGGTCGACGCGTCGACCCTCATCCCCAGCTCGGTCGCCGGCCGCCCATCGACCCAGACGCGGCCGGCGCGCATCAGATCCTCCGCGGCACGCCGCGACGCGATGCCGGCATGAGCGAGCACCTTCTGGAGCCGCTCCCCTTCGGAACTCGCCGCCTTCGCGCGATCCGGCGTCCTGGCGCGATCCTGCGGCCGCGCGCGATCCGGCCCCGGCCGACGTTTTTCTGCCTGTCTCGGCCGCTGTGCTTGGCTGGGGCGTTTGGCCTGGGGTCGCGCGGTCGCGGAGGGCCGCGCGTTCGAGCGCGCACGCGGGATCGCCGAAGGGCGCCGCGGCCGCTGCTTCGAACCAGAACCCTGCGGCTTGCGAGGGGGTCGCGCGCTACGGCTCGAGCTCATCGGCGGCCGAGGCCGGCGGGAGCAGCGGCGCGATCGGAGGCATCGCCTCGAGCGACGGCAATCCGAGCCGCTCCAGGAACTGGGGGGTCGTTCCGTAGAACACAGCCTGGCCGGGCCCTGGGTCGCGTCCAACCTCGGAAACCAGCCCGCGTTGTTCGAGCGTGCCGACGACGCCGTCGGAGTCGACCCCGCGGATCGCCGCGATCTGCTGGCGGGTTACAGGTTGCTTGTATGCGACGATCGCGAGCGTCTCGAGCGCCGCTTGGGTGAGCCGAGGCTGCTGAACCGAGCGAACGAATCGCTCGACGTAAGCCGACGCGTCGGGATGGGAGTACATGCGCCAGCCGCCGGCGACCTCGCGCAACGAGACACCGCGGCGGTTCTCGTCGAGGTCGGCCGCGAGCGACCGAAGCTCCGCCTCCACCGCGTGCTTGGGTTCTTCGGTCACTTGCGCGAGGATCCCGACGTTGATCGGTTCGTCGCACACGAAGAGGATCGCCTCGAGAATGCGTCTGAGTTCGCTCACCGCTCCGCTCCCCCATCGCTCCGGGACTCGGAGGCGGATCCGTCCGTAGTGGTCGGCTCAAGCGCGATCGTCGTGTCGATCACGATATCGCGCTCGATGGTGTCCTCTTCGATCCACGTTCCTTCGTACTCGTCGGTCACCGCGGCAGCCGCTTTTTCGCCGAGCCACGCGACGTCGATCTCGCCGAACGAGCTCGATTGCGCGACGTCGGCCTCTCCGCGTTTCACCAACTCGAGAACCGCGAGGAATCGAACGATGAGATTCAGACGGTCGTGCACCCCGGTCGTCAGCTGGCGGAAGGTGGCGCGCTTGCGCTTGCGCAACTCCTTGCGAACCTCCTCGATCGCCTCTGCGACGGACACGCGGATCGGTGCGATGTGCGAGACGTCGACAAGCGGCGCGAGCTTGGGTGAAAGTGCGCGCATGGCGATCTCCGCGAAACGTTCCGGGGAGACGCGCGCGAGCAGGTCTGGTGCGAGCCGCGAGAACTCCTCGCCGGGCCCGGCGGTGCGCGCGAAGAACCCCGCGTTCGCCTCCAGCAACTCCGAAATCTTGCTCGACGCTTCCTTGAACGCGCGGTACGCCAGCAATCGCGCGATGAGCAGGTCCCGGTCGCTGACGTCGAGCGAATCGTCGTCTCGTTGCGGGCCCGGCAGCAGCCGCGACGCTTTCATCTCGATCAGTGTCGCCGCGACGATGAGGAACTCGGTCGCGACCTCGAGGTCGAGTTCGACGATCTGCCTGAGGTGAGCGAGGTACTCCTCGGTTATCGCGGCGAGCGAGACGTCGTAGATATCGAGCTCTCGTTTCGCGATCAGATGAAGGAGGAGGTCGAACGGCCCCTCGAACACCTCGGTCCGCACCTGATAGGTCATCGAAAAACCAGTCTAGCGAGCGGCCCAACGCAGGCCAACGACCGTCGAAAGGACCGCGGGGTTCCCGAGGATGGGCGTATAGATCGCCTCGGCGACGTTCGCGATCACGCTCGAGAAGATCAGGAACAGCGCGATCAGGAAGAAGATGAGGTACTGGCTCAGGCTTTCCAGCTTCATCGCTGCGGAGGGAGAAAGGAACCGCGTGAGGATCTTCGAGCCGTCAAGCGGCGGGAACGGAAGGATGTTGATGATGAACAGATACGTGTTCACTTGAGCCATCAGAAAGAGAACGTCGAGGACGCGTAGGCTCGACATCCTCCGGAAAACGACACCAATAAGAGCGACGACGAGAAGGTTGAAGCCCGGCCCGGCGAGGGCAACGATCAGCGCGTCGCGGCGAGGATGGCGAAGCCGTCCCGGGTGGATGGTGACGGGTTTGGCGTAACCGAAGAAAAACCCCAGAGGCGACTTGAACAGAATGGATACCAGCGCGATCCCCGGCAGTATCACCGTCCCGAAGGGGTCGGCATGTGCTTTGGGGTTGAGGGTCAGCCGCCCCATCATCCTGGGGGTTGGGTCGCCGAGCCGAACCGCGACCCAGGCGTGGGCCAGTTCGTGGCCGATCATGCCGACGAGCAACCCAAGGCCGACGCCTAGGAATCCGTAAAGATCGATCCGGCTCACGACGCGCCCGATCCTACCCCGAGCCCGGCAGCAGAACGCCCGATCCGTCGTGAGTTATGGAAGAAACAACCACTCGAACCTTCGAGTGGATATCTGCTTGAAGGTTTGGTTGAAACTTCAGCGCCGGCGTCCGAGCCGTTCGACCAAGATCGCGGCCGCGCCGTTGCCGTCGAGATCGGCGAGGACGTAGCTCAGCGCCTCTCGGACGATGCGGCCGCGGTCGGCGGAGATGCCGTGCTCGCGGAGAGAAAGCCGCGCGCGCTCGAGCGCCAGGAGTTCGTCGACGGTGCAATAGAACGTGATCTTCTCTTCGTGACGTTGACGTCCGCTCCCCGTTTTGGGGACGTGTATCCTCGTCTCTTTATCGATAAATCGCTGAGTCGCTCTCTCGACTCTCGGACGTTCCTGCAGCTCCTGCACCTTCGATGACGATTGGCTCGAGGGCTGGCTCGTCACCGGAGGCGTCTCCACCACCGAGGTCGTCCTGAACAACTCGTCCGCTCCCGGCAGGCTGGCTCGTCTCGGAGTCGACAATCCCAAGCACCTCCTTGGCAAGGGCGCGGTAGTCGTCCGCTCCCCTGGAATCGGCCGCGTACGTAAGGATCGACTCGCCGGCCACGGGCGCCTCGGCGAACCGGATGGTGCGTCTGATCACGGTTTTGTACAAGAACTGCCCGAACGCGTCGCGTACCCTTGCGAGCACTTCACGCCCGTGAAGCGTACGACTGTCGAACATGGTCGGTATGATTCCTTCAAGTCTCAAGTCAGGGTTGAGGCGATCGCGGACCTTTTCGACGGTGTCGAGGAGCAGGGCCATGCCTCGGAGCGCGAAGTATTCGCATTCCAACGGGATGATCACACCGTCCGACGCCGTCAAGGCGTTGACGGTGAGCAGTCCGAGGGATGGCGGACAGTCGATCAGGATGTAGTCGTAGGAGACCCGGAGCACCGTCAACGCCCGCTTCAGAGCTTGTTCCCTCGCAACCTCGCTCACCAGCACGATCTCGGCGGCGGAGAGGTCGATGTTGGAGGGCAAGATCTCGAGGTTGGGGACCTGAGTCTTGAGAACAGCCTGCTCCGGTTCGACGCTCCGGTCGAGGAGCAGGTTGTAAACCGTCATGTCGATCGTCATCGGATTGATCCCGAGACCGACCGACAGCGCACCTTGCGGATCGAAGTCGACCAGCAGTATCCGCTTTCCAAGTTCCGCCATCGCCGCGCCGAGGTTGATCGTAGTGGTCGTCTTCCCGACGCCGCCTTTCTGGTTGGCGAGGCTGAGGATTGTCGCCACCAGGTGTCCCCCTCTCGATTTGTCGACAAGACGACCTAGCGACGAGTCGTCTTGTGGGCGGCGATGCTACTAAAACGCAAGACGAAACTTCAAGTCCTGATCGTGAGCAATGTGGCATCCGGCGAGTTCCGCTATATACCTTCCACGCATGCGGCGGACGATCTTCGTGGCGCTTGCAGGACTCTTGTTCGCGTTCACGTTCTTCTACGTGTTCGCATGGCCGTCGACGATGTCTTCGAGATCGAAGCTCAGCGACACGATCGGCTTCGACAAGGTCGTCCCTGGAGAGCTTCTTTATGCAGGGCTCGGCCCGTTCTCGATCGTGGGCCGGCGAGACATGACGGTGGTAACGGTGAAACTCAACGACCCGTCCGTGGGGATCGAGCTCCTGGAAACACGCGTTGATCTGTTTGCGGGAGGCGTTGGGCTCGGGGTGGCCCGCGGAACCGATCCTCTTTCAGCCGGCATCGAGCGATTGCCGCGGGCACCCAACTACGTCCTGCGTTCGGCGGACGAAGGTGGTTTCTACGTCGCCTTCAAGGTCCTCTCCCGCGGTACCTTCCGCTTCCGGGGGATTGAGGTCACTTATCAGACCGGCTGGCTGACCCGCTCGGTGGTTCTTGGCCCGACGGTGACGGTGACCGCACGCTCCTAGGCGTAGCCCGAAACCGGCATCGACCTATGGTCGGCCGGGGTCGCGCGCGGGAG
>Ga0070708_100001712_pt1 | contig 16871 bp, 16 predicted proteins | sample KBSK5503metaG_FD_65469 | JGI IMG/M metagenome (GOLD analysis project Ga0070708, IMG submission 65469) | Corn, switchgrass and miscanthus rhizosphere microbial communities from Kellogg Biological Station, Michigan, USA - KBS K5-50-3 metaG | ecosystem: Host-associated > Plants > Roots >... | reverse complement strand
CCGTACTTCCCCCCGGCGGGGAGCCGACATAGGCGTTGACCAGGTAAAATAGCCACGGCTCATGACTACGTAGTCATGTAATTTCCGCGATCAAGGGCTCTACCACCTGGTCAAACGCGTCGACCAATCGGCCTGGGGGGAAGTTCGGGTTAGCTGGTGACGCGGTAGACGTCGTAGACGCCGTCGACGGCGCGGACGGCGCGGAGCACGTGGCCGAGGTGCTTGGGGTCGCCCATCTCGAACGTGAAGCGGCTGAACGCCACCCGGTCCCGGCTGGTCGTCACGGTGGCGGACAGGATGTTCACGTGCTGGTCCGACAGCACCCGGGTCACGTCGGCCAGCAGCCGGGCCCGGTCGAGCGCCTCGACCTGGATGGCCACCAGGAAGACCGAGCCCTCGGTCGGCGCCCAGTGGACGTCGACCATCCGCTCCTTCTGGGTATCGGTCAGGTGGGCCAGGTTCACGCAGTCGACCCGGTGCACCGAGACGCCGTGGCCGTGCGTGACGAAGCCGGTGATCTCGTCGCCCGGCACCGGAGTGCAGCACCGGGACAGCCGCACCCACACGTCCGGCGCGCCGTTGACCTCGACGCCGGAGTCACCGGGCGACCGCGGCTGCGGCGCCTTGGTCGGCAGCGTGGCCTCGGCCAGGTCCTCCTGCGCGCCGGCTAGGCCGCCGATCGACCTGACCAGCTTCTCCACCACGGACTGGGCGCTGACCCGGCCCTCGCCGACCGCCGCGTAGAGCGCGGAGACGTCGGCGTAGCGCAGTTCACGGGCCAGGTTGAGCAGGCTGTCGGCGGCGGCCATGCGCTGCAGCGGCAGGCCCTGCTTGCGCATGGCCTTCGCGATCTGGTCCTTGCCCGAGTCGACGGCGGCTTCCCTGCGCTCCTTGGAGAACCACTGCCTGATCTTGTTCCTGGCCCGGGGGCTCTGGACGAAGTTGAGCCAGTCCCGGGTCGGCCCGGCCTCGGGCGCCTTGGAGGTGAAGATCTCCACCGTGTCGCCGTTGTCCAGGGTGGACTCCAGCGCGACCAGGCGGCCGTTGACCCGGGCGCCGACCGTCCTGTGCCCGACCTCGGTGTGGATGGCGTAGGCGAAGTCCACCGGCGTCGAGCCCTGCGGCAGCGCCACCACCTCGCCCCGCGGGGTGAACACGTACACCTCGCCGAGGGCCAGGTCGAAGCGGAGCGACTCGAGGAACTCGGCCGGGTCCTCGGTCTCACGCTGCCAGTCGACAAGCTGCCGCAGCCAGGCCATGTCCTGGCTGTCGTCCTTGGCGTCCTTGGCCCGGCCGAAGACCGTCTCTTCCTTGTACTTCCAGTGCGCCGCGACGCCGTACTCCGCCTGGCGGTGCATGGTCCAGGTGCGGATCTGCAGTTCCACCGGCCTGCCGCCCGGCCCGATCACCGTGGTGTGCAGCGACTGGTAGAAGTTGAACTTCGGCATCGCGATGTAGTCCTTGAACCGCCCGGGGACGGGATTCCACCGCGCGTGGATGATGCCGAGGGCCGCGTAGCAGTCCATGACCGTGTCGACGAGAACGCGGATGCCCACCAGGTCGTAGATCTCGTCGAAGCCGACGTTCCTGGCGATCATCTTCTGGTAGATCGAGTAGTAGTGCTTGGGCCGGCCGGTGACGGCAGGCTTGATCTTGGCCTCGCGCAGGTCGGCGGAGACCTCCTCGATCACTTCCTGCAGGAAGGCGTCGCGGCGCGGCGCCCGGCCGGAGACCAGGCGGACGATCTCGTCGAAGCGCTTGGGGTACAGCGTCGCGAAGGCGAGATCCTCCAGCTCCCACTTCACCGTGTTCATGCCGAGCCGGTGCGCCAGCGGGGCGTAGATCTCCAGGACCTCCCTGGACTTGCGCTCCTGCTTCTCCCGGGGCAGGTAGCGCAGCGTGCGCATGTTGTGCAGCCGGTCGGCGAGCTTGATCACCAGCACGCGGATGTCGCGGGACATCGCGACCACCATCTTGCGGACGGTCTCCGCCTCGGCCGACTCGCCGTACTTGACCTTGTCCAGCTTGGTGACGCCGTCCACCAGCGCCGCGATGTCCTCGCCGAACTCGCCGCGCAGTTCGGTCAGCGTGTAGGGGGTGTCTTCCACCGTGTCGTGCAGCAGCGCGGCGCAGATCGTCTCGGTGTTCATGCCGAGCTCGGCCAGGATGGTGGCGACCGCGAGGGGATGGGTGATGTAGGGGTCGCCGCTGCGCCGCTTCTGGTCCCTGTGCCAGTACGCCGCGCTGTCGTAGGCCCGCTCGATGAGGCGGACGTCGGCCTTCGGGTGGGTGGCGCGCACCGTCTTGACGAGCGGCTCGAGCACCGGGTTGGTGCCCGCGCCCCGCTGGGCGCCGAGCCGCGCCAGCCGCCGCCGCACGCCCACCCCGGGCGTGGCCGCGTCCGTGGCCTGGCCCTGGATGGCCGCGCCCCGGGCTCGCTGCGCCCGGGGCGTCCCAGCCGGGCGGGCGGTCTGCGGGTTCGGGTCGCCGTTGAGCGCGGGCGTACCTGGCACGCCCGCCGTTTCAGCCGCTCCGGCCGGTTCCGCGTCCGGCGGCGCAGCGTCGGCAGCTCTCGTGCCGGTCGCGATCACCTCACCGGCCACTCGCGCTCCCTCACCTCTGCCAAGTCATCAGTGTACTTGGAGGTGTTAAACACCCGATGGCGTGCGCGCGATTCCCTAGACGGTGAGCAGGGCGGTGACCGGGAGGTCGGGCAGCTTGGCCCGGCCGTTCAGGAAGGACAGCTCGAGCAGCACGGCCAGCCCGGCCAGCTGGGCGCCCGCCCGCCGCACCAGGTCGGCGGTGGCCCGGGCGGTGCCGCCGGTGGCGAGCACGTCGTCGATGACCAGGACGCGATCGGCGGGCTCGAAGGCGTCGGTCTGCACCTCGATGGTCGCGGTGCCGTACTCGAGCTCGTAGTCCTGCGCGAACGTGGCGCCGGGCAGCTTGCCCTTCTTGCGGATGGGCACGAAGCCCGCGCCGAGGCGGCACGCCACCGGGGCGGCCAGGATGAAGCCGCGCGCCTCGATGCCCGCCACCTTGTCCACCGGCCCGTAGCTCTCGGCCAGGGCGGCGACCACCGCGCGGAACGCCGGCCCGTCGGCGAGCAGCGGGGTGATGTCCTTGAAGACCACGCCACGCTGCGGGTAGTCCGGGATGTCGCGTACGCGGGTCGTGATGAGCCGGGTCAGCTCATCCGGGCCGGTCATCGGCTAGCGCCGCTTCTTCTTGCCGGCCGGGCGATGCCGCGCGGTGCTGCTGCCGCCGCGCCGGGGCTGCTGCCGCGGGCCCGGCCGAGCGGTGCCCGGCGTGCGGGCGGCCGCCGCGCCGGGCGACCGTGACGCGGTGGCGGTCAGCTCGTCCGCGGGCGGAGCGCCGGCGGCAAAGTCGTCGTCCTGGTTGTCGTCGGTCCCGGCCGCCGAGAGCTCGCCGGCCGGGACGCCGGGACGGGTGCGGGTCCCGGCCTCCGCCTTGGCGGCGGCCCGCTTGGCCGCGCGGCCGCCGGACGCGCGCACCGACACCCGCTTGGCCAGCGCCTGGTACTGCGGCTCGCGCTCCTTCAGGTCGGCCAGTACCGGGGTGGCGATGAAGATCGAGGAGTAGGTGCCGGACAGCATGCCGACGAACAGGACGAGCGCGAGCTCCTCGAGCTCGTTGTTGGCGCCGAGCAGCGCGATCGAGACCACCAGGATCGCGCTGACCGGCAGCAGCGCGATCAGCGAGGTGTTGATCGATCTGACCAGGGTCTGGTTCAGGGCCAGGTTCGCCGCGTGGCTGTAGGTGGTGCGGGCGCCGCCGAGCAGGCCCGCCGTGTTCTCCCGCACCTTGTCGAAGACCACCACCGTGTCGTACAGCGAGTAGCCGAGGATGGTGAGCAGCCCGATGACGGTCGCGGGGCTGACCTGGAAACCGGCCAGCGCGTACACGCCGGTGGCGATGACGAGGTCATGCAGCAGGGCGACGAACGCCGATACCGCCATCTTCCACTCGAAGGCGATCGACAGGTAGAGCACGATCACGATCAGGAAGGCGATCAGCGCCTCGACGGCCTTGCCCGAGATCTGGCTGCCCCAGCTCGGGCCGACGGTGGTGACGCTGATGTCGTTGGTGTTCACGCCGAGCTTGGCGGACAGGGTCTTCTCGAAGGCGACGGTCTGCGTGCCGGTCAGCGCCTTGGTCTGCACCTGCCAGCCGTTCTTCTGGCCGTGAAGCTGCTGCACGATCGCGCCGCTGACGCCGCCGTCGTCGACCGCGGTCTGCACCTGGCTGAGGGACGTCGTGGACGAGGGGAACGTGAAGACCGCCCCGCCCTTGAAGTCGACGCTGAAGTTGAGGCCGCGGACGAGCAGCGCCACGATGCTGATCACCAGGATCAGTCCGGAGATCGCGTACCACAGGCGCTGCCTGCCGACGAAGTTGATCGATACCTCGCCGCGGTACAGCCTGCCGCCTATCTGGCCCAGGCTCGGCATCATGAACCCCCCGAGTTTCGGGACGCTGTATTGCGCGTCGCGGGGTCAGGGCGGTGCCTGACCGGGTTGCGGCGGACCGAGGACCGCCACGGCGTGCGGGCGCCGAGCCTGTTGGGGTCGAGACCGGACAGCGGGTGGCCGTTGCCGTAGAACCTCGTCCCGGCCAGCAGCGTCACCATGGGCTTGGTGAAGGAGAACACCACGAGGACGTCGATCAGCGTGGTCAGGCCGAGGGTGTAGGCGAAACCCTTGACCTCGCCGATGGCGAAGTAGTACAGCAGCAGCGCGGCGAGGAACGACACCGTGTCGGACACCAGGATGGTGCGCCTGGCGCGCTTCCAGCCGGCCTCGACCGCCGGGCGCAGCTGCTTGCCCTCGCGCACCTCGTCGCGCAATCGCTCGAAGTAGACGACGAACGAGTCGGCGGTGATGCCGATGGCCACGATCAGGCCGGCGATCCCGGCCAGCTCGAGGGTGAAATTCTGGTACAGCGAGAGCAGCACCACCGCCAGGTAGGTGATGGTCCCCGCGATGGCCAGGCTGGAGACGGACACGATGCCGAGGCCGCGGTAGTAGATGAAGGCGTACACCACCACCAGGGCCAGCCCGATTCCGGCCGCGATCAGCCCGGCGTCCAGCTGGTTCCGGCCCACCTGCGCCGACACCGAGGTCGTGTACAGGGTCTTGAGGTCGAGCGGCACCGAGCCGTACTTCAGCTCGTTCTGCAGCTGGGTGGCCTGCGCCTGGGTGAAGTTGCCGGTGATCTGGGCGTTCCCGCCGGGGATCGCGCCGATGATCTGCGGGGACGAGACGACATTGCCGTCCAGGGCGATCGCCACCTGATCCAGCAGGGCCGAGTTCTGGTCGCCGGACTGCCCGGCCGTGTAGTACGTGGTGTACAGGTGCGAGGTGAGCGCGCTGAAGGCGCTGGCGCCCGCCCCGTTCAGCGACACGTTGACCTGCCACTGGTTGGACGTGGTGGACAGTCCCGCGGTGGCGGCGGTGACCTGCGTGCCCTTCACCTTGGCCACGTCGAGCACGTACTTGCCCCACTGCCCGCCGTTGTTGCCGCAGGCCACCACCTGCACGTCCGGGTTGTTGTAGGGGGTGGTCGTGTCGTAGCCGACGACTTTCTTCCACGCGTTGGTGTTGTTCGGCCCGCAGGTGAACTTCGGGTCGTTGAACAGCGCGAGGACGCTCTTGCTGACCAGGCACGGGTTCCCGACCGTGCCGGTGCCCAGGCTCGGGCTGTTGCTGGTGCACGCGGAGAAGGGGCTCGAGCTCGCGCTGGCGCTGGCGCTCGGGCTGGCACTGGGGCTCGCGCTGGCGCTCGGGCTGGCACTGGCCGACGAGTGCCCGGACGCGCTCGGCGAGGGGCTGGCGCTGGCCTCGGGGACGATCTTGGCGGAGGTCTTCGCCGTGCTGGTGGCGCTGGCGCTCGGGCTCGCCTTCGCCGAGGCGCTGCTGCTAGCCGCGGGGGTGGTGCTCGCCGACGGGCTGGCGCTCGCCGCGGGCGTCGTGCTCGTCACGCCGTAGGGCTGGTAGAGCAGCGCCTGGCGGAACATGAGCAGAGCGGTCGAGCTCACCAGCTGGATCGTCTGCGCCGACCCCTGACCGGGGACCGTCACCACGAGCAGGTTGGGACCCTGCGGCTTGACCTGGGCGCCGGAGTTGCCCGTGCCGTTCACCCGCGACTCGATGACGCCGATCGCCGCGTTCATCTCATCGGTCGAGGGGGCCTTCCCGCTCAGCGTCTGCGCCTGCAGGGTGACCTGGGTCCCGCTGGACAGGTCCAAGCCCAGTCCCACCTTGAACCGGTGCTGCCACTGCGACGGAGCGAACAGCTTCGGCCCGAGTATGCCGAGCAGCATGGCCACGATGAGCACGAACAGAAGCACGAGCGCCCGTCCCGGATGCGGGACGGATCGGGATGGGGCAGCCACTATCTCCGCCTGTCTTCGATCGGTCGTTACCCGTTGACCCTCACGCCGGCCGACAGCTCAGTGCACGTTGCCCTTCTTGGACTTGGCCAGATCGTCGTGTGAGTCGGCCAGACCTTCTTCAGCTGACTTAACGCCGCGGGAGTCCTCGGGGGTTCCTGAGTCGTGCTCGTCCTCGGCGTCCTCGTCGAAGGAGGAAGGCTCATCGAAGGACGCGGAGTCGCCGTTCTCGTAGGTCTCGGTCTCCTCGCCGGGCGCGATGACCTCCATGATGGCGCGCTTCAGGTAACGGACCTCCACGCCGGGAGCGACCTCGAGGACGACGTCGTCGCCGTCGACCGCGACCACCGTGGCGTACATGCCGGCCGTGGTGCGGACCCGGGCGCCGGGGGTGACCGTCCTCTGCTGGTGCTGAACCGCCTGCTGGCGGCGCCGCTGCGGCCTGATCATCAGGAAGTAGAAGCCGACGAAGACCAGGACGATCAGGATCGGGAACGTCAGCGCGCTGCCTGATGATTTTGCCGCCTCAGCGGCTGCGATATACCCCATCACCGGGGATCCTTCCAGTTGATTCTGCGTGCATGGTCGCGGCGGAGGCCAACGGCCAACTGCCGAAGTTTAGCCGCGCTTGGACCCTGCACCAACAGGCTACGAGCTTTTGGCGGTGATCGTGACCTCGGCGCGATCTTGATTCTGCGATTGTGCTCAGTCAAACAGGCTGGGCGGTTCGGCCAGTGACGGGGGTGGCTCGAGACCAAGGTGAGCCCATCCGGCGGCGGTGGCCATGCGGCCGCGCGGGGTCCGGGCCAGCAGCCCGCACCGGACCAGGAAGGGCTCCGCGACCACCTCGACGGTCTCCGCCTCCTCCCCCAGCGCCACCGCGAGCGTGGACAGGCCGACCGGCCCGCCGCCGAACCGGCGGACCACGGCCTCGAGCACGCCCCGGTCGAGCCGGTCCAGGCCGTGCTCGTCGACCTCGTACAGCTCGAGCGCGGTGCGGGCGATCTGCACGGTGACCACGCCGTCGGCGCGGACCTCGGCGTAGTCGCGCACCCGGCGCAGCAGCCGGTTCGCGATCCGCGGCGTGCCGCGCGAGCGGGTGGACAGCTCCGCCGCGCCCTCGTCGGTGAGCGTCACCCCGAGCAGCCCGGCCGACCGGCGGATGATGATCTCGAGCTCGTCCGGCTGGTAGAAGTCCAGGTGCGCGGTGAAGCCGAACCTGTCCCGCAGCGGGGCCGGCAGCAGCCCGGCCCGGGTGGTCGCCCCGACCAGCGTGAACGGCGCGATGTCCAGCGGGATCGCGGTGGCGCCCGGACCCTTGCCGATCACCACGTCGACGCGGAAGTCCTCCATCGCCAGGTAGAGCATCTCCTCGGCGGGCCGGGCCAGCCGGTGGATCTCGTCGATGAAGACCACTTCGCCCTCGCTGAGCGTGGACAGCACCGCGGCCAGGTCGCCGGAGCGCTCGATCGCCGGGCCGCTGGTGATGCGCATCGGCGCGCCGAGCTCGGCGGCGACGATCATCGCGATCGTGGTCTTGCCAAGACCGGGCGGGCCGGCCAGCAGCACGTGGTCCGGCGGCCTGCCGCGGCGCAGGGCGCTCTGCAGGATCAACGACAGCTGCTCGCGCACCCGCGCCTGGCCGACGAACTCGGTGAGCCGCTTGGGCCGCAGCGCGCTCTCGATGACCCGCTCGTCCGCGTCGGCCAGCGGGGACACGAGTTCATCGCCCTGGCGCGGCCGGCGGGCGGCGAGCTCGGCTTCCTCGGCCCGGCGGAGGGTCTCGTCCTCGGTCATCACCGCTACTGCTTGCTTAGCTTGCGCAGGGCGGCCCGCAGCACCGTGGCCACGTCCACCGCCTCGCCGTCGGGTCCGCCGATCACGCCTTCTTCTTCGAGCGCCGCGATGGCCTGGTCGGCGTCCCTGGCCGGCCAGCCCAGGTTCACCAGGCCCGACTGCACCTGGTCGCGCCAGGAGGGGGCGCGCTGCGCCGCCCGCGGCAGCGGGTCGCCGACGTCGCCCGGCGGCCCGAGCCGGTCCTTCATCTCGAGCACGATCCGCTGCGCGCCCTTCCGGCCGATGCCGGGGACCATGGTCAGCGCGCCCAAGTCCTCGGTGGCCACCGCGCGCCGCAGTGCATCGGGCGCGTGCACGGCCAGCATGGCCAGCGCCAGCCTCGGCCCGATGCCGCTGGCCGTCTGCAGCAACTCGAAGACGTTCCGTTCGTCCTCGGTGCAGAAGCCGTACAGGGTGAGCGAGTCCTCCCTGACCACCAGCGAGGTGGCTATCTGCGCGGATTCACCCGGCTTGAGCGTGGCCAGCGTGCCCGGGGTGCACTGCACGCGCATGCCGACCCCGCCGACCTCGATGACGGCGCCGTCCGGCGCCACGCCGGCCACCGTCCCGCGCACATGAGCGATCATGCCTTGACTCCTCTGGCTGCCAGGGCGCTGCCGCGCCAGATGTGACAGATGGCCAGCGCCAGCGCGTCGGCGGCGTCGGCCGGCCGCGGCGGGTCCGTGACCCGCAGCAGCCGGGTCACCATCGCCGTGACCTGATCCTTGCCGGCCCGCCCGTTCCCCGTCACGGCCGCCTTGACCTCGCTGGGCGTGTGCAGGGCCACGGGCAGCCCGCGGCGCGCCGCGCACAGGATCGCGACCGCGCCGGCCTGCGCGGTGCCCATCACCGTTCGCACGTTCTGCTGGCTGAACACCCGCTCCACGGCCACCGCGTCGGGCCGGCAGGCGTCCAGCCAGGACTCGATCTCGCACTCGATCGCCCGCAGCCGCGCCGCGATGTCCTCATCGGCCGACGTCCTGATGACCCCGACCCGGACCAGGCTCAGCGCCCGTCCCGGCGCCCCCTCGACCACCCCGACGCCGCACCTGGTCAGCCCGGGGTCGACCCCGAGCACCCGGATCGGGTGCTGCGCGTATGACATGCCCACCGGGCGCTCTCCGTTTGGGTCCGCGAACATCTGTTCGTGTCGAACTTACCGGCCCGCGAGCAGCGGAGCGCGCACCGCCGGCGGCGTGTCCGGCTAAAAGGCGTCGAGCATGAACGGGGTCGCGGCGAACGCGGCGTCCAGGGCGGCGTCCGCGGCCGGGCTGCCGCCGTCGGCCAGGCCGGCCCGGCGCAGGGTGGCGACCGGGGTGCCCGCGTACAGCGCGGCCAGGCCGCGGGGGCCGAGCGCCAGCGGCGTCAGTCCGTCGGGCGTGGCGTCGGCGGAGGGCGGGGAAGCCAGGCCCGTTCGGTATCGGGAAAGGCGGCCCGCGCCGGACCGGACCGTCAGCTCCCACCGGCCCGAGTTGGCCGCCCGCAGGTCGTCGGTGATCTGCAGCGGGACGGCGAGGTCCGTCGCGGGGAAGCCGCGGGCGGCGATGGCGGCCGGCGCGTCGAGCAGGCGGAGCATCCAGCCGTACCGCTCGGCGAGGTTCGCGTCCTGCTCGCGGAGCATCCACCAGAGCGGATCGGACGGGCCGAGCTGCACGCGCGCCGTCTCGGCCACCGAGGAGTGCGACGCGGCCAGGGCCCACAGCGCCCGGGTGGTCCGGGCCGAGACGGCCGCCAACTGGTCGATGACGATCTCGTCGTGGCCGTGCTGCCAGTGGTAGCCGAGGAAGCCGTCCGCGGCCAGGTAGGCGTAGCGGTCCTTGTCGGCGTACCGGCCGGGACGGGCCAGCCAGCGGCGCACGGTCGCCTCGTCGTAGCTGACCGGGCCGCAGTCGCGGGCGTTCTCGTGGGCGCGACCGATGACCTCCAGCACCTCGGCGGCGTCGTCCGGGCCCGGGCGCCTGAGCCCGGCCGTGCTCGTGTCGTCCGTGCTCTTGTCATCCGAGTTCTTGTCATCCGAGTTCTTGTCGTCTGGCCTGGCCAGCGCGCGCAGCGACCGCGCGGGCAGCACCGCCACGTGCCGGTGCCCGGCGATCTCCCAGCCGAGCGACCGGTAGATCGTCATCGTCGCCGGGTAGAGGGCGGACAGCGGGTAGCCTCGTTCGGCCATGTAGTCGACGAGGGCCGTCATCAGGGCGCGGCCGACGCCCCGGGCCCGGTCCTCGGGCGCGATCTGGACCCCTGCCACCCCCGCCATCGGAACCGCCCGCCCGTACCACCACTGGCGCATGTCCAGGAACAGGGCGGAGCCGGCCAGCCGGTCCCCGTCGAACGCGCCCAGCGCTCGCCCGGCGGCCACGACCGGCTCGGTGTTCGCGCGCATGCGCGTCTCGTCGACGGGCCCGAACGACCGCATGGTCAGGTCGAGATACTGGTCCCAGTCGAGTCCCGGGGTCAGCGGCCGGATGATCACGTCAGCGTCAGCCGAGCTTCTCCATGACGTCGTCGGCGACCGAGTAGTTGGCGTACACGTCCTGCACGTCGTCGGAGTCCTCGAGCGCCTCGATCAGCCGGAACACCTTCTTGGCGTGTTCCTCGTCCAGGTCCACCTCGACGGTCGGCAGGAACGCCGTGTCCGCGGAGTCGTAGTCGATCCCGGCGTCCTGCAGCGCCTTGCGCGCCGCCACCAGGTCCGTCGGCTCGGACACCACCTCGAAGGACTCGCCGAGGTCGTTGACCTCCTCGGCGCCCGCGTCGAGCACCGCGGCGACCACGTCGTCCTCGGTGACGCCGTTCTTCTCCACCACGATGACGCCCTTGCGGTGGAACAGGTACGACACCGAGCCGGGGTCGGCCATCGAGCCGCCGTTGCGGCTGAACGCGGTGCGCACGTCCGAGGCAGCCCGGTTCCTGTTGTCGGTCAGGCACTGCACGAGCACCGCGACCCCGCCGGGGGCGTAGCCCTCGTAGGTGATGTTCTCGTACTGCGCGCCGCCCGCCTCGGCGCCGCTGCCGCGGCGGACGGCCCGGTCGATGTTGTCGTTCGGTACCGAGCTCTTCTTGGCCTTCTGGATGGCGTCGTACAGCGTCGGGTTACCCGCCGGGTCTCCGCCGCCCGTGCGGGCGGCGACCTCGACGTTCTTGATCAGCTTGGCGAACAGCTTGCCGCGCTTGGCGTCGACCACCGCCTTCTTGTGCTTGGTGGTGGCCCACTTGGAGTGGCCGCTCATGTGTTGTCCTTCACAATCTCTACGAATAGCTGATGGATGCGCCGGTCCGGGGTCAGTTCGGGGTGGAAGGCCGTAGCAAGCAGTTGCCCTTGCCGGACGGCGACGATCCTACCGGTGCCCTGCTCGGTTCCCAGAATGCTGACGCCCGGGCCGGTCTGCTCCACCCACGGCGCCCGGATGAAGACGGCGCGGAGCGGGTCGTTGTCGTTCAGCCCGGCCAGGACGATGTCACGCTCGAAGGAGTCGACCTGGCGGCCGAACGCGTTCCGGCGGACGGTCATGTCGATGCCGCCGTAGGTCTGCTGGCCCGCTACCCCGTCGGTCAGCCGGTCGGCCAGCATGATCATCCCGGCGCAGGATCCGAACACGGGCAGGCCCGAGGCGATGAGCTTGCGCAGCGGCTCGAGCACGTCGAAGGCCACCGAGAGCCGCCACAGCGTGGTCGACTCGCCGCCGGGGATGACCAGCCCGTCCAGGCGGCCGAACTCCTCCGGGCGGCGGACCGATGTTGCCTGCGCGCCGGCCGCCTCGAGGGCGCGCAGGTGCTCGGGGACGTCGCCCTGGAGGGCGAGCACCCCGACGACCGGTCCCGCGGGCGGCTGCATCGTTCCTCCGTCTCTGGCGCAGCCCAAGGCGGCGCCGCCCGGGGTGGCGGCGCAGCTTGGGCGTGCGGGGGTTAACAATAGTAAAACGCTGAGGCAGCGGGCTGTCTTCCCCGGCCGTGCCGCGGGGCGGGCGGCGCCCAGGGCCGAGGGGTTACCAGCCGCGGGTGGCGTAGTGCTGCTCGGCGGGGAGGGTGTCCAGGTTGATGCCGACCATGGCCTCGCCGAGGCCGCGGGAGACCTTGGCGACGACGTCCGGGTCGTCGTGGAACGTGGTGGCCTTCACGATCGCGGCGGCGCGCTTGGCGGGGTCGCCCGACTTGAAGATGCCCGAGCCGACGAACACGCCCTCGGCGCCGAGCTGCATCATCAGCGCGGCGTCGGCGGGGGTCGCGATCCCGCCCGCGGTGAACAGCACGACGGGGAGCCGGCCGGCCTGCGCCACCTCGGCGACCAGCTCGTACGGCGCGGCGAGTTCCTTGGCCGCGGTGAACAGCTCTTCGGCGGGCAGCACGGACAGGCGCGCGATCTGCGACCTGATCGAGCGCATGTGCCTGGTCGCCTCGACCACGTTGCCGGTGCCTGCCTCGCCCTTGGACCGGATCATCGCCGCGCCCTCGGCGATCCGGCGCAGCGCCTCGCCCAGGTTGGTGGCGCCGCACACGAACGGCACGGTGAACTTCCACTTGTCCACGTGATGCGCCTCGTCGGCCGGGGTGAGCACCTCGGACTCGTCGATGTAGTCGACCCCGATGGCCTGCAGCACCTGGGCCTCGGCGAAATGGCCGATCCGGCACTTGGCCATGACCGGAATGGACACCGCCGCGATGATGGCGTCGATCATGTCGGGGTCGCTCATCCTGGCGACGCCGCCCTCCTTGCGGATGTCGGCGGGCACGCGCTCGAGCGCCATCACGGCCACGGCGCCGGCGTCCTCGGCGATCTTGGCCTGATCGGGCGTGACCACGTCCATGATCACGCCGCCCTTGAGCATCTCCGCCATGCCGCGCTTCACCCGCGCGGTGCCGGTGGCTGGCTGGTCATGCCCTCGCGGGGGGGTCGGGGGGGTACGGGGGGGTGGACCCCCCCGTGCGCCGGAGGTTCGGCGGGGTCGTCCCCCCTGGTCAGCACTGACGGTGGACACTCGGAACCTCACTTGATCAAACGTGGCTGTGTATCACCATGGTATGGCGAGCTGGCTAGAAGCCGAGGGGCGCGCCGCTGTTCTCGGCGACCAGGGAGTCGTCCATCTCGAAGAACTCCGGGGCTTTGGCCTTCCCGGACAGGCGCATCATGCGGGCGAGCGGGCGGTTCCTGGCCTCCCGGGTCGCCGCGACCACGTCGTTGTAGAACTTGCGGGCCAGGAACACCTGATGGGCGGCCGCCTCGACCTCGGCGAGCAGTTCGTCGGCGCCTTCCTTGCCGCTCAGCGAGGACCGGAAGCCGGGCTGGCCGAACGCCGCGCGCAGCGCCCTGGTCAGGTCGCTCTCGGCCAGGTCATGAGGCCGGTCACCGCCGCGAGTACCATGCACCGCTGCGGCCAGCAGCAGGCTGGTGGCGGGGTCGAGCAGGCCGGAGGTGGCCAGTTCCAGTGCGACCGAACTGCGGCGCAGCAGGGTCACGTCGAGGGCGGCGCGCGCCATGTCTACCCGGGCGTGCAGCCGGTCGATCCGCCCGGCCCGCCAGGAGACGTACACGCCGATGAACAGCGCGGCCGCGATCACCAGGATGATGTCGGCGATCACGGAAACTCGCTCCCCGGGTCGGTGAGGGCGACCTGGGTGCTGCCGAGGACCACGGTCTCGTACACGCTGAACACGGCACGGGCGACCACCGACCAGTCGTAGTCGGCCACCGCGGCGAGCGCGGCGGCGGACAGCTGCTCGCGGCGGGCGGCGTCATCGAGCAGCCGCCCGGCCGCCCGGGCCAGGTCACCGGGGTCCCCGGTGGCGAAAAGCTCCCCGGCCTCGCCGCCGCGCAGCACCTGCCGGAACGCGTCGATGTCGCTGGCCACGATGGGCACCCCGGCCGCCATCGCTTCGGCGGTCACGATGCCGAACGACTCGCCGCCGGTGTTCGGCGAGCAGAAGACGTCGACCGAGTGCAGCACGCGGACCTTGTCTTCCTCGCTGACCTGCCCGAGGAGAACCACCCGGTCGCGCAGTCCGGCGGGCACCCGGTACAGGACCTCTTCGTGGTCCGCGGCCGGGCCCGCGATGAGCAGCCGCAGCCCCGGGCGGGCGGCGCCGAGGATCTCGAACGCCTTGAGCAGCACGGACAGGCCCTTGCGGGGCTCGTCCAGCCGGCCGAGGAAGCCGATCGCGCCGCCGGGTCCCGGCCAGCCCGGCAGCGGATCCGCCTTACGGTAGCGGCGGGTGGCCACGCCGTTCGGGATGACCACGGCGTCGCCGCCGATGTGCTCGACCAGGGTGGTGCGGGCCGCCTCGGACACCGCGATCCGGCCGTTGATCTTCTCCATCCCGGTCCGCACCACCGGATAGGTGACCAGCAGGATGCGCGAGCGCGGGATCGCGGTATGCACGGTGGCGACGATCGGCCCGGAGGCCACCCAGCAGGCCAGCAGCGACAGGCTCGGGATCTCGGGTTCGTGCACGTGCAGCACGTCGAACCCGCCCTCCCTGATCCAGCGGCGGACCCGGCTCACCGACAGGAAGCCGAATGACAGCCGGGCCACCGAACCGTTGTACGGCACCGGCACCGCGCGGCCCGCCCCCACGACGTAGCGCGGCAGCGGCGTGTCGTCGTCGGCCGGGGAGATCACCGAGACCCCGTGACCTTCGTCGATCAGCGCCTCGGCCAGGTCCCTGATGTGGGATTGCACGCCGCCAGGCACATCCCACGAGTACGGGCAGGTGATCCCGATCTTCATGACGCGCTCCCGGGTCGTCCCCCCGGGGCAACAACGTCGGCGGTGAAGACCCGCTGCAGCATGTGCCAGTCCTCGGGATGCTCGGCGATCGCCTCGGCGAACCGGTCGGCCAGCTGCTGGCTCATGGCCGCGATCTTCTCGGCGCGGGCGCCCGCCTGCGGCACCGGGATCTCGTCGTAGATGCGGGCGCCCCAGTCCTCGCCGTCGAACCACGTCGCGGTTGGCATCAGCGCCGCGCCGGTGTGCACCGCGAGCGCGGCCACCGCGGAGATCCGCGCCTTCTCCCCGAACATCTCGACCTCGACGCCGCTCTCCTTCAGGTCACGGTCGCTGACCAGGCAGACCAGCCCGCCGGCCCGGAGCCGCTGGGCCAGCGTGCCGAACGGGCTGCCGCCGCCGGTCAGCGGCAGCACCTCGAAGCCCAGGGACTCGCGGAACCGCACGAAGCTCTCGTAGACCGACTCCGGCCGCAGCCGCTCCTGGACGGTGGTGAACTTCCCGGCCCCGCGCTGGATGACCCAGACGCCGGCCTGCTCGAAGTTGCCCATGTGCGGCAGCGCGATGATCACGCCGCGGCCAGCCTTCAGGCAGTCGAAAAGCGTCGCCTCGTTCGGGCCCCGGAAGCGCATCCCGGACACCAGCCGCTCGGTGGAGGTCACCGACAGCCGGAACGCCTCGAGCCAGTACCTGGCGTACGACCGCAGCGCGGCCCGCGACAGGGTGCGCAGTTCCTTGCCGTCCACCTCGTCGGTGCCGTACTTCCAGCTCAGTACGCGGCGCAGGTTGGCCTCGAGCACCTGGACCCCCGGTCCCTGACGGCGCCAGGCGATGCCGGCCACCTTCATGAAAGCCCACCGCGCCCACGATTCGGGAATGCGGCAGATTACCTTCCAGCCCAGCTGGTACGCGACCCCCGTCAGCCGTTCGCTTAGCCGACGACTCAGTACGGCCACCGCTAGCCCTTCTCAGCCGGGGCAGGACCCTTCGCTGCCTTGTATACCGCGTGCACGCGCTGCCAGAACGTAAAGGCGCTGCCGGCTGCTAGCGCCCAGAGCCCCACGTTGAGAATGTACGGCACGCCGAGGCCGGAAACGCCGACGGCGATCAGCGAGATCAGCATGCGCTCGGGCCGCTCGATCAGGCCCACGTCGCAGCGCAGGCCCAGGCCCTCGGCGCGCGCCTTGACGTAGGAGACCAGGCTCCCGGTCACCAGGCAGAACAGGGACACCCCGCCGAGCAGGGGGTTGTGCCCGCCCCGCATGAACCAGATCACCAGGCCGCCGAAGATGCTGGCGTCGGCGATCCGGTCCATGGTCGAGTCGAGGAACGCGCCCCAGGTGCCGCTGGTTCCCTTCAGCCGGGCCAGCACGCCGTCCAGCATGTCGAGGAACACGAAGATCGTGCAGGTGAAGGCGCCGGGGAACAGCTCGCCGATGGGAAACAGGCCGAGCGCTCCGCCGGCCACGCCCACCGTGCCGACGACCGTGACGGCGTTCGGCGTAATCGGGGTGCGCGCCAGCGCCTTGCCCACGGGGGTGAACAGGCGCGTCATGGCGGGCCGCAGCGCGTTCAGCATGGCCGTCCGATCCTACCGCCGGGCTGAGCTTGACTTTTCTGCCGCTGGGGTGGGCTTCACTTGCTGGCAACCGGGGAGATTCTTTCCGTGGGGGTTGTGGACACGGCGCTCGCGGGTTAAGGCTGGTCGTGCGCAGCGTTGGTCCGCTGGAGCAGCAATCGCAAGGAGGCGAACCTCAGTGGCAGGAACAAGCAGTGGGGCGGGAGCAGCCGCGGGCAGGGCACCGGCGGCCGATCAGGTAAGGAACGTGGTGCTGGTCGGCCATTCTGGGACCGGGAAGTCCAGCCTGGTCGAGGCGCTGCTCGCCGCGACCGGCACCATCCAGCGC
>Ga0070708_100001711_pt1 | contig 16878 bp, 18 predicted proteins | sample KBSK5503metaG_FD_65469 | JGI IMG/M metagenome (GOLD analysis project Ga0070708, IMG submission 65469) | Corn, switchgrass and miscanthus rhizosphere microbial communities from Kellogg Biological Station, Michigan, USA - KBS K5-50-3 metaG | ecosystem: Host-associated > Plants > Roots >... | reverse complement strand
CGCGCCACAGGATTTCGCTCCAGATCGACGACAATGTGCTTTCCCACACGTCGAACCCCGCCAATGCGGCTACCCTCAAGCACTCTAGCTATTTCTAGCGCAGTAGACTTCAGCGGCTCCGGTTTCCGCCCCAGCCATACCGACTCGATTACGTCGCCGGTCACGCGCTTGTGCAGTCCGCGAGCAATGGTCTCGACCTCAGGAAGCTCCGGCATAGACGTTTAGTGTACAAGCCCTCTGCTCTCCCGTTGTTTCGCTCTTCTCTGTGACTCATAACCGGATCCATAAACGGATCCAGCCAACCTGCCGAAAGGCCCACCAGGAAAGAAACGCGCCCGCATCCATGCTGTTCCCGTCAGAATGTTAAGTGACACTCGGATAGAGTGTCGAAATGCAAGTTCGTGACGGAGGACTTTCCCGTGCACGGCAGCTGGCGCGCACGGGGAAAGGTTGAGCCGGGAGGCTCGGGGTTCGCTATAATAGGATTGGATGGATTTCTATCGTCTGAGCAGCAAAACGGGGCCCGCACCTGCCGTCACTTTGGGATCAGCCGTCGGACCTTCTATCGTGGGCAGCGCCGTTATGATCCACTCGAACTGAATACCCGAGAGGGACGTTCCCATCATCCACATCGTCGGCGTCAGTCCACCTGGTCTCCCGCCTCGCCGATCGCGTGCTGGCCTTACGCCAGCGCTACCCCGGCATCGTTCGTCCGCGACCAGTCGCTTGGCTACTTAACCCCGTAGCAGTTCCTGCTGCGGGGCTCATCACAGCGAAAGGAATGAAAAGTGTCACCAATCTACTGAACGAGTACACATGCTTGACACTCTCTCGCGACAATGCAAAAAATCTCTGCCGGCACTGTATCCCTCGAGTCTCCCTCCGGTGCTCTCCCGCGTAACTTCTCCGGGTGAATCGTTTTCACTGTTAGGAGTCGCATTCCAAGCTTCGAGAAGATTCGCCAACAATGCACAGGAACTTGGCCCAAGTAAGTCGACCCATCCCTGTAACTGAAGTAGTGGTCAGCTATGCCAGCCATATCACGATTCACGTCTCTTTCTCTCGCAGCGTTTTCTGGCTGGCGCTCGTCGTGTCCGTTGTCACCGTGCGTACAAATGCATCGGCCGAAAGCCATCGTCGAGCAGCCGGACCCAAATCCGCACCAGCAGCCTCCTCCTTACCAGCGATTCGCGTCGGGCAATCTGCTTTTGACCCTCTGCAAAGGAGTGCCGGCTTATTGCGGCAGTTTGATTCGTCTATTCGATCCAGCGGGGGAAGTATCGGGAACGATCGCCATCGGATTCGAGTTATTTCTGCATCAAGACGAATCGCAGCCGGCGCTGGAAACGATTGTGGCGACCGAGGGCGGACCCGGATATCCGAGCACGGGTACGGCTTCCAGTTATGTTGGCTTATTCGCGCCGCTCATGGACCGCCACGATCTGCTCCTGGTGGACAATCGCGGAACTGGCAGATCACACGTGATCGACTGCGAAACGTTGCTGAATTCGGCGTACCTCTTCGTAAGAGGCATCGCGTTGTGGGGAGCATTCCTGGGCCCCGCCTCCGACCTCTACGGAAGTGGCCTTGCGGCAGATGATCTTGCGGCGGTGCTCGAGGCGCTTGGAATTGGACAAATTGATCTGTACGGCGACTCTTACGCACATTCTTCAGCCAGGCATTCGCAGGAAGGCATTCCGAGCGCCTTAGGGCACTCGTCCTGGACGGCGCATATCCCGTGGTTGGACTCTCGCCCTGGTACCCGGAAGCAGCTCCGGCTACGCCGCACGCTTTCGAGTCGGTCTGCCGGCAGTCGCTCGCCTGTCGCAATCTTCCTGGAGACTCGCTTAGCCGTATCGTGTCATTGCTCAATGAGCTTCGCATAAGACCGTTCCACGGCGAAGCCCACGATGGCGACGGTCACTTGCTCGCGGTAATGGCTGACCCCACGAGCCTGGCACTTTTGGCCTTCGGCAATTCCACCGGTCCGGTTGTGTACCGCGAACTGGATGCGGCGGCTCGGGCTTACCTGGAGCAAGGTGATTCTGCTCCGCTGCTTCGGTTGTTCGCGGAGAACGGCGTTGTTTCCCAGTCTGGAGCCCCGCCGTTCGACCCAGTTTCCTACAGCGCGGGACTGTTCGTGGCAGTCAGTTGCAGCGATTACCCGCAGGTCTATGACATGACTGCGTCCCCAAAGGTACGAGTCTTGCAACGCGATGCGGCCTTTGCCAGTGAGCGGGTTAACCATCCCGGCGTTTACGGCCCGTTCAGCATTGCTGAGTTCAACTCCATCCCGCTGGACTACAGCGTTCTAGATGCCTGCCTGCCGTGGCCAATTCCATCGGCCGCACATCCACCTGGGCAGCCGGTGCCTCCGGACGCAGTGTTTACCTCGGCGCCGGTTCTGGTGCTCTCGGGAACGCTGGATTCCCTGACTCCGGCCAGGCAGGGCGCTGAGGTTGCGGCTCTGTTCGCGAACGCGCAGCAGATCCTGGTGGCCAACAGCTTTTACGTGACCGCGCTCGATGAGCAGGACTATTGTGCGTCGGTAATAGTCCGAAATTTTGTTAAGGATCTTGATCCGGGTGACACGGCATGCGCCGCGCGCATCGCCGAAGTGAGGACTGTCCCTAAATTCGCCAACTATGCCAGGCAATTGGACCCTGCAACACCCAGTGCTGGCAACCGAGGAACTCTGAACGACCTGCGTGTGTCCGCGACGGCCGCGCTCACCGCTGGCGATGCCCTCGCGCGCTGGTGGGTGAATCTCAGCGGATCGGGCGTGGGACTCCACGGCGGGCGGTTTCAATACAGTCTGGTGAACGGCCTTTAACCAATTCCAGCTTGCCGGTCTCGAATGGGTGAAAGATGTCTCCGTGTCAGGGACGATGAGCTGGGACTATTCCCAACCTGGGACCGTGATCGCGCATCTATCGGTGACGGGTCGCGGAACCGAGCCAGGCCTTCTTGACATCTCCTGGAATGACCGGCAACCCCACGCCATGGCAACAATTTCGGGCGAAATCGGCAAGCGTAAGATTTTAGCCACGATGTACGCGCCGTGAACCGCGAGGAAAGTAGATGAATCTTAGTCTTTCAACGGCACGATCGTGCTGCCATCCTGGCAAAACGTCGCTACTCTTTGCAGATCTCCGTTGGCTTGAGGCACGGTCATCACTGGACCATAACAATAGACGGCGTGGCCGCTGGCTGCAAAGTACCAGCGTCCGCCTTTCGGCTTGTGGGCAATCTGGGGAGTGGAGGGCTGCCGCATCGGCGGCGCCAGCCTGGGAACAGGCAAACTTAACAACAAGGCTAGGGTCAGGCCCTTCATTTAATGGTCTTCCGCGCTACAAAGTCACGGGACGAATTGTTGCAAAATCCGTGTTCTTAAATCGTCACTAGCGCCCGCCGTTCGTCCGCCAAATCCGAGGCTGGCCGGGACGGCATTTGCATCCGGGGCTTGCGCGTTTTTGCAGCATTGCTTTGTGCTCGTTGCGGTGCTGCCGCCTGGGAAGACCGGGCTAGCTGATCTTGTGCCTGGGATGACGGAGTCTGAACCGATCCAGCCTGCGCGCTGTTTGACTGAGTCTGGTTGGGGGAAGCCTGCGTCGGCACATGCTTCTGAACGTCCGCCGCATTCTGGTCTCGTACCGCTTTGCCCTTCATCGCTGATAACTGCATGCTGTCAGAGAACAGTTCCCGGATTAGCGCGCGCTGCGACTGGATGGTGGTACCCTGCTCCACAATCAGCAGGGTCATCAGCCCGTAGGAGAATAGAAACAGAACCGTCAGCAAAGGCAGTAGGCTGCGCTTCTTTATCGAGACCGCTGGGTTACCGAACAAGGTCGTCAAGTGACACCCCAATCTTCCGTGAACGTTGCAAATCACGTGTGGAGAATTGCAGCTTGTGCGCCACGGTGGCAGATTGGGTCAACTGACTGATATAAAGGCTCTTACCTGCATCCAGCGGGATCAACGTAGGTCTTCGAAGTGCAACTCGCTGCACATTAAGGGTAACCAACTTTGTTACTGAGGTGTGTGAATGAAGGCGCAGAAATGGGAGACTCTGGCTAAGTTTGGGTCCAAACCTGCTTTCGACCACGCACCGGCCGGCATACTGTGAACAGACGGTCTGGCCGCTACTTCATGCCCAGCACCAGTTTCGCAATGGTGGCCAGTTGCATATTCGACGTGCCCTCGTAGATCTTGCCAATCTTGGCATCGCGCCAATACTTCTCTACGGGATAATCCTTTGTAAATCCGTAGCCGCCGTATATTTCAATGGCTAACGAAGTCACCCGCTCCGCAACCTGTGAGGCGAACAATTTCGTCATAGCTGCTTCCTTCACGAAGTTGACGCCGGCGTCTTTCATTCGAGCGCAGTTGTAGACCATCAACCGCGCGGCTTCGATCTCAGTAGCCATCTGGGCAATCTGAAATTGGATGCCCTGAAACTCCGCGATGGCTTTGCCAAACTGTTTGCGCTGCTGCACGTATTTGCAGGCGTATTCCCAGGCGCCACGGGCGAGACCAATCATCTGCGCTCCAATGCCGATGCGTCCCTCGTTCAGCGTCTCAATCGCGATTTTGTAGCCCTTCCCAGGTTCGCCCAGCACATTTTCCTTAGGGATGCGGCAATCCTCCAGGATCAGTTCGCAGGTCGATGAAGCGCGAATTCCGAGCTTGTCTTCCTTCTTGCCGACGCTGAATCCAGGAAAATTGTTTTCTACCAGGAACGCCGTGATTCCTTTGTAGCCCGCTGTGCGATCAAGCGTGGCAAACAGCACAAACAGCCCGGCTTCTTTCGCGTTGGTGATCCACAGCTTGCGGCCATTCAGTACGTACTCGCTGCCCTTGAGGACAGCTCGCGTGTGCAAGCCAAACGCATCAGAGCCCGACTCGGCCTCGCTGAGCGCATATGCGCCCACCGTGTCCGCCGCCATCCTGGGCAAGTAACGTTTCTTCTGCTCTTCACTGCCCCAGCGCAGTAGCGCGTTGTTCACCAGTGTGTTCTGCACATCCACCACAACCCCGGCCGACGCGTCCACGCGCGATAACTCTTGCACGGCGAGAATTGCCTCGAAGAACTTGGCGCCGCCCCCGCCGTATTGTTCGGGAATCTCAATTCCCATCAACCCCAGCTGAAAAAATTCACGGATGAGATCTTTTTCAAATACCCCCTTTTCATCCATCTCCTTCACTAGCGGACGGATCTTTTCCTCGGCAAACTGTCGAATATTGTCGCGGAAAAGAGTTTCATCTTCGGAAAGATTGGTTAGCGGCATGCACTGGGGAAGTTGTAACGTCATCTCCGGCATAAAAGGATCTTCCAATGAAAAGTCAGCAAACCCTGAATTTTAGCACTTGAGAAGCTTGATAATGGGATTACCTCGACACCACATGTGCGGCTCCGATCCCGGCAGCGCCTTGAATGGCGGCTCGAAGGTGCAGTCTACCCGGGGTACGGTCCGATGTTGGATTGAATGTGATTTCCCCAGGGGCAGGAAAGAAGAGTTCAGCGCGACAAGTGTACTAGTCTCAGTCCATCCGCTTGCAGAATCCGCTGAATCTGGCTGCGCGCATGCACCGACCAGGGTCCGGTGGTATCCAGCTTCACGTAAGCTTGCCAGTGTTTGAGCGCCTTGCGCGGCTCACGAATCTTCTCAAACGCCAACGCGAGATTGTAATGGGCATCAGCGTAGGTTGGAGCGAGTTGTAGCGCCGTCTTGTAGGTCTGGATCGCTTCCTGCACCCGTCCAGTCTCATCCAGAACATTCCCCAGGTCGAAGTAGGCAAGCGCGTAGCGCGGATCGGCTTCTAGCGCCTTCCGATAATGCTTCTCCGCCAGATTGTAGTCCTGACGATTGTAATAAAGGGTGCCCAGGTTAATGTGGGCTGCGGCATGCGACGAATCGAGATCCAGAACCTTTAGGTAAGCCGCGATCGCTTCCGTCTGCATGTTGGTATCTTCTTCGAGTGCGATGCCCCGAGCAAACCATACCGCCGCTTCGTCTTCGCTGGGCGAAGGCTGTGGTGTTGGAATCGGCGTGCTCGTGACAACTTTTTCTCGCGGCAGGAAGTCCATGACGAACTGCCCGGCAATCGGCTCCAGCAGCTTGCCTTCGTGACGAAAAGCGATTCTGTGCTTGTTGGTAAGGGAAGCGCCGGCTTCGGCCAACGGATTTTGCATGCCGGAGGCTCGCTTCTGCATGGCCTCCAGCGATTCGCGAATCACTGCTGGACGCACGCTCTTGGCGCACAAATCACGAACTTTTTTTACCTGCAGGAGATCGAAGAAGGAATAGGCCTGTGAAGAAGTCACGAGTCCTGCCCGCTCCCAGTTCGCCAACTGGCGCGGAGTGAGATGGAGAATTCTCAACAAATCTGCTCGACTGTACACGATCACCCGGCTACGTCTCGCGAACATTGCCCCCTGCGCGAGAAACGTTGCGGGTATTATCCTCAACTTCACGCCGCAAACGCAAGACCAAAGTCGGTGGAAAGCTGTGGAGAACCTGGATAATCTACATGCCGCGAAAATGGTGCAAGCCTTCGGCGAGGGCCAGATTCCTATACGACTACTGCCGCCTGATAGTCCTCGTACGACCCTTTGAAGTCCGTGATCTTGTGATCGCTCTCAAAATGCCAGATTCGCGTCGCCACCTCGTCTATCAAATCGTGATCGTGGGTCACCAGCAGCACCGTACCGTGAAAACGCTGCAGCGCAATATTCAACGCGTTGATCGATTCCAAATCCAAATGGTTCGTCGGCTCGTCGAACACCAGCACATTCGGCTTCTGCAACATCAGCTTGCAAAACAGCAAGCGCGCCGCTTCTCCGCCGGAGAGCACGTTTGTTGACTTCGTGGCCTCTTCCCGCGCAAACAGCATCTGCCCCAGAATCCCGCGGAGCTCTTCATTCGACGCCGACGGATCCCACCGATGCAGCCATTCCAACGCAGTCGTACCCGTCTCGATCAGAGTGCGATGGTCCTGCGCGAAGTATCCCACCGATGCTTCGTGCCCCCAGATCACGTTTCCGCCGTCGATAAACGCACCGTCGTAGCCGCTGGTCTTGCGCAGCTCTGCCTCAGGCGTGGTCGGAGAATTAGCCAGCAGTGCATTGAGCAACGTGGTCTTGCCGACACCGTTGCGTCCCATGAGCGCAATCTTCTCGCCACGTATCACGCTGGCGGTGAAGGTGCGAATCACTTCCTTGTCCGCATACGACTTGCGCAGGCCCTCGAGCTCCAGAATGTGCTTCCCCGAAGGTCGCCTCTGCTCAAACTTGATATATGGGCGCTGAATGTTCGACCTGGCCAACTCCGTCACCTGCAAGCGTTCTACTTCCTTCCGCCGCGACTGAACTTGGCTCGACCGCGTTCCCGCCGAGAAGCGAGCAATAAATTCATTCAATTGCGCGATCTTCTTTTCACGTTGCGCGTTCTGCGATTCGATCTGCGAGCGCACCTGCGTCTTGGCCACGACCATGTCGTCATAAGTGCCGGTGTAGGTGATGATGGTCTCGTAATCGATGTCGGCAATGTGCGTGCAAATGCTGTTAAGGAAATGACGGTCGTGCGAGATCGCGATCACGACGCCGTCGTACACATTCAAAAATCCCTGTAGCCAGTGAATTGAATCCAAATCCAGATGGTTCGTAGGCTCATCCAGCAACAGTGCCTGCGGATGCCCAAACAGCGCCTGCGCCAGCAGCACGCGCACTTTTTCTCCCCCTTGCAATTCCCCCATCTTGCGGCTGTGTAGTTCGTCGGAAATATCCAGACCTTGCAGCAGGATCGCGGCATCGCTCTCAGCCGTATAACCGTCTTCTTCGCCGACAATGCCCTCCAGCTCACCGAGCTTCATGCCATCGGCGTCTGTCATGTCGTGCTTGGCATAAATCGCGTCGCGCTCTTGCAACGCCGCCCACAGACGCTTGTTTCCCATGATGACGGTATCGATCACGCCGTGGGGGTCGAAAGCGAACTGGTCCTGGCTCAGGACTCCCAGCTTCCGCGGACGCACGACCGTGCCCTTTTGCGGCTCCCGTTCGCCGCTGAGCAGCTTCATGAACGTCGATTTCCCGGAGCCGTTTGGTCCGGTCAGGCCATAACGCTTGCCCGGCGTGAACGCCGTGGACACTTCTTCAAAAAGTATTTTGGCGCCGTAGCGCATGGACACATTGCTGACTGAAAGCATGATTCTTGCGGCTTTTCTTTAGGACTGCGGGGAAATTCCGCCGAGACGGTGCGCAGCTGGAATATTTAGGATATCATGCGCCTTTTTGTTGTTCCGGCTCCGCCCTATACCCCAAAAAGATTCGCCTGGCTACCATCGACATAAGCGAGAGATTGGTGGACCTGGCCGGGATCGAACCGGCGACCTCTTCCATGCCATGGAAGTAAGGTAGCAGCCGGGCATTGATTTTTAAAGGACTTACGACCGGCGGAGTGGGCAAAAACCGGCCAAAATGGCGCAATTTGCTACCAATTTGCTACCAAAATTACTAACGCGGCAAGTGGGTTTCGGGGGCTGCATCGTGGGGGACCAGCCCTCGTTTAAATTCGGTGTCGGCGAGTCCGGATCGCAGTCGTGAAGAAAATACTTGCAGACCGTTGTGGAATTCTCCGTGGGCCTCGCACACCTGTCTTGGGCGCACAAAAGCCCGCTCTAAAGGCTTTTCTTTTTCTGAGGACTTCTAGAAAAAACAATAACTTGGGGAGTCTGCTCTTCGCTCAAGCATATCTCCAACCCAACGCAACTTGAGTTGTCGGCAGGTGCGTACCCCATTCAAGCGTGTTTTGAGAGAACTTTGATCGAGTTTTGACACAGCCTGTGCGCGGTTAGATGGAGGACATCCCGGTACGGAACCAGTCTCCTATTCGGACAACTTCTTTACGGAACAATAACTTGCGGAATCTGCTTTTCAGGTACTCATCAGCCCGGTTCTGTGATCGAGTGCGCGCCGACGACTGGCACGCCGTGTCCCAGAACGTAAAGGAGGACTTCTCGCAAACGGGCAACGAAACTGAGTTAAGCTCCTCACGGAATTTCTCGAGCGTTCGCTAGGACGCATGCTCAACGGAATAATCAGGGGGATGAGCAAGCTCTTTTTTCTGAGGCTGACACTTTGCAGGGAAAGGTCGGCGTAGACAGAGAGCCACATACAGTCGCTTGGTTACAGAATTAGCGAAATACGGTGTAAAGAGATTGTCAGTTTCTTGTCACGCGGGCGAGGGTCCACATGGCGATGTCTCTTGCATGTCTGGTAAATGTAAAACGATGGTCATTTGGCCGCATCAACGCTGATAGATTTTGAGATAGCAGTCTTGCCTTGACTATGGGTGGGATACTTGGCGAATTGCCGGCTATCTGGACGTGGTCCAGATTGGAACATGCGGAAGTTTCTTAGACATCACGGCGGGTTCAGGTTACTTCGCGCCTCGCAACCTGGGCCCATTCGCTCCTCGACCATCGCCCGAGGCCCCGGCAAGCTTCTCTTCAAGACAAACGCCATTTCACAATTCAGGCTCGTTATGCGGGTCGGGATAGTGTTGCACGATAGTCAGCAGCGAATTTCTCGATGCCTTTGCGCGTCAGCTCGTGTTGAATATCAAACGTTTCCCACGGTCGTTCCAGGTTAAGCTCCGCATAAAGGATAGGTTTACCGGGAGCCTTGTATTGGAACTGTTTGTCGGGCATCGGAAAATCTTTGCTCGTCCAAAGTTCTAAGATTTTCGCGGGCACGGTTACAAGCTCCGTTTCGAGGGCGAAACAGTAGAGCAGATGTTCTAGGCTGCGGATGCTTGCTGCAAGCACCAGAACATGACCATCGCCTTTTGAGAACATCCTTTTGATGTTCTTCACGACATCCATTCCGTTCTGACCGATGTCATCCAAGCGCCCGACGAAAGGCGAGATGTACACTGGCTTCTCGGTGCCTTTCGTTGCTGCGTACACTGCGGCTGCCTGCTGCTGCGAAAAGCACAGCGTGATATTGACCCTCATGCCCTGCTTCACCGAATTCTGCGCCGCCCGGAGGCCTTCTGCAGTGCATGGATATTTGATATACGCATTGGGAATCCACGAGAACATTTCCTGCCCTTGGCTGAACATCTCTAGCGCCGTCGTCTCCTCATCCGAGAACACTTCGATAGACACCCCGGCATCGCCAACAATTGCGGAGATTGTTTGAACGATTTTCTTGTATTCATCCATCTCCTCTCGGTTGGAGAGTTTGTGACCTGACGCGATGAGCTCTTTGATGTGAGGGTTCTTGGCAATCAACGACGGGTTGGTGGTCTGTCCATCGACAAATCCCAGCAGTTCCTTAACCTGTCGGGTCTCCTGCGGGTCGCCGCCATCCACAAGTATTTTTGTCTTGGGTCGAGTCATTGAAATCCTCCTACCGTTCGCCTGGAGACACAGGCGTATGTTCGATGCTAACCCGAGTCAACCAGATGTCGAGATCGACTTGATCATTTGGCTGAACCCGCGGATCAGTGTTCGGAGTCGTATTCGATGCCGAGCTTCGCGAGTCGGTCCACTGGCCGCGCCAGCACAGTTTTGCCGCCCCTCGTCACGATCGGTCTCTGGATCAGTTCAGGATGGTCGGTCATAATCCGGACAATTTCATCGTCGCTCAAGTCTCGTCCAGCCACAAATTGTCGGTAGGCCTCCTCGTTCGTTCGCAACGCGTCTTGTGGTCTCAATCCAGCGCTGCGAAGCAATTGTTTAAGCGCATCGAGGGAGAGAGGCTCGATAAGATAGTTGATGGCCTGGTAATCCACACCCTTCGCAGCCAAGATCCTCTTGACCTCGCGGCACTTGCTTCAAGTCGGCTTCTCGTAAATCGTGACTTTGGTGGACGCCATTGCTTCCCTTCGCTTTGTTGCTCAATCGGACAGCGTCAGCTGATGTCTGAACACATCTTACCTTGACGAACGGGCAAGTGACGTCCACACCGTCCGTGTCTCGTCATGCCGCGGTTGGCGTCGCCAATTCTTGCCGGTGCGTGAAGGGATGAACCGCGCTTGCCCGGACCTCCGTGAGTCGAGCCAAGGAGAACGCGGCCACCGCGATGAGGAGATCGCGAACCGCAACGTCGAAAAATGCGCCCATTGAAACCAGGTTTAATGCAATACACACCAACCATGCGGCTGCGACATATGCTCCGAGGCGCGTCCAGCGCGTAAGAATGGCAATTCCCACAATCATTTCAATCACTCCTACGGCTCGCATGAAAGTCTCGGGTGCAACCGGCACAACACGTAGCGCTAGTGGATTGAGGTACATCGTCCACTTCGTAAGAAGGTTGAAGAACTTGTCGAGGCCGGCCAAGAATGGGGCGAGCCCCAAGGCGATCCGCAAACCCCACCAACTCGAATTCAGTCGCTGATCCATAGATTTCTCCTTTTTTCCTCAAATGAAGGAGTCACGGAAAGGGTCTTTGGTTACAACGATGTCGACGCAAGATTCTTTGTAACCGTTCTTGTCCTCGCCACTCTATGATCTAGGATGACTTCGAAGAACAAGGAAGAATGTATGGCGGACGAAGTCCTGACGCTCGCGGGAACCTCAGCCCTGTCGGATGAAGAAGTTGTTGAGCGGGTTTTGGCGGGAGACACGGCACTGTATGAAGTGGTGATGCGGCGCTACAACACTCGCCTGTACCGCGTAGCACGCGCGATACTGAACAATGACGGCGAGGCCGAGGATGTGATGCAAGACGCTTATGTAAGGGCATTCCAGTACCTCGGTCAGTTCGCAGGTCGCGCGAAGTTCTCGACCTGGCTCACCCGTATCGCGGTACATGAGGCTTTGGCTCGGGCACATAAGGCAAAACGCTTCGAGGAATGGGATGACATGAATGAAAACATGCAAGGCGAGATCGGGGCGGCCCCGCTGAAGTTAAACCCCGAATCTGAAACCGCCTCGGTAGAGATGAATAAAATCCTCGAACAAGCGATCGAGAGCCTTCCTGAGCAGTATCGGACAGTCGTGATTATGCGGGACGTGGAAGAAATGACGACTGCTGAGACTGCCGAATGCCTGTCGCTCACCGAGGATAACGTCAAGATTCGGTTACACAGAGCCCATGGGATGTTGCGAAAGGAACTATACGAAAGCGCCCGAATATCTGAGGCGAACGCATTCCCCTTTCATGCTCCTCGCTGCGACCGTATTGTGACTAATGTTTTCGGCAGATTGGCAACGCTCGAAACACTGCAAGGTCGCGTCGACATTTAAGAGAGGGGTGCCAACCTTCAACAGACCCAATGACTCTTCTGGTAAATCTCCAACTTTCATAGTTCTCTGTAGCGTGCTTCAGTGCGCAAATAGAGGGAGAATGGGCGATCACCTGCACGATGACTTTTGTCACACGAGGCGATTACTTCCTGCGATCTGCTTTCCGTGGCCGTCCCGAAATTCACCTGCGACATAAGCTTGCGGGAATTCCTGGAGGAACCAACCGGGACTGGCAAAACCATCTTCGAAGTTCGTTTCACCCAGATTTACAAATGGTAGCTGCACCTGCCCAAAGGCAGGATTCGCTGCCGCAGTGGCAAAGAACACAGTGAGGAGAAGGATGAGCAGTAGCCCGACTCCTTTACCTTTTGCGGGGAGCGTATCCATGGGACGGGACCTCCAGATAAATCTCGTGCGCGCGAATTCTTATTTGTTGCTCATGAGTTGAGTGCACCGGGCTCCCTCGAATACTTTCCGGCTTCTTATCTTTGTCATTAAATCGTTTGCGGGCCTGTTCTTCAGAGTTCGCGTCAGGTGACTGGAAATGCATCGCCTCCAAAGGGGCTTTGATCCAAGAAGCGATAGTGATAAAAACGTTTTGCGAAACGCCAACCGTCTGCCTCGCGCACGAGAACATCTTCATAAACAGCCAGACTGTCGTAGTAAGTTGATTCACCACAGCCCCGCTCTCGCTCGACAAATCGAGCGGTTGCCTGATCGCCTTTGATCTCAATCACGCCTGAGTGCGTCATTTGCATGAAATATTTTTCTGCCTGCAGCAGGCGACGCAGCAATGCCACGATCTCGTCGATGCCGTCCGCACGGGATTGGAGCGGCGGGCCGATCTCCCAGACCGCATCGTCGGTCCAGAGCTGTCGAAAGGCGGCGAGGTCACGCTGGTTGACGGCGTCGGTGTAGCGCGCCACAAGATTGCGGATGGAAAGCTCGTCTTCGACTGCTTGCAAGCGTTCTTCCAGCGTTCTCATCACTTTGCTCCGATCGACTGTTCCAATAAGACGTTCGACATCAGACCCCCTTTAATGCAAGCACGAGGACCACCCAAGGGTCGCTATGTTCGATCCAATTACCGGAACGGCGTTTTCGCGTCCCTGGTTCTTCAACGCATCCTGCAAAGGGATGAAAGCAGTGGCGAGAGCAACGTAGGCGAAAAGCGCTATCACTGTGGGATACAAGAAGGTGCCAATGAGCAAGCAGACCCCTCCAACAATCTCTATCAATATTGCGCTAGTCAGACCGAGAGTTGGCCAAGGCATTCGGTGCATTTGCATCAGTCCGATGGTGTCTTTCCAATTGCTGGCTTTCTCAATCGCGGAGACGATGAACGATATAGCGATAAGACCCCGACCCACTACGAACAAAGCATGCGTATTCACGCTCTCTCCCCACAGTGATATTCAGGTTCGACGACTTAAGGTATTGCGTCGAGGCGAAGTCACTATCGTTGCGTAGCACATGCGAAACGCGCGACTTACGATCTAACGATGGCTGCTTCGATATTCGACAGCACGCCCAGCTGCGCGAAGATCACCGTTCCCGAGGGGTAGCAGTTGAAGGATTGAATCTTGCCGTTTTTCAAGCGAAACACGTCGCAACACGGCGCGTCCATCCGTTTGCCCGTCGGCTGTATGGTCCCCAGAGGCGATTTCAGTGGCCCCTTCTGCGTTCCCTGTAGTGCCAACTCGACGATGACCGTATCTCCGTCGACGAAAAACCGGTACAACTCGCGATGCATGTCGGGAAATGCGGCCGCGTAAATCTCGACCGGCTGACTGAGTTGCTTACCCCGATAGGTTACCCCGATCGATTCATCTGTAAACGTTCCGTCTTCGGTGAAGCAGTTCACCCACGCGGCGAGATCTTTGCGTTCCGCCACCTGATATGCGTTCCGAACTGCTGCTTCGTTTGCGTTCATTGCCAAACCCTCTCTTTCTTCAACTGCTGTTTCAGGTTGCGTGGCCTCAGTACTGTCGGTCATCTTTGCTTTCGATGCCATGTTCAGTCTCCTGCGGCCTGCATTGCTGGATAAGCCAAACAGACGTCAACTGTGACCCCGGCTTCTAGAGCGAATGTCCGCGCGGCTTCGCGGCCGATATTCCCGTGATTGTGATGATGCAGGTCTTTTCGCGAAAGCCGAGCGTCATCTACGGCACGACTTGTTTCATGATGTCGCGCGGATCGAGCATCACGTATTCCTCGACAATCTGGCCATTCTTCCACTTGGCGATAGTGGTGAAGAACGTTTCAAAGCGCTTTCCGGTGGGTGCTATCGTCCCGCCGTCGGGCGCTTGCATTGGTTTGGTGAACGTGCCGCTAACCCTTCCCATTGCTACTGTCCACTGACCCTGGCCAAACTGAACATCATAGGGGTCATTGTGGACGCGCATGTCAGGGAAAGCCGCGAGGGTCTCCTCGATCACGTTACGATGCGGTGGCCGGCCCACCGTGCTTTCCGAACCGAACTGGATGACCTTAACGTCTTCGCTGTGCAACTGTTCCAGAAAACGGTCATAGTCTCTGCTATTGAAAGCGTCGTCCACCTGCTTCATTAAGTTGAGCAATCGGGCTATCTCGGCGGTCGACTCACCAGTTCCAGTGCCCCGATCGAATTTTTGTTCGCTGGCGTTCGTCGGGATTGCTGTTTGCGTCATAGTGTGTCTCCTTTCAACAAGACGCCCCAAGGTTCGTTGGGGGCTTCGGTGTAATTTGAAGTGATTGTGGTCATGGTCCGGATCCTCGTATTGATGACGAACAAAACCTTGATCTGTGTCTCCCTCTGAGGTCATTAGTGCGATAGTGCGTCTCGCAGAACGCCTCGGGACGTCTTCCACCCACTCGGCATAACGCATGAGCCAGGACGTGTAAATGGAACCGCGATCATTTACCGGTAAAATCTAAGCGGAATGAGTAAGTGATTGATTCTCAATGGTGTTGTAGGGCGGTCTTCGGGTGCTAATATCGAGAGCCGAGGATTTCGAGTTGAATGGCCGTGCCTTCGCGATTCTCCAGGGACGATCCCGATCCGCGCCCCGCCCCGACGACGCCATTGCGACGGGTTCGGTTAGGAGCTTTTGAGCTCGACGCTACCAGTGGCGAGCTGCGCTCGACAGAGGCGGCCGATCCCAATCAGAAGATTGTCTTAAGAGAACAGGTGTTTCAGGTGCTGCTGATGCTCCTTGAACGAAAGGGAACAATTGTCACGCGCGAGGAGATCAAGAACAGGCTTTGGGCGGACGATACGGTCGTGGATTTCGACCGCGGCATCAACACGACGATTCAAGCTCTACGCCGCTCCCTGGGGGACTCGGCCGATAAGCCTCGGTACATCGAGACGTTGGCCAGACGTGGCTATCGACTAACAGTCCCAATCGAGTACCTGGAATCAGTGCCAGGAACAGCTTTGGAGAAGGACCGAGATTGGCAGCAGCACGCTGCCGCCCCAATCAGCATCGATGCGGGGACGTCTCAGCGACGAACAAAACCGAGATGGTTGGCGCTTGCGATGTTGCTGGTCTTGGTGGGCGTAGTTCTTGTGTCGTGGCGGCACTTTCGGCCCGCAGGAACCCCAAAACCGCAAAGAATCGTGCTCGCCGTGCTGCCCTTTGAGAATCTCACCGGCGATCCAAACAAGGAATACCTCGCGGACGGTCTCACCGAGGAAACGATTTCACAGCTAAGCCGGCTTAACCCTGAACAGCTGGGTGTGATTGCGCGAACGTCCGTGATGGGGTACAAGCACAAGGACGCGCGCTTGGACCAGGTTGAACGCGATCTTTCTGTGCAATATGTGCTGGAAAACAGCCTCCGCGAAAACGGAGATCACATACGCCTTACCTCTCAACTGATTCAGATGAAGGATCAAACTCACCTGTGGGCAAGGGATTACGACTACCCGGCGAAGGATATCCTGAGAGTCCAGGACGATGTCGCCAAGGCGGTTGCGGAGGAGATCAAGGTGCATTTGACTTCGCAGCAACAAGCAGAGTTGGAGCAGCCGCACCGAGTCAATCCGGAAGCCTTCGATGCCTACTTACAGGGGTACTACTTCTTTGAGCGGAACACCGACAAAGACACGGAGACAGCTGGAAAGTACTACGAGCGAGCGACGCAACTCGATCCCTCCTATGCGTTGGCTTGGGTCGGATTGTCTCGGGTACGCAAGTGGCAAGGCATGAGAGGTCTTATTCCCACTGAGCAGGGTTACCGGCTTGCGCGTGAAGAAGTTGAGCGAGCTTTAGCGCTGAACCCGAACCTGGCAGAGGCCCATACCCAAATGGGACGGATAAAGCAACAGCTCGACTTCGATTGGGCTGGAGGGGATGCTTCCTACCAGCGGGCGGTTGAACTCGAACCCGGAAATCCCGAGGCGGTAAGGGGCGCTGCTTCCTCGGCAGCCATGCTCGGTCGCCTTGACGAAGCTCTTCAATTGGACCGCCGAGCGGTTGACTTGGATCGGCTCAATGCAGGTAGTTGGGAGCGTCTTGCAGAGACCGAGTTTTTTATGGGGCAGCTAGACGAGGCTGCGGCGGATATAAAGAAGGCCCTTGAACTGAACCCCGATGTTTGGCCTGGCGATAGTATGTTAAGCCAAATCTATGTGCTGCA
>Ga0070708_100001709_pt1 | contig 16882 bp, 14 predicted proteins | sample KBSK5503metaG_FD_65469 | JGI IMG/M metagenome (GOLD analysis project Ga0070708, IMG submission 65469) | Corn, switchgrass and miscanthus rhizosphere microbial communities from Kellogg Biological Station, Michigan, USA - KBS K5-50-3 metaG | ecosystem: Host-associated > Plants > Roots >... | reverse complement strand
CGCCCCGCAGTTCCAGTCCCTGGTAGCCGTACTCAACAGCCCTCTGGACGGTCTGCTCCCACGACCAATCGGGGCACGCCAGGGTGGTGAATGCCAGGGGATAATGAAAGCCTCTTGATGTCCGCATACTGTATGCATCTCTCTTATCTAGACGTACATGTTCAGAATCGCATATGATATCTATCCCTTGACCCCTCCGGCGGTCAGTCCCCCGATCAGGTATCTCTGGAATATCATGTACAAAATCACTACGGGCACTGCGCTCACGACGGCTGCGCCCATTAATTGGCCGTACAGGGGCAAGGCCCCACCTTCCTGAGCCGAACTGAAGGCTTGCAACTGCACGGCGAGCGTTCGGGTCTCCGGAGATGTCAGTACGCTGGCAAACAGCACATCGTTCCAGCCCGTCAGGAAGGCGAAGACCAGCGCTACCACCATCCCTGGCAGTGCCAGTGGCACGATCACGCGCCACAGGGCCTGCAGCCTTGTGGCCCCGTCGCAGAGCGCCGCCTCCTCGAGGTCCACGGGTATGCTTCCCAGATAGGAGACCATGAGCCAGGTCGCGAACGGAAGCGCGAACGTCAGGTAGGTGATGATCACTGCCTCGTAGGTTCCCACCAACCTGAAATGGAGCGCCGCCTGAATCGAGGCAAACAGCACGAAGAGCGGCAGCAGGAGCATCACACTCGGGACGGTTTGCAGACCAATGAGCGCGTAGAGGTAGGGGCGGCGCCCGCGAAACGTGAACCTGGTGAGGATGTACCCCGCACCAACGGCCAGGATCACCGCAATGACGCTGGCGATCCCCGCGATAATCAGACTGTTACCCAGGCCTTGTGCAAGGTTGACCGTGGACCACATCTGCAGGTAATTGCCAAAGGCCCAATAGGACGGAATCAGGCTCGTGCCGCCGATCTCGGTATCCGGAGTGACCGAGAGCAAGAGCGTATAGGCGATGGGTATCAAGATAAGAATCGCCAGGGCTGCGATCGCAACAATTTGTACTGCTGGCGGCAGAAGAGCCTGCGCGTCTCTCTTTCGTTTCCTCATGATGCTGTCACCTCTCCTAATCGCAGCGCCCGCAGATACAGGAAGCCGGGAATCAACATAAGAATGAGTGTAATCACGGACATGGCAGCGCCTAACCCAAAGTTAAACAACTGGAACGAGGAGACGTAGATATTGAGCGGCAGCACATCGGCCTGAATGGGGGGCGGCGTGCCAAACATCACGAACGGCAAGGTAAAGTTGTTGAAGTGATACAGTGTCGAGAGCAACAGGGCCAGCCCCAGGATATGACGTAACTGTGGCAAGACGACCCTTGTCAGCTTCTGCCAGGAGTTTGCTCCATCCACATCAGCAGCTTCATAGACCTCGTGCGAAATCGACTGTAACCCTGCCAGCACCATGATGTAGATGAACGCCCACGAGGCCCAGACATCCGCGATGACCATGGCCCAGAAGCTGTTGGGCCCCAGCAACCAGTACGTGTTGATATTGGCCACGTGGATCGCCGCAAGAAAGCGATCCACCGGCCCGGTTCCGTTCAAGAACATCTGGCGCCAGACGAGCGCGGTCACAAAGGTGGGGATCACGTAGGGAACCAGGTACAGCGAGCGAACGAGGGTACGGCCACGATACTGGGTGTTGACGGTGAGTGCGGCCAGTATGCCGATGGGCGTGATGAACAGGGTGGTCAGCAGTGAAAAAGCCAGGCTCACCCCGAGCGATGCCAGGGCCGAAGCTCCAACCACGCTCCCGGCGGTGAGGGCGGTCACGTAGTTAGCCAGCCCCACCCACGGAGCTTGAATCCAGCTGCGCAACGTATACTGATCGAGATTCAGAAAGCTGATGTATATGGCGATCAGCAAGGGAATGCCGATGATCACGACGAGCAAGAAAATGCTGGGCCATATGAGCCACATGGGCCGCCCACCGAAGATACCCTTTCTGCCACGCTCAGGTCTCAGCACCATGGTAGGTGCTGGGACGGTTTCTGGGAGAGGTTGTATAGTAGACATATTCGTCACCTCCAGGGTCACGAGACGCGCGCCCAGGCGCGCGTCTCTCCACTCCAAGCAGGAGCTCAATCCTCAGTGCAACTGGCCTTGAATCTGCTGGTTGGCCTGGTCCAGCAGCGGCTTGATGTGGGACGGATCATAGCGGTTCGTCGCCACCTCATCCGCCAGCTTGGAACTCACGCCGGCCAGTGCGACCTCAAGTGGACCCCAGGTGCCCGTAAAGGGGGTGGGAGTGGCTCCTTGTTCTGCCTTGAGAAAGGCGGCAGTCTGAGGATCATTGCTTGCCAGGTCGTTCGCGGCCTGCACGTTGGCGGGCAGATCACCAAAGGTCTTGGTCCACTGAATCTGGTGCTGGGACTCCGTGACCAGGTTGATAAATTTGAACGCCAGGTCCTTCACATTCGAGTAATCGGCGACAGCAAGCATATCACCGGAAACGATGGTCGCGGCGGGGACCCCATTCGCCGGTCTCTGCTGCATCCCGTAAGGAACGGTAGGCATGGGCGCGAAAGCAAACTTGCCCGCGACAGCCGACTTCTGAAGCGTAGGCGTGACGGTGGTAGTCGTCATAATCTGCATACCCACCTTGCCATTGGCGAAGGCCTTAAGGGCATCACCAGTTTTCCACGCCATCGCGTTTGGATTGACGATCTTGTACGTCGTGGCCCAGTCAAACCAGAACTTGACGGCTTGCACCGCCTGCGGCGTGTTCATTTGCGAAGTCTTGAGGTCCTGCGAGATGAAGCTCCCGCCCAGCTGCTCGGCGAACATCCACCAGATCTTCCAGGGGTCAAACGTATCCGAGGGGTCTATCTCGGCCCCGTACACCCCGGCAGAGGGATCGGTCATCTTCTGGGCATCCTGGACGAACTGGGTCCAGGTCGTAGGGGGAGTAGTAATACCTGCCTTCTGGAACAGATCCGTGTTATAAACCATGGCAAAGGGGCGCATCACCCACGGGACGGCAATCAACTGGCTGGGTGATGACCCGGACATCGTGAGCTGCTGCTGGAAGAACCTGTCCTTTCCGCCCACTGCCTTCCAGTCCTGATCGGTGAGCGTGGTGAAGCCTTTGGTGGCCTGAGCGGTAGGAACAAACGTGGTACCAAAGCTAAACACATCGGGACCGCTCCCGGAGACAATAGAGGTCTGTAGCTTTGTCTGTTCCTCACTGCTACTGCTGTAGGTGTCCCAGGCAATGGTGGCGCCGTTCGCCTTCTGAAACTCGCTGGCGATCTGCTGCATCCACTGCTTCTGCTGCGTAGGGTAGGTGGAGTTATAGCCTATCAGCACATGGAGGGTCTGGCCCTGGCTGCTACTGCTTCCACCGCATGCTGCCAGCACAAGTGACAACAGCATGAATAAAGACAACCAGAGGCCGGTGCATCGGATGTTGACTTTCATCGCTTTGTCTCTTTCTCGGGCAACTCTCGTGGTTGACCCGTTTTCATAGAATCCAGCTAAGAGGTTGTCAGGAGAGACGCTCGGTGGTAGGTCTGTCCGTACATCCATATGAGATCAACTCAGGAGCCGCGATGCCTACGCATGGTGACCGCGGCGTGGGAAACTGCTCTCGTAATTCCATGGTCATCCTCATTGGTCGCTGAGTCGCCTGCTGCGCGCTTGACGGCTGCCAACTCCGCATCAAGCGCAAGCCTTATTGAGCACGATGAGGACGACCCAAAGGTCGCCTTTCTGGACATCCCAAGCGCTATCCTGCTGTTAAGAAAGCTGCTTAAACCCTCCTTTCGGTTCTTTTTCTGGCTTCTGTGATTGCCAATCTCAGCTTTCGCTTAATTCGTCATGGTTAAAACGCAAGAGACAGCATATAAACGACAATGCGGTGGATGGTATCGAAAAAGGCTTGAGTGTAAAGGTGGCTTAAAATATAGTTGAACGTACCATGGGAGATACCACCCGCTAATGCGCTTCCACTAGAGCACGCCGCATTTACTTAACACTTGCCTTCCGATACACCTCATCTCTGCTAAAGCAGCAATACTACTGTGAATACGTATACAGAACGTTATGAAAATCATAGCATCCTTTTTTGTGCCTGTCAAGGAAGGCAGAATCAAGTAAGCACATCCCTAAAACACCTGCGTATTTTCTTTATAGATACAGACACGTTACACTTAAGCAAATGGTTTCATAATGGCGATTGACAGAAGTTGAACTGCCTGGTAATTTGGGAATGGCCGGAGGTATGCGTTTACCATGGTGAAACGTTTTACTCTCAATGTCGCCCTGCCTCGAAGGAGGAACGTCTATGAACGTGTGGCTCTTTCTCTTGCTGATGTGTGGACTGCTGATTGCCGTCGTCCTCGTCCTGTTCTGGCATCCCCAGCGTTCCCGGACAAAAACGAGCACACGCGCTGATCGCGGGAGCACCGACGCCGTTTTCCGCGATGATGATCGGTACTGGTATGGAGGCTTCTTTTACAACAATCCCGACGATCCTGCGGTGTTTGTCCCTAAGCGCTTCGGCCTGGGGTGGACCATGAATTTTGGCCACCCTCAGGCCAAGCTGGTCCTGATCGGAATGCTGCTGCTGGTGCTGCTGCCGCCCCTGGTGGTGGCTATCCTCGGGGGCCTCTTCCCGGGGAGCATCCACCCGTCTGGATGCCATTCGTTTGGATGCTCCCCGTTGCCATAAAAAATGGACCGAGAAGCTTCAAGAGGAATCAAGACCATTCCATTTTGGGTCTCCTCCAACCACGCCCCAGGTTGGTTTTCCCCTGGCCCATCGTTGCTCAGTCTTTGGGGTGTTGATTTTGGGTTTCTCATGAGAATGAGAACCCATTTCCACTCTGTCGCGGTTTCATCTGGGAGACTTCTTGTGTCCGGCGACCTTCGCTTCAATGAGCACATCCTCAACGTTGTACCAGCGCCCCCAGCCAAAGATCATCGCCTGGAGCTGCCCCTTCCTCCTCCTGATGGCAACCACGCGCCCCATTGGGCAACTCACACGCGTCCCCCCGATGAAGGCTTGATCCCAAATGGCTGCCTTAATCTGGCGTACATTCGTTGACCACTGCATGTGTCACTCCTTCCTCTCACACCCTATCGCCGCATGGCATTATGAGTAGGAGCAACTTCGGGTGCCGTGAGAACATACAACCGGTTATATGGGACAGGCGGGCTGAAGAAGGTGTAGAGATCGACCATGATTTCAGCGGCGAGTTCGAGTGCGCATGTGACATGGTACACGGTCTGCTCAGCATCATCCATCAGAACGAGAGGATACTCAGCAAAGGCTTTATGCAGAGTGTCGCATCGCAAGAAACAAAGACGTACCCGGTGAACATGATTCATCCCGACTTTTTCAAATCATGCTTACCGGGTACGTCCTCAATAAACTCAGAAGTGGGTGCTCCGAGTATCTGTACATTCTTGTGTAACATTGATATGTTTGCTTCAAAATTTATAAGTCCTTATCGACTTGACGCCTTTGATCTGTGCGCCTACGTCGTTTGAAATCTTCCAGATCATCCCGACTTATCTTGTAACCCTTGCCTAAAACGATAGCAACAAGTTCACCCGATGCTATATACTGTCTTACCGTTTTAGCATTTATTCTCAGTTCCTTTGCAACCTCTTCAACGGTTAACAGCTCTTCACCAGGCATAAATGCTACCTCCAAGTTTCTTAACATTATATCAGTATCGTCAATATCGCACGAAATCATAATATATATTGCAGAGTACAATTCAAGATGCTATAATCGCCATAAAAGCTAGGACATCCTTATAAGTAAGTCTATAGGTCAGGAAAGGATCTGTAGTATGCCAAAGGTCTAGCGTCAACTTGGTCAGTAGAGATACTGGTTCAAGCTATAGTAGCTCAGCCTCCTCATGCTGCAAGCATAGCGGCGGGAGAACCATTCGTCAAGCAGAAGGAGAGCTTGAATGATGAATGTGGAAAGTCATCAGTTAAATGAGAAGGAGTTTGAGGATTATGGGGTTCTTTCCAAAGAAGCGTGCTACTGAGCACAACTCTACAAGGAAAGGGGAAATTAGCGAGTCGATGATTATTTCCAGGCTACTAGAGTGTGGGTATGAAATCCTACTACCCTATGGGAATAATAGCCGCTATGACCTGGTTATCGAAGATGCTGACGGAAAGTTCTGGCGGGTTCAGTGTAAGACAGGAAGATCAAATGGCAAATATATAGAGTTTGCTACGTCTAGCCTACACTACCACCTTCGACCCAAGGAAGGTATATCACATAGTAAGCCCTATTATGGACAAGTAGAATATTTCGCAGTTTATTGCCCTGATACTAGAAGGGTTGTTAACAGTTGTTAAATTTATATATCTATTGTATACTATTCGCATCTTTTTCAGTCCTTCAATGTCCGATCTCTTTTTACTGGTTTGCCGAAAGGTTAAAACAATGGAAGACATCGGTGCGGTTGCGCTTGAGCTTGAAGCGGGGACCCGTCGTTTTTTCTTAACATGGGGGCGCATTCAAGACCCCGTTGAGCCAGGGCCGCTCGAACAGCTCGTCTTAAAGCATTGCATGTCCTATGATCTGGGCGGGACACCAGTGCGGGCGTGCCTGTGTGGAACGCTCCAGGAAGCTGTAGATACACCGTATTTCTACGAACATTTTTTTATGATAGGACAACAAACCATCCCCTTTTGCAAAAAATACAAGAAATGGAAGAAGCAAATGAGTAAAAAGATGCAGGGAGGGAAGGAACTCTACTATCTCGGCAACCCAGAACGTTTTATGTACGCAACGCGCAAAACAGAAGCCAAGGGAAGCTCTGTCTGAATCCTCGACTTCATTTGGCGAGGAAGTAGAAGCTCCCTTGTTCAGGAGACCAGTGTATGATGCCCTCTGGTCGTGACAAACCAGGTATAAGGATTGCTTGTTGAAGTAGGGAAGAGACGTGTATGGCGAAGCGAGAACAAAAGCTCTTGCGTATTGGAGCAGCCGCCCACGAATTGGGTTTACATCCGATCACCGTCCGTCGCTGGATTAAGGCGGGCCGCATCCAGGCCGTGCCGATGGGCCGCGAGGTCCGCGTGCCGCGTGCTGAGGTCGAACGCCTGGTGGGCAAAATCGATGGGCGGCTGCTGGTCCTCTATGGCAGGGTCAGCGGACATGGACAAAAGGCGGACCTCGACACCCAACTCGAACGACTGCAAACATGGGCGGCAACGGAACGCAGGGGCGTAGCCACGCTGGTCCTTGCTGACATTGGTTCAGGACTCAAAGCCTCGCGACGGCAGTTGCAGCGTTTGCTGAAACTGGTGTGTGAAGACAAAGTGGGGGAGGTGGCCATTACCTATGAGGATCGGTTAACCCGCTTCGGCCAGGAATATTTGGAGACCCTGTTTGCCTGTTTTGATGTGACAGTAACCGTGCTTGAGCCAGGGGAAGAGAAAACGCCGGAACAAGAATTAACGCAAGATCTGCTCGCCCTCATTGCCTCCTTTTCCGGTCGGCTCTATGGCATGCGCTCGCACAAACAACAAGCGCTCGTCGCCTGTGCCAAGCAGGTGATTGCCGAACAGGAGGAGTGAGGTGGCAAAGACCCAAACCCTCTCGTTTCCCATCCGCTTGCCCGATGCGATGCAAGCCGAGGCGTTGCGCTTACTCGATGCCAGTCGCCTTGCCATTAATCAGAGCATCATTGACTTATGGCCGCAGCTTGACCTCTTTGCAAGCGATCGGACGGGTCCAGCCTGGAAGCAGGTCGAACGCCATCTCCTCATGCGCAGTGGACACGGCAATCGCCAAGAACGGTGCGAAATGGAACAGGTGGGCAGAATGTTGAGGGCACAGGCCAGTCGGAAGCAGGTCTTCCAGACCGTTCTGCCGCTGCTCTCCGAGGGACTTATCCGACCAGCCGAGGAAAAACGGGAAGCACGGAAAGATCATCGGCAGATCAAAGAGCAGGTCCGTGCGCTGCGTACCCAGATGCAGGATGCGGGGGAAGATGCCGAAGCCTTTATGGCGATGACCAATGTGCTGGAGCAAGCCTGCAATCGATACTTGCAAACTGGGGAGTTTCCGACGACCTATGAAGACCTCCAGCCCGCGCCGGTCCTGACCAAGGGGCATCTCACGTTTGCTGGGGATGATGGGATGAAGGCGGGCCAGACCTACCGGGCACGCATCGAGGTATCATATTGCTGTGATATCCAAACGAGACGGGAACAGTGCCAGGCCACTCTCTGGCTCAAGCTTCGCTGCCCGAACGAGCAGGGGAAATGGGCCTGGGGAGCATGGAGCGAAGCAATCTCTTTGCCTCCCACCGTCTTCGCGTACCTGTGGCAGGGGGCCTCCACGCAAGCGCCAACCTTGCGAGAAATCACGAGTGATGATGACCTCCGCGTGGCTGTCCTCGATGTGATGCTTGAAGTGCCAGCGAAGTACGTCTCTCCCCTTGAGCAAGAGAGCCGAGTCTTGGGTTTTGATTGGGGCGTGCGGTCGCTTATCACCGTCTCGATCCTGGAAAAACCAGAAGGAGACGAGCCCTACCGCCAGGTGAGCCGTCCGGTGTTTCTCGATACCGGAGGCATCGATGGCAGACAGGCAAGATTGCACCGGGAAATTGATCGGCTCAAAGCGTGCCGAGATCGTTATGCCTTGTTAGTCAAGCAAGCGCTTCCCGCAAGAGACAAGCAAGAGATCCCCCTGCCTGCTCATTTTGCCTTGTGGCAAAAGCGGGTGAGTGCATATGAAGCGCGCATCAAGCGGTGTTGGAAAGCCTACGAGCGGCGCAATCGCGAACTCGCTCACCTGGCCTCAAATGTGCTGATTCTCCTGGCGCTCGTGTATGATTGTCGGCTCATCTGCGGAGAAAATCTGACCACCCTCAAGACCGAAGGGCGTGGTCGAGGGGTGCGAGGACGGTTTCGGAACTGGAGAAACAATACCACGGTGCGAGGCGAGTTATGGCGCACCCTCAAGTACAAGTGTCATATGTTGGGCATCCGAGCCCGCCAGGTCGAACCACGTGGGACAACGCATACGTGCCCACACTGTCATCAGCCAGCCAAAACCTTTGCGTCCTCTGCTCCTTCTGATCGCCAGAAAGCACGCTCATGGGGACCGTGGCTCTGCTGTTCAAATCCTGACTGTCTGTGGAACGGGGCGAGGGATTACGCGGCTTCAGTCAATATTGCCAGGCTCGGCATGGCCTTTCTCATCACCTACCATGAAACAAAGCGGTACGTGGCGTACCGCATGGCGGATTCGTCCGTCAAGCCTGCGTTGTACAGCAGCGCAGGCGCGACGCTGCTGTTGCCGTCGCAAGGCTTCACCGCCCGCCCGCATGAGGGCAAACACATCTACTATGCCGGATGGTCTTATGCAACATCATTACGCACATCTCGTCCAAAAAATCTGCTTGCTGTACTTTCTACGTCTCAACTCAGGAAGTACGTGCTCCAAAGTGCGTAATGTTCGGATAGTTACGTGTTTTTGCAACGGTATATCTGATACCTGTTGATCATGCAGGGGCATCGCAAATGAACCTGCGCCTTATGCCAACCAAGAATAATCAGGAGAAAAATGTGCGCTGGGCGCACGACTACGAATTATAAATGCCTGCGAGAGGACTCGAACCTCCAACCAATCGAGTAAAGTAGATAGCAAGCGCGTTACCTTTCGGCACGTTTCCAACTACCCCTTTCCGAACCGGACGTGCAGCTTTCACTGCATCCGGCTCTCCAGGGCTATGGTTCTCCTAGCAGGTCTAGTGCACTATCCAACATAACCTGTTCGTACTGCCATAGACCCCTACACCCCTTCCCTTTTCAGGTACTATGGGTGCTCCGTCACCATGAGGCTCTCACCTTTTAGGTGATCCCGTAGTTCCCTTGACAACCTGGTCCGTACTTAGGTTCCCTTTCGGTGTTTAGCTCGTTGACTACGAGTGTCTACAGGTAGGATGTTTAACGACCCTCTTAATCTTGATCGTTAACCCTGTCCATACGCAATATCACCTTGCGTAAGGGCCAGTAATATGCCGACACACCTTGGATTTGGCAAACTCAGCCTAACCATATACGGCCTAGCTGCACAGCATTTGAGGTTGGTGATAACCTCTCACCGTACTTTTCCATCCATGCTGCTGTCCCCTTTCCCTTTCAGGATCAGGTAAGGATGTGCTTTAACCACGTTCATCCCAGTGGTGTTGACCTTCGTCAACAAGGTTATCAAGAGCACAGCGGCGCACTTAAGAGTCGACTGCTCTGCCAGTTGAGCTACGCAGGCTTGACGGCGTTAGTATAGCACAGGACGGACAGGAGTGCAACATTCATTTTCTGGTGATGGCTATTCGGGAAATCGCGTGGCATCCCCGAATAGCTGGAACGGTAGAGCTGATGTGGAAATCTCCTGTCATTCGTAGCGCAGCACCTCAGCCGCCGGAACCCGCGCTGCCCAACGAGCAGGCACATACGCCCCCAGTGCTGCGACCAACGCTGTAGCCGGAATGAGCAGCGCCAGGCCCGGCCAGTTTATACTTATCTGAATATTGGGAGGACCACCAATACTGCCGGAAAGCGCCTGCGCCACCAGCGTGTTCAGCCAGAGTCCGAGCGGAATACCAATAAGAACCGCCAGTATCCCCAGGGCGACTGCACCATTGACGACTGAGCCGAGCACCTGGCGCGGTGTGAGTCCAATGGCCTTCAGGCTGGCAAGCTCGCGGTAGCGCTCGCGCGTCGACAGCGACATCGCATTCAGCATACCCACTCCCGCCACCACCATCAGCGCGATGCTCAGGAAGAGCATGATCAAAGGCCCCTGCTCAACGCCTCCTTGGGGTGTAAGATTATAGACTTGTACGCCGATTCGGTCTGACGTGGCCGTTTGCAGGGCCTGCTCAAATGTCTGCGGCGAGACACCTGGGCGCAAAGTCACTTCATAGTCCGTATATGTCAGGTGTTGATCGGACACGGAACGTGCTGTGAGACTGCTGAGCGATGCATACCCTTGCTCAGGTCGCTGCGTCATATACAGGGTGCCAACGATCGTGTAGGTGATCATTACCTGCTGGCTGTTACGCTGGCTAAACGCCATGGGAATCTGTTGACCCAGACGCCAGCCGTGGTGCTGTAGAGCATATTCACTTACGACCAACTCGTCCGCACCCGTAGTGAACCAGCGCCCGCTGGAAACCGTGGCAGCAATGCGGCGCGTATCCCCGGAAGTAAAGAGGACGCCAAGCGTATTTCCGCCAGGAAGCTGAGCGGCGAGGCCGTAGGTATCGTAATAATAGGCGACCTCCGAGCGGGAGGCAAGGAGCGGCTGCACCGCGGTGGGATCGTAGAGAGACGGGTAAACATCTACATCCGAGAAGATACCATTCAATGTAGGGTCGTGGCTGTAGTGATCGAGAGTTGCACCTAATCCCAGACCAAACACTGCCGTCACTACACCTAAAAGCAGGGTCAGCGAAACCAGAACTGTGCGCAATGGGCGCGCTGTAATCCCACGCGCACCCAGGGCCAGAACTACTGGGAATCCGGTGACAAACAGGAAACCCGCGAGCCGGGCACGACCTCGTCGAGACACCGAGCCTCCTGGTCGAATAGCATCCACAACCCGCGTGCGCCCAGCTCGCCAGGCCGGCAGCGCAGTGCCCACAGCAATTACCAGCAGGACTCCCGCCAGCAGAAGCGCTCCCGTACCCAGGTTATATTGCGGCGGCACGGGTACGCCCAGCGATGCGCCGAGCGTCGCTAGCAACGACGGAGCGATCAGGGCTACGAGCGCCAGGCCCACAAGCGCGCCGAGCAGGCCAAGCAGCAAGTACTCCAGGAGCAGGGTGCACACCAGTTGCAGGGGTGTGAATCCTACGGTCTTGAGAATGCCCAGGTCCCGTTGCTGCGCCAGTACCTGGCCGATCACCAGGTTAGCAACGATCACGCCCGCAGCGACCAGCCCGACTATGCCAAAGGTCAGCAGAAGAATGGCGGTCAGCCGCGAGTCCGCGCCGAAATCCCTCCGGTAGCTGAGCCAGTCATCGTCCAAGAGATCATTTCCACGGTATCCTTGTGCCTGGAGCCGCTGCAGCATGGTCTGGGTTGTCTGCCCAATAGCATACGGATCAACAAGACGCAGCCCCACGACCCAGCGACCTGGCTGGGGATACAGGCGCTCGAAGGTGTCGCGCAAGAGATAGGTGGTGGGCTGGGTAGTCGGGTTCTGCTCCACCTGGTTGACATCGACGGAAAGGCCGCGCACATGCACCTGCGCCAGTCCTCGCGGGGTCACCAGGGTCAAGTTATTACCTACCTGCACATGTTGGGCATCGGCGAACGGCTGGCTGAGGACCACACCTTCGGGATCGCCGCTCGCCAGTCCATGACCATGGGTGATGAGCAGTTGCCCAATGGCTGGCTCTTGTGTGGGGAAGGACTGGATATATACGTTAAATTTTTGTGACGCCAGCAGAACAGAGGCGTTACCGATTGCCTCTTCCAGTTCAGTGCTTGCTGCGACATTGGGCGCATGGATGATCGCATCAAGCTGCCCCCGGGTGGGAGCAGCAGGGTAGTAGACCCAGAGGTGCGCTCCATTCAGTTGCGTAAAAAGGCGGTCATAAGGTGCCTGGACGCTGCCAAACACTGCGAGGGCCAGCCCAATAAGTACGGTAGCGAGTGCAACAACCAGCACTACGCTTCCTGTTTGGAGTCGCCGCCCGCGCAAATCCGCCCGCGCTAAATACCAGATTGCCGGGCCGCTGCGCGAGTGGTTTTTCTTCATAAGAGTAGCCATTGTGTTTCCCCCTGCTTTCCGGTGCTTAGCACATTTCGAGACCCGACATGTCGGCGAGCAACGTGGGCGAAACAGGAAGCGAACCCTGACCGTTCATGTCATCGATAATACGTCCATCGCGCATGACAACAATCCGCTCGGCCTGCGAGGCGATCTGAGCATCATGTGTGACAAGTATGATGGTCTGCCCCTGCGTATGCAAGCGCTTCAACAGGTGCAAAATCTCCTGGCCGGTCTGCGCATCCAGGTTGCCCGTTGGCTCATCAGCACAGAGCACTGCAGGCTCATTCACCAGCGCCCGGGCAATAGCGACACGCTGCTGCTCGCCACCTGAGAGCTGGCCCGGCAGCTTTTGAAGACGTTTGCCCAGGCCAAGCTCATCAAGCAGCACGCTGGCTAATTTGCGCGCCTCACTCGCGGAGCGGCCGGCCAGGAGCGCGGGGAGCATCACGTTCTCCAGGGCACTCATATTGTTGAGCAGATTGAATGCCTGGAAAATCAGCCCGATGCGCCGCCGGCGCAGGATGGCTAACTGGGCTTCGCTCATGGTATCCAGGCGCTGTCCGTCCAGCCAGATCTCCCCAGCTGTAGGACGATCCACGCCCGTCAGTATGTTGAGCAGGGTGGTCTTCCCACTCCCGGATTGGCCCATAATGGCGACAAACGCTCCAGGCGCAATCTCCAGGTGAATGCCTGCCAGTGCCTGGACCGGCTCACCGCCACGCTGGTAGACCTTGGTCAGGGCATTGACCCGGATGCGCGGTAATGCTTCCTCTGCGAGCGTGCTCCGTAGCGCACGCTCCGGTGTCTTATTCATATACTTCTCTCTTTCTCTCTGCTCGATGGAGCTTGAGAGGTCATGATTCCAGCGTTTCCAGCAACTCAATCCATTTGAGATCGGCTTCGGCATGGAGAACAGTCAATTCACGCAGAGCACGGGTCGAGAGATCCTCGCTGCCCAGGTGCTTGGCACGGTCGGCCACGAGTTGCCCGATGAACTCGAGCAGTCGGTGACGTTGCTCCTTCAAGAAACCGGCTCGTGCCTCTGGCCGCACGAGCACCAGGACCACGAAGCGCACGAAGAGCGCAGAGCGTCCGACTGACAATGGCACCGGCTCATCAAACCAGGCGGACAATTCATGTGCCCCAGCCTCCGTCAGGGTAAAGATACGCTTGTCGGGGCGATCTTCCTGCTCAACGCGCTCACCTGCAATCAACTGCTGCTCGGCGAGTTTGCGCAGCAAGGGGTAGAGCTGGCCGGGGTTCAGTTCGGCCCCATTGCCTAACAATTGCTCCGCTTCGCGTTTGAGTTCATAGCCATACCTGGGTTGTTGAGTTAGCAATCCCAACAAGACGTACTTGAGGCTCATCGGTCAATTCCTTTATACATTACCTATTTACATTGTAAATAGTTACAGAGAAAGAATAACAGAAAGAAGCCATAAAGTCAAGAGATTGAGAGCTGGTGATTATCCACAAGTGAAAAGAGAGAGGTGACAGCTTTGAGAGACTCAGCAGCGCGAGGGCAGCAGGAATGCTGCCAATGAAGACCAGCACAAAGCCGAGGACCTGAAGAATGCCCTGGCCCGTTACATAGGCGCTTATCATGAAAGGGGCAGCGGCCACTTTAACCATTCGAGTAGGATAGGCGGCCAGCGCGTTACCCTTTCAGGCACGTTTCCAACCGCCCTCCTCCGAACTTGGCATGCATCCTTTCGATGCACCAGGCTCTCCAGAGACCAACGTCTTTGCGCGTTGCCTACTCATAGCGCAGAACTTCCAGTGGGCGAACACGGACCGAGCCCCAGGCGACGAGGGCCGCCGTTGCCATCGCCAGCAGGGCCGAACCCACCACCAGGCAGACGACGATCCAGGGCGCCGTGCTCAGGGTGAGGTTGAACAACAGGCGCCCGAGCAGGATGACCCCGCCAGCGGCCAGCAGCATCGCGATGAACGCACCGGTAGCGCCTACGATCCCGTTCTCAATCAGCACCTCTCTCAAGACGGTACCACTGGTATAGCCGACCGATTTGAGGATACCGATTTCCCGTCTCCGCTCCAGCATCGCCAGGGCGACCGAGTTTGCGATGATGATCACGCCGGCAATCATCGAGAGCGAGGCGATCGCCACAAGCATATCCAGAACACTATTGAGCTGCTGCGCAAAGGAGGCGCCCACGTCGGCCAGGTTCTGCACCGTCGCATTCGGGGCGAGCCGCCCAATGACGTCCAGGGCGTGGTTGACCTGCGCGGTATCGATTTTCATATATGTAACAGTGGCCGCGCCAGTTTTAGCCGGGCTGAGTGCACGCACGATCTCGGCCGGGGCCAGCACAAGACCTACGTGGTCGACACTGACAGCACCAGTATATACGCCGGCAACCGTAACAGTTTTTTGCATCCTGCCATCAGTGCTGGCGAAAGTGATCGTATCGCCCGGCTTCAGGTTCATCTGGAGCGAGCCTGAGCTGGTCAACTGGTCGATGATCACGACATTATTTGAGCTAGCATCACTGGCAGCCAGGTTACGACCTTGTGTAAGCTGCAGTGACGGCAGCGTAGAAGCCAGGTCGTATCCCTCCATAGAACTCAGAAAGCTAAGAGCTTCCTGGCGATGCTGGCCCGCCGGCAGCACCTGCTGCAGGGGCTCGCCATTGACGGCAAGCGGAATCGTCTGGGCAAACACATCCTGGCGGGACTTTGAGAGGCCCGGAATTGTGCCGAGCTGCGCTCCCAGGGCCGACGAATCCGCTCCAGAAGTGACTGCGACGACATTGTACTGGTTCTGAGTAAAGGCCTGACTAATCCCTGCCTGCAGATCTAGCCCCAGAGTCAGCACCAGTCCAATAGTAAAGATCCCGACAAACAGGGCTACAGCCGTGGTGGTCGTGCGTGCGCGCCGTCGCCCTATATTGCGCAGCGCCATCTTCATACTGACCTTCCAGGTGGGCGACGAAAGCGCGATGACAGCCCCGAGCAGCACCGTGGCTAGCAGGATTATGCCGAACACAGGGAGGACCAGGTAGAGCAGGATCGATGCAGCAACACCACCCAGAACCAGGGCCAGGTACCTGAGGTTAAAGTGCTCCGGCACAGGCAGTTTGCTGATGACCAGCACGACCAGGCTGAAGAACAGGCCCAGCAGTAGCAGGAAGGCGAAGGCGCCATAGACCGCCTCGATGCCCAGCACCACGTCATTATTGAGGATCACAATCGCCAGCGCGCAGAAGAGGACGGAGAAAATGACGAGCAAAGCCAGCGTCAGGGCAATGCTGCTCATCCCCCTGTGCTCAGAGGTCTCGCGGATCACATTCAGCGGACGAATATTGGCGGCCTGAACTATGGGCATCAGGCCGAAGATCAGCGCGCTGCCGAAACCGATGGCGATACCTCCGGCAATCGTCCAGGGATTGATCAGGAAGAGCACGTTGACGCCCAGATTCTCCATCAGCAGGCGCACGATGTAACTCACGCCCGTGGCAGCCGCCGCGCCAACCACGCCACCCATCAGACCCAGCAGGCTCGCCTCCAGGCCAAAGAGGACATAGAGATCCAGGCGGCGATAGCCCGCGGTCTTGAGCATGGCAATCTCCGTCCTGCGGCGTGAGAGTAAGACCTGCATCGTATTGACGATACCAACCCCACCAATAAGGAGGGCCAGGAGGCCCGAGACCTCCAGAAACTTGGTGATGTTGTCGACCGAGGACTGCTGTGTTTTCAGCACGTCGGCAACTGTCTGGGTCGAGGCCAGCGGGAACTGCCGGTTAATGGCCTTGACCGCGGAGTCGGTATGAGCCGCGTCCGCCGTTGTCACATCGACGAGGCTGTAGGCCGCGGGGCTATCAGGGGCCGCGGCCTGGTAGTCCTGAGATGACATAAGTAGGAGGTTACCAGACTGGGAAAAGCCCCCGGAATTGGCGATGACACCGGCAATCGTTACATGCAGTGTACGGCCCGCACCGGTACGCGTCTTGATATACACATCAAAGCTCTCGCCTGACTTTTTAGCATACCGGTCGAGAAAGTTCTGGGTGACGATCACCTGGTTATTGATGAGCAGATCCGAGACCTTCCCATTGCTCGGGGTCACGAACATTGGCGGCGAGACGAGCGG
>Ga0070708_100001708_pt1 | contig 16885 bp, 16 predicted proteins | sample KBSK5503metaG_FD_65469 | JGI IMG/M metagenome (GOLD analysis project Ga0070708, IMG submission 65469) | Corn, switchgrass and miscanthus rhizosphere microbial communities from Kellogg Biological Station, Michigan, USA - KBS K5-50-3 metaG | ecosystem: Host-associated > Plants > Roots >... | reverse complement strand
CAGCTCCGGGGCTGCGACCGCGGCGGAGGCGCCGAGCAAGGCCCAGGCGAAAATCCAGACCGCCGCGACCCTCATCCCGCATCCTCGCCGCATGATAGGCACCTCCAGTCGGTGGAGCTCAGCTTCACCACGTCTTGCTGCAGCACGTTTCGCAGCAGCTCCCTGACCGTCTGGCCGAGCACCGGATGGTTCGCGCCGGGGTTGAGCTCGCACAGGGGCTCGAGCGCGAATCGCCGCTGGTGAAGCTCGAGGTGGGGAATCTGCAGATTCACGTCGGCGACGAGCCGTTCGCCCCAGAGCAGGATGTCGAGATCGATCGCCCGTGGCGCCCACCGCGTGCTCTTCACCCGGCCGAGATCGATCTCGATCTGCTGGAGGATGGCCAGGAGCTGCGGCGGCGCCAGCGTGCACTCCATCTCCACCACCGCGTTCAGGTAGCGCGGCTGGGGAGGACCCAGGGGGGCGCTCTCGTAGAGGGACGACGAGCGCAGCACCGCCGCGGCGTCGATGCGCCCGAGGCACTCGAGCGAGCTGAGCATCAGCTGCTCGCGATTGCCGAGATTGGATCCCAGGCCGAGGTAGACGTTTTCGTTCACGACAGTCACAACGACGCGCAAAGGCCGATGATTCCGACCTTCATTTAAGCCCAAGGACGTCCTGCATGTCGTACAGGCCGGGCGGCCGGGAGACGACCCAGCGCGCCGCTCGCAGCGCGCCCCGGGCGAACTGTTCGCGGCTGGTGGCGCGATGCGTGAGCTCGACCCGCTCGCCCTCCCCGAAGAAGAAGATCGTGTGCTCGCCGACCACATCGCCGCCCCTCAACGTCTGGACGCCGATCTCTCGCCTGGGCCGCTCGCCGATCTCCCCCTCGCGCGAAAGGCGAAGGTCCGAGGGCTTCCTTCGCAGCGTGGCCGCCACCTCCTCCGCGATCCGCAGCGCGGTTCCCGACGGAGCGTCCTTCTTCGTCCGGTGGTGTGCCTCGAGGATCTCCACGTCGAAGGAGTCGCCCAGCACCTGCGCGAGCTGAGCGGCGACCTTGATCACCAGATTGACCCCGACCGACATGTTCGGGGACATCATCACCGGAATTCGCTGCGCGCTGCGGGCCAGCTCCGCCTTGCCGTCCGGGCTGAATCCGGTCGATCCGATGACCATCGGGACGCCGCGCGCGGCGCAGATGCGGGCGTGCTCCAGGCTGGCGCCGGCGCTGGTGAAGTCGATCACCAACTGCGCCTCTCCCCCTTCGATCGCCCGCCCGAGGTCGTCGGCGACGAGCACTCCCAAGGGACCCAGCTGCGCGGCCTCGCCCACGTCGGAGCCGATCGCGCTCGAGCCCTTGCGCTCGGTCCCCCCGACCACCTTCATGTCCTGCTGCTCATGGACCATCCGGGCGACCGTCTTGCCCATCCGGCCGACCACCCCGGTGACGACGACCCGGATCACGGCCCGCGCTCCGACTTCGAGGGAGCGCCCACGGCGTGCCGCCGCCTGCTCACAACAGTCCGAGCTTGCGCAGCTCGTCCTTCAGCTTCGACGCATTCGACTCGGACATCGGAACCAGCGGCAGGCGGATCTCGGGGCCGAACTTGCCCATCAGATGCAGCGCCCACTTCACCGGAATCGGATTCGATTCCACGAAGAGGACGCGGTGCAGGCCATTGGTCTTCACTTGCAGCTCGGCCGCGCGCGGCATCTGACCGGAACGGGCCGCCTTGACCATCTCCGAAATCATCCGCGGCGCGACGTTCCCCGAGACCGAGATGACCCCCTTACCGCCGCAGGCGATGAAGGGCACGATGGTGAAGTCGTCGCCCGAGAGCAGGGTGAGGCGCTCGCCGCACTTTTCGACGATGTCGATGACGCGGGGCATGCTTCCCGTCGCCTCCTTGATCGCGACCAGCTCCGGGATGTCGCAGAGACGGAGGCAGGTCTCGGGGAGCAGGTCCACCCCGGTGCGCCCGGGAACGTTGTAGGCGACGATCGGAAATCCGGGATGCGCCTTGGCGATGGCGCGGAAGTGCTCGAACAGGCCGGACTGGGGCGGCTTGTTGTAGTACGGCGTCACCACCAGCGCACCGTCGGCGCCCACCTCGCGCACCCGCTTGACCGACTCGATCGTCTCCTGGGTGCTGTTCGAGCCCGCGCCGGCGATCACCGGAACCTTTCCGCGCGCGACCTCCACCGCCACCTTCACCGCGCGGATTCGCTCCTCGGCGGACATCGTCGCCGCCTCGCCGGTCGTTCCGATCGGAACGAGCCCCTGGATTCCGTTCTCCAGCAGAGACCGGAGAAACCCTCGATACGCTTCCTCGTCGAACGCTCCGCCGCGAAACGGGGTCGCCGCGGCAACGATGGCACCGTCAAATGTTTTCATGTCGGCGCGCAGTATAGATTTTTCAAAGTTTTCTGCGAGCCGGTTGTGGTCGAGATGTCGTTTGAGCCACCTTGGGCGAAAAAGTGCCCGTCTTTCCGGCCCTGCCGCCGAGCAGCCTGCTAGGGCCTCAAGTCTCGCCGCTCACTAGATCGTCGAGCGTTTCGCGCTCGCGGATGACGCGAAACCGGTTTTTCGAAACCAGCACCTCTGCGGGAAGGGGCCTCGAATTGTAGTTGGAGGCCATCGACATCCCGTAGGCCCCGGCCCCCCTCACCGCGAAGAGATCTCCGCGCTCGGGGAGCACCATCTTCCGATCCCTGGCCAGGACGTCGCTCGACTCGCACACCGGCCCCACCACATTGACCAAAAGCGAGGGCCCCGAACGCCTCACGACGGGCTCAAGCACGTGCTGCGCATCGTAGAGCGCCGGCCGGAGCAGGTCGTTCATCCCGGCGTCCACGATGACGAACGTCTTCGGCTGCGTCTTCTTCCGATACAGCACCCGGGTGAGCAGCACGGCCGCATTTCCGGAGATCACCCGACCCGGCTCGAGGATCAACCGGGCGCCGGTCCCGCGAATCGCCTTCCTCACCGCCGCGGAGTACTGCCCCGCGCTCGGGGGCGACTCGTCGGTGTAGCGGATCCCCAGCCCCCCACCGACGTCGATGAGCTCGAGGGCGAAGCCGGCGGCGGACAGCTCCCGGTAGAGCTGCGCGACCTTGATCACCGCGCGCTCGAGCGGAGCGAGCCGTGTCAGTTGCGAGCCAATGTGGCAATCCACGCCGCGCGCCAGCAAGCCCTTCATCCGGCGGCTGCGTTGGTAGAGCTGGGCGGCCTCGGTGAAGGGGACGCCGAATTTCGAGGTCTTCAGCCCGGTGGCGATGTGGCGGTGGGTTTGCGCATCGACGTCGGGATTGACCCGGATCGCGAATGGCGCGGGCCGTTTCAGCCGGAGGCCGACGGCGTTCAGGGCCTCGAGCTCCTCCGCGCTCTCCACGTTGAACAAGAGAATGCCCGCCTCGAGCGCCATCTCCATCTCAGGCGTGGTCTTGCCGACCCCGGAAAAGACGATCTTGACCGGATCGGCTCCCGCGCGAAGCGCTCGGGAAAGCTCCCCGCCGGAGACGATGTCGAACCCCGAGCCGAGCCCGGCGAGGAGGCGAAGCAACGAAACGTTGGAGCTCGCCTTCACCGAATAGCAGAGCAGGTGCGGCTGGCCGCGCAGCGACCGGGTGAAGTCGCGAAAGTGCCGCTCCAGGGCCGCGGCCGAGTAGACGTAGGTGGGGGTCCCGACCGCCCTGGCGATGCGGGTGAGCGGCACTCCTTCCGCGCAGAGGACGCCCGCCCGGTATCGGAAATCGTTCATGGAGGGCGCGTGCCGCAGCATCCGGCGTCCGGGGGCGGAGCCGTCGCCGCCTCACCCAGGGGCGGCCGGGGCGGCGCCTTGATCCCGCACGAGCCGGCGGCGATCAACAGCATCCCAAGGCAAAGGGCGATGCATGTCCGGTTCGATCGAATGCCTGCTCCTCGTTCAGAAGCGGATGCCGAGCATCGCGCGCAGAGCCTGGGCGGTGTCCAAGCCTGGAGTCGAGGCCAGCTGATTCTGTATCGTGGTGGGCTGCTGGAGCCCGGCGAGGGGGAAGAGCACGCCGTACATGAACTGGGCGAAGAACCCGTCCTCGGTCTCGTAGCGAACGCCGGCGTTGATCTCGATGCCGAGGGAGCTGTTCTGGCCCGACGGCGTTCCCTGGGCGAACACCGCCCGCGAATAGATCACGCCGGCAAACAGATTGAAGCCGTCGGTCAGATCGTACTTGATCGACGGCTTGACGTAGATCGCATTGGTGACCCCGCCGAGCAGCTGGCGCCAGAGGATCATGTCCACGTGGTAGTCGCGGTTGAAACGGAAATTCTTGATCTCGCTGTCGGTGCAATCCGCGGTGACCTGGATGCAGAACCTGGGGCCATCGACGTCGCCCTGGGCTGTGCTCCCATCGGGCGCGCTTCCCCGCCTCCCCTGATGGTTTCCGATTCCCCACCGGCGATCGCCGGAGGCGTATCCGAGCTCCATGTTCAGGTGCAGCGCGCCATCCACCAGGCGGTATTCGCTCTGAAGCACGGCGCCAAACTCCGTCACCGAGAGGTTGCGGTTCATCGACGGGTCGCCGGCCGCCTGGTTGGTGATCGCGGAGCCGTTGATGCTTCCGAGGATCGAGGCGCCTTCGAACTCGAGCCGGAAATTCCTGCGCTCGAACTTGATCCAGATGTCCGGCATGAAGAGCGAGGCGGACCGGGGGACGTAGAAGCCGTAGAACCTGTCGCTCTGGCCCGGGGTGGGCTGAACGGGACCGGGAACCACGGGATCCGTCGGCGGCTGAAAGTAGTAGCCGTTCGGATCATACTTCTGGCTCCGGAACTCGAAGTGGATGCCGTAGTTGAAGACGGATTGGCCGTTCTGGAGCTTCGCCTTCGCCTGCTGCTCCACGTCGCGGCGCGCGATGGCGAGGATGAAGCCGATGCTCGCGTCCTGGTTCGAAAGGGGCAGCGGGTCGGCGTTGTCCCCGGTCAAGCGGGCGGTGGTCGGTCCCACCGCGTTGTAGTCGATCATCGGGGTGACGTACCAACCGCTGAACGGCTCGGCGACGAACATCAACCGGTCGACCGTGTCGCCGTGGTCGCAGTCGAGGCAGTTGCCGTCGTTGTGCAGCATCCCCAGCCCCCAGTGGGAGCCCATCCGACCGAAGCGCAAGATGCCGCCCCACACCGGCGTGCTCACCTCGCCGTAGACGCGCTTGACCTGGATCGCGTCGCGAATCGAGTTGATCCCGGAGGCCGGCGGCGTCTGGGTGCTGGAAAAGACGCTGAAGGTGTCGCGATCGGACCTGCCGAAACCGTAATCCGGCGTGGATCCCCAGACGAGGTTGTCCAGGGCGTCGATCTGCATCTTGATCCGCACTTCCTCGGAGACGTTGAGCGTGGGCTCGAAGCGAAATCTCATGTTCACCCCGGCCGTCGTCCGCTCCTGGGTGAAGGGTGAATGGGGATAGATGAAGAAGCCGGCGGCGTCCGGACCGCGCCCGAGGTCGAACTTGTTGTAGAGCTCCGGCCTCACCCTCAAGTACCCGTTCGGCACGAACAGCTCCAGCTTCCGCTTCTCCTCGGTGACTTCCTCCTGCCAACCCTGCGCGGCGGATTGGGTCGCGGCCTGGGCGCGAAACTCCTCGCGGATCTCCTTTTTCGCAGCCTCCAACTTCGCTTCCATCTCCCGGCGGAGATCTTCCGCTTCGTTCCCCGAGGCCGCCGGTTTGGAAGACGGGGCGGGAGCGGCCGGCGTTCCACCGTCGGGAACGGCGGCGCTGGATTGCGCGAACGCCGTGGCGCACGAAAACGCGAGCGCCGCGAGCAAGGCTTTCAACGTCAAGGGGATCTCCAAGTGCAAGAGAGGAAGGCGCGGCAGTTAAAGCACGGCGCGATTGGGTGTCAACGCAAACTGGCCCAGGCGAAGAATATTTCGTTTCGTTCAGCGCTCGGAGAAATTCGACCCCTGTCGCAGCTCGGTGAGAACGCCGCGGGCTCCCTTGGGGTGGACGAAGGCGACCCGCGCGCCGCCGGCGCCCGGCTGGGGCACCTGGTCGATCAGAGGCGCTCCCGCCCGTCGGAAGGCGTCGAGGGCGACGTCGATGTCGTCCACCTCGATGCAGATGTGGTGCAGGCCCTCGCCGCGCTTGTCGAGGAATCGGGCCACCCCGGTGTCCGGCGAGGTCGGGCAGATGAGCTCGATGCGGCCCATCCCGCGGCCGAAGATGGCGGTCCTCACTTGCTGTCCGGGGACCTCTTCGATCTCCTGCAGCTCGAGTCCCACAACGTCTCGATAGAAGGCGATCGCGGCGTCCAGGTCCTTCACCGCGATTGCGACGTGATCCAGGCCCTTGGCCTTGTATTTCATCGGGAGCGCCTCCTCGGTTGGCAACGGGGACAGAAATAGGTGGTGCGCCCCGCTTGAACCATGACCTGCACGGTGGCGGATTTGCACTTGCGGCACCGTTCGTTGGCCCGGCCGTAGACGAGAAAGGGATTCGGGGTCCCGGGCTCTTCCACGTACTCGATCTCCTCGCCCTTTTCGCGCGCCAGGGCGTAGCGGATGGTGGCGTGGATGGCCCGGGCGAGCTTCTTCCATTCCGCGGGCGACAGGCTGCCCGGTTTTCGCGCCGGGTGGATGCCGGCGCGGAAGAGGGCCTCCGAGGCGTGAATGTTTCCCAGTCCGGCGATCCGGCTCTGGTCCATCAACGCGACCTTGATCGCCTGCTTCGAGCTTCCCACCGCCTCCTTCAACTGCGCGGCGTTGAGCCCGTCGGTGAGGGGATCGCGCCCCAGTTGCCGGATGGATTCGAGCTGCCAGAGCCGGCCGGGCTCCACCGGCTCCAACCGGCCGAACCGCCGCGGGTCGCGAAAGTGGATCACCTCGTCGTTGTCCAGGTAGAGGCGCGCCCGGCTGTAGGGCTCGGCGACGCCGCGGTCGCGGCGGACAAACTTTCCGGTCATCCCCAGATGGGCGAGGAGCCCCTCGTTCTCGAACCGCAACAGGAGGTATTTTCCCTTCCGGGAGGCATCCACCAGCTTGCCCCGGAGCGACTGGAACGCCTCGCGATCGGCGCCGCGAAAGGTCCGCGTCTTCTCCGCGTCCGCTGAGACGACGCGGCGGCCCGCGAGCCATCGCTCGAGGTTGCGGCGGGTGATTTCGACCTCGGGGAGCTCGGGCATGACCGGCCGCGGTGCATACCACGGCCGAGGAAGAAGTTCATGGCGTCGAACTGTATGACATTTAGGTGCCGCGAGGACCCCGAATGTCATACAGTTCATCGCACTGCGGGGCGAGACCACGTCGCGGGCCGCTGCTTCAGCTTGAGCACCGGCGCGAAGAGATCTCCGCGCTCCTCGACCCGGCGCAGCGCCTGGGCGGCGTCGAAGGCGAGTGAATCCGGATCTCCGCGCTTCGCGGCGGCGGCGACCTCGGCCCAGGTCACCGGCGTGGAAACCATCGGGCGCTGCTTGGCCCGGAGCGAGTAGACGCAGACGGTCGTCTTGTGCTCGTCGTTCTGGCTCCAGTCGACGAAGACCTTCCCGGCTCGAAGGCTCTTCTTCATCTTGGAGACGACCCGGTCCGGATGCTCCCGCTCGAGCTGCTCCGCGAGCGCGTGGGCAAACGGCTTGGTGTCGTCGTAGGTCACCGGGCCATTGATCGGGACGTAGATCTGAAGTCCCTTCGAGCCGGAGGTCTTCGCGAAGCTCTGCAGATCGAACGCCTCCAGATGCTTCTGCAACCAGAGCGCGACCTCGCAGCACTGGACGATGGTAGCCGGATCTCCCGGATCGAGGTCGAAGACCATCATCGTCGGCCGCTCGATGGCCTTGGCCAGCGAGAGCGAGGTGTGCAATTCGAGATCGGCGAGGTTGGCCGCCCAGACCAGGGTGGGCAGGTCATTGGCGAGACAGAACTCGATATTCCGCTCCTTCCCGTCGCTCCAGATCGGCGCCGTTTGGACCCATTCCGGCCGGTGGGAGGGGCACTGCTTCTCGTAGAAGTACGGCCCGTCCACCCCCTCCGGGTAGCGCTTCAGCGTCAGCGGACGACCGCGCAGATGGGGCAAGAGGTAGGAGGAGACCTTGACGTAGTAGTCGATGACCTGCGCCTTGGTGAAGCCCACCGCCGGGTAGAGCACCTTGTCCAGGTTGGAGAGCTTGAGGCGCTTGCCGGCGACGACGATCGCCGGCGAGGAGCTGGCCACGCTGAGGCTCGCCCGAGACCTAGGCACTGGCCCGCCGGCGCTTCTTGCCCGCGCTCTTCGCGGCGTGGGCGGTCGAGCGCCGCTCGCCGCGGGCCGCCTGGGACGGCGGCTTCTTCGCGCTGGCCAGGCTCGCCTTGAGCGCATCCATCAGATTGACCACCTTGGCCGGACCGCGCTCCGCGGGCGGCGCCTTGATCTGCTTGCCCTCGGCCTTCTGCCGGATGAAGGCGAGGACCTTCTCGCGGTAGTCGTCCTTGTATTTCTCCGGCTCGAACTTCGCCGCCAGGGACTCGATCAGCTGTTCGGCCATCTTCAGCTCGCGCTCGCCCGGCTTGGTCGCCTCCTCGGGAAGGCCCTCCAGCTCCGACTGCGGATTGATCTCGTCGGCGTAGAGCATCGTGGACAAGGCCAACGCCTTCCCCAGGGGGCGGACGGCGCAGAGGTATTGCTTGGTCCGCAGCACGATCTTCGCGAGCCCCGCCTTGTTCGAATCCTTCATCGCCTGAAACAGGAGGGAGTACGCCTTCGCCGCCCCGCGATCGGGAACGAGGTAGTACGAGCTCTGGTAGTAGATGGGATCGATCTCCGGCAGCTCGATGAACTCCTCGATGTCGATGGTGCGGGTGCTGACCGGATCGAACTTCTCCAGCTCTTCGGTAGTAATCACCACGTACTTTCCCGGCGAGAGCTCATAGCCCTTGGCGATGTGCTCGTAGGGAACTTCCTTGCCGTCGGCGGAGCAGATCCGCTTCTGCTTGATCCGCGCGCCGTCCGCGTCGTGTACTTGATGGAAGCGGACCTCCTTCGGCGACACGGCGGAGAAAATCTTCACCGGCACGTTGACCAAGCCAAAACTGATCGAGCCACTCCAGATCGCCCTCGCCATGTCTCGCTCCCGTCGGGAATCAAACATGGCCTTGTGCGGCGTCCAAAGCAACAGGCGATCGCGGCCCGATTCAATCGAGCCTGACATCCGCCTCCCCGATCGGCCCCCTCGCGAAAGCGGATGGCCCGGCGCCAGAACGCAGCGACGCGCGCCACGACCGGCGACGAGCGATGAGCGCTTGCCGAGCAAGCTGGCGATGAGTATTGCTCCCTTTTCCGGAGAAAACCGAATGCGACATCTGATCGTCTCGTTGGCCGTGCTGGTGCTCGCCCTTTCGGCGGGGCTGGGGTGCTCGGCCCGGCAGCGGATCGATCTCGAGACCGCGGCCGCGAAAGCGCTGGTTTCGGACGAGCAGGAGGAGCAGCTGGGGCTTCAAGTCAAGTCGGAGCTCGAGCAGACGCAGCACGTGAAGTACCTCACCGACCCGGTGGTCAACTCCTACGTCCAAAGCGTGATCGACCGGATTCTGCCCTATGCCAAGAACGACCGGCCCAACCAGAAGTGGGAGCTTCACGTGATCGACGACATGAAGACGGTCAACGCGTTTGCGACCCCGGGAGGGTACATCTACGTCTACTCCGGGCTATTGGCCGAGGCGGGGAACGAGGCCGAGCTCGCCGGCGTCCTCGCCCACGAATCCGGCCACGTCGTCGCCCGGCACATCGCGCGCCAGATGGTGGATGCCTACGGGCTACAGGCGGTCCTTTCCCTCGCGCTGGGCGAGAACCCTTCCCTGTTGCAACAGATCGCCGGAGGCGTCGCCGCCAAGGGGACGATGCTCGCCAACAGCCGCGCCGATGAGACCGAGGCCGACGAGTACGGCGCGCGATACTCCAGCCGCGCGGGCTACGACCCCAACGGGCTGGTCACCTTTTTCCAGAAGCTCCTCGCGCAGCAGGGCAGCGAGTCCAAGTTGCTCACCATTCTGTCGGACCACCCGGCGACCTCGGACCGGATCGAGCACATCAAGGCCTTCATCGCCGAGAATCACCTGACCGGAAGCGACCTCGGTGCGGAGCGCCTGGCGCCGATCAAGCAGCGGCTCGGGGCGCGCCGTTGAGGCTACTGCCTCGAGCCGTGTCCCCGCAGGCGGTGGCCGAATGCTCGCCAGAAACCCGCGCTCGAGCGCCGGGCCGACGAAGCCGCCTTGGCCGCCCCGGGGGGCGCCGCGCTGGCCCATTCGCCCGGAGGGGGAGAGGGCTCGCCGGGTGATTTCGCACCGATCGCTTTGCCCTCCCTCGAGGCATGCTCGATGATCGCGTTCATCTCGCCGCCGAGGACGAAGATCAGGCCGCCGATGTACAGCCAGGTGAGCAGGACGGTCACGCCGCCGATCGACCCATAGGCCACGTTGTAGTTGCCGAAGTGCTCCACGTAGATGGTGAAGCCCCAGGTGGCCACCAACCAGAGAATCGATCCGATCACCGAGCCGGGGGTAATGAGCTTGAACTCCTGCTCGACGTCCGGGAGCAGGTAGTAGGTCAGCGCGAGGACGAGCATGATCAACAGCGCCGTCACCGGCCAGCGCAGAACGCTCCAGAGGACGAGGTACTCGTTGCCGAAGTCCATTCGCTGCGCCAACCAGAAGCCGAATTTTCCGCCCAGGGCGATCAGGGTCACCGCGACGAGGATGAGGACCGCGCCGGCGACGGTGATCAGAAGGGCGATGCCCTGCACCTTCCAAAAAGAGCGGGACTCCTTCACGTCGTGGGCCAGATTGAGCGAGGTGCGGATCGCATCGACCCCGCGCGAGGCGCTCCACACGGCGACGACGAACCCTCCGGTCACGAGCTTCGGTCGGGGCTGCTGGACGATGTGGTCGACCTGTCCGCGGATCAGATCGAGCGCCTGGCGGGGCATCAGCTCGGCCGCCCGCTCGAAAAGGGTCTCGATCGCGACTTGAAGGGGCAGGTATGCGGTGAGCGTCACCAGGAAGAAGAGGAACGGAAAGAGCGCAAACACGAAGTAGTAGGCGAGCTGGGCCGCCCGGTCGGCGAGGGCGTGGTCCACGAAGTGCTGGTAGAGCAACTTGAAAAACGCTCCCAGCGACATTCCACTGATTCCCGGAATCGCCATCGCCTTACCCGTCCTCTCGTCTCCCCAAGAAGATAGGGAGCCGGGGCATTCGATAGAAGAAGGGGGTGGGCTTTCTCGACTTTCGCGAGCCGGAGAGGAGCGACTTTCGAGGCGCCGCAGGGGTCCCGAGGCGCTTGGCCTGTTGCGAATCGAGCGGCGCTCGATGGCATGTCGATGACTCCCTGAATGCAGCGTCGGGCGCCGGCTTCAGGACGTCTGCGTCAGCCGGACGCCGAGCAGCACCAGGGCGCCCCCCACCGCCATTTCCCAATTGAGCGCCTCCCCGAGCAGCCAATAGGCGGCGAGCGCCGTCACCACCGGTTGCAGATTGGAGAAGACCGCGACGCGGGACGCCGGCAAGCGGGAGAGTGCGAAATACCAGAGCAGATAGGCGAGCATCGAGCTGACCACCACGAGGTAGCCGATGCCGGCAAGGGCGAGCGGGCTGGCGGAAGAGAACGGTCTGGAGGCGACGACCGACGGGGCGCAGGGGAGGATCCAGATCGCCGCGGCGATCAGGGTCCAGCAGGTGGAGCGAACGACGCCATGCTCTTGGGCAAAGCTCTTCCCCTCCGCGGTGTAGACCGCCCAGGCGGCCACGGCGACGAGGATGAACAGGTCTCCCACCAGGGGTCCCATCGCCGCCCGCAGTCCCCTCCCGAGTAGAAGAATCGTCACCCCGAGGACGGCGATCGCGATCCCCGCGAATCGCCTCTTCGACGGGCGCTCCTGCCCGCGCCAGAGCGCGTAGAGGTACACCGTCATCGGCGTGAGCGCGTAGAACAGCGCGGCGTGGGCCGGCGTCGAGCGCGCCAGCCCCCAGAGGAAAAGACCCTGATTGAGCGGTCCGGCGAAAAAGCCGAGAAACCAGATCCTGCGCCACGCCGCCCGGGGAGGCAGCACCGGACCTGGGATCGCGAAGAGAATGATGCAGAAGAGGACGGCGCTGAGCAGGAAGCGGCTGGTGAGCACCGCCAGCGGGTCGATCTCGAGGAGGGTGCGCTTGCCGACGAGGAAGGTTCCGGCGCTGGCGAACACGTGCAGGGTCAACGCCGCATAGACCGGTACGCCGGCGCGAGCGCCCGTCCGGCGTCGCTGCGCTATGCCTTCAGCTGCCGTATCGCCCATTGCGCCGCGCTTCCTACCAGCTCGCTGGGATCCGAGCAGAGCTTTTGCAGCAGCGGCAGCGCCGACTTATCCCGAGCCGCGCCGAGCGCGTAGATCGCGTTTCTTCGCAGGCCGTCGTATTTCGCGCGCGCCACCGCGGTGCCCGAGGTGAGCTCCCGGTAACGGTCCAGGCTCAGCGCGGCCAGCTCGCGCACGCTCAAGTGGGCGATCGGGCGGGGCTCGAAGCCGCGCTCGGCCGAAACCGGGGCAAGGTTAAGCGGACAGACGTCCTGGCAGATGTCGCAGCCGAATGCGATCCCCGCCGTGGCCGTGCGCAGGTGCTCGGGAGACGCGCCGCGGTTTTCGATCGTCTGGTAGGAGAGGCAGCGCCTCGCATCGATGGTTCCGTCGGCGACGATCGCGCGGGTGGGGCAGGCGCTGACGCACAGATTGCAGGTCCCGCACCGGTCGATCGCCGCTCCGCCGGCCCAGGCATCCACGTCGGCGTCGAGGATGAGGATGGCGAGCAGCACGTAGGAGCCGAATTCCTCGGTGATCAAGCATCCGTTTCGCCCGACGTAGCCCAGGCCCGCCCGCGCCGCCCAGATCTTCTCCATCACCGGGCCGGTGTCGACCGAGCCGTAGGTGCGGACCTCCGGGTGGCTCTGGCCGAGCGCCCGGCGAAGCCTGCGCAGGCGGTCTTTCAAAGTCGCGTGGTAGTCGCGGCCGCGCGCATAGCGGGCAATCGGCGAATCCGGCGCGCTCTCGTCGGGGAGGTAGTAGTTGCAGGCCAGGGCCACCACCGTTCGCGCCCCGGGCAGAAGCAGCCGGACGTCGAGCCGTTCGGCGGCGCGCGCACCGATCCAGCCCATGTCCGCCGCCATCCCGCTGCTCAGCCAACCGGTCAGGGACTCCGGGGGAATCGGCTCCGCCCGCGCAAAGCCGCAGAGATCGAATCCCGCTTCCTTCGCCCACTCTCGGAGGCGCGCGCCTGGGAGGACCAACTCCCCGCTCCCGGCTATCGCGGCTTCGGCGGATTCCACGCCACGTCCTTGACCCCGGCGCGGTGATTGCTCACCCGGGCCATGGTGAAGAGCAGATCGGATAGGCGGTTGAGGTAGACCACCGTCTGCGGATCCAGGCCGCCGGCCCGGGCGATAGGCACCACTTTGCGTTCCGCCCGCCGGCAGGTCGTTCGGGCCAAGTGGAGGCGCGCCGCCGCCTCGCTTCCGCCGGGGAGGATGAAATTGCGCAGCGTCGGAATCTCCCGATCGAATCGGTCGATCGCCGACTCCATCTCCGCCACCCAATGGGGCTCCACCTTGGGGACGACCTGCTCGGCCCGGGCGCCGCGCGGCGTGGCGAGCACCGCGCCTACGGTGAAGAGCTGCTCCTGGATCGCCTGGGCCAGCGCGTCGAGCTCTGGCTCGAGCCCCGCGCTCCGGGCGACGCCGATCGCCGCGTTCAGCTCGTCCACCTCGCCGTAGGCATCTACCCGAGGATCGTCCTTGCCGACGCGCCCGCCGCCGAACAGCCCCGTCTCTCCCAGGTCTCCGGTCTTCGTGTAGATAGGCGCCATCGATCGATCCATTCCTCTTTTCGCCACGCTAGCGGCGAGAAGGCAGATCCCGCTCGTTGAAGAAGGTCACCTTGTACCGCTCTCCGAATCGCGCCACGGTGATTCGAACCTGCTTCTTGAGCTCGACCCCGGACGAGTCGATCGTCAAGTTGTACGTCAGGTCCGTCAGATTGCCGCGCGGTTCCTGCTTCTGGAAATTGTAGAAGACCCGGGGCACCACGCCGGTGTCCGCGGCGAGCGCGTTTTCGCTGAGCAATCTCTGCTCCGACTTCACCCGTTCGGCCGCGCCACCCTCGACGATTTCCAGGGCGCGACGGTGATCGCGCTCGATGTAGTAGCGGTCGATGAATTCCTGAGACACCGATCGGGGGCTTCGGGTCTTGTCGCAGGCCGCGACGAGCAGCAGAGCAAGAACGCCGGCGCGGAGGACGAAGGACATGAGCCGGGCCAACGTAGCGCCACGCACTTCCGTTCGCCAGCCCGAGCGGGCCGACGAGCGCCTCTCGATCGCCCGCCGCCGTCAGGGTCGATGAACGGCTTGCCGATCCTTAGAATTGCCCCGGAGCCGGGGTTGCCGACTTCTGGTAGAGCAGCTTGGTCACGCCCCAGCCGACGAGGATGAGCACCGCGAGCAGGATCCAGCCGCCGTCCATTCCATAGACGGTCGGAAAGTGGTTGCTCACCATCATCAGCACCAGCGGCACGGACATATAGGTGTTCTGCTTGGAGCGCAGCCCGGCGGCGGAGACGAGCGCGGCGTCGGGCGGGGTCCCCGCCTTGGTGGCGGCGATGATCTTGCGCTGATTGGGCCAGATCCTCATCCAGACGTTCCCCGCCATGATCGTGCCGAAGATCGCGCCCATGTGGATCCAGACGGCTCGTTTGGAGAAGAGGATGTTCATCACGAAGAGGACGATCAGGATAAGAATGAAGGAGACGATCACCCCCGCCTTCTCGTTCTTCGCCATCGCCTTCCACAAAACGTCGTAGACGAGAAATCCGATGATCAGCAGCGCCACGCCGATCCCCGACGAGGGGCCCGACGGCAGCGGCGAATCCGGGGCGACGATCACGCCACCCATGTAGATGACGATTCCGAGGAGGAAGAAGCCGGTGATCCAGGTGTAGGCGGCGCCCCAGCGAAACCAGTAGAGCGCGCGCGGCATCAGCTCGGGCACGATCTTCTTCTTCGAGTCGGCGTCGTACGTCTTTGCCACCTGACCATTGACGAAGTTGAAGAAGTAGAGGTGACCTATCCACATGATCCCCGCCACCACGTGCGTCCAGCGGAAAATCAGGTCCAGCACTGCGGTCACATTTGCGTCCATGATCTCCCCTCCAGCGGCCGGGCGCATCCACGGCCGAAAGCGGTTCTGGCAGGCGCTTGTAGCGGCCCGGCTCCCCAGCGTCCACCCAAATTAGACGACTCTGCCCGCTACAGGGTTCTACGGAAGTCCTGGACGTCGAGGTTCCAGACGGGGACGCCGCAGTAGCGGGGGCCTTCGGGGCAGAACGGGGTGATCTGCGCTTCCTTTCGAAGCGTGCATGGCGGTTGGATGTGGCGCGCCAGCTCCGGATGGACCTCGCGAACCTGAAGGACCTCTTCTACCGACGAGCGCCAGATCTCGTCCTGGGCGGTGTAGCAGAGCCGATGGACCCACTTGTGGTGGAAGTGGAGCAGCTCCCCGGACTCGTGGAAGCGGATCGGAAACGCGTTGGGCAGAAGATAGAGGGCCATCTCCTCGGCCACCCCGGCGTGGAGCAGCTTCTCGATGGACTGCCAGGTAAGGGTCAGAGTGCGGTCGAACAGCTCCCTTGCCGCGGGGACCGCCTCGATCAGCTCGGGGACGATGGCGTCCACTTCGCCGGCGACGAATTGCGCGTGCAGCACGGGTCGCGAAGCGGGGGTCATCCGATGGCGCTGATCCTGGCTGTCGGCGGTATGGGAGAGCTTCTTCTGGAAGGTGTAGTGGCTGTGCGAAAGAGCGCGGGTGAGCTTGGAGAGGGTCGTCAAAACCAGGGACTCGCCCAGGTATGGGTTCTCCTTCGGCGAGAGCACTTTGTTGATCGCCGATTCATCCGACAACTCCGACGGCGCGAGCCCGAGCACATCGCGCACTCCCTGGGCGACGGACTTAGGCCCGTTCCGAGAGTAGTCGACCAGCCGCGAGCGAAGTGGACCGAGCGATGAATCGAAGTCTCTGAGGTATGGCTTGGCTCCGGCGCCGGTGGCTTTGAGCCGCCCCGACTCCCGGAGGGCGCGATATTCGAGCGTCTCCTCGAGCGGAATCGGATCCTCGATCGAGCGGAAGAAGAGCGGATCGACCTTGTTCACCTCGTTCACCATGCCCTTGACCAGCAGCATCGTTTCGGTCGGCGCGTCCCACTGCTCGCAGAGGCGGTGGTAGCGGTGCAAGGTGATCCCGGAGATCGTGTGGTAGAGGTGCGCGAACGTCCCGATCGGCAGAACGTAGCGGGCCACCTCCTGAGCCTTCTTCTTGATCGACGGCGCCCATTTTTCGGGAGTGCGCCGCCGGGCCTTGAAGATCTGGAAGAATTCCTCGGCGACCTTGGGGGTGAGGATCTCGATCAGCTCCCGGTAGGCGGACATCATTGCCTCCACCGCTGTCCGATAGATCGCAGCCAGCGGCTCCGGCAGATTCGGGACGATCACATTGCCCGGCCGGACCTCCACGTATCGCTGGCTTACCTGCTCCGAGTTGTAGAAGGGATGGCTGTGAAGGAACGACCAGAGCGCTTGCCGGCTGACGTTTTCGATCGTGAACTGGAACGTCGCGTGCTGCAGCGTGGTGTGGTGGCCCGCGAAATAGGTCTCCTGCGCGATCCGGTCGCGCAGCGCTCGGGCCTTATCGTCCTTGCGCACATCGGCGGGGGTGATGATCCGGCTGTTGTAACAGGTGCGCGCAGTGGCGACGGCGTTGTCGTACGGCTCGCCGAAACCATTGACGAGGATGACTTTAGGCGGGGCCGAGGTGAACGGGATGGCTTCGATGGCGCGTTCCTCTAATTTTGACTTTGACTTGCAAGATTGAAATGGGGTGCCTCGGTCTGTTATC